>LWDU01035528.1_pt1 | contig 26867 bp, 22 predicted proteins | sample 727161 | NCBI WGS metagenome assembly LWDU01 (sample SAMN04566230, study PRJNA314399) | hydrothermal vent metagenome | isolation source: deep sea hydrothermal plume seawater | place: Mexico: Gulf of California, Guaymas Basin | collected 2004-07-11
GCGGTAACGGGATTAACCTGCCGGGTGAAATCTGACCTATGTTGATTTATACGCGATTGGAATCAGGTGACTAGAAAGTATTCGGGTTTCCTGGGCACCTCTATATGATATCGACGAGCATCGTTCTGGATTGCTGATTTTGTTAGCATCATAAAGATGAGCGCGTCACCATCAAAGTTCTCCTGGTATTTGGCTGGCGTCGTGGGCCAGTTCCTTCCGTGGGGTATCAATAGCGTCTTGTTTACCTGGATGGTCGCGGTCTATCTAGGAGAAGGAGGGGTTCGACTGGGCATCGCACAGATGTGTATTCAATTGCCGGGGCTGGTCTTCATCCTGTTCGGTGGACTTCTAGCCGACAGGGTCGACCGGCGTACGATACTCATCGTTTTTCAGTGCCTTGCAGCGCTGCCGGTATTTACGCTAGTGCTGTTGATCGAAATCTCGACGCTTAGCTATCTGATGTTAATCGTATTCGCCCTCGGTGCAGGGAGTTTCAATGCCTTCATTCAACCGGCCAGAGACAGCATCTTAAATCAGGTATCGGGACCCAATATCCAGCAGGCCGTGACGATGACGATGGGCTTGTCATTTTTTGCGCAGATTGTCGGGTTTGGGTTTGCCGGCCAGGCAGATACTGCAGGTCCCGTTCCGTTGTTGCTCATACAAGGAACAGTTTTACTTTTCGGTGCGCTGGTTGCGTTAAAGCTGCCTTCGTCAATGCCCGAGAGGGCATCGCTTGCTGAGACCCGGGAAAAAAATCGTGAAACAGTGTTTGGCGAGATTAGTGATGGCCTATCTCTTATCTTTCATTCGCCGCGTATGTTCCCCGTGATGATCCTGATGTTTTCTGTTGGTGTGTTTTATATGGGTGCCTTCTCTGTGTTGAATCCACTTGCCGTCAGGGATGTGTACGGTGGTGCTGCCTTCGATATAGCGCTGTCCTATATATGCTTTATGGTTGGCACCATTGTAATGACGATTATCCTGGTGGCGATTGGCGGGATTAGGCGACAGGGTTTGGGCTTGATGATCGCATTGGTGGCTGGTGGTGTATTTTTGATCTTAATAAACCTTAGATTGCCATTTTACGGCTACGTTCTTTGTATTGGACTGTGGGGAATGTGCGGCGGCGTTGCAATGAGCCTGGGGCGAGCGATTGTTCAGGAATCAGCGCCAGAGAATTATCGAGCAAGAGCATTGTCTATTTATTCGCTAGGTACGCTGGGCGGCGGTCCGATCGGCGCGGTATCCATGGGGTACTTTGCGTCAGTTATGAATCCGTTGTTGGGATTCTTTGTTGCCGCTGCAGGAGTCTTTTTTACGGTAGTGGTTGTCTGGACAATGACAAGTCTTTCGAACGTAGATAGACTTTAACAGTAACGCTTTACGCGTTTGCCGCCCGGTGATCGATTACCCTGGACGGAAACCGCTTTTATCTCTCCAGCCGTTAATCCTGCAGTCGATATACCCTCGCGGCTGTGCCGCGGAAGACAGAGGCTTTTTCGTCATCGGAAAGCCCGGCTTTGGCGGCGATTCTTTTAAACATATTCCAGAGCGTCCGGTAGGAAATACACTCCCTGTCGACCGGAAAGTTACTCTCAAACATGCAGCGGTCAGGTCCAAAAGCCTCGATTGCGGCGATGTAGTATGGGTATAGAAGATCACAGAATGCCTCGGAACTGAGCGGTGTATCTTGTTTGTGCATATGAAAAGAAGGTTCCCAGGCACCTGCCCGCATCTGGGCTCCACCCAGTTTCATGACCGTATTGGGGCTTGCCGCAACGATATCGATACATTCTCGCCATCGTGCGAATGTTTCTGCATCAGCATCCAGGTCAACAGTACCGCCGAAGTGATTGACGATTACAGGGACTTCAGGATGGGCAGCGGCCAATTTGGCGAGCGTAGGTAGACGTTCGAAATCTGGCGAATAGTGATCGAATGAGAGATCGTATTTTGCCAGAAGCGCAAAGCCATCAAGATAGGTTTGATTAAGATCAGACGGGAAGGCAGTACGTATCCCTCGAAAATTGGCTGACGCAGCCAGGTGGGCTTCCAGCACAGGCTCTACGCCGGCGCCAGCTCTCAGGTCGGCCGAGCCGAAAATACCGGTACACAGTCGGGTCGAACCGTAAATTCCTGAGCGACTCATGGCAGCAACCCCTTGAACGAATTCTGTTTCACCAACGCAACGCATGTCTTTTGGGCCGTCTGCGCGAAAAAAAGCACCACATTGAGCAAACACTGTTTGAGTGATGTTATGACCGCTTTTGTTGATATCCGCCATGATTTCTTCGCACAGATAAACCGTTTGTTCAAAGATTGAAGTCGCGACCCGGTTGTCCCAAAGGTGATGGTGTGGGTCTATGATTGGCAGATCGGGCTCCAGAACCGACTCGGGTTCTTCGCTACTAATGAATCTCTCTATGTCGTTGTTTTCAGGGTAGGTCATTTTGAAACTCCAGAGGTAACCACAGGTGCTTTTTGAAAAAGGCGCAAGGTCATTCGATTTCGCCTGGTTTTTATTAACCTCAGTGTTTGTACACTGAATGGGTTTGTCCGTTTATACTGCGCTGCTACTATTGAATCATCAAGCCTGCACAGGACGTTTCATGCTTAATCACCAAACGGCACAATCAGTCATTGACCATGGCATTTCACTCGGCGCTGACTTCGCGGAGCTATTTGTAGAAAGAAGCCAGACCAATACCATCAGCACCTTGAGTAACCAGGTGCAATCGGTGGAGTCGGGGATAGACTTCGGCATAGGCCTGCGCCTGGTCTATGGCACTAAAGTCCTCTATGGCTATACCAACAAACCTGAGGGAGATGAGCTGAAAAGAATCCTGTCTGAACTGGCTGCGAAGGATTTGCGAGACCCAGGCGTCTCGGCATTCAATTTTGACTATAGGCAGATAAAAGATTTGCATCTTGCGGTGCGCACGTTAAGTAATGATTCTGAGGTTGAGAGCAAGGTGGCATACCTGCTGGCGGCTGATGTTGCGGCTCGTGCCGCCAGCAACATGATCTCGCAAACCCGGGGTTCGTGTCGTCAAAAAGAACAGCACGTCGAACTCTTTAACAGTGAAGGCCTGCACACAGGGGATACCCGTAACTATATTCGCACCTCAGGGAGTTGGAGTGACGGTGGCTTGATGGGCTGGGAGCTTGAAGATGATATCAGCGCTGAAAAAACCGGAACAGAAGCGACAAGGCAAGCGCTGGTTAATCTTGGTGCAAAACCTTGCCCCTCTGGTCGTATGCCCGTGGTCATCGGTAATGGTTTCGGTGGCGTGATTTTTCATGAGGCCTGTGGCCATTTGCTGGAAACGACCTCGGTCGCGAAAAAGGCGTCTGTGTTCCATGACCAGATGGGTCAAATGATTGCAAATACAGCGGTGAGTGCGGTGGATGACGGCACGATGACGAAGCAGTGGGGTTCGATCAATATTGACGACGAAGGCCTTGATACGCAACGAACGCAATTGATCAAGGACGGCAAGCTAACCAGTTTTCTTGTCGATAAGATTGGCGCTGAGCAAACTGGCTTCGAGAGAACCGGTTCCGGCCGACGTGAGTCCTACAAATATGCGCCCGCCTCCAGGATGAGGAACACTTTTATCGAGCCTGGCGATGCGGACCTGGAAGAGATGATCGGCTCCATTGATAAGGGTATCTATGCCTCTCATATGGGAGGTGGTTCAGTGCAGCCGGGAACTGGTGAGTTTAACTTTGCGGTGACGGAAGGGTACTACGTAGAGGATGGCAAGGTTCAATATCCTATTAAGGCAGCAACGCTCATCAGCACCGGACCTGCAGTACTTAAGGAGATCTCAATGGTTGGTAGTGATTTCTCCTTGGCCTGTGGCATGTGTGGTTCAGTCTCGGGTGCGGTGCCAACATCTGTGGGTCAGGCAACACTTAAGGTAGATGACATCCTTGTCGGGGGTAACGCCTGATGACTATTTCCGATCAGGCGAATCAGGTGATTGGTCTTGTTAAGGCTGCAGGTGCGAGCGGTGACCTGATTATCGACCAGGGAGAATCCTTGTCCCTGAAAGCAAGCGACGGTGAGCTTGAAGAATACAAGGTGAGTTCGAGCCAGATTTTTGGTTTGAGGGTGATTAAAGACGGCAAAGTGGGTACCGCCTATAGCGAGGCCGCGGATAGTGACGCCTTGAGTTCGCTGGTTGAGCAGGCGCTGACTAACGCGAGCTTTGCGGCAATAGAAGTTCATGAAAATATTCTGGCTAATGAGGTCAATCTGAAAACAGATGACTCGGTTTTGTGCCCGGTCGAGGAGGTAAGCATTGATGAGAAGGTTAACTTTGCTTTACAGATGGAAAGTGATCTTGCCGCCAGGGACAAGGTGAAAAAAGTGCCCTATAACGGCGTTCAGGACAATACGACTCAGCGCCATATTTTTTCAAGTGCAGGTCTTAGTGCTTATTCCAAAAGCAGAATGTGTGCCGCCTATGCTTATGCGCTGATTGAACAGGGTGATAAGAACGCGATGGAAGGTATCGGTCAGGCAGCGCGATTGTTTGCTGCTCTAAATGTTAACGATATCGTTGACAGGGCATATACCCAGACTATTGATATCCTTGACGGCTCCCCTGTGCCCAGTGGTCACTATGATGTGATATTCGATGAAGAAGTTCAGGCCTCTTTATTTGGGGTTTTTACCCTGATGTTTTCGGGAAAATCAGCCAAGGATGGGGTGAACCCCATGCGGGAAAAGTTAGGCGAATCTATTGCCGATACCCGATTGAACATTACTGACCAGCCGCTGAGTGCTGACGGATTTGGTTATCAATTGTTCGATGCAGAAGGTACAGCGACACAATCAACACCCTTGATCGTTGATGGCACCCTTAACACGCTTATTCATAACAGTGCCACAGCATCCTTTTTTGATATGAAGACTACCGGACATGCAGCACGAGGACCTAAATCGACGTTGGGTGTGGGGCTGCACCAACTCGAAATCGCTGCAGGCAGCAGCTCGCTGGCGGATTTGTTTTCAGGAAAATACCTGATGCTAACGGACCTGACAGGGATGCATTCGGGCGCCAATGCTATCTCCGGTGATTTCAGTTTCGGTGCTTCAGGGTTCCTTTGTGAAGATGGGCAAAGGCTGCAACCGGTGCGAGGTGTTACCGTCGCGGGAAACTTCTATGACATGCTTAACAAAATTGCGCTGATTGGAGATAAGCAGTTTTGGAACTGGGAAAGGTCCGCACTGATGCCTCATCTACGCTTTACAGACCTGGCTATTGCGGGTTAGAACTTCCACCTGTTTTGCTTAACGGCCGTGAAATTCAGGTGGCCGTTTGCCCTTAAATGCGGCTCTGCCTTCGGCACCATCCTCGCTGTCTCGAACGGCGAGCAATTGGTCTCGGGTGATTGCCGCTGTTTCGGCGGGTCCACGGGGAACGGTCTCTGCGACCAGTGACTTGATGGTCTCAACGACCAGTGGCGCACTCACGGCAAAAATGTCAGCGTACTCCTGAGCCGCTGCCAACTGTTCTCCCAAAGGGACGACCTTGTTCACCATGCCGACTTCATAGGCACGCTGCGCCGTTAAGTCCTGGCCCAGAAGCATAAATTCCATCGCGATTTTATGCGGGATCTTCGCCGCACAACCTGCGATCAATCCACCTGTGAAACCAACCTGAGCTTCGGGGTATTTGAATATGGTGTTGTCAGCTGCAACGACCAGATCGCACATCTGAACCAGAATATAGGCGCCACCAACGCAATAGCCCTGGACGCAAGCGATGACAGGTTTGTTGGTGATGACACCAACACCGGGTACGCCCTGCCACATTTCCATTGGTGGGTCCTTGATATCGGCCCCAACTGAAAATGCTCGGTCACCATCCGCGCATAGGATGGCTGAGCGAGCATCGGAATCGCGAAACTGTCGCAGTGCGGCTCGTAGGCCCTGAATTAATGCTTCGTTCAGTGCGTTGAGCTTGCTTGCGCGATTAAGTGTAATGACGGCAGTCTTGCCGTTCTGTTCGTACAAAACATCAGACATTTCGGTCAGCCTCTCCATGTAAACGATATATTCGCTCCGCCGTATCATAGAACATCGCATCTTTCTCTTCCTCGCTGAAGTCTACGACGATCTTCTTTAGACCGTTGTATAACACCGGATAGGAGATAGAGAATCGATCAACGGGAAAGTTACTTTCGAACATACAGCGATCTGGTCCAAAACAATCAATTGTGTGCAAATAGTAGTCCCGTTGCGCCTCGACAAATTCGTCTGAATCAGGAGGGGTAGATCGATTGTGCCAACCGAAGCCATTATCTGGCATTGCCAGCCCGCCGATTTTTGCAACGACATTGTCGCACTCCGCTATCTTTTTAATGTCCTGCTTCCATTGCTTAAATACCCCGGCTTTCTTGTCTGCGTAATAACCGACGCCAAGAGGTGTGCCGAAATGGTCCAGTATCATCTGGGTGTCAGGTGCAGCGAGAGCTAGCTCATAGAAATCTTTGTTTTGATAATGATAATGCCAGGTGTCGTAGCTGTAGCCCTTGCGGCCTAGCAGGCGGACACCGGCTCTAAATTTTTGATCAGCATAAAGCCCCTTCGGTGCGCCACCTGGAATAAACAACTCTTTAGGGTGTGTGGCGCAGGCGCCGGCGTGACGAATGCCTCGGAATAGACCATTGCCAGAGACTTCATGTCCGGCAAGAACTTCAACTAACTCATCCCCTAGGGTCAAATCCGCATGGGCAACAATACCGGAGATTTCAGCGCCGTGCCTCTCAGCGGATTCTGTGGCTTGTTCGGCAACGAATCGGGTTTCGCCTAACGGGCGTAAATGCGCCGGACCATCTTTTAAGTATTCCGAGTGGCATTCGACGAAAACGGTTTTAACAATATTATGGCCTGAACCCGTATCAGCATGCAGGTTCTCAACGACATATTCGTTGCCTGGGTGGCGCCAAAGATGATGATGTGGATCTATGATTCGTTGCTCGGGGTCGATGATATCTTCAGTGATGCTGTCTAACCAATCTTGGCTACCGGGTGTGTTCATATGGGTGTACTCAGGTAAGTGTGCTGATTTGCCAAATCATCATTTGACTATAACGCAATACTTCATATGACGCAGCGCGATCCTCGGGTCTCAGTCATCGTATCGAGCAGTAGTGCACCAAAATCTTTGCCACAGGGCCAGGCGACAATTAAAGGAACGGTTAAGTTTCATGATGACAATGAAGTGGTTCGGCAGTGGCACTACCGCATGCTGTCAGAAAAGATGCACCCCGGGGACAAGACCTCCCAGGAGGCGCTCGTTAAGACAGTGACTAATCCAATAAGAACGGTGCTCGAAGTTACGCCAGTAAAATGGATCACCTTTGATATGGCAAAGGTGCAGGCATTTGAAGCAGGAACTGATGGCGGTGCTTACAAGGAGCATCTTTTATCCGCAGATACTGAACGTTTACAAGCCGAGGTTGCACTGCGTGGACTGACATTTGACGACAATTGAAGTGTCGACAATTTCTTTTGCCAGGCAGGTTTTTAGGCGTGGGGTCCGATCTGACCCAAGGTCGTCAATGGCGGCATCAATGTTCGTCCAGTAACGACTGGAGTTGATCGTAGAATTTTCTGCTCATAGGTTTTAAAGAGTGTTGCATCAATCTTATTAGGTTCTGAAGCCGAAGTTTGAGGCTGGGTTAATCACTGGTCATTTATATACGCGCTGGGAGCGCCTCATCAGGTGATCGCGCGAACCAGTGGTACAGTTGCTCAATAACAACCAGGTATACTTTCACCCAGAAAGAAGGACGATAGGGGCTAATCGATGGAGTTTGGCGAAACGATGGATTCGAAAAATGCTCAAAAAAAAGATGTGGACCTCTTGGGTTCGGAGGAGCTTCGAGATCCGTCGATAACGGCCTCAAAGCTTTTAGGTCAGGAAAGGGCGTATTTTTATGACAAATTCGATCTATGAAGACGTCAACGGCGCGTTATTAGATGCAGAAACCTATGTTGAAGGGTTCGGCAACGGGCCTAATTTTCAGCCGGCTCAGGGTATCTTGTCAGACGCGCCGCATCACACCTTTACTAGAGGTCTTATTCAGCGTGATTTCCTGGTCAAGCAAATTAGTGATCTGCAACCGCGGCTGGAAGAAATCGTGCAGCAGTTGTTGGATGCGGTTGCGTCAAAAACAATATGGGATCTACACGATGAGCTTTCCTTTCCGCTTCCAGTAATCATCATTTGTGAGATCCTGGGGATACCTACTGATGACATTAAAAAATTCAAAAGGTGGGCGGATGCTTCGGTGGCAAACATGTGTGCGGTAGACCCGTCTGAATACGCCGATGAGCTAGCTGAGATGGGTGCCTATATTCTGGAACAGATTCATCTCAAGAGGAAAGCAGGGAAATCGAGCGACCTGTTATCCGTTATGGCGCTTGCCAAAGAAGATGGAAAATATATGTCAGACGACGAGTTGGTTTCGTTCGCGGGTCAAATATTTGTTGCAGGGAACGAAACAACAACCTCATTGATCTCAAATTTGGTCTGGAGATTGTTGACAATTGGTGATTTGTGGAATGAATTTTGCCGGGATGAAATTGACGTCGACGATGCAATCAACGAAAGCTTGCGATTTGATCCACCGCTGTTGGGTTTGTTCAAGACGACATCACGGGACGTGGAAGTCGACGGCGTGACGATACCGTCCAACACCAAAGTCATGATGCATTACGGCGCGGCAAATAGAGACCCACAGGCATTTTCTGAACCGAACACCTTTAAGTTGAAGCGCTCCGGGAAGAAGATGTTGAGCTTCAGTGTAGGTTTGCATGTTTGCATTGGAAGAGAGTTGGCGAAACTTGAGGCAAGGGTCACATTAACGGCGCTTCGTAAGCGTTATCCAAAGTTGCGGTTAGTCAACGAAGGTGAGCGGGTCGGCCCGTTTCTATTCTGGGGACGATCCAAGTTGCCGGTGACGCACCAGTAGGGGCAAGGTTAACGGCATGATGTCACAACTTAGCCTGTTCACTGAGCGTCTCCTTCGTTATTCAAGTTTGTTTTCGCCAGGGTACAACGGTCGAATCGACTAGTGCCTCATGCTGCCGAGAAATCGTCCGCGTCGTTCAAAAGTGCCCGAACTCGGCTGACCAGTTCGTCGCCCCGGAAAGGCTTTTGTAGCAAACCATCTCTTTCGGAAGGCATATCGTCGAAGTGTGTTCTTGGATACCCGGAGATAAATAGCGCCTGTGTATTCGGATGTATGGCGCGTAAATGAGTCACCATCGTCGGCCCGCTCATTTTGGGCAGGATGACGTCTGAGACTACAAGGTCGATCGGGTGGTCGAGCTTATTGGCAATAGCGAGCGCAGCTTCACCATCCTCGGCTTCGAGTACCGTGAATCCAGCTGCGGCGAGATTAACGCGTACAAGCTTTAGGATAGAGCCCTCGTCCTCGACGACGAGAATCGTCCCGCCGACGCTAGCGTGTTCGACTTCATGAGCTTTATGACCCGATGTTGTGGCGGGTAACATGGTGGATGGGAGTCGGATCATCACGCTGGTACCTTCCCCCTCCGTTGTCTCAAGTGTAGTCTTGCCGCCCATCTGCTCGACGGCGCCATGTACCACTGCAAGCCCGAGGCCTGTGCCACTGCCGGTATCTTTTGTCGTGAAGAAGGGGTCGAAGGCACGCTCGGCAATGTCGGGACTCATACCCGTTCCGCTGTCTGCCACTTCGACGAAAACGTCTCCGTCATCGGCGACGAGACCTGTACGGATCTTAACGATGCCCCCTGTCGGGCTTGCATCCCGGGCGTTAACGACCAGGTTAATAATTGCCTGTTCAAGGAGTTGTGGGTCAACCTCGACGTATGGTAAATAGTCAGCCAGATCAAGTTGCACAGGTGTTTGCTCACCGATTAACCGTTTGAGCATGCCGCTGAGGTTCTCAACGGTGGCCGATAAATCGATGACCAGCGGCGTGTAGACTGACTCGCGCGAAAACGCCAGGAGCTGACGAGTCAGCGCAGCTCCCCGGTTTGCGTTGCGCAGGATCTCGGTTGCCGCCTCGGCTGGACGGCCAGGTTCTTGAGCGATGTCGTCCGCGTAGCCCATGATGACTGTCAGCAGGTTGTTAAAGTCGTGGGCAACCCCCCCTGCAAGCTGACCAACGGCCTGGAGTTTCTGTGTCTGCTGTAGGTTACGTTGCAAATCCAGGTCCGCGGTGACATCCCGCAGGCGTATCACGACCCGATGAATTCCATTTGAATCCTTATAACGACGGCCTGCGGTCTCGATCCAGCGCCACACATCGTCATCGCCGACGTAGCGCACCGGCACACCAGAGAGCAGTTCATCTTCACTGAACATTCGTGCAAAGAGAGCGGACTGCTCCTGTTGGTCAGAAGGCCAGATCCGGTCGGAAAGGGTTGAGCCTACGAGGTTCGTCACACCCAATACCTCGGTTGTGTTTTGGCTCGCATACGTCACTTGCCCTGGTTGATCGATCTCGATGATCACATCGCGACTATGCTCGACAAGTGCACGGTAGCGGGCGCTCTCTTCTACGAGTGCCCGGTCGAGTCTTTTTCGCTCATCTTCAGCGAGTTTCTCGCGGTGTTGGGCAGCCTTGCGACTGATGTCGCTAGAGGCCAGAACCACAAATACAGAGATTAAGAAGATGATTGCGGCCTGGGTAGAAGAGACGCCCATCGTGGTGGAGCCAACCTCGATAGGGGTCACAATTCCAGTGAACCACTTCAAAGCAAGCCCAATCAAAAGTAGCAGGCAGGCGAGGAACCAGCCGATGGCCCCACGGACCCCGACGACCTGAAGCGCTACGATTGGAACGAGGCTAGTGAAGAAGAGGGCGGCAACAGCGCTACCTTGGGTTGTCACGACGACCGCGCAAGAGAAAGCGAAGCAGGTCATAACCAAGATATTTGCGGCTAAAAACGTGCGACCCGAAACGCTGGCTACGAAGGCTGCAATTGCTGCTGCGGCTGCCGCCACTGTGCAAGCCCATCCGATCTGCTGGTTGGCCGATGAAAACTGTACCAGGGCCATAAAAACAAACACGCCCGTCACGACTAAACAGAACCTGACCATGTCCGATTTTTCAGACGGGTTTTGCCGCGGATCTTCGGTGCTTGCCCAAAATTTTCGCAGGATCTTAACCACTTAAGCAGCCTTTGTCTGCTGATTGTCAATTGCTATCAGTTTATCTTTACGCAACTCTGTGTCGCAGGTACCATGAAAACTAGCACGCCCGTATTCTTCTATCAAACTGTTCGTTCACTAGACGGTCTAATCTACAGGCAGATCAATATTAATATAAAACTTATATCTTCTATTAGGAAGGCTACAGCGTATAGGAAGGCTACAGCGTATAGGAAGGCTACAGCGTATAGGAAGGCTACAGCGTATAGGAAGGCTACAGCGTATCGTAGCGATACCAACCTGTCACTGCTGAGAGTAGAAAGTGCTCGTAGACCAGCACTCTTGTAATACCTTCGATGAACTCTGCTACCGGTTCTCGGTTGGTTGCCCGCGAGTTGTGATGTTCGTATTAGAACCAAGGAACTACGCACAACAGGTCTCGCTTCGCTCTAATTTGAATTACAATAGCGGACTGTTGATCAAATTTTTGAGTTAAAGGAGACCTCCCCAGGATGTCACAAAGTTTTGAAGTCCAGGGAATGATCCATTCCATTGGCGATACCACTGAATACGGCAACAACGGTTTCACAAAACGAGAGTTTGTGATCAAGCTGACCGGCGAGAATGAAAATCCAACCTACCCTAATCACATTGCCCTTGAATTGATTAAAGACAAGTGCGCAATGATGGACAATCATAATATCGGCGATGAAATCCAGGTGCAGTTTAATCTTTCGGGCAGACTTTGGTCAGGTGGCGGTAACCCGGAGAAGTGTTTTACCAGCTTGCAGGCCTGGCGCGTGACGCCAGCGCCAGGCCAATCACATTCGTCTTCGTTGGCTGACCAGGGCGCTTCACCTCCGCCTTTCGATGACAACGAATATGACGATATCCCATTCTGAGGGACCTCTGGTAATGATGCGCGATACCACTAGCACATCACGCTTCAACCCTGGCCTGCATCAAGTGTTGCCTGACGCATTTTACGGCTGTCGAAGCCGATTTTTTTGACCGGCTTGAATTTTAGTACGCGCCGATTCGGCGTGTTGTTCAGTCTGACGAATTCCTTTTGTGCCTGTTCGTTACCTGCGCGCAAACGTTTTGCCAGGGTCGGCAGGAACCAGTCTATTGTTTCTTGATCGCTGAGCACCTCGCAGGTTCCTTTGTAGGTCAGGCTCAGTGGTGCTTCCATGTCACAACCTTTGCTGGTGATGGAGATTGATGTACGAGGTTCCCGGGCAACTGCCTGGACCCGTACCCGTAGGGATGAGACGCTAAGCCAGAAGTAACCGCGATCATAAACGTAAGACATGATGACACCCACGGGCCAGCCTTCTTTGGTGCTCCACATGAAGGTACATTCGTTCTGGGCGCCTATGAGCGCCTGTTCGTCTTTTTCTTCCAGAGTGTAGTGGCTCACATCGTCGTAATTAAAGCCGTTATCCATGTTTTAATCTCCAGATGAGTGGTCAGAGTGATTTGAGATGTATCGGTTTTGCTCACAAGCTCGACGAATATACTATCAAGTTAATTCCCAATAAGTGGGACTGGAGGACCAGTCATGACGCTGAATCAAATGCAGGTAGAACGTGTGCCGAATCAGGCGGAGCTAGTGGCGCGGGCTGAAGCCTTGTTGCCGGGGTTACACGAGCGTGCCCGGGTAGCGGAAGAGAGTCGACGGCTTTCTGATGACACTGTACGTGAATTCCGGGCGGCTGAGTTTCACAAGATTCTGCAGCCGCGGCGGTTTGGCGGATTTGAGTTGGGTTTCGACACAGCTGCTGAAGTCATTCGTACGCTAGCAACAGCCTGCGGCTCCAGCGGTTGGGTGGCCAACCTGTTCATTGTGCATAACTGGCAGATAGGCCTGTTTCCGATTCAGGCGCAGGAAGAGTACTGGGCGGACGGTTCAGATCAGGTGTGTTCCACGGCATCCTTTGCAACCCACAGCGAAATGAAAGAAGTTGATGGCGGTTTTAGACTTTCTGGGCGCTGGAAGTTTTCGAGCGGCTGTGACTTTGCCGGCTGGTTCATTATCTTAAAGCCCAGTCCTACCTGTATGGACTGGCTACTCGTGCCGCGCAGCGATTTGGACATTGTCGATGACTGGTTTGTGTCGGGCTTGTCAGGCACCGGCAGTAAAGACCTGATCCTTGATGATGTTTTTGTACCGGAACACCGACGACTGCCGATTATGGATCTTGCGACGGGTAATACACCCGGCGGCAAGGCGCATGGTATTCCTCTGGCGAGGCTACCGTTTGTGCTCCCGGCGGTGTGGGGGATTCCGCCAGCCCTCGTCGGCATGGCTAATGGCATGGCAGAGGCAGTGCGCCGGACTCTAATAGGTAAAAAAGCGCTGTTCAGCGGAGAATTGCAGGCGGAGCGGGTTGCCAACCAGATGAAGCTGACCGAAGCACTGACCGATATTCATGCGGCGGAACTCATCATGCGCCATCGGCTGACGGAACTCATGCGTTGGGGGGAGGTGGGTGCGCCGCCCTCCACACTGGATGCCTTATCGTCTCAGCGGGATGCCTCATATGTTTCGCGGCTGATGGGCAAAGTGGCCAACAACCTTGCCCTTATGTCCGGTGCCACGTCGATTAATCTCAGCAACCCGATTCAGCGTTACCAGAGGGATATCAATGCCGGTGTGACACACGTGTCCCTGGTATGGGAAGAGGCGGCGGAGAACTATGGACGTGCGTTGTGGGAGTTGCCTGGAAAAGCCAGATAGCGCTAGATCTCTGTAAGGTTCAATTTGTTTTCGTGGCGTTTCAATTTGCCCGCAGTGAAGTACCGATCTGTTTAATACCAGATTAAAGAAATCGAGGAAGATCGGGTCATCGGCGTGTCTGATGAACGATAGCGAGAAGCCGGCGACGACATTCTTGCCCTTTAGCAATCGCTTGACTTCACCGGCCAATCCCATGACAGTCGTGACATAAAAATATCTAATCGTTCAGATTAGACCCGATCAAGTTGCGCAGGGAACAGATGTGAATACTGTGAATTGGGATTTTGAAACAGACCTCCTTGTCATAGGCACGGGCTCTGCTGGCTTGACAGCTGCTGTCGTTGGCGATCATGAAGGTCTGGATGTGATCGTGCTTGAAAAAGAAGCGTTCTATGGTGGCACAACGGCGCTATCTGGCGGTGTCGCGTGGGTGCCGAATAATTCGCTGATGGCAAAGGCAGACATTGATGACAATCCAGCCGATGCGCTGACCTATTTAAAGCACAATATTGGCCAGCGAGTGGCAGAGAGCAAACTGCAGGCCTTTGTCGACCGTGCGCCTGAAATGGCTGACTATTTGATGGCTAACAGCGAGCTGGAGTTCAATCTGGTTCATGGTTTTCCCGATTACCGGCCTGAAACGCCGGGCGGCTCCAAGGGCGGTCGGTCGATAGATCCTAAGGTGGTTTCGGGTCGACGGCTTAACGACTATGACAAATTACGAAAGTCGAACCTTGCGGTGCCGGGTGGTGTTGTAGGTTCCGTCACCGAACTACGACGGCTGGCATTCTTTCGCGCCAATCCGCTGGGGCTGCTGCAAGTCTGGAAATTCTTCCCGCGTAATCTTTGGAACAAGCTAGCCCGGCGAGAGCACCTCTCCAGTGGCCGGGCGCTCATTGCCCGGTTGCGCCTTACGCTGCAGAAAAAAGATGTGCCGTTATGGCTGGAAACGCCGCTGGAAGCAATAGTAGTAGAGGATGGCGCTGTCATGGGTGTTCGTGCCACAAAAGATGGTGCCAGTGTCAACATACGAGCAAGGAAAGGCGTGGTGATGGCGGCGGGTGGATTTGAGCGCAACCCTGCCATGCGAAAACAGTTCTTTGGCGACAAGGGTGGAAGCGACTGGAATGCAGGCAGCTTCACCTCTGGTGCGCCCGGTAGTACAGGAGACGGCATCAATGCAGGCGCTCAAATCGGTGCAGCGATAGATATGATGGATGACATGTGGTGGATGCCATCTGCCCTGCCGCCAGGCGGCGCGCCTGTGATTATTGTGTTTGAACGTGGTCTGCCACACATGGTGATCGTCAACTCACGCGGCCAGCGCTTTGCCAATGAAGCCAGACCTTACAATGAGCTGGGCCGGCTTATCTATGAGGATACTGCGCCACCTGCTTATATCATTTTCGATCAGGAGTTTCGTAACCGGTATGCGATTGGTGGCATGTTGCCAGGCATTACGCCGGAGCGTTATATTGAAAACGGTTATGTAAAGCGAGCCGATACGCTGGAAGCGCTGGCTGAGCTAACCGGCATAGATGCCGCCGGGCTCAGCCAAACTGTCTCCCGGTTCAATGACATGGCCATTGCCGGCAAGGATGAAGATTTTCAAAAGGGCGAAAGTGCATTTGATCTCTATGCCGGTGATCCTGGTCACAAGCCTAATGCCTGCCTGGGGCCCGTTGCAAAGCCGCCTTTTTATGCCATGGAAGTGAAGGCAGGTGACCTGGGTACAAAAGGTGGGTTGCTAACCAACGAACACGCGCAGGTGGTTCGGCAGGATGGCACGGTAATACCTGGTCTCTATGCAGCAGGCAACAGCTCAGCATCGGTGATGGGTAACTACTATCCTGGCGCCGGTGGGACGATTGGCGCTGCCATGACCTACGCCTATATTGCAGCGATGGATGCTAAATATCGATGAGCCTGGTGTACCAATACGATAGGTTATCAGGGGAAGAGAACTGCGCCTGGTAATTGATCACGACATCAACGCTTCGTTAGCCAGCCCCTTTGGGGCGCAATTGCGGGCAAGTCGAGTGGCGCAGCGGGTCGCCAGCTTTGAGACTTAAACCCAGACCAGGTCGTCGTGGTGCTGTAGGCATTGAACTCGGGCGATGCGCGTACACGACATCATCGCCATAGCACCTTACTGTTAGCGTCCGTCGGCGAGAATTGTCCCCTGTAGGGCCTCCACCATGAAGTACACCTGGATGTAACAGAACTACGTCTCCCGGTTCGATTGTCCAGGAAACGATATCCCATTTGGCTCGCTCGGACTCTATATCGGTGTCGCATGTCGTCGTTGACCACTGTTGGAAGAAAACCGTCATAGACAGTGTTGAGATGGGAGCCGCGCACAAATTCCAGGCACTCTTCTTTCGGTAACGGATCGAGATTGATCCACATTGAAGCAAACTGACGACCCTGAACAGGCCAATAGGGTAGGTCTTGATGCCAGGGCGTCGGGCCACAATTACCCCCCTCTTTAATAAAAAACTCATCCAAAAAGTACCAGATATTTTCCGATTCAATGAGCGAGCCGATGATGTCTGCAATCGGGGACTCGGTCAGTAATTGCCTGATTTCAGGTACATTCGGGTAGTTATGGACTGACTCGAGAAACTCTTCAGGCGTGCCCTGAAAGAAGCGCGCCATGGTTTCTGGTGTAAGCATAACTCGCTGGTAGGCCATGTCGATCAGCTGCAGCCATTCCGGGTGCAAAGTCTGCTTGATCAACACTACGCCATCTTCAGCGAACGTCTGTCGGGCCTCAGGAGTGATGAGGCGTTGCCAGTCGATTTCCTGGTCGGGCGTGACCTGCTGTTCACCGGGGGCCAGCCGGTAATAACCTAAAGGATCAATAGTGCCCATGATATTTTCTCACTGACGGTATTCGAATGATAAGGTCGTAGAGTAGCAACGCCTTCCAGCATATGCATTATAAACCCCGCGTCATTCCCATACTCGGTGACTACCCCGAGGCATCAATGAGCCACGATCCAGAGAACTTACTCCGACCCCGTTGTTTGTTTATCATTAGGAGGAGTAAAATAATGGCTTTGCAACATCAATCTGACTATGACGTAAAAGTGGTATGACGGCTAAGGAAAACGTGACAGAGGTCGCGCTCTCATCCGAATCACACATTGAGTGTCCCTACACAACTTATAAGACGCTGCACGGTAGCGGCCAGGTTGGATTCGACCCGGAGATTGGGTTGGCGGTGGTGGGCTACGATGACCTGGTCTCTCTGTCTAAAAATACGGCGGGGTTCTCATCGTCTATTTCGATCGATGACCAGGGTCCCCGACATATGGGGGTCGGTGAGGATCCTGTTCAGGACGATGTGGAGGAGATCTTCCAGGACGCGCATCCGATGGTGAATGCACTTTTCACGGCAGACCCGCCCGTGCACACGCGACACCGTAAACTGCTGAGCAAAGCGCTTAATCCGCGCCGAGTCCGCGCTCTGGAACCACACATTCGTGCAATTGCAGACGATCTTATCGACAAATTTGTAGCCAACGGAAAGGTTGACCTGTTACCTGAATTTTCGGTACCACTGCCTGTCACCGTTATTGCAGACGTTCTTGGCGTTGATCGGGCTGACCTGTGGACGTTTAAGGATTGGGGGGACCTGATGATCTCGGGTAACATCGACCTGCTGAACCATGAGCAGCGGCGGCGCGTGGCCAGTGCCGTTGTGGAGTTGCATCAATACTTTGTTCCGCGTATTGAAGCCCGCCGGGGCAACCCTACAGATGACCTGCTGAGTGAAATGGTCAATGCTCGTGAAGAGGGTGAGGAGCCTCTAAGAACTGAAGAACTGCTGCCTATTATTGATCAGGTGCTGTTGGCTGGGCACGAAACCACAACCAATCTTGTCGGCAATGGCGTGCTGGTATTGCTTAATAATCCAGTATTAGCGAATCGCTTGCGTGACGACCTGGGCGCTATTGATCGCTTCGTTGAGGAAGTGTTGCGCTGGGATCCACCAATACAGTGCACCTACCGGCGCGCAACGGAAGATTGTCAGGTGTCAGGTGCAGAAGTTAAAAAGGGCGATCTGGTGCTGCCGGTATGGGCCGCCGCAGGATACGATCCGTCCGTTTTCGCTTCACCGACAGAATTCGACATTGATCGACCCAACGTAAGCAAACATATGGGCTTTGGGCACGGCCCGCACTTCTGTGCGGGTGCCGAATTGGCAAGACTTGAGGCTCGAATTGCCTTCGAGGTCTTACTCACCCGGTTGCCGAACCTCACACTTGATGAAGCTAACAGCGATCTATCTCGGCTGCCTAGCTTTGCATCGCATGGTTACGAACGCATTTGTTTGATGTTCGATGGTGCATAACTGACAAGAACGTAAAGCTGACACGAAACCGGAGTGATGATGCGCACTAACTTATTTATTGCCAACTTAGCGCTGCTATTTTTCATAGAGCCTGTCGCTGCTTTGGATGCTCAGACGTTGTTCAGTCAGCAATGCTCTCAGTGTCACGGCGCAACCCTGGGAGGTAGCGCCCACGGTACGGCGCTTAAAGGACAGATTTTCAAGGATACGTGGGCTATCCAAAACTGGCAGGCGCTCGCCAGCCTTTCCAGCACGACGATGCCCCCCGGAGAACCTGACAGGCTGAGTACCGCAGAGCATGCGGCGGTGGCCAAGTTCATCTTCACCAGTAACGGGCTGCCTGTTGACGCCGAGGCCCAACAAGACGAATCTCAAGAGACAACTGGAAGCGACTCATGGGACGGTGCGGCAGGTGTTGCGGAGATAGCTCGGTCTCGAAGCAATTTCAAAAATAGCGTAGTCAAAGGTTTTAAACCAGTAGCCCAGGCTGAGCTGAACAACCCAGGCGCTGATGATTGGTTGAGTTGGCGTCGTACCCTGGACGGGCAGGCAGAGTCCCCGCTAAAGCAGGTCAACAAAGGCAATGTTAAGAATCTAGGTTTAGCCTGGGCTCTGGCGATGCAGGAAGGTAGTGCGCAGATCACACCGATTGTTCGCGGTGGCGTGATGTTTTTGGTTCAACCTGGTTTGGTTGTGCAGGCGCTGAAAGCCGATACGGGTGATCTTATCTGGCAATACAAGTATCCGTTCCCTGCGGCATCTCAAACCCTGGGCGGTCCGATGCGTAACTTCGCCCTGTTCAAGGATTCGCTCTATATCTCCACCTATGACGCGGCGCTTATTGCGTTGGATGCAACGACCGGCACGTTGAAATGGCGCGCAGTCAAAGCTGATTATCGCGAGGGTTACACCCACAGTGCTGGCCCGATCATTGGCAACGGTATCGTGCTGAGTGGAATTAACGGCTGCGAGCGCTATAAGGCTGATGGATGCTTCATTACGGGTCATGATGCAGATACTGGTGAGGAGCTGTGGCGTACCTCAACAATTGCCGCTGCCGCGGCGGGGACGAAGGGGGACACCTGGGGAGGATTATCCAAAGAGTTTCGCGCCGGAGGAGATACATGGATAGCCGGGAGCTACGATGTCGCGCTTGACCTCTTTTTTATCGGCACATCACAGGCCAAGCCCTGGGTAGCGGCAAGTCGTGGCATGAATGTCGAAAATTCTGCGCTTTACACTAATTCGACCTTGGCCATCCGACCAAAAACCGGCGAGATTGTCTGGTATTACCAGCATATACCCGGTGAGACCATAGACATGGAGGTCGGTTTCGAACGAGTGTTGGCGACCATCGACGATGAACGTTATGTGTTTACCGTGGGAAAGGATGGTGTGCTTTGGCAGCTCTCTGCGAAAGATGGCCAATATGTGGCACACATGGAAACAATGCCTCAGAATATCTTCGCGCATATCGATCCAGACAACGGACGGGTGACCTACAGACAGGACATTCGTGAGGCAGGAATTGGTGATACCTTCAAAGTGTGTCCGGGCATTTATGGTGGTCACAATTGGCAATCGATGGCGTACGTCAGTCAGTTGCAACGTTTGATACTTCCTTTACATCAGCTCTGCGGCGAGATGACAGGGCGCCAGGTGGAAAGGGAGATTGGCGAGGGCGGCTTTGGCGGCGACTCGAAAACATTGCCGATGCCAGGTGCTGATGGTCAACTGGGTAAACTGCTGGCGATCAACCTTCAGGACCGTTCGGTGGCGTGGAGCCATGAGCAAGTGGCGATGTTTATGACCGGTGTACTTACAACTGCAAGTGGCATCGCGTTCGTAGGCGACCTGGATCGTTACTTCAAAGCCTTTGATGTCGAGTCAGGTGAAGTGTTATGGCAAACCCGGCTGGCGGCACCAACTCATGGATATCCAATCAGCTATGCTGTCGATGGGCGTCAGTATATTGCGGTGCCAACAGGCATGGGTGTGTTTCGCGCGATGACGGCAGTGATGAGTCCGCAAATTTATCAACCTGCGAACGGTCAGGCGCTGTATGTGTTTTCGCTTAATGACCATTGATACCGACCAGAAAGGTGCAGGCGAGCATCAATTGGTCGAGGGGCAAGTAGATAGCGGAGGAGTAGGTAAGAAACCTGGTTAATTCTTCTTATGCCCGGACGAAGAGGTTCTTGAAGGGCTTGAGCATTATCCTGAAGCATTGAACTTCATGTTCACCGGCGGCAGCCACAGTAACCTGTTGGTGCACCTTAGCGTTTTTGCTGTTGCCAGTAAGCCTCAAACCGTTCTTCTAAAATCCCATATGCTTGTGTTTGATCTGATGTCGACACCGGTGTGTCGAGTGACAGAAAGAGTCGCGATGCCTTCTTATAGTGTTGAATCCGTGAAATTCTAGAGGCAAGGTCGGCTCGTTTGCTGTCAACCTTTGACGAATTGGTCTTGGTAGACAAGGGCTCCACGCAAGCGGGGCTAAAGGGCTCGTCCAGAAAGTTCAACAGTTCATGCATAAGAGGCTCTGGTTCATGTTCAATTCGGTCGAACCGAAGTCTGAAGACCCGTTCAGGCCCCAACGCTTTCTCGGCAAGCCAGGCATTCTCGGTGTGATGCATCCAGATAGCGAGGCCTTCTTTTAGTGGCTTCGGGCTTGCGCCAACCGCATCGAAATTTTCCAGTGAAAGAGCCACATCGTCGGGCTGACGTAAGTTGTGTATGAACTTTGCCTGCGGGAAAACCTGAGCGAGTGCCCAGGCGTAGTGGGTGTTTAGTGGCGTGCTGTCGACCCATCGACGTTTTGGTTCATCGGCTGATCGTCTGACCTGAAAAGGTGTGTTTGGGTTTGCAGGATTAATGGTAATACCCTTTTCCCTATAGTCACCGTAAAGGCTCTGACAACGTTTCTCATACACGTCGCCTACAATAGCGTTGATGCTCGATGCGACGTGCGCCAGAAATTCCTTCAGCGGATAATCGATGTTCGATAGATGTGAAAAGCGACCTCTCTCGGATCCTCGGCTAAATGCCGAAAAAGCGCCGGTGATGTAATCAACGATCCAGGCTGTCTCTGGCATGACTTGAATGTTTGGGTGCTGACCGATAGCCCAGTTCATGACAGAGGTCCCCGAGCGCGGTGCGCCGATGGTGAAGATGGGTTCCACAGGCTTATGCTCGGTCATTTAAACGGTAATCCGATCTCTATAAGAGGCATCATCTTACTAAATTGATATTGAAGATCGAGCATTGATTCCTTCGTCGAGAATTTTTTTGTCACTTCATGTAAAGTCACGCCTTTCTGTTCATCTATGATCAACATGTCCCTTAGGGTTTATACAGGATTACCGGCTTCCGGTAAGACCAGTGCGATTATTACTGAAATGGAAAGCCGCGAAAATGCTGGAGGAAAGGTGTTGCTTATTCTTTCTTCTGAGCACGAAGCGTTAACCCGGCGCCCTAACGTTAAACCACAAGGGTTGATGGGATGCAGGGACCAAAATAAAAGCCATCAGATCGACGATGTGATTGATTCTCATGAGGCGGCAAAGCTTTTAGAGGCGCAGGAGCCGGGTACCCTGGTTGTGTTTGATGAGGCGCAGTACTTCCAGCCAGATCTCGTTCATGGCTGGCAGCAAGCGGCGGAAAGAGGTGTCGATATCCTTGTTGGAACGCCCTCAAAGGATCAATTGACCAGACTTGAGGGGGTACCCCACGAATTGGTGGACATGAAGGTCGCTTGTACCTGCGGCGCCGAAGAATCAACTCATGTTGTCTATAAAGATGACCTGATTTACCCCACACACTTTTGTAACCGTTGCTATGAGGAACATATGACTCTTGAAGTTGATCGACTGCTGGAAGTCGTCAGAGAATCCGAACCATTCCCGGGTGATCTCCATACCTACCAGCCATTTTTTGACATTGAGATGAATGGATGGGGCCTCGTTCGTAAGGACTGCATGGCCAGATTGAATATTATTCTGGATGCGGTGTCCCGCTGTGGCGCCGTTAGTCAAAAGCTCGATGCCGCTGTCGAGCAGCCTTCTTTCGTCGATCTAGGATGCTGTTCAGGTTTTTTTGCCGATGGCATGACAACAAAGGGGTTTCTTTCCGCTGGCGTTGATGTGAGTGAGGATTTCATTAAGTGGGCATCGCAGTTGGCCGTTATCAAAGGTCAAGCCGTAACTTACACACAGCAGGACTTGCTGGAGCACCTAACGAGCTCTACAAAACACTACGATGTGATATCGACCTTTGCCACAGTTCAATGGATTATGGCCCAGAAGGGCTATGAGGCAGGTATTCGCTGTTTTGATGAAATATTCGACAAGGCGGATTCAATTTGCATCATTGAGATGGGTTACACGAGTGAACCTATTTATAATGACAAGATCACAGATCGCCCCTCAGAGATTGACCGGGATTGGGTGCTGAAGTTGATGGAGGGTTCTGGCAAGTTTGACACGATAGAGTTGCACCCGTCTGGAGAAAATGGAATCTGGCGGGATATATTTGTTGGTTTCAAGGCTCCTCCCACTTCCGCGCGTGAATTTGATGATTTCCCCGTTGGGTCTGCGCGTCAGACCTCGAATGCGCATGGCTACTGGAACGACACCTGGGCGGGTAAAAAGCTTGATGTGGGCCTGCAGGCTGAGAAGTCCTGTGGGAATCTCCGGTTGGAAGGCTGGCGTCCTGACGATTCTGTACAATCAACCATTACCGTCAGTATTTCAGCGCAGGTCATTGGAACGACTGAGGTTGGCGCAGGTGTATTCAACATCGAGCTGCCAGCGAGCCTCTCGAAGGATGAATTCTTTGATCTAACGATCACCAGCAGTGCGTCTTTCAGGTCGGAAGACGATGAAAGGCAACTGTCCTACATTATTCGTGAACTTGGATTTAGCTAATACCCGAAGGTTCATCGCGATTTGTTTGAGTTGTGCCTCGACATGCCAACCATCCAATATTGACCTGGCCCCTCTGACACATGGGAAGAAGAGGTTACCCTGGGGTCGATAGACCCCATTTTCCATCCGCCGGGAGCGACATTTCGTTCAATGCTTTGATTGTGGGCTGGATGCCGCGCTAAGCGGGTCATCTTATTTCCGATGATATTCCTGGCGTGGTGGTCGTTTCAGATGGGGTTTACCTTGGCCCGCGCAATACCGTTGAACGATGCGTTCCAGGCAGCGGAATAGCAGTTGACGTTACTGAACACAACCTGTTGGCCAGGGGTCAGCCCTGACTCATGGGAGAAGTCACTATAATAGGGCACTATAAAATTACCGATCAGGTCGCCTTCAAAGCAGGAAGGGCCAAAGAATTGCACTCGTTGAGCTTTTCTGGGCCGCGACTCAATGGGTATTATAAGTTTCACATCCGACCATCGTAGATGACCGTGCCGGGATAAATTCACAGTGTAATTGATGGTATCACTGGACTGCATCTGATTGACCACGGTGCAGACCGCGAAGCCGGTGTCGCTGGAATACCAGTGACCTGGCTCCATTAAAATAGAACACGGTAATGGGAATGCCTTGCGGGCCTGAGTCAGTAGAGCACCTATTTCTTCAGGTGTTAACTGGCTCCAGCCTCCTCCCAGGTTGATAAATGCGGGTTCCACCGGCAGTTCTCTGGCCAAAGATTCCAAGCCTTTTATCATCGACTGGAACGTCGTTATCTGGTTTGCCTCACTACCATGATGCACATGAAAACCAGCAGGTGGGGTTGCAATCACCTTTGGGTGTTTAAGCGCCTGTGCAACTTCTTGGGAGGTGAAGCCAAAGCGCGTTCGTTGATAATATGCAGGATCAGTGTCTTTTAATAGATGGGTTGACTGCACTCTAAGCATATAAGGAATACCAGGCTGCTGGCTAAAATAGCGATCCAGTTGTGCGAAGCTGTCAAGTACTACTACCGCCGCATTTCCCTTAGATACAAAACCGCTGATATCAAAGTTCATTTCGGGGGAGACGATGGAAACAAGCTTGTCGTCCAGGTTATTGGGCAGGTATGCATACTCGGCTGGGTTAGAGACATCAAAGCCGCCGAGTTTACGCTGAGCCGCGCCAAGACAACGGTCGTCCGGGAAGCTCTTCACCGCCAGCAGCGGAGTAACTTCCAGTGGACGAGCAACTTCAGCAAGCCGCCCCATGCGTTGTTCAACCTTTTGCATGTCAAAATACAGTGAAGGTCCGCTATCGGAATTTGCCTTGAATCGATCCAGGACAGGATGTTGAAACCCTCTGCCCTCCTTGAACGCATTGGCTACTTCTTTAATATCAGCCATAACGGGCAAACCACCAGGTTTGGTGGGATTAATTTCGGCTAAGATCAAGATTGAAACTGCTTGATATGAGTAAAATGAATACGTTTAAACTGTTAATGACAACGATTTTCCTATGCAATAAAAGCCGGTTTTCAGCCGAAATAAAGATGGCCAGATTAATCGTTTTGGCATCGGCGCGTCTCATAAAATTGGTACGTTAGCATAATGCGAAAATACTGACATGCAATCTTCGCGTATTCGGGATCCGAGAAAAAGAGATGAGAGGGCTTTACTCCAAAAGCTGGTTCGCTGAACTTGTCACCGCTAGCACGTTGCACACTTGCGATCGCTGGCGGGGTATAGAATAGATGCCGTTAACTGATATCCTGCTTTGCTATGGTAAATACCTCGTCAATAAATCAGGATCCAACGACAGGGTCGGCGCTATGCCAGTCTTGCGGTCTGTGTTGTACTGGCGTCGCATGTAGTGTCACATTTGTTTCCCCGTCGCAGGACAAGGCGTTTTCTGACCGTTTCGCGGACAGTATTATCGTCAGCGATGACCATGGGGATAACAGCCAAGAAACCTGGATAAACCAGCCTTGCCCGGCCTTTGCTGGCAATTGCAGTGTGTACGAATTTCGCCCTGTAGATTGCAGAACCTTCCGATGTGCCTTGCTGGAAAAACTTTTGGCCGGTGCCGTTGATCCGGAATCTGCCAAATCGATTGTCGATTCGATACTTAGTGCGCTGGACAAATTGACTGCTCAATACAATATGTTGTGTGAGCAATCTTTATCTCGAGATGAAATTTTCCCAGTCCTGAAAAGGCTTCACCGGAACGCAGTTGATAAAGCTTCACAAACCGCATTCTGGGGAGCCTACCCGCAATACCTTTCAGTGCGCTATCTGATCGAGAAGCATCTCGATAAGTAAGGCACATCCCAACATCATGTGCATGGGCAGGTAAACTAACTCGCTGGAGGCCGCCGTTACTTCCTTCGAACTGGGAGCAACTGATCTTGAAGACCCACTACGGGCATTAGATGGAGAGAACAGCGAACATTAGTGGTAACTTGCGCCCCAAAAGTAAAAGAGCAGGAATTATGTAGCGGGATATTGGGACAGGTGAAGCCTGTCCCAATAAGTTTCTATTTCAGAATATAGACTTCAACCGCAAGAGTACTTTTCGCGGCATCAAAAGTGATAACGTCGAGATTTTGCGTACCGTCATTGATCTGAACGACATTTCTCATGATCACTTTAGAGCCCTCTACATACCAACGACCTGCAAAAACCCCAGTGGCAATCGCTTCAGCCGTTGCGCCCCTGCCCTGGCCTGTTACTGGTCCGCTTTTTCGATCGCCGTTATAAGCCAGGTTGTATGTTGTGTATACTTTTCCATAGGCTTCCATGTCCCCCGTCGCTGTAATGACAGTTTGGTCTTGCCCAAGGTTGACCGAGGTGACCGTCATCGAAGTGTCCGGCTGACGTTTGGCCAATGTCATGCCGTTTTCATGGTGTCCGGCTTGGGTTATTTGTGCTGCGAACAGCATGGTAATAAGAATCAGAACTCGGTTCATCTGTTAAAGCCTCCGTAGATACTTGGTAGTTTTATGTGACTGGGTTTTTCATCGTCGATTTCAGACTAACATATATTAACTGCCTGGGATCTGTTTTGGCTTGTGGGCCAAAAATAGACCAATAGCTTCAAGTCCTATGTCAACTTCTGCTCCTGCCAGGTCGACATAACGCGACGCCTTTAAACCTGTCATTCTGGCATTCACAGCAACACTAGTTGCGAGAAAGTTGAAATAACTCAATATGAGTAGGCGTGAGCATCCTAAGCAGCAACGATATTAGCATCATGAAGATTCACCCGTTGAGGTCAACCATTTGACCCGGTTTTTCGCGTCCTAAATATTCTCTAAGATGGTGTCCTTGATAGATGTTATTCAGCTCGACATGCGGTCAGCGGGTCGGTTAACTTGTGGGTTGCAAGAAGCGGGTAACCGTTGAAGGCAATGAACCTGTTAGAGCACCAAGGCAGAGGGAAAAGGTAACAATCTTAAGGCGACTATGAGCACAGAAAATATGAGTATTGGTGATTCTCCATTGACAGCACTGGTCGAATATCAAGTTCGCACAGAAACAACGACCGTCGACGAGTGGCTGGATGTTTGGCAGAAAAGAGGTCAGGACGCACTGGTGGGTGAACCTGGTACCAGTGCCTACGAAGCTGCCCGCTCGCTGCAGGATGAAAGCCATGTGCTTGTCTTTGAACGCTATGCACAGGGTCAGTCCAGTCTTGAT
>LWDU01039130.1_pt1 | contig 26866 bp, 22 predicted proteins | sample 727161 | NCBI WGS metagenome assembly LWDU01 (sample SAMN04566230, study PRJNA314399) | hydrothermal vent metagenome | isolation source: deep sea hydrothermal plume seawater | place: Mexico: Gulf of California, Guaymas Basin | collected 2004-07-11
GCACCACGATGGCGTCGCCCAGGGAGGATACGCTGGCGGTTTCCTCGATCACCACGGTCACCGAGTCAACGGCTTCGGGCACCGCATAGCCCACGGCGTTGGACCCGGTGCAGGTCACCGTGTCCCCGGCCTCAGGGGTGGCGGGTAGACAAGCGGCCTGGGAAGGGCCACCGGGAAAGGCGAACAGCAAAAACACGAAGCCCGCCAAGCTCAAGGATCGCCCTGTAGGGGATTCCCATCGGCCCGGATCTCGTCGCCCGGATTCCGTCGTCTGCGTCTCGGAGCGATCCATTTCGGGCTTTCTGTCCCCCAGCAATTTCTGTCCCCCCCTCATCAAGCCGGGAGCCTACTGCCTTCTGCCGACTTCTTTGCGGGGTAGAGCCTGGCTTTTCGGCTTGTAGTCGGGCAAGCCTGAGCGGGATCGGGCCCAGCGCCCGGCCCGAAGCGGCAAAATCGGGACGGCAAGGCGGGTCGGCTAGGCGGGTCGGCTAAGCGGGTAGGTTAAGCGGGTCTGTTAAGCGGCAGGGATCAAGCAGGAGTGGATCGACTCCTCACCGGGGATCTCCCGGGCCAGGGTGCGGATGGCGAGTTCGGCGTCGCGTAGGTCGAACCGGTGGGTGTGCATCTGCTCGATGGGCGTCGTGCGGGCCTCGAGCAGCCGGATGGCGTTGGCGTACCCCGAAGACGTGACGCCAATGGCGCCTCGCAGGGTGATTTCCTTCATGACCAGCTTGTCGGAGACAAAATTGGGGACGGCCTTGAAGCCCTTGGTGCCCGCGAGCATCACGGTGCCGCCGAAGCTGACGAAGTCCAGGGACTGGACGATGGGTTCGGTCGAGTAGGAGGAAACATCCACCACCACATCGGCACCGCGTCCGCCGGTGAGTTCGGCGACTCGCGCAACGGCGTTCTCGTTTTGCACGTCGATGGTGTGATGGGCCCCGAAGGTTCGGGCGAGTTCGAGTTTCTTGTGGTCGGCTGCCAACCCTGTGACGATGATATTCGCCGCCCCCGCTTCCCGGCAGGCGAGCACGCAGCACAGCCCGCGTTGGCCGGGGCCCATGATGACGACGGTGTCGCCGGGCTGGGTTCCGGGCATCTCGACCCCCCAGCGAAAACCGGCGCCCAGGGGATTGAACATCACGGCGAGTTCCGGGGGCAGGCTCGGGTCGATCTTGTGCACGATGCTGTTGGGGTGGAGGTACATGTATTCCGAGTACGCTCCCCAGAGGCCGGGGGCATCGGCTAGAGGGATATAGGAGTAGATGCGCCGATTGGGGCAGAGGGGGTAGCGACCCGCCCGGCAAGTCTCGCAGTGGTGACAGGCCAGCATGGTCTCCACGGCAATTCGGTCGCCCACGTCCACGCCCCAACGCGCCGCGGCCCCGTCGCCGATGTGTTCGATGATGCCCAGGGGTTCGTGACCGGGGATGGCGGGCATGGGGCTGCGCAGGACGCCTTCGAATTGCTCGTAGTCGCTGCCGCAGATACCGCACGCCTCGATCCGGAGTAGGGCGTCATCGTGCCCGATTTCCGGGATCGCAATGTCCTGGGCGACGAGCTGGCGGGGGGCGGTGTGGACCATGGCGAGGCTGTTGCGAATTGGCATGCCGGGGCTCCCATCGTAGAGTGTGCTCCGCGATAGTACTTTCGCGGCGCCCCGAGCGCTTGGCCGGAGAACCCGAATGAAGATCGGCGTGATCGATGGGATTGACGGGGCCGATGGGGCCCCGGATGAGGCTCGGCTGCAGCGCTTGAGCCACGCCGAGGTCCAGGGCTACGCGGCGGTTTGGGTGGACGTTCGCCCGGGTTTGCCAGCATCGGCGGGACGAAGCCTCTTTGCCGCGGCGCAGATCGCCGAGAGCACCCATTCGGTCCGGGTGGGGCTGCGCTCGCCCTTGCCCGGTGATCTCCACCCCCTCCGGCTCGCCGAGGATCTGGCCGTGCTGGATATTCTTTCTGGGGGCCGTCTCGATTGGGCGCCTACGGGGCCGTTGGCCCCGGAATTTCTGGAGATCGTCTTGCTTGCCTGGCGGGGGGAGCCCTTCGCCCACGAAGGGGAGCGCTACGCCTTTCCCGAGCTGCGTTGCCTGCCGGTGCCCGAGCAGCAGCCGCATCCAGGCCTTTGGCTCGGCCCGGCCCAGGAACCGCCCCCCGCCGCCGCCCCCGAGCGAACGGGAGAGATGCTGACGCTCGAGCCGGGGAGCACTGCCCCGGCTGGCGTCTCGGCGGCCCGGGTCCCCGGGCGAGCCCGGGGGTTGATCTACCCGATTTCAGCCCGGGGTGGGGCGGCGCCCAGGGACTGGCTTGCGGGGTTGGATGCCTGGCGGATTCATTTCGATCCCGAATGGGTGTTGATTTGGCCCGAAGCGGGCTCCGGGGACGAGGACTTGATCGCCGAAACCCAGAGCCGCTTTGCCGAGCAGGCCCTAAGTCTCAGCGCCTGAAGACGTCGAGCACCGTGTCCAGATTGTCTCGTACCCGCCCGGGGGCGACGCCGACCTGGGGCGCATAGAGCATCACTTCACCGGCCAGGTCGTCCCATTGATGGAGTCGATCTCGGGCTTCGTCCGGGGTGCAGGCGATGGCGATCTCGTCCACCAGAGCATCGGGAATCGCCTCGGCCATGGCGCGAATGTCGAAGGAGGCCAGAGCGCGGCGGCAGGCATCGGCGACTTCGGGCAGGCCGTGGTAGTCGAGGATGGTTCGGTATACGGAAACCGTGTAGTAGAAACCGATCTGACCCTTGGCATCGCGAATGGCCTGGTCTCGGTCATCGGCCAGGGAGATCATCACATAGGGGACCAGGGGACAGGCGCCGGCGCTGCGGCCCGCTTCGGCTTCGGCCTCGCGCAAACTGGGGAGGGTGACCTCCCGATGCCAACGTCGGGTGGCGATCGGGTGCCCGACCATGCCCGTGGCCTCGCGGCCGGCGGCCCTCATCATCCCGCGATTGACCGCGGCCAGCCAGAGGGGGATCTCCGGGCGGGCTGCGCCGGGCCGGGTATAGACCGGGATCTTCAGGTTGTAGAATTCACCTTCGAATTTGAAGCCCAGACCCCCCGCTGCGTGAAAGAGTTCGCGCAGCAGCACCAGGAGTTCCTGGCTGCGCGCCGCGGGCCTCGAGAACGGTATGCCAAACCATTCCTCGTTCATGCGCGCCGTTCCGCTCCCGAGCCCCAGGATCATTCGCCCTCCCGAGAGTTCGTCGATGTCCATGGCCGCGGTCGCGTGGGTGAGGGGCGAGCGAACGAAGGCGCTGGCGATCCCGGTGCCCAGGCGGATCCGCTCGGTGGCCTGAGCGAGGGCCCCCAGAACGGGGAAGGTCTGCTGGTTGAAGAACTCGCAGGCGTAGACGGCATCAAAGCCCGCCGCCTCGGCTCGGATGCCGAGATCGACGTTGCCCCGGGCGCTGCCACCGGTCAGGACGAGGCCGAGATCCATGAACTTCCTCCAGGGGTTCCGGCCCGGCCGGGACGGAAATGTGTGTGGGCTGTCTGGCCCGGCGGCGCGGATCCTGCTCGGACCCCGGGCCTCTCCGCCCCAGGACTCTCTCGGGGGCGGAGGTTGGCCGTGCCGAGTGTAGTATGCTGGTTTTCTGACTGCCGAAGTCTCGGCCGGTCCAATCTCGGTTACTCCCTTTCAATCCCGTCCATTCCCCTTCACCCCGATCCGCGAACAAGGAAGCCCTCATGCCTATCGATCCCTCTGCCGTCGGACAAACCGGTGGTCCCGTGACCACAAAATGGAACTCGAAAGACGCGCTTCTCTACGCCGTGGGCGTGGGTGCGGGCACCGACGAGCTGGCCTTCACCACCGAAAACACCCGGGATACGCCTCAACGGGTTCTGCCCACTTTTGCGGTGATCATCGGTGGCGGAGGGGCCCCATTCAACAAGATCGGTCAGTTCAATCCCGCCATGCTGGTCCACGGTGAAGAGGGCATCGAGTTGTTGGGTGAGATTCCCGTGGAAGGCGAAATTGAAAGTGTGGGCAAGGTCTCGGCGATCTGGGACAAGGGCAAGGGCGCCGTGGTGGAGATGACCTCGGAATCCACCCTGGTCGCCACCGGCGAACCGCTCCTGCGAACGCGCATGTCCGCCTTTATTCGAGGCGAGGGCGATTTTGGCGGTGAGCGCGGGCCGTCGGCCAGCCTTGAAATTCCGACGCGCAAGCCCGACCACGAGGTCCACTACGACACCGCGGTTGACCAGGCCCTGCTCTATCGCCTGTCGGGGGATCGTAACCCCCTCCACTCGGATCCGAGCTTCGCGCAGATGGGCGGCTTTGCGAAGCCGATTCTCCACGGCCTGTGCACCTACGGATTTACCGGGCGAGCCCTGCTTCATTCGCTTTGCGACGGCGATCCGGCACGGTTCAAATCCATGGACGGTCGTTTCTCCAAGCCCGTCTACCCCGGCGACACCCTGGGTGTTTCCATGTGGGTCGATGGCACAGAGTGCATTTTTCAGACCCGCAATCAGGCGGGGGATGTGGTTTTTGATCAGGGGACGATGACCTTCGCCTGAGTGGCCACCGCGGAGTATTCCCGCGAAGCTTGAAACCGGAGACCACGAGGCAGGGGAGCCTAGACGTTTGATGCCAGCCGCCACCGCTCGCAGCACAGTCCCGGGAGATCTGACCGGTGGCCGCGTCCCAGAGAAGCGCGGGCCACGCGGCATTCGCCACGTCCGGGGAGGCAAGCCTCTCGCGGTCACACCCACCGGGGAGCAAGGTCTGTGAGCCCACTTCGGCGGCCGAGATCCGAGCAGGGGAGCGGTCGCTGGTGGACATTGGGCGGGGTCGAGCTGCTCGACGTGATGTCGACGGTCGAGCAACTGATGGACCGGGGCCGGGTTGTGCACATCGGAACCGATGCGCAGAAGTCCATGCGACGCATGGAATTCGTGACCGTGATCTGCGTGCTCGACCCCGGGAAGGGTGGGCGGGTCTTCTATACCCGGCAGTTTTCCAGGAAGGAGATGACGCTCTTCGAAAAGCTCTCCATGGAAACCTGGATGAGCCTCGAGTTGGCGTTGAAGATGAACGAGGAGTTCGATCTTCCCGAGGACAAGAAGCGCATCTGGGTCCACGTGGATGCCAACCCCGACACTCGGTACGACTCGAGCAACTACGTCAAGCAGTTGGCCGGGATGGTGGCGGGCAGCGGGTTCCCGGTTCTGGTGAAACCCGACGCCTGGTGCGCATCCCACGTCGCCGACTTTGCGGTGAAGAACAAACACCACCGGGCTTTCCTGGGCCGAGAGGGCGAAGCCGACTAGCCGTTGCGCAGTTCGCCGCCGAGTTCGCCCACGAGGGCCTCGAAGCGCTTGAGAAACTTTTGCTCGTCCTTCTCGGTCAGGGTCTTCTTGTCCGACTGGAGGGTGACGTGGTAGGCGAGGGATTTGCGGCCCGCGCCCACGCTTTCGCCCCGGTAGAGGTCGAAGAGTTCGGCGTCGGCGACGCTGCCCTTGCCGGCTTTCTCAATCGCTTCCCGCACCGTGGCCGCCGCGGCGTGATCCGGCAGGGCCACGGCGACGTCGAGCTTGATGCCGGGATAGCGCGCCAAGGGGGAGTAACGACCGCCGCGCAGGGGGGCGATCAGGATGGCGTCCAGGGAAATCTCGGCGATGGCGACTTCGCTGGTCTGTTCGCCGGAAAGTCCCAGGGCGGCGTGGAATCCGGGGTCGAGTTCGGCGACGACGGCCAGGCGTTCAGCGTCCTGTCCGGCCACGGCTTCCAGGGCCTTGGCGGGATGGGCCCACGGCGGGGGAGGCGCGGCCGGTCGCCATTGGACTTCGATGACCCCCAGGCGATCGAGCAAATCCGTTGTCAGTCCCTGGAGCTGGTTGAAGGTATGGGCGTCGAATCGCGCCTCGGGGCCCCGGGGCGCAGTGGCCCAGACCAGCCCGGCCAGGTGGAGTTCCCTGGGTTGCTTGTTCGGGTCATCCGGGTTCGGGAGGTACCCTTTGCCCACCTCGAAGAGGCGCACGTCTTCGAGCAGTCGGCGGTTGGTTTCGATCCCCGAGAGCAGCGAGGGAATGACCGTGCGGCGAATCTTGTTCTCGCTCTGGGCCACGGGGTTCACGATGCGAACGTGGGGCAGGTCCAGCATGCCAAGTTTTTCGAGCAGGCCATCGTCCACGAAGGAGTAGCTGATGGTCTCGTGGAAGCGCGCGGAGCCGGCAAGCTGGTCTTGGATCGCGCGCACCAGGTTTCGGCGCGGATCCTTGGGGGGCGGGGCCACCTGGGCAAGCATGGTCTTTTCTTCGATATTGCCGTAGCGGTGGATGCGGCCGATTTCTTCCACCAGGTCCCGGTCCAGGTGGACGTCCTTGGTGGATCGTGCCGAGGGCACCGCCACCGCGTAGCCGTCGGCCTGGGCCTCGACGCCAAATCCCAGGCGTTCGAGAATGGCCGTGATCTCCTCGTCGTCAATTGCCTTGCCCAGTTCCTGCCGAACTCGGTCGGGTCGCAGGGTGAGGGTGTGCGCCGGATCGGTCCACTCGCCCACATCGGTGGGTGGGGCGGGGAAGCGGACGTCGGGCTGGAGCTCGGCCAATAGCCTCGCGAAGTGGGCTGCGGCTCTTTCGGGCAGGGTCGGGTCCAGGCTCTTTTCGAAACGCGCCGACGCATCCGTGCGCAGCCCGAGCCGGTTCGACGTGCGGCGAACGATCGCGGGCGCAAAGGTGGCCACCTCCAGCAGCAGGGCATCGGTCTTGTCGCCCACCTTCGAGCTTTCGCCGCCCATGATGCCCGCGAGGGCAACGGGCGCATCGCCCGAGCAGATCAGCAGGTCGCTGGGTTGGAGCACCCGCTCTTCGCCGTCGAGGGTACGCATGCCCTCTCCCTCCCGGGCCATGCGGACGGAGATGCCCTCGGGATCGAGGCTGTGGCGATCGAAGGTGTGATTGGGCTGGCCGAGGTCGAGCATGACGAAATTCGAGAGGTCCACCAGACAGTCGATGGGACGTTGGCCCACCGCCAACAAAAGCCAGCGCAGCCAATCCGGGGAGGGGGTGGCCTTTGCTCCGTCGATGGGCAGCCCGAGGTAGCGCGGGCAGGCGGGGGTATCGATGCGGATGGGGTAGGGGGCGCCGTCGCCCCACTCGGGCCAGTCAAAAGAAATCGCTTTGAGCGGACGATGGTAAATAGCCGCCAGTTCCGTCGCGATGCCCCGATGGCCCCAGAGATCCGGGCGGTGGGTCAGGGACTTGTTGTCGATCTCGATCACCCAGTCGTTCAAATCCAGGGCATCGGCGACCGGGGCTCCGATTTCGCTGTCCTCGGCCAGAACCCAGATGCCGTCGTGGTCGTCGCCGATCTCGAGTTCCCGCACCGAGCAGATCATGCCCTGGCTCGGCACGCCACGGATCTTCGACTTCTTGATCTTGAAATCGCCCGGGAGCACGGTGCCCACCGTGGCTACCGCGACCTTCTGGCCGGCAGCCACGTTGGGGGCGCCGCAGACGATGGTGAGCGTTTCTTCTTGGCCGACGTCCACCGTGCAGACGCTCAACTTGTCGGCGTCCGGGTGGGGCACGCGCTGCTTCACTAGGCCCACACACACGTCTGCCAGATGGGGGGCGAACTTCTCCATGCCCTCGACTTCGGCGGTGGAGAGGGTCAGGTCCTCGCAGAGTTGCTCCGGGGAGAGACCCTCGAGATCGATGTGCCGGCCCAGCCAGCGGTAGGACACGTACATTAGAACTGCTCCAGGAAGCGGACGTCGCCGCCCAGAAGGTGGCGGACGTCGTCGATGTTGTGCCGGAGCATGACGAGGCGCGAGAGCCCGAGCCCAAAGGCAAAGCCCCCCCATTCGTCCGGGTCGAGTCCCCCCGCGCGCAGGACATTGGGGTGGACCAGCCCGCAGGGCAGGAGTTCGATCCAACGGGTCCGCTTGCAGACCCGGCAGCCCTCTTGGCAGAACGGGCAACGCGCATCGAGTTCAAAGCCCGGCTCCACGAAGGGGAAATAACCGGGTCGGAGACGGACCTCGAGATCGCGATCGAAGATGCCGCGCAACAGGGTCTTCATGGCACCCACCAGGTGGGCCACGGAAATATCCCGATCCACGACGAGCCCCTCCATCTGGTGGAAGGTGTGGTCGTGGCTGGCGTCGGTGGACTCGTGGCGGAAGACCTTGCCCGGAACGACCACACGAAGCGGCGGCTTGAGGGTCTCGAGGGCGCGGATCTGGACCGGCGAGGTGTGGGTGCGCATCACAAGATGGCCATCGCCCTCGCAGAAGAAGGTGTCGTGGCTGTCCCGAGCGGGGTGATCGGCGTGGATGTTCAGCGCTTCAAAATTGTAGTAATCGGTTTCGATCTCGGGCCCGTCGAGCACGGTGTACCCCATGGACTGGAACAGGTCCTCGAGTTCCCGGGTTACCTGGGTAAGGGGATGAAGGGAGCCGCGCCGAGGTCGGGGTGGGGGCAAGCTGGCGTCGAAGCCCTCGCCCTGGCGATCGGCGGCGACCCGGGCCTCGGCCAGGGTCTGCTGCCGATTCTGGACGGCTTCCTGGACGCCTTGCTTGAGCGCGTTGGCTTGCTGGCCCACGCCGCGCCGCTGCTCCGGCGGAAGCTTGGAGATGGAGGCCAGCAACTGGGCCACGACACCCTGCTTGCCCACGAATTCACGCTCCACGGCCTTGAGCGCATCGACGTCATCGCACGCGAAAATTTTCGCCTGGGCGTCCGCGAGGGTGTTCGCGTCGGCGCTTGCATCGGCGCTTGCATCGGCGCTTGCATCGGCGCTTGAATCGGTGTTGCTGTCCGCTTCGCCTGGGGTGCCGGCTTCGCCGGATGCGGGATCGGACACGTGGATCTCCTGACCTGGTCGGTTCGGGGTCGATGCGACAATTGGCTGAACGGCAAGCCCAAGCGGCTGAAAATGCTTGCCTGGCCGCGGATCTTAACGAATCGCCGCCAGGGCGGCCCGAATCGGGGGGCGAGATTTGGGTTCGGGCGTGGGTGGAGGGGGGAGTCCGAACGTCGTTGGGCGTCAGCCGTTCAATCCGAGTTCGGGCGCGGGCTCCGAGGACTCGGCCTCGGGCGAGATCCGCAACCGGGTGGCGCGCTGGCTGGCCTCCTGGGCTGTCTTTTTCTTGTGGCACGGTTTGCACAAGGTCTGAAGATTTTCCAATTCGTGGCTGCCGCCGTCGATCAGCGGAATGATGTGGTCGAGTTCCCAAAGCGAGCGTCGGGGGACGAAGCCTTTTTCGCGCAGGGTGCGCGCCCGTCCCCGGCCGCGCAATTGCCGGGCCAGGCGATTCGTGTTCAGTTGGCAGTGGGCGCAGATGGTCCGGTCGCGTTTGCGCACCCGCCGCCGGGCTTCCCGGGGATCGCTGGCTTCGTAGGTCTCCAGGCAGGCGGGGTGCCAACGCCGCCGGCGGTTGACCTCGCCCTTCTTGGGACCGGCATCGTGGAGAATGGCCTCGCCGCACCAGCGACAGCGCCCCCGCTCGGCCTCGCTGAAGGCAATCACCGGGCGTCGGTGGGCGGTCATGTTTCGGCCCTGGGGCGCCCGCCGGCCCTACGCGCTCCTGTCGGCGACGGGCCTGTCTGCGACCGGCCTGTCGGTGCTCGGGTCGATTCCACCCTGACTCCCCCCCACCGGGGATTTTATCCGGCCTTGTCGTCGAGGCAAGCTGGGGCGGTGGGCACAACCCGCCGGCGGGCTCAAGGCGCTTGCCATCCCTCGGAGTTACTGGTCTCGTGCGGCCGGATTGCCGGTGAGGCCCATGGAGAGCAGGGCCCCCAGCGCGAAGAGTGTGCCCGCGAGATAGAAAGGTGTGGGGGCCGAGAAGTCATAGAGAACGCCTGCGACCAGCGGCCCGAAGATGCGAGCCAGGGCCGCACTGGATTGGAAAAAGCCCATCAGTTCACCTCGGCCCGAGACCTGGCCGCGCATGGAGATCATGCTGGTCATGGGCGGCTGGGCGATGGCGCGCCCCACGGCGGACACCGCCAGGGGAATCATCAGGAAACCCACGGCATGGACCGCGGGAATGACCGGAAAGGCCAGGGCCATCAGCGCAAGACCCCCGACCAGCATTCGTTTTTCGCCCAGGCGCGCCACCAGGGGGCGAATGCCGCCGCCCTGGACGCTGGCCATGACCACCGCCATGGCGACCAGGATGTAGGCGACCTCCCGGACGTCGTAGTTAAACTGGTCGTTCATCCAATAGAAGAAAGTGGATTCGAGTTGCGCCACCCCGATGGTGAAGATCAAATTGACGGCGCAAATCCGGGCGACCACGGGATCGCTAAGCGCTGCCCGCAGCCCTCCTCGTTTTTGCACCCGGGCCTCGTGGTGTTGGGGTTCCTGAAGCGAGATGGCCGCCCAGATGAAGTTGGCCGCGGCCAACCCTGCGGCCACGAAGGCGGGTATGCCCGAGCCGTAGGGGTGAAGCAAGCCGCCCAGGGCGGGGCCGAGTATGAAACCGATCCCGAACGAAGCGCCCACCATGCCCATCCAGCGCGTCCGTTCGGATTCGGCGGTGACGTCGGCCACGTAGGCCGTGGCCACGCTGATGTTGGCGCTGAAAAGTCCCGAGAGCAGGCGCGCAATGAAAAGCCCCAGGATGCTCTCGGCCATCCCCAGCATCAACAGGGCCCCGCTGGTCCCCGCAATCGTGAACATCATCACCGGCCTTCGGCCGATGCGGTCGGACAGACGCCCCCAGACCGGCGCAAACACGAACTGCAGCGCGGCGTGAGTCGCCAGCAGGATGCCCAGGACGGCCGCCGACGCCCCGAGGTCCTTCGTGTACGCCGGCAGGATCGGGATCACGATCCCGAAACCGATCAGATCCACGATGATGACGCTGAACACGATGGGCAGGGTCGACCGATTGCGCGGGGCCGAGGCCGAATTTCCAGCGGGTTGGGTCACGGGCACTCCTCGTTCATGGGCCCGAAGACTTCAGGCCGTTCCCTGGGCAAGCATTTTCCCCAGGCTGCGCAATTGATAGCTGCTGCCACCGAGGCTGAGTTCGATTTGTTTGGCGTACAGGAAGTAGCGATGGAGCGGGTAGTCGCGATCGACTCCCATTCCCCCGTGCAGGTGAGCGGCGGAGTGCACCACGCGCTGGCCCGCGGTGGCCGCCCAATATTTTGCCACCGCCACGGCTTCGCTTGCGGGCAGGTCCGCCGAGATTCGCCAAGCCGCCTGCCAGGCCGTCAGTCGGACGCCTTCGGTGTCCACGTAGGCGTCGGCCTGGCGTTGGCCCACGGCCTGGAAGGTGGCCAGGGGCTGGCCGAATTGCTTGCGGGTCTTGGTGTAGTCGGCGGTCAGGCGCAGGGCCTCTTCGCAGACGCCCAGGGCCAGAGAGCAGAGCGCGGAGGTGGCGCGCTCGCGGATCCAGGCGAGGATTTCCGGGCCCGCGTCGGGGTCGCCCAGGCGGTCGTCCGCGCCGACCCGGACGCCCTCGAGTTCCAGGCTGGCTTCGGGCTGGCCACTGGTGGTGGCCAGGGGTTCTGTTCCCACGCCCTCGGCTGCTGGGTCCACGATGAAAATCAGGATTTCGCCCCCGGGCCCCCGGGCGGGCACCAGCACACGGTGGGCGATCTGACCCGCTGGAACGCAGATCTTGCGCCCGTCCAGGCGAAAGCCGTCGCCGTCGGGTTCGGCACGGGTGGTGGGCCTCTCGGGATCGGCGAGATCCTCGACCAGGGCGGCGGTCAGAATGCATTCGCCCCGGGCGGCCGAGGGGAGCAGCGCTTGCTTTTGCGCTTCGCTGCCGAACTCCGCGATGGGAAGTGCGCCGAGGACGGTGGTTTCGAGGAAGGGGACGGGCGCGGTTCGGCGACCGACTTCCTCGATGATGCCGCTCAACTCGAAGAAGCCCTGGCCCGCGCCCCCGTAGGCTTCGGGAATGGCAATGCTCACGAGCCCGGCTTCGACCATCTCATGCCAGAGTGCCCGGTCAAAGCGCGGGCCTTCGGCGGCTTCGATGGTGCGAAGGCGATCATGGCTGGCACTGGCCGTGAGGATCTGCGCCGCCAGGCCTGCGAAGGCCTGGTGGTCTTCCGAGGGAGAAAAATTCATAGGAGTGCTCCGTTGCCCGGCTACATCCGCGGAACGCGCGGAAGTCCGAGTCCGAAAAGGCCGATCAAGTCGCGCTGCACTTCATTCGTGCCGCCGCCGTAGGTCAGGATGAGCAGGCTCCGATAGAGGGATTCGACATAGCCGCCCAGGAGCTCGTCGGTGGATCCGCGCCGGAGGTAGGCGCGCTCACCCATGATCTCCATCAGGAGCCGGAACGCTTCGAGATAGAACTCGGTCCCAAAGACCTTGATGCTCGACGCGTCGGCCACGTCGAGGTTTCCCTGGGTGCTGGCCCAGGCCACCTTCCAATTGAGCAAGCGCAGAAAGTGCAATCCCGCGTGCACCTGGGCCAGGTTGACCTGGACCCATTCGTGGTCGATGACGCGTTGGTCGTCGCTGCCTCGGGTCTCTCGTGTCCAGGCGAGCACCTGGTCATAGGCGTTTTCGAGCATCCCCGGGGAGCAGATCGTGACGCGCTCGTGGTTGAGTTGGCTGGTGATCAACTTCCAGCCCTTGTTCTCGCCGCCCACCAGTCGAGAGGCCGGTACCCGCACGTTGTCGAAGTAGGTACTGCAAATATTGTGGTCCGAAAGCAGGGACATGGGTTCGGCCTTGACCCCCGGACTCTTCATGTCCACGAGAAACATGGAGATGCCCGCGTGCTTGGTGGCCTCGGGGTCGGTGCGGGCCGCGAGCCAGATGTAATCCGCATCGCTGGCCAGGCTGGTGAAGACCTTCTGGCCGTTGATCACATAGGCGTCGCCGTCGCGTTCGGCACGGGTGGTCAGGGCGGCGAGGTCGGTCCCCGCGTTGGGTTCGGTGTAGCCGATGCAGAAATGGATTTCGCCCTTGAGGATCTTGGGCAGGAAAAACTCCTTCTGTTCGGTGCTGCCGTTGCGATATAGGGTGGGGCCCACGGTGTTGATGGTGAGCATGGGGACGGGCGCACCCGAGCGCATGGACTCGTCGAAGAAAATGAACTGCTCGATATCCGAGCGCCCCTGACCGCCGAATTCCTTGGGCCAACCGATTCCCAGCCAACCGTCGGCCCCCATCTGGCGGACCACTGCGCGCTGGGTCTCGCCAACCCCGCGCCCGGCGTGGAGGGCGCGGCGAATTTCCGGGGTGAGGAGCTCCGAGTAGTAGTCGCGAAGCTCGGCCCGGAGCGCTTCCTGCTCCTGGGTGTAGGCGATATGCATGATCTCTCCGAAAGTGCCCCGGGAACAGGCGGGTTTGAACAGGCGGGTTTGAACAGGCGGGTTTGGACAGGCTCTTTTCGACCGGCATACGAATACGCCGATGGGCCGTCCCCGGGCTGCACCGGGCGCAGAGGTCCAGCCTTTCTGCCCCGGAATCCCGAAGCACGGGCATTCTGGCGCGTCGGGGCCGTTTCGTCGACCCAAGACCCGTGTCCACACGGGCGGAGTCCCATCGCCGAACTCGCTCGGGCAAGGGGTTTCGCATCCCGGGGCCAGAGGCCCCGGTCCCGGGTGTAAAATTTTGTGCGCCGGTGTCGGCCGCCTGTGCATCAAATCGCTGCCTGGAAGGGCCCGGGGACCGATTGGCTTGGCGCGGGTGCTGGCTTTGGTTAGCGTCAACCCGTTCTTCCCCCCGCGAGGCGTGCGCCCCCCCCCACAAGGCACCCGAACCCCGGAGGCCAAAGTCGGCGAGGCGTTGCGTCCGATCGCGCATTCCCCCCGGTTCGAGGCCAAATGATTTCTGAGACCGACGAAGCTCCTTTCTTCGTCCTCACCAGCGAGGAAACATCCCCATGACTGATCCCACCCACGATAGTCACCTGGCGGATTGGACGGAGAGCGCGCACTTGGCGGAGGACATGATTCCGCGCCTGGGTCGCCTCTACCGCGATCGGGGCGTGATCATCACGATCTTCGGTCACTCCCTGGTGAACAAGACCCCCATCGAGATTATTCAACTCCACGAAAAGGCCCAGGAGAATTTCCAGGTGGAGATATCCCTGTCGGATACCCACCCGGTGCTGGAGGCGATTGCCGGACTCGATCTCTCGCCCGCTCGGATCGATATCGGCAACCTCTTTGCCCAACTGCTGGCCCAGGGCCGGGACGCGAATATCGCCGAAGGGGTCGCGGCCGCGCTGGCCTCGATCTGCACGGGTCGTGCTTCCATTCGTCCGCAGCCCCAGGACGTCGTCCTTTATGGCTTTGGTCGCATCGGCCGGCTGGTGGCACGCATTCTGGTGGGCAAGACCGGCCGCGGAGATGCTCTGCGCTTGCGGGCCATCGTCGTTCGAAAGGGCAGCGGCAAGGACGATCTCGAGAAGCGCGCGAGCCTGCTCCGGAGGGACTCGGTGCACGGGCATTTCGCGGGGACGATCACCGTCGATCTCGAGGGCGAGGCGCTGATCGTCAATGGAAATCGGATTCAGGTGATTTATTCCGATGGGCCCGATGAGATCGACTACACCGAGTACGGGATTCGCGACGCCCTGATCGTTGACAACACCGGCAAGTGGCGCACCCGGGAGGAGTTGAGCCTCCACGTCAAGGCACCGGGCGCAGCGAAGGTGATTCTCACAGCCCCGGGCAAGGGCGATGTCACGAACTTTGTCTACGGGGTGAACCACCAGGGCCTGCGGGCGGCGGGTGACGTGATTTCGGCCGCCAGTTGTACCACCAACGCCATTGTGCCCGTGCTGAAAGTGATTCAGGGCGATTTCGGAATCGTGGCCGGACACATGGAGAGCTGCCACTCTTTCACCAGCGACCAGAATCTCATCGACAACTACCACAAGAAGGATCGCCGGGGGCGGGCCGCCACTCTCAATATGGTGGTGACCGAGACCGGAGCCGCCAAGGCCGTGGCTGCGGCACTGCCCGAACTCGCCGGTCGCCTCACGGGCAATGCGGTGCGGGTGCCGACACCGAATGTTTCACTGGCCATCCTGAACCTGCATCTCTCCCGGTCTACGAGTGTGGAAGAGTTGAACGGGAGTCTTCGCGCGGCCTCCCTCGAAGGCGATCTCCAAAATCAGATCGACTACGTCAACTCCCGGGAAGTGGTCTCCAGTGACTTTGTGGGCAACCGCTTCGCGGGCATCGTGGACGCCCAGGCAACCATCGTGAACGGCGAGTACTGTGTTCTTTACGTTTGGTATGACAACGAGTTTGGCTACAGCCGCCAGGTGGTGCGCTGCCTCGAGGAATTGGCCGGGCTCGTCATGCCCAACATTCCCCAGCGCGTGGACCCCAATCCCTGATCCGGGAGTGGGGCCCGGCCGGGGCGTTCCCCGCTTTGCGGGTCTAGAACGTGTACCTGAAGTAGCCGCGCAAGAGGCCGGCGGAATCGTAGGCGCTGGAGGTCAGCAAGAGGCCCCGGTGATCCTCGATCCGCAACTCCCCCGAGACCGCCATGCCCCCCTCGGCGACGATCTTCAGGCGGGAAGTGAATCCGAATTCCAGGCCCACCAGCAGGGGAACCGAAGTGGCTTCCGCGATGCCATCGGGGTTGAGCCCGGAGTTGGCCAGGCGGAAGCGCTGACGTTCGTAGCCCGCCGAGAGAATGCCTTGGAAGAAATCGCTGGGGCTCCAGATCAGCGCGATCTCGCCGCCCTGATACGGCCCGCCCCGGGTTCGCAGTCGCAGGTTCGAAGCCATCTTCCAATCCAGCGAGATCGCCGGGTAGACCCGGGTGTCCTCCTCTTCAATTTGGCTGACGACGCCCACGCCCAGGCCCACCACTAGGCGGGGTGAGATCTGCCACTGGAGCTGGGTGACGATTCCCCCTGTGATCGCGTTTCCCTCGGAGTTTCCCTCGGCGTTCCAGCGGATCGGGAAACTGAGTCGGAGCTTGATGGCCGGTGTGATGGCCAGGCTCGCCCCGGGTGACAGATCCAGGCGGTTGATCCCCTGCCAGGGGTTGTTGGCAAAGCACGCCGCGGGATTGCCGCAACTGCCGGGCGAAGCCGGACCGAAATCGTAATCCGTATAGGTGTAGGAGGCTTCGAAGTTGAGCTGGATGGTCTCGGTGAGGGGTCCCTCGGCCCAGGCGGCGGCCTGGTACTGCATGCTCTCGAAAGAACCCTCGGCGTCGAGGGAGGCGCCCTTCTGATACTGCCCCGCCACGGCAAAATCCGAATCCCATTCCGGAGCGCTGCGCTCGGTGGAGGGAAGCGCGACTTGCCCGAGGGCGGGGGGCGGGAGAATTCCGGTGGCGAGGAGGGCGAGGGCGAGGCCGGGCCCAAGTCTCCGAATCATTAGTAGATGCCGTCCAGCTTGGAGTGATCCCAACTCACGATCTTCTCGGGCCGGACCAGGATCGCGGTCTTCTTCGGCGCCATGGCCCGGGAAGCCTTTTCCAGGACCTCCTCGGGAATCTCCGGAGTGTTGCGCAGGAGAACGCGCATGTGAAGCGCGTGCACGCGTTCCTCGTCATCCTGCACCAGTTCGACCCGGGCGCTCACCGAAGCGCCTCGGAGCTTGGGATACTCGTCTCCGTCCTCAAAGAGGAGGGTGATCCGGGGGTCGCGTTCGAGATTCTTGATCTTTTGGGATTTGGTGAAGGTCTCGAGCACGATGGTGCCCTCGTCCAAGGCGAACCAGAGCGGCATCAGGTGGGGGCTCCCATCGGGCTGGAGCGTGGCGACCTGAACGGTTTTCTGGCTCTCCACGAAGCGCCAGAAGTCGGTCTCGCTCATGCGGATTTGGTCGCGGCGTTTGGGCATGGGACAGAACTCCGGGCGGCGGCCCGGTCGTCCGGGGCCAAGGGGACAAGGGGACAAGGGGACAAGCGGAGAAAACGACAATCTCAAACCCGGGGAACGGCTCCGGGTCTCCGACTCTGGGGAGCATCCTACCAGACAAGGGATTCGTCAGGGCCACCTGGGACTTGTTTTCCCAAGGGGTCAGGGGCCGGGCACGAAGGCGAATAAAGCGAAACCCCGGGTAAGACCGTCCGCTGGTTTGTGGTAGTCTGCCCGCCGAATACGGTCAGTGCGCGGATTTGGAGGATCCCGGAATGGGGAAACGCAGCAAAACCGGTGTTCTTAAACGCCTTCGGGAAGTAAAGAAAGCAGAAAAAGCTGCTCACAAGCGCGAAGAAATGCGTGAGCGCAAGGAATCGGGTGTGCCGGAACCGACGACCGGGACCGGCTCGACCTTGGCCACACCCGAAGACCTCGCGGGCTACGGGTTTCCCGTGGACGAGGAAGAGGAAGAGGAGTCGAGCGAGGACTGAGTCCGCTCGTGGCTTTTCGATCCGGCTCGTGGGAATCGCCGGGAACCACACGAATCGCGAGGGATCAAGAGAGCGCTTCGCGTCTCCAGTGGTCGCCATCGTCCGAGAGGATCTCCTCGAGCAACCGGGTCTGCTCGGGACCCAGAACGCCAGGCACTTGGATCCGTAGGGTGACATAGAGGTCTCCCGCCGAGTGTCCGCCGCCCGCTGGAATGCCCTTGCCCTTCAGTCGGAGCCGATTGCCGCCATTGCTGCCCGGGGGCACCCGAAGCGTGACCGACCCCTCGAGGGTGGGCAACTCGATCTGTGCTCCCTTGATCGCCTCAACGACGGAGATCGGCACGTCCATCGTCAGGTCCCGTTGGCTGCGCTTGAGGAACCGATGGGGTCGAACGCGGACCCTGGCGAGCAGGTCTCCGGCCGGACCGCCCTGGCCACCGGGCGCTCCCTTGCCCGCCAACCGAATGCGCCCGCCATCGTCCACACCGGCGGGAATTCGGATGGTCAAGCTCTCCCGGAGAGTGCTGCCGTTGGCCTGGGGTCGGTCGAGGTCGATCCGCTTCTCGCAGCCGCGAACCGCGTCGGCGAAATCCAGGTCGAGGGTGGTCTCGAGATCGGCTCCCTTGCGGCTGCGGGGTGAGGGGCCCGGATGTGCGGCGCCTCCACCCCCGAATAGATCCTCGAAGAGGCTGCCGAATCCGCCCCCCTGGGCCTGGGAGGGATCGCCGCCCGGGAATCCGCCTCCGCCTCCGCCAAAGCCCCCGAATCCGCCGTGGGACCGTCGCGCCTTGTCGGCGTCGAAGTTGGGGTCGATGGCGATCTCGCCGAACTCGTCGTAGTCCCGCCGGCGTTTTTCGTCGGAAAGAATCGTGTATGCGGCGGAAACTTTCTTGAAGCGCTCCTCGGCTTGGGCGTTGTCGGCGTTGCGGTCCGGGTGATAGGTCTGGGCGAGCTTTCGGTACGCCTTCTTGATAGCGCCGGCATCGGCGTCCCGGGGAACGCCCAACTCGCGATACAGGTCTTGTGCTTGCGCTCTACTCACCGGCTTCCTGTGGCTCCTCTTGGTTGTTCGTCGCCCGATTCGACCCGTGGCCGGGGGCTGGAGCGAAAGCCTAAGCACACCGGGGCGTTGGGCAAGCGCCTGGGCCCAGTGCCCGGGCCGTCGCCCATGGTGCCAAATTCTGAGCAAGTCGGCGCGGGACGGCAGGGACTTGGTAGTCTTTTGGCCCAGCGTCCCGTGCCCGGCGCCAAGGGGCGCACCCAAAACACCGGGTCCGGGCGAAGCCGGCCAGGAGCGAAACTTGTCTGCACGCGAGAAATTTGATCGGGTCTACGCCGAGGTCTGCGGCGCTCGGCAGTGGTTGGCTGGGGCCGACGAGGTCGAGATCAAGCTCGAGTCCGGCCGGCGTCAGCGCGTTCAACTGCTGTTTTTTGAATACGACGGCCGGGCCATGGTTCGCTTTCATACGGTGATCGGAAGCACCGAGCGCATCCGGCCCACGCGCTTGCACTTCGCCCTGGAGATGAACTACCAGCTTCCCCACGGATGCCTCGCGGTGAAGAACGACGAACTGGTCATGGTCGATACGCTGATTCTCGAGGACGCTGACCCGGGAGAGATCGAGGCGATTCTCGACTACCTAGCGGTGACCGCCGACCACTACGAGGCCACGATGTTTGGGCCCGACGCCCACTAGGTCCACTCGGGACTCGGTCCACCCGGCGCTCAATCCACTCGGGGCTCAGCCCCGTCCCGGCGGCGGCGGTCCCGGACGGGGGGCTTAGTCCTCGAGGAGGGCGAGCAGGTCGCCACGGGAGAGACCGGACCCGCTGCCCCCGGCTCCGAGCACGGCTTCGGCCAGGGCGCGCTTGCGCGCGTGGAGTTCGAGGATCCGTTCCTCCACGGTGTCGAGGGCGACCAAGCGGTGGACAACCACCGGCCGGGTCTGACCGATCCGGTGGGCGCGATCGGCTGCCTGATCCTCCACGGCGGGGTTCCACCAGGGGTCGAGTAGGAAGACGTGGTCCGCCGAAGTGAGATTCAGCCCGGTCCCCCCCGCGCGCAGGGAGATCAGCATGACCGATGCCCCCTCGGCCGCGTCGAAGCGTGCGATCACCCCCGGCCGGTCCCGGGTGGAACCGTCCAGGCGTTCAAAGACGATCCCCGCGGCCTTCAAGGCGGGCTCGACCCGGTCCAGGAACGAAGTCCACTGGGAGAACACCAGGGCCTTGTGGCCCTCTTCGAAGGCTTGGCTCAGGCGCTCCACGAGAAGATCCACCTTGGTGGATCGTTCCGCCTCTTGACCGGGCACAAGGCCCGCATGGCAGGCGGCTTGGCGCAGGCGCAGCAGGGCTTCCAGGGCTTCGAGCATATTCCCGCCCTGGCGCAGGCTTTCGACCACTCGGCTGACACTCGCGGCGCGCACGGTGTCGTAGACCTCGCGCTCCTCGGCGCTGAGTTCACAGTGGAGAACCACCTCGCTGCGCGGCGGTAGTTCCGGTGCCACGTCGCGCTTGAGACGCCGCAGGACGAAGGGCCGCACTCGCTCGCGCAGGCGCGCGGCCGCGGCCTCGTCGCCCTCGGCGATGGGTCGCGCGTAGCGCTCCTGGAAATCGCGTCGTCCGCCCAGCAGACCGGGGTTGAGGAAATGCAGCTGGCTCCAGAGTTCTTCGAGGCGGTTCTCCACAGGGGTGCCGGTGAGCGCCACTCGGAACTCGGCGGAGAGGGATTGGGCCGCCCGGGCGACTTGGCTCTCGGGGTTCTTGATGTTCTGGGCCTCGTCGAGCACCAATGTGTTCCAGCGCTCGGCGCCTAGGAGGTCGGTGTCCAGGCGCATGATCGCGTAGCTGGTCAGAACGACATCGGCGTCGGGGTCCAGACTCCGGCCCGTGCCGTGGTAGACGGAAACCGTGAGGCGGGGCCGGAAGCGCTTGATCTCCTGGCCCCAGTTGTGGATCAGACTGGTGGGGACGACGACCAGGGAGCGTTTTTCCAGGGCGCAGAGGGTTTGCAGGGTCTTGCCGAGGCCCATGTCGTCGGCGAGCAGCGCGCCCAGGCGGGCCTTGCGAAGAAAATGCAGCCAGTCGATGCCCTGGCGTTGGTATTCCCGGAGCTGCGCTTGGAGATCGTCGGGCAGGGGAGAGGCCGGGATGCCCTCGAAGTTTTCGAGCAGCGGGCGCAGACCCTGAAGGCTGGGCGGAGGAGGCTGGTCGAGGTCCTCGCAAAGCTGGCCGAGGTCGGGCAACACACAGGCGGGCACTTCTCCGCGCTCGTCCCGGGCCGCCAGCAAGTCGGCGATGCGGTGGCCGAAGCGCCCGAGCCAGTCCTCGGGCAGGGGCGCAAAACCACCGCCGTTGAGCGAGACCAGGGATTCGCCCCGACGCCAGGCGCCGATCACCGCTTCGGCCGAGACCGCTCCACTGCGCGCCGGGCGGCCGGCGGCCGCATCTTCGGGCAGGGAAAAGCTGACGTCGAGAGCGTCCCCCCGAACGTGCACTGCGGGTTCGAGAGCCGGTGCCTGGAAGAAGTCCCGGTGTCCCTGGCCCACGAGTTCGCCGGACCAAGCGCCCAGGCGGTCGGCAAACGCGATGGCATCGGGGCCGGTGAACTCGATGCGGCGTCCGGGCCTGAGCCCCAACCCGCGTTCCAGGCCGACGACCTCGGCTCGCTCGGCGGCCCCATCACGCACGGGCAGGGGGCCCTGGATATGAACCAATCGGCCCGCATCCACCCGGGCGTTGGGCGGGTTGCCATAGACCAGGGTGGGCAGGACCACGAGGGCGTTGCCCTTCCGGCTCGTGACGATTTGAATGCGCGGCGGATCGCCCCGCTGGGTGGTGGGCAGGCGGGTGGTCTGTATGTCGAGGGGAAGCCTCTCCTCGAGGCCCGGAAGCACCTCGCTCACCAACTCCCCGAGTTGATCGTTGGAGAAGAACTGGCCCCGGGGCAACTGCTCGCGCTCGCGTCCATTCAGCCGCGGGTCACCCAAGGCGCGCAGTGTATTCCCGGCGAGTACCACTCCGCTCCCGAAGGTGCGTGTCACCGTGGGGTCCTGCTCGACGAAGAGGCGCACCCCGCCGGGTGCGTCGACGACCCGGGCGATGGGGAGAACCCGTTCGGAGGAGACCGACACCGGTTCGCGATCGAGGGCCACCCGCTTGGACCCGTCGAGGGCATCGAGGATTTGGGCCATGGCCTCCCGGGGCAGGACGGACTGGCGGTAGTTGGCGAGAATCCGTTCCACGTTCATGTCCCGGGCATCGGCGTCGAATTTCGGCCCGCTGACCCGCCCCGCGGCCAGGGCCGTCAGGCTGTGCTCGAGAGGCAGGACCCGGTCGCCGGTGAGCACTTCTCGGATCAGGGATAAACCGCTCGGGACCTGGCTGTCGAAGCGGTAGCGCAGCCGGCCGGTTTGCTCGGCGGCCCGGGGCAGGGCCAAGCCCTCCTTGCGGGCTTTTCGCAGGGCGATCACGGCCGCCGTGGCATGCTCACACGGATTCTCTTCCCCCGAGCAGGAGCACTCCCAGTCCTCGTCCTCGGGGTAGAGCGTGACGAGGGGGGCCTTGAGGCCCTGGCGGGTGGAGATCCGCAGGACGATCTCGTTGGCTTCGGCGCGCTCGCCACTGACCGCGTTGGCGCGCACGAGTTCCACACCCCGGGACCAGGAGGCCCGGGAGGCCGAGGCTTGCATGGCTTCGAAGAGAGCCTGGGTGGCCTTCATGCGGGTGTGGCCTTCATGGCGGGAGAGTCTACCGCTGACCGGGCTGGGCGCGCCCGGCCGGGTGCCGTTAGCGCGCCGGTTCGGGGGGGCACGGTTCGGGATTCAGGCGCCGGCATCCTCACCGGGCGGGGGGGGCGGGTTCTCCGCAGACCACTCTGCCAGGCACCGCAGCAGTGACTGGGGCTCGTTGCAGGCCGGGTCTTCGGCGACTCGCTGGCGCAGGAAGGCCAGGGCCTGGCCGATCCGCGGCCCGGTCTTGCTGCCGATGGCGTTCATCACTGCGGCACCGCCCAGCGCGAGGGGGAGCACCGCTTCGTCTTGCTCCCGGGCCAGGGCCAAGCGCAGGCGGGTCAGGTCTTCGCGGATTTTGTTCGCCCCCTCAAGGTCTTGGATCTCGGCCTCGCGCAGAGCGAAGAGCAGGCGGATATCGCGGCTCTCCACGCGATCCAGGAGCCGGCGTACCGAGAGACGCCGGCGAACCTTGGTTGTCTCGTCGACGGGGTGGTGGCGCAGGAGTAGCCGAATCCGGGCGGCGAACTCGGCGGGGACGCGCAGGCGTTCCAGGCAGCGGTGGCCGCCCGAGCTGCCGCGCAAACAGATCGCCCAGCGCAGGGCTGGGTCCGCGGGCAGCCCATCGAGGAGGCGGGCGCAGTCTTCGTCGGTTCCAAAGCCGAGCCAACGGTCGATGCGAGTTCTGCGGAGCAAGTCGATGCCAGCACTCGGGCGCGGGCTCATGAGAAGCCCGGTGACCTCACGGCGCAGGTCCATTGGGTTCACGGTGTTTCCCGACTCCCGCCACGCGGCGGGCATCTGTGCCTCGAGATCGGAGTCCAGGCGATAGCCGTGTTGCGCCGCCAGGCGGGCGGCCTGAAGGCTTCGCAGAGGGGCTTGGGTTAGGCACGCTCGGGGCGTGGTCACCGGGTGCAGTCGCCCCTGGACCAGGTCCGCGCTTCCTCCGTGGGGATCCTCCAGGCTGCATGTGGCCCCTCGCCATGCCATGGCCAGGACGCTGAAGCCGCGTCGGAGCAGGTCTCCCGCGATGCCCTCGCGCCCGGTCAGGGGGGCCAGATCCACGGGACCCGCCGCCGAGGGCACCACGAAGGCCAGGCCATTCGGCCGGGTGGGGACCGCGGTGGGGAGCAACCGGGCAATGGCGTCCGGGGGCGCCTCGGTGGCCAGGGACCACTGCCGGGGAGCATTGCCCCGGAGAGCGTCGTGCAGGCTCTCGCCCACCCACCACGCGCCGAACCCGGCTTGCTCCAAGCGTGCGGCGAGGGCCCCGACGGCGGGGGGCAATTGCACGGATCTGGGAAGCGAAGCGTTCAACAGCGTTTCTCGGCTCTTGGGTGTGGTCCGCCCTGGGGGCTGACGGCGGGTCGGCTGGGGCAGGAAAACTAACCCACCCCGAGGTGTTTCCGGGGGGCCGGTTGGTTTTAATCGGCTTGGGTATGCTGGGCGCCATGGTGACCGGCAAGCCACGCGTGGATCGCGCCGATCGTGTCTATCGCGTCTCCCGGGCCACGGCCCGGGTGCTCGGTCAGGGTCACCCGTGGATTCTCCCGGATGACGAGAGTGACGATCCCTCGGCTTGGCCCCCGGGTTCCCGGGTGGAAGTGGTCGGGCCCGACGGCAGCGAACTCGGTTTGGCGCGGGTCGAGGGGCCGGGGCCCATCGCGGCGCGCATCTGGGCGCGGCCCGGGACCGAGGTCTTGGACGACAGGGCCGAGGTGGCCGCTCGCGTGAGCCGCGCCTTGGCGCATCGGCGAGGCCTCGCGCGCCGGGGCAGCGCGAGGCTCGAGGTGGACGGCCGTCGACACACCGACGCCCTGCGTTTGATCCACGGGGAGGCGGACGGGTTGCCGGGCTTGCAAGTGGATCGCCTGGGCCCGGTTCTGCGGGTGCTCGTGAGTGGTCGCTCCGGCGTTTCCTTGGTGGAGTCCGTGGTCGAGGCCGTGCGGGGCGCAGCGGATTGGCCCGGCGGTCCCGGTGAGGTGGTTGAAGTTCATCACCTGCCCGCGGCCGATCGCGGCCAGGGACCCCGGGTGGCCTGGCGCTCGCCTCCGACACAGGACTGGCTGGCGAAAAACCTCGACGAGCGAGGGCGCCTGGGGGTGCACGAAGCCGGATTGCGTTTTCGGGTGGACCTGGGTCTGGCCGATCCGCGTCGTCCGCGCCCCGGGACCGGGCTCTTTCTCGATCAACGCGAAAATCGCGCGTGCTTGGCAGAGCTCGCCGGAGCCGGAGGCGACTGGCTCAATCTCTTCGCGCATACCGGGGCCTTCAGCGTTGGGTTGCTCGCCGCCGGGGCACAGCGCGTGGTCAGCGTCGATCTCTCGGGCGCCTATTTGGCTTGGCTCGGCGATCACCTGGCGCTGAATGCCGATCTTGGGGTCGACCCGGGACGCCACGTGTCGGTGCGCCACGATGGGCGGCGCTATCTCGCAACCCTGCCGAAGCGCGAGGGCTTCGACGGAATCGTTTTGGATCCACCCACGGCGGCGGCAGCGGGGAGGCGATTCTGGTCGGTGCAGCGCGATCTCGAGCCCCTGGTGGTCGAGGCCTTGGGCCGGCTGCGGCCGGGAGGGTGGCTCCTGGTCTGCCGCAATTGGCGTCGGGCTCGGGGCTCACTGGCCGATCTGGTGGGGCGTGCGGCCGGGCGAGCCGGGGTGAGGCTGACGGATGTCGAAGACGCGGGTCCCGGCCCCGATTTCCCCCGGCGCAAGGCGTTTCCCGAAGGCGACGCTTTTCGCGGGGTGCGGGTCCGGATCGGCTGAAGGGCTCGGCGACGCCGTCCGACTACTCGGCTGCGGCCTCGGGCACCGCGGGCCACATGATCTCTTCGATCTGCCAGCGCAGTTGGGCGTTCATGGGATCCGAAGCGCCGTTGAGTTCCAAGGCCGCGTGGGCCATGCGCGCGGCGTCGACGCTGTCACCCTGGTCGAGCAGGCGTTGGGCCATGGTGAGCATCAGGGGGCCCGCCACATCGAAATTGAGCCTTCGCTCGGCACGCTCCTGATCGATGAGTACCTGGATGAGCGCCTCGGTCTGATCGTACTGTTCGGCGGAGTCCAGGGCCTGGGCCAAGTGGACGAGGTTTAGCAGGGAGGTCTTGACGCGCACGTCGTGGCTTTCGAAGCCGTCGGTTTGGGCCAGGGCCGAGAGGAAGGCGCTTTCGGCGGCGGCGTAATTACCGACGCTCAAGGCGTAGCGTCCGCGTGCCGAGAGATCCGCCCAGGCGTAGGCGGTGGGGCCACGGCCAGAGAAGGGCTGGCCAGTTGAGGGCTGGACAGTCATGGGCTCGGCCGAGGCCGCTGGCCCGGTCTGGGTGGAGGCCGCTGGCCCGGTCTGGGTGGAGGCCGCTGGCCAGCTTTGGGTGGAGGCCGCTGGCCCGCTCTGGGTGTCGGGCCTCGGCGCGGGGGTCTCGGCCCGGGGCTGACTGGGTGTCGGGGCAGAATTCGGGGTGCTCTGGGCGTCGGCGCTGCCCTCGTCCTTGGGAAAGCTCAGGCTCGAGGGAAAATGCAGGCCGCCGCCTTGGCAACCGATTGCGGTCGCGCAAAGTGCCAGCGCCATTGCAAGCACCGGTACGAGTGCCGGTGCCGTGGGCCAGGCGGATCGGGTCGAAGAACTCGTCATTGGTTGAATGTACTCCGAAGTGCTGTGCAGGCCTCGTCCACCGCCTGCTTGGCCTTGTCGATGGCGGCCCCCATGCCGAAAAAGCCGTGGAAGACGCCGTCGTACCGTGTCATTTCGGTCTTGACGCCCGCTTCGCTCAGTCGCTGGGCATAGGCCTCGCCCTCGTCGCGCAGGGGGTCGAACTCGGCGGTGATTACGGTGGCCGGGGGCAGCTGGGCCAGGCTGGCGGCGCGCAGGGGCGAGGCGAGCTCGTTGTCGCCCTGGGCCGGATCGGCGAGATAGTGGTTCCAGAACCATTCCATCAAGGGCCGGGTCAGCATGTACCCCTCGGCATTTTCGCGGTAGGAGGCGGTGTCAAAGCCGTAGTCGGTGACGGGGTAGATCAAGAGTTGGTGGGCGAGGGGCGGGCCGCCGCGCTCGCGTGCCATCAGGGCCACCGCGGCGGCCAGGTTACCGCCGGCGCTGTCGCCGCCCACGGCCAGGCGGGCGGGGTCGCCCCCCAGTTCTGCGCAGTGCTCGGCCAACCAAGCGGTGGCCGCGTAGCAGTCCTCGGGCGCGGCGGGAAAGGGGTGTTCCGGGGCCAGGCGATAGTCGACGGAGACCACTAGGCACTCGGCCCCCACGGCCAGTTCTCGGCAGGTCCCGTCGTGGGTGTCGAGATCGCCGATCACGAAACCGCCCCCGTGAAAGTAGGCGAGCACCGGGAGCGGTCCGTCGGCTTCGGGGGCGTATAGGCGCACCGGGATATCGCCCGCCGGTCCCGGGAGCGTGCGGTTTTCGTGCCGGGCCACGGGGGTGGCTCCGTCGGGCGTGTTCATTTGCGTGAAGAAGTTTCGGGCCTCGGCGGGGTCCGCATCGAGGTCGAAGCTCGGCGCTGCATTGATTAGGTCGAGGACCTGTTGAGCCTGGGGATCCAGCGGCATGGAATGTCTCCTGGTGTGTGGGCGGGGGCCGGGGCCCCGCGTCGGGGCCGAGTCTACCCAACACGGAGGAATCAGCGAGTACAACGCGCATGAGATTTTCGTATACCCGCCCGGCTCCGACCCCGACTCCGACCCCGACTCCGACCCCGACCCGGACTCCGACCCCGACTCCGACCCGATCCCTACCCCCCTCACCCGCCCGACCCCGACCCCCACCTTCAGGTCACAATCCCGGGCTTACCGCCGAGGCTCAACCTCCACTCGGGTTGGGCGTCGAAGCGCCAGACCCGGGGCGCTACTGTGGTGCCGAGTGCAAGTGGCGGG
>LWDU01036283.1_pt1 | contig 26838 bp, 17 predicted proteins | sample 727161 | NCBI WGS metagenome assembly LWDU01 (sample SAMN04566230, study PRJNA314399) | hydrothermal vent metagenome | isolation source: deep sea hydrothermal plume seawater | place: Mexico: Gulf of California, Guaymas Basin | collected 2004-07-11
GCAGCAGCAGGACATACGCGGTGACTGTGGCTGGAGCAGAGCGGCGGAAGAAACTGCTGACCGTGGCGCTGAGCATGATCGCGAAGATCGCTGTCAGAACGAGACAGATGACGACCTGCCGAACCTGTTCCGTGATCAGCGGATTGATGCGCATCATCACCACATATCCGGGCAGTGTTGCACACAGAATCAGGACCATGGTCCACGTAACGCTCAACAGCTTGCCGCGCAGGATGACGCTTGCGCTGAGCGGCGTCATTCTCAGCAGATTCCAGCTGCCGCTTTCGTGTTCGCCACTGATCAAACCACCTGCCAGTCCGGGCGTAATCAGTACGATTAACAGGACCTGCATGACGACGATGATGCCGCCGATCATTTCCACACCCCAGTCGGCCGAGCCAAGCGTCGTCGCGTACGTCAACATCAGAGAAGTCAGGGCGCAACCGGCGATCAGACGGAGCAACCAGTGCAATCGTCCGAATTGCCGACAGCGGAATTCCTTGACCATGACGGGGTTGGTGAACCGGCCGATTTCAGCCTTCCGTCGTTGAGGATCGACAATGAACATCAGCCGCCGCACAAATCGTTGAATTCCGGTGCGTTCGTCGGTGACGACGCCCGGCGATCGGGCCTGATCAAAGATGCCATGATGTAATCGGCGGATCGTTGCCACCGCAAACACAACAATACTGATCGATGCCAGCAGGATGTAATACATTGGAGCACCGGTACCGCCGCTGAGACCACGCTGTCCGACATCACGATGGCCGAGCAACTCCATAATGGCCGGAAGCGGCGAAACAAACCGCAGTTTCGAGGCGATTGCTGCCAAAGGACCTTCGGTGCCCTGCAGAAACATGTACGGTACGACAAAGACTCCCGAGAGCAGCAGTACAAAGCCGTACGTAGCGCGCAATGCGGAATCCGTCGATCGGGCTCGACTGCTGATGAGTAGCCCGAGCGTCCCATATTGGATCGCCACAACGATAAGAACACCGTACAACGCCGCAAGTTCACCCCACAGAGAAACTCCGCCCATGGCGTGACAGGCGGCAGCGGCTGGCAGACTGAGTGCCATCAGTAAGAGGACAAAGCCTGACGTCGCGATCAGTTTGCCAAAGTAGATAGTCACCGGGTTCAGCGGCGAATGCAGCAGCAGTAACAGAGTTCCCTGCTGCTTTTCACGAACAATGTTTGTGGCGGGAAAGACCGGTGCCAGCAGCACCAGGCATGCCAGCAGGCCGTAGCCAAACAAAGCAAAGCCCTCGCGTGACCGCGCTCCCGCCATGTCGACGCGGGCACCTTCGGGCCAGCGCAGTACAATCAGCAGTCCGCAGAACAGAGCGACGGTGGCCTGAATGGCAAACGCCTTGTGCGACCGCAGCAGACTCAGCAGTTCACGCTCCAGAATTGCGTTCACGTTGTCTCTCCCGCTGTAACCGCATCGTCCTGCTCGCTTGATATGACGGCGGTTTCTATGGGTTTCCCGGCGTCGCTGTCACTATCTTTGGCGGTCACGGACAGAAATGCGTCTTCCAGATCCGTGGGAATCTCTCGAAACTGTGTTATGCGAATTCGGGCGGACACAAGCTGTTCAACCAGGTCGCCAAGTTCGTCCTCCGGACGAGTCGTCCGAAACCTCACGATCTTTTCCGTCTCGGATCCCGACACTTTGTCTTTGTTGTCGATAAAGTTGGCAACGATATCGCATGCTGCCTGCAGCTGATCCGCTTTGCCCAGCTGCACTTCGACCATGCGTTCCTGATTGACCGTCGCCATGATCTCGTCGACAGTGCCGAACGCACGCAGCTTGCCGTTCGTAATAATGGCCACGATATTGCAGATGCGGGCCAGTTCGGGCAGGATATGGCTGGTCACGATCAGAGTCTTGCCGGCGTCCGCCAGACGCAGCAGTAACTCACGCATTTCGATCCGGGCCGCCGGATCCAGTCCGTTTGCAGGTTCGTCCAGAATCAGCACCTCTGGATCGTGCAGCAGGATTCTCGCTATGCCGACCCGTTGCTTCATGCCGTGGCTGAGCGCATCGACAAATCGATCCTGCATCCATGTCGCGTTGGTGATCTCCAGTACCTCGGCGATCCGCTTTCTGCGCTCCTTACGCCGCAAGCCATAGGCGGCTCCAAAGAAGTCGAGGTACTCGCGGACACGCATGTTGTCATACGCTCCAAAAGTATCGGGCATGAACCCCACAAGCTGTTTGATCCGCTGCGTGTCGCGCACGCAGTCAGCGCCCGCGACAGTTGCTGTGCCGCTGGTGGGGCGAGACAACCCCACCAGAATGCTGATCGTTGTTGTTTTGCCCGCCCCGTTGGGGCCGATGAAGCCCAGCACCTGACCACGATTCACCTGCAGGGACAAATTGTCCAGCGCAGTGAATTCACCGTATTGTTTGGTCAGCCCGTTGGCGATAACGACCGGTTCGTCCGCTTTCATTCACTCTGCCTTGTCATGTTCCGTGCGACCGAACAATTCCAGTCGGATGTAGTCCATCTTCCATGAACGATCGATTTCCTTCAGCTTGATGTCTTCCGTTTCCTGCAGCTGCAGGTCGCTGACGTTCAACTGGACATGCAGGGCACCGTCGTTGTCCAGCTGCAATCCGTCAGGGTGCTGGATGGGAAATTCGTAGCTTCCAACGGGGTTTTCCAGCGATCCCACTTCCATCAGTTCGGTTGCGGCCCCACTTGCCAGACTGACCGTACGCAGGGGCGCGCGAATACGAAAAAACAAAGTACCGCGCGTCAGTTCAAGCGGCAGCAGCGGTTTGGGGACGAGAAACCTGAGCATCGTTACCGTGGGAAATGATGTCTTTTGCCACTGTCCTGTGCGTACATCATGGGCCGTGGACTTCGTTCCGTCGGCGGTTGCGATGGTTTCGAATGTCAAAAACGGAGACGGAACAAATACGTCGGTGCCGGGTGGGGGCGACTGAATTTCCAGTGGGACGCACAGCAGTGCCGACCGTGATTGCTGCATCTCCTCGGGAAACGTCAGACTTGCTTCGGCCGGCCGGGTCCATGCCAGCAGCATCGGGCGATTCGGGTAGCTGAAGTCCAGCCGCGGTCGCAGCATTGCCTGATAAACCCTTTGACGTCGACGCTGCTCATCGGTCAGGAACGTGTCCGTCAGATAGAAACCGGGGGCCCGGAGATCACTCTGGCCCGCCGAAAAACTACCATCCGGTTGCAGATGAATGGCAATCGCATGCTGAGTTTTCGTGGCGATAAGTGCATCAGCCGCCTTTGCATAGGGACCGGACGCCAGCTTGCCGGACACTCCGCTCGGTCCGAAGGTCGCGGTCGCCCGTAGAGCCGTTGCTGTGGATGTATGTTGGTGGGTGGTGGCGAAATGCAGGCCTGTCGGCAGCGTCAGGTCCTCCCACTGCCAGTCATCCAGATCGGTCCACATCATCTGCCGCACCTCACCTTCCAGACGCTCGCGTCTGGGCGTCAGCAAACGGCTGTGGTGAGCGCTGATGTGTACATCGGTCGGTTCCGGCACGAACATGGCGACGACGCCGGTACTGTGTATTGAGTGTGTGCCCGGACCGACATGCACGACCTCGGCGATCGCTGCTTTTGGTGGAATTGCGTTTCGCGCACGCTCACCCAGAACAACCAGCGGCACGGCAGCCAGGCATGCCAGGATTGGACCAACGAGTGCCAGTCGCTCCAGTCGGGCAATTCGCAGCAACCAGAAGCCCATACCCAACAGTCCTATCCAGAATGCTCCCAGAAAGGTCAGGACCGTACCGCGTCCCGGAATGCGATAGCCAATATCGCCGGACAGAAACGGCTCAAAATCCGCTGGTGTCAGCGGTGGAGGATCAAGTGGACGAGTCAGATAATCCGCAACCTCTTCAAGCGCCTGAATCGCAATGAAACTGCCGTTTCGATCCAGTTCGTGAACCTGTTCCTCGACCAGACGTGGTCGCCACCATGCTTTGGCGCCAAGCGTCGTGAAGAGGACTCGCCCGTGACTGATGTTCTGTCGAAAGGCGATCTCCGCATCCGGCGCGATGACTCGGACAAGTTCGATGGGGTCCTCGTAGGTACGAAGTGAGCCACAGAGTTCATCCTTCAGTGTATTCCGAAACTGGATCTCTGTCAGACGGACACGATCGACTTCAGTAATCTCAACAGCATCGCCCAGCAGCAGCTCGACCGTCGACATCTTGACCTGGTCCAGCAGCACCCACAATCGACCGCCGTTTTGCAGCCATGTGCGAATACTGGCAAGACCTGTTGGAGAATCTGCAATTTGATCGCCAGCCAGCACGATGTGGTCGACAGCATTCAGACCCTCGTGAAACGCCGGCACGGAATCCGCGTCAACTTCGATCACAACTCTTGTGTACCGCGCGGCAAGCCGCATTGTGATTGCCAGTTCCTTTGACTCCGCCAGCGAGGCCTCATCGTCAACGTACCAGTCGTCCACGATGACTGTGATCGGCGGTTCTCTGAGTGCCAGCGTTTCGGCCTCGAACAACAACTCGTTTGCCGCTCGGACCAGAGTGCGGGAATCATCTGCATTGCTGTAGAGAAAATGACGTGCGCGGAGTTCCTTTCTTCCGTCGTCCGGCGGCAGTGCCGGGATCCACGTCAGCCGTCTGGAATTTCCGGGAAGCCACGCGCGGCGCGAGAACTGTGTCATTGGGGCCTCATCAAAATACAGCCCTGTCACGACTTCGGTCGGCTGATCCCGATGATTGACAAGTTCGACGCCCGCAACTCCCCATGCCCCGGGCCGGAAGCGTAGAATGATTGCGGGACTGGTCCGCTGCAGCACAGAATTTTTCGGATTCTGCTCTTCCTGTGCACGCCCTGACGGCACAGCCAGGATGACCACGCAGCAGACGGCAACGACGCTGGTCCTGACCGGCCGAAAATTCACGGCAGTCAATGTGCGGCGACACTGCGGCAATATCAAAAACCTGATGCGTGACACGTCCCCGTCCTGATGATGGAACAACAACCGGGATTCTCAGCAGACTCCCAAACTAACGATTACCGGTCGTGAAATCCAGTCTCACCAGTCGTATAGAACAAGGCCACCCTATCTACACAAAGGCACGACGTTCGGGCGTTACCGCAACACGAAATGCTGGCGACGATGCACTGGCGACGTGAACTGACCGAGCAACACCCATGGCCAGGCGTTCAAACGCACGGAAGCTCTAAACATGGCCATGATTCATCTGTTCATTGACGCGACGTGGCGAGCATCAATGCGGTGAACACGGCGGATCGATTCTTTGCCAGCGCCATGGCGTTGTCCTCTGCTTTCAGCGGGACACACACAATCACCAACGCACAAAAAGCGAATGGCCACATGGAAAAAGGAGCAATGTCTGGCTGCGGTTGCAGGAGGCAGGAGGCAGGGGAATCAACCGACCATCGGCCGCAAACAGAGTTGGTGTACAGACGTGCAGCGCCGGTTCCGAGCACATCGCCGGGATGCTTTACTGTTGGTCGCGCGACGTGTTTGTGAGTTCACCACAGGAGGTGCGATGAGGACTCGTCGGGATCGGACTTCTGATGCCCAGAATCTCGGCGGCGTCTTGAATATTCGAATCCTTCCAGAGCACCCGCTCCACAAGTCCGCTGGGTTTCTGGCCGGCATCGCTGAAGGCCGCGAGGACTCGAACCAGCGCCTTGGTCAGTCGGATCTGGATGCGAGACGTGCCCGACCGGCGTTTCGTCAGCGGCAAAGAAGAGCCGCGTGTGCTGAATTGGTCGATCTTTGTGGCGGGCGTGCCGGCAACGTTGTCTGACGGCGAATTCGCCGATGTCTTCATGCCGAGAAGTTTTCGCAGTCGGACGACGACGTTTTTTGCTTCGGCATGGTATTCCTTCCTCGACGAATGGTCAGTTCGTCCGACGATGTCCAGGCAATCCCGCGCGCTGGCCAGCAACAGCAGTTCATCAACGGCGTCCCGAATTCCATGCAGCTCACGGACACTGTCAGCGCGGGCGCTGCGAGCAACTTTTATCGGAGCATGGATGCCCTTCGCTGCGCCGTCGATTTGATGGTGAGCGTCAATGCGGTGGATTCGGGGGCCTGCCACCTCACGTGGTGTACTCGATGGCTTGATGCGTCTCAAAATTTGAGGCATGGTGTTGACCTGAACTTTCCGGCTTGGAGATTCTGAGGCTGGCGCGACAATCGATGCCGCACAGATACGCTGTTCAGAATCCGTTCAGGTGTTGCGTCTCGGAAGACAAAGATGGCGTGGAGACAACTGGAGGCGTGCGGACATGTGCGATGCACCGCGTGGCGAAACTTCCCTACTTCACGCAGTTCGGCAGTTTCTGCCGTTGGGATTAACAATGGGCCGGCAATGGTGTTGTGTCCGACAAGGCGACCGGAAACTGTGCCGGTTGTAGTAGTCAGCTGGCTGCTGTCAGTCTCGGACACTCGTCCGCAGCCGTTGACCCCGATCGCTCTGCAGCTGCTGATTGTGTGATTCGCAGCTGCGACTTGATGACACCAGAGGTTCCACGGGCGATTGCAGACGCGGGTTCGAACAGGGTATTGCACTCTACTCCGCAGGAGCGTCAACAACGTCCTCGTATGAGAATGACAGCCTGACGTTATCTTTTGGCCACGGCTTGCCGTCTACTTCGATATAGGGATAGACAAAGAAGTTCAACGGACTTCCATCCTGCGGGGGCGCCAGAACGATGTCCCGACCAGTCGTGAATACGACCCGGTTTTCGCTCAGGTTACCGAAGTAGTATTCCTTCATTTCGGGGTGTTTGTCGGCTTCCGAGATATCGACAGGAACCCAGCCTTTGTTGTCGTCGTGAAACAGAGCCCAGCAATGGTAGCCGCCGATCATGCCTTTGCCCGGTCCCGGTGGCAGGGGAAATCCAATTTCGAACCGCGCGGGGATATTCTTTGCTCGCGCCCAGGAGATAAACAGGCTGTGAAAGTCTGTGCAGTTGCCAAAGCGACTATCACAGACCCACAACACATCACCATTACCGTAGCCCGGATTTGACTTGTCGTAGCGAACATGGTCGTCAACACGATCGTACAGCGTGCGAGCCACAGCCAGGGAATCACCCGTGAATCTTAAGCCGCCCAGCAAGTCAAGCTGCCTGCCCTTGAGTGGCACCCTGGTGTTGGCCGACAGGAAACGCTGTCGCTGTTTATCGGTCAGCATGGTGGGGCCGTGGTTCTCATCGAATCCTCGAACCTCCTGACGGCGAATCAGAAACGAGACGGAAAACGCCAGACGTGCCGCCGACGGGTTGTTCGTTTCGCAGTATAGAATTCTATTTCCGTACGTCGGTTCCGTGGCGATGCTGCCCGCCACGGGTAAGTCCTGGGCCAGCAGCTCCACATTCTGATGATCATTGGCTTGCGGCAGGGGAATCCAGACGCGAACCCGAGCTCCTACGGGCAATGCGTCCACGTTGGCCTTGTAATGGAAACGGAACGTGCGGGACCTGGGTTTCAGTTTTCCTGCCAGTTGGCTGACTGCAGGCGAACCGGCCTCAGCCTGAGCAGCAGTGTTGTCACTGACATGCTTTCTGCTGTGTTTCGAGTCGACAGCCGATACGCGAGAAACAATGTTTCCCGCCACCGCCGTGCTCAGCAGAAGAGCCAATAAGCCAGGAAAAAGACGTTTGGACCTCATCTGGAAGTCTCCAAAATGATGAACGATCAGGACGGCCCGCCATAGTAGCGTGTCCCATTTTGGCAGCAAACTATGCGGGATCCCTCAGAATTCCCCCGAATCACTTGCCGACACCCCCAGGCAGCGCCGAGACTGTGAATCGCACAAGTCGTGCACGTCCGACGACGAAGAAATGTCGTTTTCGACAGGAAAACTGGTTGAATGCGAGAAATTTCGGGCAAACATCGGCTACAAATCAGCGGTCCTGCAACGACTGGGAGCCGTGCCGAACCACAGTGCACCGGTTGATAGACGCCTGGAGAGGTGGCAGAGTGGCCGATTGTGCAACACTGGAAATGTTGTGTCCGGGTAACTGGACCGGGGGTTCGAATCCCCCTCTCTCCGCTTAATCTGAATGCCTGTGAGTCCAATTCGTGGACTCACGGGCATTTTTTTTCCCAACTCCGTTTTCTGTGGTCACCATGTCTCGAACACTCTTCGTCGCTGTTGCCATCAGTCTTTCAGCCGTCCGCCTGCAGGCCGCTGACGAGCCCAACGTGCTGATCATCATGGCGGATGACTGCACATTCAACGATCTGCCTCTGTATGGAGGCCAGAATGCAAAGACGCCCAATATTGACTCACTGGCAGCGCAGGGCCTGACATTTAACAGGGCATATCTGAGTTCTGCGATGTGCCAGCCCTGCCGGGCAGAACTGTTCACCGGTCAGTACCCAATGCAAAATGGCTGCGCCTGGAATCATTCGGCCAGCCGCGATTCCGTCAAAAGTATGCCTCATCATTTGAGACAGCACGGTTACCGAGTTGGCATCGCGGGCAAAGTGCATGTGAAGCCGGAGAAGGTTTTTCCCTTCGAAAAAGTGAAGGGCTTTGACCCCAGTTGCGTCCGCAATCCCACTCAGCCACATGACATCGCCCACGTCACAGAATTCCTGTCGCGCTCAGCAGGCCCATTCTGTCTGGTGGTTGCCCTGGTCGAACCGCATGTTCCGTGGGTCATGGGCGATGCGTCTCAGTACCCGCCCAAAAAGATCAAGCTGCCGCCAAACATCGCCGACACCGCGCGAACTCGACAGGACTTCGGACGGTATCTTGCTGAGATTTCGTACATGGACGGCCAGGTCGGCCAACTTCTTCAGGCGCTCGATGAAAGCGGCAAAGCCGACGATACTCTGGTGCTGTTCACGTCCGAGCAGGGGTCACAGTTTCCCGGCTGCAAGTGGACGAACTGGGACACAGGGCTGCACACGGCATTAATTGCTCGCTGGCCAGGAGTCGTTGCAGTCGGCAAACGTACCGATGCACTGGTGCAATACTGTGACGTTCTGCCGACGTTGGTTGATCTTGGTGGCGGTCGCCCGTCGGCCGATGATTTCAACGGCACAAGTTTTCGAGCTGTTCTGGAAGGCCGCACGGAACAGCATCGAAAATTCGTCTACGGCATGCACAACAATCTGCCGGAAGGCCCGGCCTATCCGATTCGAACAGTTACGGACGGCGAATTTCGCTACATCAGAAACCTGACGCCGGGCGAGCTGTACATTGAAAAACATCTGATGGGGACACGGGGCACCGGTGCCTTAAACAATCCGTACTGGGGCACATGGACCTGGGACACTCAGCAGAATCCTGCCACCTATCATCTGGTGAAGCGTTACATGCTGCGTCCTGCCGAGCAGCTGTACCACACCGCGAAAGACGGCTACGAAATGAACAATGTTGCTGCCGATCCGAGCCTGGCCGAACGCAAACAGCGGCTTGCCGTCGCACTCGAAAAATGGATGACTGATCAGGGAGATCCTGGGGTCGACCAGGACACAGGCCCATCGCTGCAGGCGGCTCGACGTGATCAGCATCGGTATTATCCTGGCAAATAGTGCGAAACCACAGCCGCTCGGGCAACGACGTCAAGTATGACGATTTCAACGAGCGACGGCGGGCGTGCCACTGCTGCTCAGTGCTTGCAGCACGAGCGCCAAATGGGCAGGCAGCCAAGCCAGCGTCGTCGCCACTCCGTGCCCAAGTAACGTCTCTTCGATCGGCGACGCCAGCGGAGTTGTGCGTCCACTGGGCTCGTATTCGACCAGCAGATTCCGGCCATCGCCATGGCAGCGAGTTCCGGTCTTCCAGCGAGCACACGTATCACGAAGCTGTTGCGGCACGATAAATCGAGTGTCGAGACCGTGCTCCGGTGCGGTCAGACCTGCCTCCAGAACGGCAGCGACAGCTCGATTGGCCTGCATCGCAATCGGCGGAGGAACATCGGTGCCGGCAATGCCAAAGGCCTGTACCCAGTCACCGTACCTGGCCGTCAACATATCGTTGAGACTCTGAGCCGGGAACATCGGCTGCGCCAGAAATTCATCACCGTTGTCGTTCTGCCTGTGATGCAGAACGTGCAGCAGATCTCGGTAGCCGTTGCTGTCCCACCCGTATCGCACGGGAGTGCCAAAGGCGACAAACAGGACGGACTTCGCCCACGGATGAGGCGACGGTCCGGACTCCAGAATCTGCCGGGCTCTGGCCCAGTGTTCTGCGTCCTGATGACCGGCCGCCGTAAAGAACTTTGCCACTGCGTTCCGGTCGTTTGCCAGCAGATTGCTGAGGATCGCAAACGCATTGCCCGCGTGTGAATGTCCCCACAACAGAACGGTTTCCTCCGGAGTCGGTTGCATGTCGTCCAGCTGCCAGAGCAACCGGACAGCCAGGTCTGCCCTCGCCAGATGATGATTCTGGCCCGTCCATGTTGGCTGCAACAGCCGCACCATCGGGTCGCCACCGACCAGCTGCTGAAAGGCGTCGCAATATTTGAGAGTGTAATTGCCGACATCCTGCGCCAGGCCATCAACCAGCGATTTCATCCTTGCCTGAAGAACGTCGGCCAGCGTCATTAGCGGCCCTTCAAGGAGGCCGGCACTTTTGGCGATCGTTCGCAAAACTTCAGAAATGCCGAACGGGTCGTCACCCATAAACGTGCCGTGAACCAGAACCACCTCACGCACACCGAATTGCGAATGCAACTTAGAAAAATCAACGTCGTCGCCGTCCGTCACGCGAAGGCGATGAAACGCGGGACGCACCGACGGCGCTGTCGGGTAAGATTGGTGGCGAAACTGGTTTTTCGCGGGCATCTGGCTGTTGGTCCGAAAACAGCAAAGGGTCGGGAATCTTTTTCGGGCGGAGTCGATTCGCCATCATATAATGTTTGTCCGAAAAAGACTCCCGACCCTCTGTTCTGGACGACAAACAATCAATTGTAGCCGTTTTCTTCCCGCAGATGAGCGGTTGGTTTTGTCGGCGGTGCCGCTGACAGCACTGCGATGCCGGCAAGTGCGGGAAGCACAAGGAACAACCACAGAGCGGGTTCGTAGCTTCCGACCAGGTCGTGAGCCAAAGCCGGAGGCACTGGTCCCAGTGCGGCGGCCAGCACCATGATGGACATCGACATACCCTGAATGGCTCCCTGATGTCTGCGGCCAAAGTAGTTGATCCACACGATGCAGCCGGCACTGCGAATAATTCCACCATGAAGTCCCAGCAATGCCGAATAGACCGTAATCCAACCCGCCGACGGCAGAAAAATCAGCAGCAGAATCGCAAAGATCTCCAGCACCATCGAACACGCCAATACATACCTGGCCTGCACCCGATCAATCAGGTAGCCGGCGATCAACGTCGATACGGTCGCCGCCGCCGCCTGCACGCCCAGACTCCCGAGTGCCAGCGAACGGGAAACGCCGTGTTCCGCGACAATGGAAACCTGATGAAACATCAGCCCTGTCCCAACCAACGAGACTGTCGCCACAACCCCGGCAATTTTCCAGAAGGCGGAGCAGCGCAAAGCTTCGCGAACGGTGAATGATTCGTCGTCGGTACCAACGGTTGGTGATCCGCTCGCCGCCGCCGTTCGTTTTTCCGGTTCAACGCCAGAGTTTTCTGAACCATCGTTGCTGTCATCGGCAGGCGAACTTCGATTGTCGTCGTCATCCGGAAACAGGCCGTCTGGCAGAAGGCCCAGCGGTTCCGGGCGGTCTCGCAGCAACAGGGCCGCCGGCAGAACGAGCATGACAATGACCGTCCCGCCAAGCACCAACCACGTGTCTCGCCAGCCGTACGATTCGATCAGAAAATTGTTCAACTGCGGGATGATCAGCACGGACGCTGTGCCGCCGACCGCGCAGATTCCGGCAGCTCGGCCGCGGTACGTATGAAACCATTCACCGACGATCCAGTTCGCAATCAGCGTCAGAGACCCCTGGCCCAGACAGCGGATCATCGTGAACCCAACGTAAAGCCCCACCGCACCTGTCACGTTCGACATCCACGTACATGCCAGCCCCAGCGAGGTTGCAACGATTGGCAGGACGACTCGAGCACCAAAGCGGTCAACCAGCCGACCGACGAACGGCAGCAGACATCCACCAATCAACGTCGCGATCATGTACGCGACTGAGTAATTGGTCCGGTGGAGCCCCAGGTCGTCGAGCATTGGGTCGACAAATGCCGCGACGGAAAACGATTGCCCGGGTGCCGACATAAAGGTCGCGGCGGCGGCAAGTGCCAGCATTTGCCAGGCCGGATGAACTCGACTACGCCTGGCCGTTTCTTTTGAACGTGGTGTGCGGTGTTGCTGAGGAGGGGAGGATAAGGTCGAAACGGACAACGATGAGCCAGACGGTTGGAAGGACGGAGTCGGCGAGACATTGGGTGTGGCGCGTATCAACCCAGTCGCAGGCAAGTGTACGATTCTGCGGAACAATACCACCTTCCCGAAGTGACACGGTCAGGTCAATTGCGGTTCAAGGGACTCAGCGGAATGTCCCGGAAGCGGGACGAATGAACGTCGCCTTACGAAATCCAGGCAGGAGCATTGGCCACCGAGGCTGTTACTTCGTTCGCCCCGCCAACCCCGTGTCAGTGAGTGAATGCAGGGTGGCGAATCGTGCCATGCACAGTACCCGTCTGGAAGCTGTCCCCATACGTCTGTTCCTGCGAGCGCCCTGCGGCTCACTGTTTCCGGTCGCCGGACAGCCTGTTATCGCGACAGCCGCTGCTGTAACTGTTCATGCAGCCGCGCGACAAGTTCCGGATGCTCGCTTGCGATGTTCAGGGTTTCTGAGTCAGCCGAGGCGTGGTCGTAGAGTTCCGTATGACCGTCTTTGTGGGCAATGAGTCTGTACTGCTCCGTCCGTATGGTCGTGTTTGCTTTACCGTAGGAAACGGCGGCGTGTCCGGCAGCGGCCGGTTGCTCAAGGATTTTGCGAAGGGAGGCACCGTGAACAAAGTCCGGCACCTCAAGTCCCGTCAGATCACAGAGTGTCGGAAACAGATCCAGTGTTTCCACCATGGACTGAGTCGATTGCCCCGGATGCGGGATGCCGGGATAGTCCACGATCAATGGAGAACGCAGCGACTCTTCAAACAGCGCGTGTTTGCCCCAGATGGAATGTTCACCAAGATGCCAGCCGTGGTCGCCCCACAGGACCACAATCGTTCGGTCGCGCAGTCGAAGTTCATCCAGGCGTGCCAGAATGCGTCCTACCTGAGCGTCGGCATACGTCACGCAGGCCGCGTAATGTCTTCGGACATGAGCTGAAAACTCTGCGTCGGTATTGGGGTTTCGTCCCCAGCGGTTGTATTTCATGAACTCGCCGGAACGGTGCCACGTTGTTTTGCCCGCGGGTTTTCCGGGATGGGGAACCGCAGGCATTTCGACGTCCTTGTACATCTCCAGGTACCTGGCGGGTGCTCCAAACGGAAGATGCGGTCGAATGATGCCCACGGCAAGAAAAAAGGGCTGCGTGTTCGATTGCTCGCCCAATGAACTCAGCTGACGCAGGGCCTCATCCGTCGTTAAGCCGTCGGGGTAAATTGAATCGGGGCCCGCGACTGATTGCAGCACGTCCATCTCACCGGCCTTGATGCGGATTTCACCGTTGGCCAAACCATGCATTGCTCCGCGAGGATGCTGCCATGGTCCGACCGGCATCAGGTGCCGATCCCATGATAAAGGCATTTCCGGCTGATCGTCGTCATCCCAGTCTGCTCCACCGCGACCTCCCGGGTGATGAGACACCTTTCCCACAGAGACCGCCGTGTAGCCATGCTTGCGGAACCATGCGGGCAGAGACGACGGTGTTGAGTCGGGGCGCTGCGCGACCTCTCTGGCCCGCCCAAACAATGCGCCATTGCTGGACGATCCATACCGGCCGGTCAGCAGCGTAAACCGGGAAGCGCCACAGGTTGGGGCCTGGACGTAGTGACGATGAAACGCCCGGCCGCGCGCTGCCAGCTGATCAATATGGGGCGACCGAATGTAGTCCTTGCCAAAACACTTCAGTTCCGGACGCAGATCGTCAACGCAGATCAACAGCACGTTGAGTCTGGCATCGTCGTCGACCACAGGCTGACTGGAGGCCATTGACCATGGTGACATGATCACGAACGTGCTTAGAAGCACACAGCGTTGAATTCTCACAAAGCATTTCCTGTCAATTGGACAGCGTCATGACTGGCATCGTCAGGCTGACGCGTTCTGTCTGTAACACGGTCAGCTGCAGCAGTGCATGCTTCACGGCGGTGACTCGGGCGGGATCAAGCATCTGCAACAGCGGAAGAACTGCATCGACCACAGATCCTGTCATGCCGGCGTCTGTTCCAAGGGACAGATGTCTGCCATCGTCTTTGGGGCCGGATAAGTCACTCATCAGCAGTTCCATAAAACCTTTTGGTCGAGGCACAACGCGAACTTCGTAACCGGAATCCATGTCCGCTTTCGCTGCGGCCAGGGCCACCGCTTCGTTCAGTCCGCCGATTCGGTCCACCAACCCAAGTTCCAGTGCCTGTTTGCCTGTGTAGACGCGACCACCCGCCAGCTCATCAATCGGCTTTTTCAGCAGTTTGCCGCGGGCGGTTGTGACGTGGCCTTTAAAGACGCCGTAGACTTCGTCCATGTAACTGTGAATCGCAGCGCGTTCGGAATCCGAAAACACAGCGGCGGAACTCATCAGGGCGGAATTTTTTCCTCGCTCAATTGGCGTGAAGCTGACGCCCAGCTTGTCCCACATTCCAGTGGTGGAGAACTTGCCCACGACGACTCCGATGGATCCCGTGATGGTGGAATCTTCTGCCAGAATTGTGTCTGTCCCGCAGGCGACGTAGTAGCCACCACTCGCCGCGACGTTGCCCATGGAAACGATGAACGGTTTCTTCGCCGCGACTCGTTTTGTGGCATTCAGAATGACTTCGCTGGCCACGGCTGATCCCCCGGGCGAGTTCACTCGAAACACCACGGCCTTGATGGCGTCGTCTTCCGCCGCTTCGTCCAGTGCTTTACGAATGGTGTCAGAGAAGGCAGCGGCATCAGCCAAAAACGGATTGCCTCCGCTGTCACCAGGCATGATCGCGCCATCCAGATACACGATGCCGACCGCAGGTTTGGTGCTGCGACGGGACGTGGATGGTGACAACAATTCCGCGTAGAAATTCATGAGCCCGAACGGAGAAGAAAGATCGATCTGGCTGGATGATTTCTTTCCGTATTTGCGGTCGAACTTCAGGTTGTCGCCATACTGTTTTTTCAAGCGAGCTTCAAATTCGTGATGATGTTCCACGACATCGATAATTCCTTTTTTAATGGCTCGCTCCGCAGTAAATACACCTTCGTCTATCCAGCTTTTCGCCTTTTCAACGGACACGTTGCGTCCCGTTGCGATCGTGGCCAGAAGATTGTCGTAGATGCCGTCGTACAGCCATTTGGACATCTCAGCCGCTTCATCACTGGGGGCCGTTCGCATGAACATTTCCCCCGCGCTTTTATAGTCGCCACAGGTGAAGTAGTCGGGAGTCACCCCGATTTTGTCGAGCAGTCCTCGCAGAAAGACCTGCTCGCCGTAAAGTCCGGTGATGAACATGTAACCCGTCGGCACCATGCTCAGTTCCGTCGCCTGTGCAATTAATGCGAACTGACCTGTGGTAAAGAGGTCTGTATGGACGTGAATCTTCTTGCCGGCTTCTTTGAGGGCCGTCAGTTTTCTGTTCACTTCCTCCAGTTGAGCTCGCCCCACGATCGGATTGTTCAGTTGCAGCACGATTGCCGGGACGTCTTTATCGTTCCTCGCCTTTTCAAGACGACTCAGCAGGCTTCTCAGGGATTCGCCTGTCGCACCGCCGAAGAAAGACGGCATGTCCTCTGCCACCGGTTTTTCTGTGATAGGTCCTGACAGGCGAAATACCGGAATCACGGTATTCGTTCTTACTTTTGCCGCCGGTTTGATCTTACCTTTGGCTGATGTTTCATCTGCATTCACGAGAGCAGACGACCATTGCACAGACAGTAGCAGGCACAGCGACAGGACGTGTTTCATGGGTCTATCCGTGATTACTGGTGTTTAAGAAAAAGTGAGCCGGGGCCGAATGTGTATTCGACCGTCATCACGATGTATTCCGACGCCGTGCGTAAGCGAGGACTCGGAATACGGCGGGAATCGCTCACGTTTTCGGCAAAGAAAAAACGACGGTTCAGCGAACGGTGGCGATGTTGAATCTGCACACTCGTGAAAGCCGCCGCGGCGGAATCTTCGGGAAGCGGTGTCCGGATCAGTTTTTAGCTGTAAAGACTCTTCAGTGGTGCGCCATCGTGGGCGACCTTGAACGGCCGGCGGTTTGGCGAAAACACTTCCTCTTCCAACGGCAGACCGCACCCATAGGCGATCGTCGCGTTGAGATCCTGAGGATACGTGTGACCGTCTTCCACAGACTTGCCAATCTCATCGGTCTGCCCGTAGATCTGACCGCCCTTGAACTGCTGAAGCAGCCCGGGTGATGGTCGCGACCGGCATTCGCATTGATTTTTGGCGTGCGTCCAAATTCTGAACTGAGCACAATCAGCGTCTTGTCCAGAAGTCCACGTTGCTTCAGATCATCCAGCAGCGCGCCGATGGCAGTGTCAAGCTGACCAGCTCGGTTGTTGAATGAGTCGTAGATGTCCCGGTGGTTGTCCCAGCCGCCGTGTTCAATTTCGACGAAACGGACGCCCTTTTCGACAAGACGGCGAGCCAGCAGGCATCCCTGTCCGATGCGATTCGCGCCGTAAGCCTCTTTGACAGAAGATTCCTCTTTCTTGATATCAAAGGCCTCAAGGTCAGGACTCTTCAGCAGACGAACAGCTTCTGTGTAATAGTCGGTATAGGCATTGACCTCAGCTGTGGCGAACTTCTTCTTGAACCCCGACTCGAACTGGTTGATCAGGCGTCGGCGTTTCTCGAAGTTTTTTTCATTTAAATACTTCGGTGACTTTGTGTTCTGCAGCCCGGTGGCTGGGTTTGCCACGGGGGCGGGAGCAACCTTGGCAGACAGGTAGCCCTGTCGAGGATGACGACTGCCACCACCGATGATCACACTGCCGGGCAGATCCTTATTCATTTTGCCTTCAAAGTGCGTCAGCCAGGACCCCATGAACGGATGTCGGATCGTGCCAATCTTTTTATAACTGGTCCGCATCAAATAACGACCCTGCTCGTGAGCACCGGTTTCGGTCGTCATGGATCGAATGATGGCCAGCTGGTCCATCTTCGAAGCGAGTGTTGGCAGGTGTTCGCCGATCGACAATCCCGGCACTGATGTCTGAATGGCTTTGGTTTCGCCACCTTCTTCCTTATCCGGTTTCGGGTCAAATGTGTCGATGTGACTCATCGCCCCATTCATCATTAGATAGATCACATGCTCCGCTTTTTTCCCCGGAGCGGCCGCCACAGCGGCTTGTGCTGCCGAGCCAAACAGAACTTCGGAAACAGGTACGACGCTGACTCCGAATGCCGTCTTCGCGATTGATTCAATGAAGCGACGGCGAGAAACGCCGTCCAGACGTGAATGTGGATTTCGCATGATTATGTACTCCGTGGATGGATGATTGTTTCGGCCGTTCGCTGTTTCTGTACATGAATGCACGCTGTCGTCAAGTCGACTTAGTGACCATGGCAACGGACCAGCCGTTTCCGAGCGGCAGCTCGCATAAACCGCCGAAGACGGCGTTACTGGATGAACAGAAACTCTTTCGTATTAATCAAAGCCCAGATCACATTTCCGTAGCCGGCATTGCCGGCCGACTTGATCTCGTCGCTGGCGACGCCCGCTTCGTTCTTCCTCGGTGCCCGACACAGGACGCTGTAAAAGATCCCGTTGATTCTGTCAGTGACTGACGGAGCTCTCATCACTGTGTCGAAGATAACGCTCCCTTTTTCCAGCATCATGTGAGTGATTTCACCGTTGAACATCGTCAGCACCTGACTCACGCTGCCATCGCGGCTGGAACTTTCCATCAGTTCACGATCACTCTGCCCGAACTGACGCAGGAAATGTTCCGGAGGCAGCGGCGTCGGCAATTCCGAAGCTCGTGCCAGTGTCATTCCCTTGTAGGAATTTCGTGCGCGGGTTGTCTTTCGCTGTGCACCCGCACTGAACTTGCCATTGAAGTCCTCTGCCACCTTCAGCACATCGCCGGCGGATACCTTATCCAGATCCATGTTGATTGTTTGTGCCACATTGTCCATGGATGGACGCGTGAATGACTTTGGGTTGTAGACCGCAAGTGTGATCAGTGAATCCCAGATCTGTTCGGACGTCATGCGACGCAAAGCGGGGCCGGGAAAATAGTACGTCTCCGACAAATCAATGTCCTTCGAAGTTGCCTCCCGCTGCCATGTCCTCGTATTGAAAATGATTCGCTGCAGTTCGCGGACGTCAAAGTCCAGCCGGACGAGTTCGTCGGTCAGAAAATCCATCAACTCGGGATTCATGGCCTCGCTGTCGTCCTGGATATTGTTGGCGGGCTCAATCAGGGCGATGCCAAATGCCTTCTGCCACATCCGGTTAGCAATGTTTTTTGCGAATCGAGGATTCTCTTTGCTGGTCATCCAGTCAGCCAGAATCCGTCGGGGTGATTTGCCGTTCACGACTTCTTCCGCCTCACCGAAGATTGGCTTCATGCTGACCACCTGATGAGGTTTGCCGTTATCGTACTGATAGTCATGAGGCAGCTTCAGCGCTCGCTTCATTTCCCAGACTTCAAACAGATTCGCGTTGACGACACGGCTGAAGGTTCCGCCGGTGTTGGCATCCGGATCCATCTTCTTGAGTTCAGCGCGAAGCCGACCGAGCGGGTTGCCCTTGGTGAACCGTTTCTTGTCACGGGTGTTTGTTCGTGTACGAGTGCCGAACCAATAGGCCGCCATCTCGTAGTATTCACGTTGAGTCCACTTATCGAACGGGTGGTCGTGGCACTGAGCGCAGCCGATCTGAGTCCCCAGAAAAACCTGCACCATGTTGTCAACCGCGTCGAGTTCCATATTGGAATCACGCATCACAAACCCAACTGCCGGGTTCTCCCAGATCCGGCCTTCCGCCGTCAGCATCTCATGCACCCATTCATCGTACGGCTTGTTTTCGCGAATGCTGTCCTTGATCCACTCGTGGTAAGGCTGAGCCAGCTGATTGTTGTTGATCGGATGGTCCTGCAGCCGAAGTATGTTGGCCCAGTAGTTATACATATGGCTGACGTAATCGTGAGACCCCAGCAGTTCGTCAATCAGCAACTCGCGTCTGCGAGGATTCTTGCTCTGAACGAATTTGCCAATCTCCTGCAACAGCGGCACGCGGCCGGCGATTTCCAGGTAGGCGCGGCGACAGAACAACGAATCCTTCAAGGTCGCATTTGGAGTGATACTGTTTTTGCGGTAGCCGGCTTCGATCAGGCTGTCGATCTTTTTTGCCGAATCGCGTACGTCGAATCGGCGTTCGCCGCTGACTTTGGCCACAGGCCCCCATTCTACGGTACCGGTCCCTCGCGGAACCTTGCTGGCCGGCGGCTTCTTTTTTTCCTGACCGAAACTGATCCCGGAATGAACAACAACAAGACTAAGGAAGATCGAAGCGAACACGTGACGCATGGAGGCTCCTGTCAGAAAGCAGTACCGTCGGAAACACTGACGAAGGGGGCGACGAACGCGTACCGTGAGCGGACGCGCGGCATTATTCTTAGGGACGGAGACTCAAGATGCAACTGGAGATCTGTCCGTGCGAGATAATTTGACCAGGAGTCAAAGGCGCCATTCCACAAATTCACGACAGTCCGTCGGATGATTCCTCGAAGGGCCCGGAATTCTTCATTTTGTGGCGAAGATTTGGCATCGTTGTGACGTCGCGAAGCCGCTCGGTTTCCGCTTGCCGCTGTTGTCGGGCCGCTCTGCGCCAGAACACTCGCGCTACAGGGCATGCGAGCTCTTCCCCACCGGGTCAACAGTGAAGGCGTGGGAAACGTCTTCTGCAGCACTGTCCGAAGCTGCACGTGGGCTGGACGCATGCTGTGCCAGCATTCTGTCACGACCGACTTCTGTTTCCAGCATGGCCAGCAGCCGGTCGACCTCGGCCTGAGTCTCTACGTCCAGTTCCCATTTGTACGGCGTCGGCGGATGTCCGTGCTGCAAAGTTCTCGCTTGTGCAGCACATGCTTTTCGACGGCCATGACGGCGACTTCTGCGTCAAGGTGCGGCGTGCAGAAACTCTCTACGGAGCCAGAAGTTTGTCGACGAGGAATCCATTAGCTGACGTGTAGTCTTTCGATTCAGAGACGCCCTTAATCAGCAGATGACACTCGTGGCCAAGTTTGTCGGCCTTTTCCTTCATCTTGACGCCATAAACCGGATGGTGAATTCCGTGCCCGGCACTTTCCGACGGAAGTTTCATGTTGTTGCTGTACGTCATCAATAGAGGAGGATCATCTTTGGTCAGGTGATTGTAGGGTGAAAATTCAATGTACAGTGCCCGATGTTTGTCATAGTTCTTCAATGCACCGGCGATTGTTTTTTCGCCCACAGCCATGTTGATCATATTGTGCTTCAGCACGTTGGGGCCCAGCCACGGCTCAATCTGTCGAGGATCGATGGACGTCTGTCCTCCCGCCACGGCCGCGGCGGTGACTCGCGTTGATTCTCGCTGCACGGGATCATCGGACTTTGGGTCAGCAAGATCATCGTGCAACAGCAGCCACATTGACGTGCATGCTCCGGCACTGCCGCCGGTCAGAGCGATGCGGTCTTTTCTGATATTCCATTCGGCCGCTTTGGATCGGAGGAACTGAATGGCTCGTGCCGCATCATGCACAGGTGCCGGCAACGACGCCTGTCCCGTCAATCGGTAGTTCACGGCCGCATAAGAAATTCCTTTGTCCAGAAATGGCTGGACCTGAGACGGCGAGCGTTTCTTGTCACCGCCGATCCAGCCACCGCCGTGTATATAGACCATCAACGGCCGCGGTCCGTCGCCTTCCGCCTGCCAGAAATCGACGACATTCATCCTGTCCGGTCCGTACGAAGCGTTAGCGTGCGTGGGTTTCAGGTCAGCTGGCTTCGCCTTCTTCTCGTCGGCAACAGCGGACGCAGTAACAATAAACAGCAGTGCAGTGCAGATCAGGAAGGATTTCATGGCTTTCTCGCGGCAGGAATCAGGATGGCGACGTCGATATAGAACGCCACTTTTTCAATTTCAAAGACGCCCTACTGTAGCGACTTCTCGTCCACGCGCCAGTCAATCGGCGGCTGATCGTGTGATTTCAGGAATTCGTTGATTTGTGAAAACGGGCGACTTCCGAAAAAACCACGCCGCGCCGACAGCGGTGATGGATGGGGGCTCTGGATCAGCAGGTGCCGCTGGTGAATCAAAGATGTCTTCTGTTGAGCAGGCTTGCCCCACAGCACAAACGCCACCGACGGCAGTTCGTTCACGCATTCAATGACCCGAGTCGTGAAGTCTTCCCAGCCGCGTTTGCGATGGGAATTCGGCTCGTGAGCCCGCACAGTCAGGACAGTGTTCAGCAGCAGGACTCCCTGGCGAGGTCACTGTTCAGCTCTTTGTAGATGTTGCGGAGTGACGGCGGGATCTTCACGCCGCGTCTGACAGAGAAACTCATCCCATGAGCCTGATTGTCATCGTGATACGGGTCCTGCCCGAGAATAAGAACACGGACGTCTGCAAGTGGTGTCATTGTCAGCGCGTTGAACACGTCATCTGCCTGAGGAAACACGGGACTCGCTTTTCGTTCGCGCGCTACGAAGTCCTGCAGTTGCTGAAATACCGGCGATGCAAGGTCGTCTTTCAGCGTATCGCGCCAGCATTCCGGAATTGCGTTGAGATTCATAAGAGAGGTTTTCCGCCTGTTTCTTTGCAAGTTCGAAAGCTCGGCGCGGGTCTCCTGACCCCGTCGTTGGACTGACCGAAGGTCTCTTCTGCTGTCGCTGGCAGTGCGTGCCCCGCAGAGGAAACCTGCGGTCAGCCGAATTGTGCGGGGTCGGGAGACCCGCGTACAGCAGAGTGCAAGCTCAGGTTACCGTTGCACACTGACGATTGTCTCCTCAAGAGCTTCGTCGTTGTGATTGTCGGTGGTTGTCTCAGTCTCGTCCGTGCAGGCCTCTGGTTTTCGCAGGCAATCGAAAAAGTGTTCCTTCCACCAGGCTTCGGCGAGTCGCCAGTTCCAGTTTTCCGCCAGCGGAAGGACCTCCAGCGCGTCCAGCATTTCATCGGGTGACTGAAAACGATCTTCCGGCAGCTTTGACAGACAACGCATGACAACGGCACTCAATTCCGGACTGATATCTGCGCCGATTTCACTGAATGTTGGCGGCACCTGCGTAGCGTGGGCAATCACAAGTTTCAGCGTGTTTTCCAGGTCAAACGGCGGACGACCGGTCAACAGAAAATAGGCGACTGCTCCGAGTGAATATAAATCTCCACGGGTATCCGGCGAGATTCCCTGAGCCTGTTCGGGGCACATGTAGCGTGGCGATCCTTTGATGTCGTTGACGACTGACAATTCCGCATCCGCTGTGGACGTGAGCGGCCGCACCAACCCAAAGTCCAGCAGCTTCACAACATCAAAACGCTCGCCGACGTGTGCCAGGAACACGTTACTGGGTTTGATGTCGCGATGGACCAGTTTTCGAGCCGCCGCTTCTCGCAGAGCGTTGCAGATCTGTCGCAGAATAAAGATTACCCGATCTTCCGGCATTGGTCCGAATTCCGTGACCGCCTGCTTCAGATTCTTTCCGTGCAGGTGTTCCATAACATAAAAGAACGTGCCGTCAGTCATCTGGCCGTAGTCAAATACCTGCACCGTGTTCCAGTGCGTCAGAGTTGCCGTCGTCTGGACTTCGCGCTGAAAACGTTTCAGGATGACCGGATCTTCCGACAGTTCGCTGCGAATGAGTTTGACGGCGCACAATCGTTTCAGCAGTCGGTGTTCCGCAAGATACACGTCGCCCATTCCCCCGCTGCCGATTTTTTCTCCCAGGCGGTACTGCCCCAGCTGTTCTGCCTCCAGGGCACGACTTCTCCAGCGATTCATAATTGCCGTGCCGTAGATGGCACAGCCGGCTCCCACGGCCAGGGCCAGCAGGTTACCCGAGAACAGCCCGGCAGAAGCGATGTGCTCGATGCGAAACGTTTCAATCGCGGCAATGGATGATTCATGGAGGCCGATGACGACGGCTGGAGTGATCGCCATCAGAAACACCATCAGCGCTGCGCGTCGCGGAGTGTTCGGAATAAACATACCGTAGATCATCATCAAACCAAATGTGGCGATGATCTGGTCTTTCACGGCCGTCACGAATGCTACGGCCGCCCCCGTGTTTTCTTCCGCGGTCGTGGTCTGAACTGTTGCGTAGTGCCGCAGGTCTTCGTGCAAATGCAGGCCGAGTTGCAGCGACACTCCCAGAAACATCAAAGTTTCGATAGTCCGCAACCAGAGCGCAGAAACATTCCGTGGGCTGTAGAGCCATGCGGAGGCCAACAGTAATCCCAGGAAAATAAGGCAATCCAGCCAGTCGGGCGAGCCGGACAGCGCCATCGTACGAATAGTAATCGCCACCTTTGCCATCAGCAGGACCATCGCGCTGGCTCGCAAGCGGCGGCGCAACAGGCCCTGTTCCGACGATTCACGGACGTGAGACTCGCCTTCCTGAAAACGAATCCGAGCCAGGGACGCCCGATAGTTAATAAGTTCTGACGCTGAGTGCAGTATTCGCGACAGCAGACTGCTGTTGGGTTTCATGGTATTCTGAATCAAATTCACCGGTTTCGGGCACGCACAGAGCTCATCGGCGGTGTAATTGCAGTCTATGCGTTAACATCCGCTGCTCCAGCCCATTCTCACCACAAACCGCAAGTTTTCTCACGGCATGTCCAACCAGACACCAAGTCTGACGGCTCAGTTCACGGATCAGCCCTTCCATGTGATGACCAAGCCCATCGGGCCGATCTGCAACCTGGATTGCACGTATTGCTATTACCTGCACAAAGAGGAGCTTTATCCAAAGGGCAACAAATGGAAGATGGCCGACGATTGCCTGGCATCGTATATCCGCCAGTACATTGACGCTCAGCCGCCCGGAACCGCGGAAGTCACCTTTGCCTGGCAGGGCGGCGAGCCAACTCTATTGGGCGTGGAGTTCTTCGAACACTGCGTCGAAATCCAGCAGCAGTACGCTCGACCGGGCATGAAAATTACCAACACGCTGCAGACCAATGGAATTCTGCTGGACGACGACTGGTGCCGCTTCTTCCTGAAGAACGGGTTTCTGATCGGTCTGTCCATCGACGGCCCCGCCGATTTGCACGATGCCTACCGAATAGACCATCAAGGCCAGGGCAGTCATGCCAAAGTCATTGCTGCGATCAGGAAGCTGAAGAAATTTGGTGTTGAGTTCAATGCACTGGTCGTCGTGAATCGTCTGAACGGTGATCACGGCGCACGCATTTATCGTTACCTGCGAGACGTGGGTTGTCAGTACCTGCAATTTATCCCGATTGTGGAACGATCCGGTGTGGGCCGACATGCCGAAGGTCAGGCTGTCACCGCCGACCAATTCACAGCCTTTGACGCGGCTGCCAGCGCCGTTAGTTCTCGCAGCGTTTTGCCGGAACAATTTGGCAGCTTTCTGTGTGACGTCTTTGACGAATGGATTCAACGCGACGTCGGTCGGATGTTCGTGCAGATCTTCGACCAGGCACTCAGTGCATGGGTGGGCGTGGAACCGTCGTTGTGCGTCTTCCGGCGTACGTGTGGGCGAGCTTTGGCGATGGAACACAACGGCGACGTGTACAGCTGCGACCACTACGTCGAGCCGGATTACCGGCTGGGCAATCTGAACTTCGTTCCGCTGGAAGATCTGGTGAACTCAGGGCGACAGCAGGCCTTTGGCGACGCCAAACTGAACACTCTGCCGCAGTACTGCCTGGACTGCGAGGTTCGTAACGCCTGCAACGGAGAATGTCCCAAGAATCGTTTTCTGCAGACGCCCGACGGCCAGGACGGCCTGAACTTTCTGTGTGCCGGCTATCGAAAATTCTTCAATCACGTGGATCCGGCCATGCAGCAGATGGCCGCTTTGGTCAAAAGTCGCCGACCGGCAGCTTTGATCATGGAGCAGCGCTCAGCCACGACAGCGACCACCGCTGACGCTGCCACACCGCGCAGTGATGCCACGCCCCGTCGCAACGATCCGTGTCCCTGCGGTTCCGGAAAAAAGTACAAGTCCTGCTGCCTGCGTCAGCGCTGAATTGAGTGCGTCTGTTTCTACCGCGACTGGTTGATGTTGCTTAGGAACCGGGCACTGACGTACCCGGCTCGCCTTATGATTGGCGAGCGGAGGACGTCAGTCCCCTGATTCGTTCGCACGTTCGACATCGTGCCGGCTGCCAGTTTTTGTTGGCCGGCCACCTGCACTGCCGCCATGTCGGTGATTAAATGAGGGGTTGTGTGCCACTGGCTTCGCCAGTGTTTTCGTGAGGCTCAAGGCACTGGCAGCGCCAGTGGCACACATGCGCTGGGTGGGCATCGCGATCCTGCGTGTCTGGCCCACGTGTTTCCGCATTAGCCCAGCTGCTGAACCACAAGGTCGCCCATCACTGTCGTGGAAATCGACGTCCCGCCCGCTGCGATGTCTTTGGTGCGATGGCCGGACTGCAGCGTCGCTGACACGGCTGATTCAATCGCTTCAGCTTCTTCGTTCAAATTCAGCGAGTGCCGCAGCAGCATGGCTGCCGCCAGAAATGTTGCCAGTGGATTGGCGACGTTCTGGCCAGCAATGTCGGGGGCAGAACCGTGGATCGGTTCGTACAAACCCGGGCCGTCGCTGCCGATCGATGCCGATGGAAGCAGGCCCAATGATCCAGGCAGCATGGATGCCGCGTCGGTCAGGATGTCGCCGAACATGTTGCCGGTGACAACAACATCAAAATCCTTCGGCCGCGAAATCAAATGCATGGCCATCGCGTCGACAAGAACAACCTCGTATTCGATTTCGGGAAACTCTTCCTTGACCACTCGTCCTGCCACCTGACGCCACAGTCGTGAAACTTCCAGCACGTTGGCCTTGTCAACGGACGTAAGCTTGCCGCGACGCTCTTTGGCGGCGGCCGCTGCCAAACGTACGATGCGTTCGACTTCGCCGGTCGAGTACACCATTTCGTTGTACGCTTCTTCTCCGGATTCGTGCGGGCGACGTCCGGAATCGCCAAAGTAGATGCCACCGGTGAGTTCCCGAAAGAACAGGATGTCTGTGCCGGCGACGATCTCACGTCGCAACGGCGAAGCATCGACCAGTTCGTCAAACGTATTGATCGGACGCAGGTTGGCAAACAGCCCCAATTCCTGACGGATCTTCAGCAGCCCGACTTCGGGGCGTGTCTTGGCTGTCGGATCATCCCATTTCGGACCGCCGACGGCACCCAGAAGAATGGCATCCGAATCTTTGCAGGCGTCGATTGTGGGCTGTGGCAACGGGTCACCAAAGTCGTCGATGGCATTGCCACCAATGGGGTGTTCCGCCATAGCGAACGTGTGCCCGAAATTTGTTGCGATGGCTTCAAGGACTCGCTTACCCTGAGCCACAATTTCGGGACCAATGCCGTCACCCGGCAACAGGACGATCTTTGCGTCCATAACGAAAACCTCTGTCTGAATATCGCGATTGTTGATTGTTGCCGCAAAGAGATCCGGCCTTTCAAATAGACCGGGACTCGATGAATTCGCACAGATTAGGCCGGGACTGCGGCAATTCAACCGTCAATCGCAGGGTGTGCAGCAAACGGGATGACTTTCTTCCGATCGATACACAACT
>LWDU01000101.1_pt1 | contig 26832 bp, 34 predicted proteins | sample 727161 | NCBI WGS metagenome assembly LWDU01 (sample SAMN04566230, study PRJNA314399) | hydrothermal vent metagenome | isolation source: deep sea hydrothermal plume seawater | place: Mexico: Gulf of California, Guaymas Basin | collected 2004-07-11
TACTGAATCTGTCAAAGCTCTATATGGTAAGTAAATAAGCACTTTGTTTAAATTGTTATATCCAGAATCATATCAACATTAAGTGAATTTATGTGACATACCTGTATTTGATAATTGCCTGGGGGTATGTCAGGTCCATAGTCTTCTGTATAGTATAACATCCAGTGATATGTAAAATCTCTGAATCTACCATCCTCCCATGGGTTTCTAGTATACGGCTGTTTATGAACGATATTTCCCATCATATCTAAAACTAGTATAAAAGTCTCATCATACATAACCCTATATTTAATTTTTATAATATCACCATCTTCACCATTCCATTTTTTTTGAGTGGATGGCGATGCTATCAATGGATAATCATCAAAAGTATCTTCTATGTTTACAGACTCATTACTAACTTCTTTACTCAAGCTGCTATTTAATATTGTGCCTAATATAATAATGATTAATGTACCAATTACAATTTCTAAAAGTTCATTAAATTTCATACTTTCTTTATTTTTGTTTTTAATTGCAAAATATAACTATCTATCTTTTTTGTATCACTGTCATCAGACATCTTTTGTCGCTTGATGATTAACTTGCCTAATGCTCTTTGTAAATCTAATTCACTTAAACCTCTCATACTTCGTCTATAATACAATAGTGCTAATGCTTCATCTTCTGCTTCAGCTCCACGAACACCAGAAACTGCTGTTATGTTCTCTACTTCATGCGCCTCTGTTTCAGCTATATCTACAATTTCATTCCAAATCGTATTATCCCACATAGCGTCCATATCTAATTCTTCGTCAAAATCTATAGAAGCTATTTCAACTTCTCTAAGGCTATCTTCTATTGCTTGTTGTTTATGTCGTTCTTTAAGTATAATAGCAAATGTAGAATCAGCGTATGCATCTGCTAATGAATCACATTCAGATAACCATTCACCATAATTTTTCCAAGCAGGTAGTCCAGCATAATTTCTAACTTCTGTATCATCACAAGGATGGCCCTTAAATTGTCCATTGCCTTCACCATCACCATATCTTGTTTGGCTATAGCTTAATTGAAAGTTCAGACAAATGAAAATTACTAGGGGTGTAATTGAAATACCAAGTCTCATTATTCCTTCTCCTATGAAATAAGTCAGTTCCATCAAATTGCCATTCGTTATCTTCATCAGGTATTCCCAAACCCAAAGTAACGATGACACCTCTTGTACGATCTAAAACAGAAAGTGGATTAGCAGGCCAACTCTCTACACCTGTTTCTATAAATTGTTCTTCAGCATATAATTCTAATTCTTTCCATATCTGATATACAAATTCCTTTTCCGCTTTTAATTCTTCTAATTCAATTCTTCTTTGATATCTCGGTATTGCTACCGCACTCATAATACCAATTATAAGAATAACCATTACCATTTCGAAAAGTGTGTATCCTTTGTTCATTAAATCCCTCCGATTACATATTCCTCGTATGACGGGCTATCTGTATTCATATCTTTTATTGTTATTGTCCTAGATACAATTCCTGCGGAGCTTGTATCATTCTCTAGGTAATAACTATAAGGATCACCATTACTATTGTAAGGTAACCCAACTTTACCGTTAAATAAATTATCGGGTGTTCTACCATCAGGTAAAACTAAATCTTTGTATTCTGAATCTAATAAATGGTTTTCTGGTACTGGTGGAGGGTCGTCTTGATTTAGAAAATAATATCTCACAAAAGCATTCTTTATAGTTTCCATATTTGATTTGTTTATTTGGAGTTGAGTTGATACCATCACATTATTGAAAGCGGGGATAGCTGATGCAGCAAGTATCCCCACTAATACAATAGTTACGACTAATTCCGCTAAAGTGAATCCAGCAGAGTTATTCATAAGTAATCTCCTCTACAAATTGGCCCTAGCAGCGAGAGTACCAACATCAGCAGTATCTCCTGTTTGTGTACCTTTAGCATATAGCCACCCAACGCGTGTATTATCGTTACGTTGATGTGTGATTTTTGATGAAGTGGTATTGAATGTCCACTCACCATCAACATCAGCATCCGTAATGTCTGTAGTATGCCCGCTTGGCAATGTTACCACAACGAATGGATTATCTGGCCATGATCTACGACCATTTTCCATCAGTTGTTCTGTAGCATGAACTTCTAAACCAGCAAGTATAGAAGATATTACCGCATCTTCTGCGGCTGCTTCAGCTTTAGCAACTGTTGTCATATACCGAGGAATAGCGACAGCAGCGAGAATACCTAATATGATTGTAACCATTATTAGTTCAATAAGGGTGAATCCTTTGTTATTTCTCATTGTCATTCTCCTTGCGCAGTACTAAGGTGTTAATACTTTGTAAAGTTCTGAAGGATTCTCAGCGTCAGCTATAATCAGACATGGTGCCTGTGTATCTGTACCACTACCAGATCCTGGAATTACTAAGTAAATGTATGCACCATCCTGAAACGGTGAGGAAATACCTTGATTACCAAAGTTACTTTTAAAATCATCTGCACCATCTGTATCAAAGCCAGCATCTANNCAGCATCTATCTGGTGTGTAGTACCTATGAAACTCATCCAATCACCTGCGAGTGCATCTTCATCATCTACTGCTGGTGAAAATACATACACATAATCGGTTAGGTCTGCTTCGTATCCTGTCTGTGTATTCAGAATAGTTTCCCGATATGTTTCCAGTGCTTCATCCGTAGATGTATTTGCTGGAAGATCGAATCCACCAACTTTTTCATCATACTTAGTCTGTCCTGGGAAACGTCCCTTACCTTCTTCAGTTACTTTAGCGTTGTAGTAATTGTTAGCAGCTGATTTGATTTTGTCAAGTGTAGCGATTGTAGCACCTTTTTTAGCACCATCACCAACACTACCAAATTTCGGTGCGGCAGTTGATGCCAAAGCACCCATCATCGCAGTAACAACAGCAAATTCAGCAAGTGAATTACCTTTATTGCTCTTTATTTTTTTTATTAAGTTAATAAACATGTTTTTTCTCCTTAATTAAGTTATGTTTACAGTATTATAAGGAAAAAACCGTGCCAAACCCTAGTATTTTCAAAACTTTTTTTATTTATTTTTTAAGTGTTAATATTGTTATATTTAAAAAAGTACTCATGTGGGCACTATATTACTTTGTATCTTTTTGATACATTCAAAATGTTACAGTTTGTTTCATTATGTTACGATTTCTCATAGTCTAGCCAGCTACCAAATTCTTCATACTCTTTAAGAGTTTCATCATGGGCTTTCATTCTTTTATACTCTGTTTCAGTCATGACCCTCCAAATTTGGTCAAACTTCTCACTTTCAATTTGTTTTCTCTTCACAAAATAAGTTCGTGCACCACTTACACCGATATTATATGTCAAATCAGCTGTGTCAACTACTTCATTTTCTCTATTAATTAATACGTATTTCATTATTCTAGTACTATTAACATTGAATCTGTATAAACATTTGCAACTGTCCACCACAACCACATCGCGTCACCTTTCATTGCTCTTACAGGTGCTATAACATTTCCAAATGAACCATTTTCATCAGTTAATGATATGAAGTTTGTAACAGGAGCCATTGTATGGAAATCATACTCCATCTCTAAAGTACTGCCATCACTGCTATACCAGGTTCCAGACTCACATCCTCTGCAGTCTGTTTTAAAATATCCTGTTGTATCATAAACGAGCCAGAACATATCAGATTCCCATTCAATTCGCACATATTCAATATTAGCATCCTCAGAAACTAAATTACCATACATTGTCTTCAATGTTTGCCACGAATAATCATTAAGTTCAATAGCAGGGACATCATCTACTGATACATATATTGTCCCATAGCTATCATCTACTCGTGATCCTTCATCTAGTCGTGTATCTTCACAACCAATTAAAAGTAATAGTATTGCACTAACGCTTAGGTTTTTTAGGATGCTTAACCCCATTTTTCTTCGTCTCCTTTAGTTTTTGTTCTTGTTCATGAGTTAATTTTTGTTTCTTCTTTTTCTTATCTTTAACATACTCGCGGCTTTCTTCATATTCCCAATCTTCAACATATCTTGTCCAGTGCTGGCTCATCATTTGCTCCTTAATTATACAGGACTTTAAGTTTGTATATTTTGTCAACAAACTCTGTTATAGAAAGTTCTTTTCCTGTATCTGTTATTATCTTGACACTTCCTATAACCTCTGGGTTCTTTTCTAGAATCGTCATTAGTGATCTCATGCCACGCTCGGCATAAAATGTACCAAAACTTTCATGTCCCAATATATTACTATCAAACATTAGCTCTTCATTTGTATCATCTTTTAATTTGATGAAGTATGTCATAGTTGTAATCTAATACCCTTTATTGAATAATGAAAGGTATTTGTTGTTTTATTCTTGCGTTGCAGCCTCCTGCTCTTCAGTCGGCTTATCAACTAAATCTTCTTTCTTAGCTGCCTTCTCTTTGGCCATTTCAGCCTCAAAGTTCTTTTTCTTTCCACCTTCATATTCATAAGCATGTCCTTCAGCAATTAGTATATCATTAATACTAACCAGGCCATCAGCGCTACGATCCACGCCTTCAGGTACTGGACCGCCTACTGAGATTTCTGGTACAAAAATCTCACCCAAAACTCTTCCAAATTTACCAGTGCCAAATGAAACTATTTTAAAAACTCCAGCCTCTAATAATTCTTTATTTCTAGCCTTTGCTGCTAAACCTTTTACCTTTTCATCTAAATCCCTAGTACGTGATTCCCAAGTATCGATACCCATGTATCTAATTCTTTTTTTTATTTTTAAATCGAAACCTAAATCGATATAACAATCTATAGTGTCTCCATCTAAAACTTTTACTAACGTGCCGTTGTATTCAAACGACGCTGGCTTCTGTGCCATAACTTTTCTCCAATATTATTATTTAACTATCCGCATGTGGATCTGGTACAACATTTGCATTCTTTACATTCCTTAGTACTTTCGCACTTACATTCTTTGCATTTACACATAATGTTTCTCCTTATAGCAATAAGTATGTTACTTACTTAAATTTATGTAAAGTGGTTTATCACAATCAATATACCAGCTAAAATTATTTTTTAAATCATCTTCAGATACAGGGTGCCTAGTTATGATATTCTTAAAACAGCCCATTATTTCTTTATCATCTTTAGCCCAATGAGAAAATCCAAGATAGCCATAATCATCATCTCTGCCACCGCCAATTAATTTCACAGGAATTTCTTCATGATCTAAATAATTTCTTATAATTTCAAAAGGTCTATATAGCAAAAAAGGTGTTATTGAATAAACTACTGGTTTCATTCCCTCCATAGCAAACCCAGCGGCCATTCCCATCATTAATTGTTCTGCTGACCCTGCATTATAAAATCTATCTGAAAAATCTATTCTGATTCTGTCCCATAAACCATAGCCTAAATCACCTGTAATTAAAATAATGCTTTCATCTTTTGCCATTTTCTTATACAATAGTTGACTAAATAACTTTCTCACGTTAATAACCCACATGCTTCTTCATAATCTTCTTTATTCATAATATGATAATGGGCATTTAATCCATTTAAAAAAGAGAACTGATTTACTTTCGTTCTTATCACATGTATTGATGGTAAAAATGATTTTAATCTCTTTTCTAGATACTCAATATCAATTGAATCATAGGCTGCATATCCATTTGCATTAACATATACTTCAATATTCTCAATATTTTGTTCTTTTATAAATCGCAAACTCTCCCACACAGATCCTTCAGCACATTCACCATCGCTTAGTAAAACATAAACTTTTCTACTTGGATTAGCCAACGCTCTGCCAACTGCAACTGTTATCCCTAGTCCCAAGCTACCTGTAGAACAATGAATATGATTCTTCTCATCTCTGTGTGGATGTCCTCCATGCTTCTTAAATAGCATTTCAGCATCCTTGCCATGATATTTTTCAATAATACAGTATAAAGCTAATGCTGCATGACCGCAGGACAATATAAAAATATCATCATTATCTTTTTTAGTAAATATTTTATCTATAATATCAACTGATGAAAAATAACTGCCCAGGTGTGAAGCTTTATATTTATATGCTATATCTATTATTCTTTGATATAACTCTACCATATGAAATGCTCCTTATAATATTGTACAATAGAGTCTAATTCATCATCAAACTTACAAAACGGTTGCCAGCCTAAGTTTCTTAACTTTGAATCATCAATTGCGTATCTAACATCTTGTCCTAATCTATCATATGATAAATCAATATGATTTCCATAATCGTCACCAAAAGGTAAGGAATAACTCTTAAAGATTTTTTTAACAGTATCTAAATTACTTTGCTCAAAATCTCCTGATATGTTGTATATTTCATTTTTGGTTTTACTTTCTATAATTTTTATGATAGCTTGCGCTGTATCTTTAGCATGTAACCACATTCGCACAGGCGTACCATTATTATGTAGTGGTACCCTTCTACCTACTTTTAAGAATTTGCAAGCTTTAGGTATTAGTTTTTCTACATACTGACCTATACCATAATTATTTGTCGGTCTGACAATGACATAGGGTACTTTATAAGTCCTGCCCCAGCCTAAAATCATTTGATCTGCTGCTGCTTTTGTTGCTGAGTACGGATTGCTTGGCTTCAGCACATCCGTTTCTTTATGTGCGCCATTAACTATATCACCGTATACTTCATCAGTACTAAAATGTAGCAGTATGGGCATTTTAAATTGATTTCTTCTTCTAATCAACTCAAGTAAATTATGAACACCATTGACATTTGAGTGTAAAAAATCATCACTTTGTATAATAGAATTATCAACATGAGTTTCAGCTGCGGTATTAATAATATAATCACAATCATATAACCAATTTAAATCATTAATGTCTTTTTGATCAAAAATAAAATTATCATATTTATTGAATTCTTTTAATAAATTTTCATTTGATGCGTATGTCAATTTATCAATACCCCTCACATACCATCCTTTTTCTAAGCATGCTCTTGTTACATATGAACCTATAAAACCCAAGCATCCAGTAACATATACTATTTTTTTATTTTTCATTATATTAATCTCCTATGTAAAAAAGATTGTGCATTCACAATTTTCTTTAAAAAATTTAATCGTTTCTTTATTAAACCAATTTGTTTTAAAATCATTTATCAATCTATTAAAATCCTCTAATGGTCTTCCGCCAATACCTTCAACAAAATGGAAACATTTAATTTGTTTATGATCTTTTGTAAATAATTTATCATCTTTCACATACCAATCTTTTATAGGGCTTGGCTGTCCATCGATTAAATTTCTTTCTTTCAGCCAGTTATAATCAAATCCATGAACATTTTGTGGCCAACAATTTGCAATGATTCCACTTTTAATCATATCAGTTCTAGGCACACCCTTTGATCTACAATTATAAGAAACATTACTTAGTGCATAAGGTGAATCAACTATTTTATATTCATAAAATTTTTCAGTATGAATCATTCTATTTAGTCCGCCTTGTATTGAAAAGTGGTCATAATTTTCTATACTTAATTGAATTACAGCTTTTAATGCTTCATGACTATTAAAACAACAAACATCAGCATTTACATTTAAATGTTCTAAATACTGGTTGCCTTCTGGTAGTGTAACTATTTCAGTAGGAGATTTCCACCCAACACCAGACTCTTGTATGTAATAATTCAAAGTTGCTAATATAGGTGTGTCATCATCTAAAAATTCATCTAATCTACTACAAACTATCGTATCAGTTCCTAAAATTATTATCTTTTCATACTCATACCTTCTCATAATCTCATAAGCATATATATATTGCATAAGAAATGTTTCTTCCGCAAACTCATAATATTTTAATGATTGGTTATATTCTTCTCTATTATTGTAATCTACACGATAAAAATCACATTCATTACCGTTAAACTTTAAAAAGCTATTTTCAACATTTGTTATTAGCTCATCATATCTAGAATCAGTAAAGTAAGTTACGCATGCTGTTTTTTTATTCATAAATTATATACCTGTATTAATTAAACTAGAGTCTTTGGGTATTACCTTTTTAAAATTATCAGACATTTTTATAGGTTCAACTTCTATGCCTTTCTTTAAATAATGATTATATAAAGAATCTTTGTAATTCGATATATGAATAATTTTTTTTGAATTGTTGAATATATTATCTATAATCCTATCAACAACATCCTCTATAAAATATCTTGAGCAATATTGATTAGTAAATACTTTTTTATAAATCTCTCTTATGAATGGTGCCCTTATTATTTGATAATTTGGTAGAGTACTTACTATATATTCAGAAGCTGCTTTTGTTTTGCCGTATACGTTTATAGGATCTAATAAATCCGTCACATTATAATTTCCCTTTTTACCACTAAAAACATATTCAGATGACTTATAAATAAATTTACAGTTTAAGCTTAAACAAGCATTTACCATATTAATAGTTCCACTTACATTAATATTTAATGCCCTTTCAATATCTTTTTCACAATCAAAAGTATCTACGAGTGCAGCTAAATGAATAACAATATCAGGTTTAAAATTCACTATTGTATTTTTTAAATTTGAAAAATTTAGAATATCACACTCTAAATGTGAAGGATACAATACATTATGATTAGTTTTTAATTTTTCAACTAAAGCTTTACCTAAATTTCCACTACCACCTGTTAAAAATATCTTCATTTACACCTTTACACAACAAGATTATGCATTCTTAACCTGGCTTTTTATCCAATCATATGTTTGTTCCATGCCAACACGAAGTTTTTGACTTGGTGCCCATCCTATACTATCTCTATACAAAGTATTATCAGAATTTCTACCCCTAACACCAATTTGTGGAACATCAACATTTTCTATTTCTATATTTTTACCAGATATATCAATAGCCATTTTAGCAAAATCATTAATAGCAATCATTTCTTCAGATCCAATATTAACTGGTTCAGTAAAATCTGACCTCATTAATCTCCAAACTGCCTCAACACATTCATCAATATACAAAAAAGATCTTGTTTGTTTGCCGTCACCCCATACTTCTATAGTATCACCATCTGCACATTGAATTACTTTTCTACACATAGCTGCTGGTGCTTTTTCTCTGCCCCCATTCCAAGTTCCTTCAGGGCCAAATATATTATGAAATCTTGCAATTCTAACATTCAAGTTATGATTCCGCTCAAATGCTTTATACAACCTTTCACTAAATAATTTTTCCCAGCCATATTCTGAATCAGGATTTGCTGGATAAGCACTGCTTTCTTCACAATTAGGATTATCAGGATCTTTTTGATTATACTCTGGATACATACATGCTGAAGAAGAATAGAAAATTTGATTTACTTTTCTTTCTGTGCAACACTTTGCTACATGCAAATTTATTAATCCTGAATTATGCATTACATTTGAATCATTTTCTCCTGTAAAAATATAACCTGCGCCACCCATATCAGCAGCAAATTGATACAATTCATCGAATCCAACTTCTAACCAATCTATTTTTAACATCATAGCTTCTTCTACAATAGATAAATCTGTTAAATCACCTATAATAAAGTCATCTGCAGCTGTCTTTGAAAACTCTGGATACTTTAGGTCTATGCCTCTTACCCAATACCCTTCTTTTTTTAATCGCTTAACCATGTGGCTGCCTATAAAACCTCCGGCGCCCATAACTAAAGCAGTTTTTTTATCTCCAATTGGCTCTGATGACTTATTACCAATTCTTTCTTTAGTATTACTACTAATTTCATTTCTGTACATGGTTGTTCCACCATCTGGAGTTGTATAAATATATTTTTTATTCATTTTTTATTTTCCTTCATAAATTTATGTATTTGTAGTTCAATATACTCTATTTGTTCCTGTTGAATTACAGGTGACGTGCCCAAAAAGAAAGTATCTGTAGTAATTTTTCTAGCGACAGGGTAGTCTTCTATAACTTTTTTACTATCCATTAGGCTAGTGTATCCTGGGTTTAACATTATATTTCCACCAAAGTATTGCCTAGTCTGTATCTTAGCGTCTTCTAAAAAGTTAGTAATCTCCCATCTACTAAATAAAGAATTATCTCTTATTGTTAGTGGAAAAGCAAACCAACTTGGATCTGATTTTTTAGTTGGCCTCGGCAAGTGGAAATGATCTTCATAATTAGAAAATATATTAAATAATGCTTTATAGTTTTCTTTTCTGCGTGTGTGTATTTCATCTAGCTTATCTATTTGTGCTAGTCCCATAGAAGCCTGTAGCTCTATTGGTTTAAGATTGTATCCTACTTCGCCATAGACGTATTTATGATCAAATACATAGTCAGGTAATGAAGGGAGCCAATTAGTAAATCTAGTTTTACATGTTCCATTTTTAAGTAGATTAGCAGCTTTACCAACACAGTAGCAATCTCTACCCCACTCCCTAAAACTTCTAATAACTCTTTCTTCTTGCGGAGTGTGTGTAGATACAAATCCCCCTTCTCCCATAGTAATATGATGTGCTGGATAAAATGAGCAGCTAGCCATGTCACCAAAACTACCAAGTTCTTTCCCGTCATAAGTAGAACCTAATGCATCACAACAATCCTCTAGTAATATTAGATTGTATTTGTCTACTATCTCCATCAATCTATCCATATTGGGTGGATTACCTAAAACATGCGCAAATGTTATTATTTTAGCACCACTATCTCTAGCAGCTATTTCTACTTGATCTAAATTTAAGTTCAATGTATCTAAATCAATATCAACAAATACTGGCTCAAAACCAACCTGATATATTGGATTCAAAGTTGTTGGGAATCCAGCGATAGGTGTTATGACCTTTGTACCTTTTGGAAAATTATGTAAATTCCTAGACGTCATAGCTAACATCATTAATAGATTTGCGCTAGATCCACTATTAGTTAGAATGCCGTTACTTTTGCCAAAAAACTTGGGAAATTTTCTTTCAAATTTCATAGCATCTTCTCCAAGCACCAACCATTCGCTAAGCAAACTTTTTATAGAACGAATATACTCATCTGATGTAAAGTGTGGACCAGCATATTGTACCCAATCTTTGCCAGCTACCCATTTTTTTTGAGAGTGCTTGTCTTCTATGTATTCATCTACTAAATTTAATATAGTTTGTAATTTATCCACTTATAACCCTATAATATATACATAAATATGCATCTTATCATCTAAAATGTGTATTTTTTATAATTACTAACATATGTTTTCATTATTTTTTGTTCCAAAGCTTTATCAATATAATGACTGTACCTTTCATCAGAATAAATCATTTGTAAAACTGAGTATAATCTATGTTGAACCATTTCTTCTTCACTAATATTTGGATTTTCATCAATATCGATAATTTTATCCTTCCAAAATAAAGGTATGTCGCTTACTAAAATTTTTTCATCTACACCAGCTTTATCAAAAGCTTTATAATTTAACATTGGATTTAAATTTACCCAACCCTGTTTATAATCATCGTAGCCAAATCTTATTTTAATTTTGTCTTCAAAAAACCCATCTGGTATAGCTAAAGAAGGACACACATCGTTTCCTATTCTTTGATGCATATACCCATCAAAATGTCTTAATTGTTCTTTGTAAGGTATTATAATATTTTGTTGAGGTAAAGAAATCCCTAAATAGTTTCTTATTTTAATTAAATCTATTTCGCCTATTCCATCAGTTCTTGGCAGTCTAAGATCATTTCCCCATTCACCTGTAAAGAACCAATCATAATACAAAGATTTTGGAATTATATTCAAACTATCTATGCAAATTCCTTCGTAAAATACATGATTATCTTCTATTTTATAATTAGTATTGAATTTTTTAGGATACTGTTCATTTAGTTCGATATAACCACACTTGGCCCATCTTATATTTTCTGGATAATGGGAAGTTATAATAGTAGAATGTTTATTTTTTCTAGCTATCTTTGTTAAATCTTTTAAATATAAATTATCTGAGTCTATGAAAATATGATCATGATTACCTAAATAAAATATTAAATCACTATTTATTTCATTATAAAGATTTTGCCACTCACTTTGTAATTCACATCTTTTAGATGAATAAAAAACTTCAGTATCTTTAAATTCACTAAGAATAAAATCATGAATATTGTTATTATCTTTTTCATTATAATGGTTAGTATCTAATTCTACATTAATTATAGCTTTTGACCAAGAGTATGCTGATGATAAACTAGATAGCGCATATTTTGTAATATCTAGTTTATTACTAGATTTTAAATTTCCTCTATCGTATACAACAAATTGATTTCCTTTAGAGTGCGTTATGTAAATATTAAATAATAGTACCATCTTTAATTATATTTTTTAAATGTAGCTCATATAAAGAATTATTATCTAATACAAAAGATTTTAATGCTTTTTCATAATTAATTTTAGCATATTCTAACATTGAATTATATTGTTCTTCATTTAAGTTATCTAATATGTGATCTAATTCTTCCTGAGTATCGAAAGTAATGATACCCCTCAAGTCAAAAAACTCACCTATATTAGGGCAACCATAATAGATAGGAATAGTTCCTGTAATAATGCATTCTACAAGTTTCTCAGTAAAATAATAATCATTTTTAGATATATTATTTTCAATAGCCAAACTAAACGCGTAATTATGTAATACATCTAATTTACTTTCTACTTCCCTTATTCCCATTCCATATAAATCTATCTTATCTTTTGAATTGTTAATAAAATTTAATCTAACATTGTGGCCAGGTAAAAATGCTTTTGCAGATGTAATACATACTGCTTTATGAAATACATCTTTAGGGAACATATTTATTGTTTGGCTTACATTAAAATCTTTTGTTATTTTAGGATGATAAGGAGATATATTCAATGCATTAGGAAAAACAGTAAATGCTGTTATTCCCTCTGCATTACAAAATTTTGTATTTGGTAATTTATTTAATAATATTTTGTCAAATGTTAAAATAGTATGAAATTTTTGATAACTATCTTTAACCTTATTCATTAATTTACTTTGAAAATAATCTCTTTGTTCTAATAATCTAGCAACAATTGGGACATCATTTTTTATTTTATATTCATTGTTTAGATATTTTTCAATATTACTGTCATTAAGCAATACTAAATCATACTCTCCTTCATACACATTATAACAATAACTAAATTTAGTTGGAATTGAACATAATTCAGCACTTGAAATATCACCAAAGACATTAACTTGTGGTAATTTCTCACCTTTTAGTGTCTTCTTTGAAGCTACTGTCTTATATTTTTTCTTATTTCTTATTTCAATTTCATATATTTCATTATTTTGATTTTCTCTTTCTTGTGTTCTATTCTGATTTTGGTTAGAAGCATTATAAATGCATGTTATAAAATTAGCAACACCTATTTTATCGGATGGACACATTTCTAAACAAGGATAAGCCCAAGATAAGTCACTAGCATGCCAAAATAGCTTATTATCTATATTTGATACAAAATCTTTTTTATTTATTGACTTCCATAAAAACCACTTATAAGTCCGGAGATGGCTAGCTCGCCACAAATCAGACCTATACTTATTATTTTTATGTATGAATTTATCATATTCTGTATTCTGTGGATATGGCTCTTTAGTGTCCTCACCGCCTTCCCAAGCTAAAAATCCACCATACGTCATCCAATAATCATTCTGAATATAAAATTCATTTAACTTTTCTAAAACATCAGGAAGAGCTAACCAATCATCTCCATCTAAATGAATTAAAATTTCTTCATCATTATCTACAAAGTCATATAAGTGATCTCCAGTATAGTTATGAGCAGCTCCATAATTTTTATCATTTCTAATTAACTTAAATTTTGGATTATCACCAACAAACTCATTTACTAATTTCCAAGTATTGTCCGTTGAATAGTCATCCATATACAAAACTTCATAGTTGTCGTATGTTTGTTCTAAAATACTACCAATATGAGTTTCAATCCAGTCCTCATTATTGTAAGACGGACATATTATTTTGAATTTATTTTGCAAATCTACTCCCAAAATAATACTTCTGAATTTATATTCTTTATGATGCTATTTTTTATTTCATTATTGTACTGGCCAGCTTTTAAAATAATAGCAACTCTTTGTGCATCTCTTAATATTTCAGGTGACTCTACATAAAAATTAGTTCCGTAAAGTCGACTTTTTTGTTTCATTTTGCTATTATCTAAAATACAACTTACTTTATTAGTTTGTAAACCATTATAAATTAAAAATTGGGAAAATATATGAGCACCAAACAAATATACTTTTCCATCAAAAGCATCAATTTTTTTATTTAACTCACATACATCTTTATCATGAAATTTTACAAAATCTAAAAATATGTCCTTATTCTTTTTATAAAGTGTGCTATCCCAAATAATATTTTTTGGGTCAGTTTTCTTGCAGGCATAAAATATGCATGGAAGTTCTGAATAATATTGTTTTTTAATAAGCGAAAATCCCAACTTCTTTAATAGATTGTCTATTATATCTTCTGTTATGAATAGTGTATGTTCAAAATTTAAACCATTAGTATATTTTTCTTTTATAAAGTGAAATAAATTAGGAACACTAAATAAATGATATTCTTCATTTCCCATCTGACCATGTATTGTTTTTAAAAAAGCTAATGGATCATACATATGTTCTAATACATGAGAATGAACTATAGCATCTACTTCACCTATTGTTTTGTAATTTTCATCAAACCAGTCTCTTTTATGAATAAAATTTTTCATTTCAATCTTCTCATAATAATGATTTGGCTCTAGTCCAATCCATCGACCACTATTATTACTACTTAAAAATAATTTTCCAAGTCTACCAGCGCCAGCACCAATTTCAAAAACTGAGTTTACATCATTAAATTCTAAAATAAAATTAGAAAAAGCTTTGTCATGATTCTCCCATACTTTACCTACACCATCGTTATGTGGAAATTGATATACTATGTCTAATGGGAAAACATTTCTAAGTTGCACAAGTCCTGTCTTTTTACAAATATCCCAAATTTGGTCCATTACTAAATCTTTTTCTTTACTTTGATTTGTGCATGCCATTGAGGCAGGACAATTAGAAAATGTATGTAGATGTTCTAAAGTTGATTCTTTATCAAATAAAGATTTGCTTCTTTTTATTATATCATTACGCATTACTTAAATGTACTAGCTTATCTTTAATTACTTTTTTAATTTTACTATCTATGTTTGGTTTAATATTCAAAAATTGTTTATTAGAAAACACATAATGGCCGCATATCTTGATTAGCTCTCTCTTATTATCTTCTGGCACAAAATCTTTACCAACCCACTTTTCCCATCGTTTTGAATCATAACAAATCTGATAATAATCTTCTATATTATCTCCCATTTCATCTAAATAACATAGAGTTTCTAATTGACCAAACTCAGGTGCTATGTTAATTGCGTCTAAACCTAAATCAAATCTATCTTTATATTCTTTAGTAGATAAGTAGTCGCCATTATGTTCTTTTGATTTTTTACCAAATTTTCTACAAATATGAATCATCTCTTCTAATCTATCCGGATTGTATGTTCCTGTATTGCTCTGTTTTCCTAAATCTAGACCAACACCTGATTGGACGACAGTGTACTCTATATTCTCAAATATTTTTGGCTCTAACTTTTCTTCTAAATATCTTAACATCAGCTCCATCTGTTTTGAATTAAATCTTTTGATAGCTTCTTCAGTACCAACTTCAAATTTCATATCGGAATTATTTGAATGTATAAATTTTATATTACGTACAGTTTCTTCTAGTCCTTTTATAAGAATATCATAGTGCTTCCAGGGATCCACATGTATTATATTAAAGTGTCTAGAATCATGTAAAAAAGATTCATAGCCATCATCATCTTTGTATCCTTGGCCAATACCACCATGATCTCTTTGTATGGGGGCTCTACCATTTACGTACTTAGCAAACTTATCTGTAGACCAATCATTAACATATCCGCCGTTGTAGTCTACTTGTCGCCTAGATGGAATAAAACCAAAATCGCCATCGAATTCAACAATAGCATCAACTATATTTTTACTCATTGGGCCTATAAAATATTTTATTTCTTTTTGGAACATTTTTTCTCTCTTAATTATTTTTGTGTGCTTAGTGGAAACTCTAATCCTGTATACAGCTTAAATTGTATAGCTGCCTGTAATCCTGCAAGTTCTTTTCCTGTCTTAGTTGTGACTAGACAATTAATCATATCATTGGATAAATCTATCTGTAACATTGGATTTGAAATATCTACGGGAGTACAATTATAAATTATAGAAGATTTTATACTCCGCAAATCACTCCAATTGTCTCTAGTAACTCTTTTGATATTAAAACCACTTCTCTTAGCAGCCCACGTAACTGCTTTAGAGTAGCCACCATTACCAAGAATATACAGCTTCTTTTGATTATCATAGTCTTTTAAAAATGTCTTAGCAGCATATGCATCTGTATTGTAAGCATATAAATTACTATTTGTATTTATGACTGTATTTGCTGCTCCTATTATAGCAGTAGACTCATCAGTTTCATCGACGTATTTAAGTACTTCAATTTTGTAAGGCATTGTTATAGCAAAACCTTTAATATCTAAAGTTCTAACCGAATTTACAGCTTCTTCTATGCTATCTACTGAAAAGGATTTGTAGATCTTATTTAGCCCATAGTAATAAAATGCTGTATTCATCATTTGGCAGCCTGTATTACCAGCAATCTTAGCAAATGAGCAATATATTTCTGTATCTTTATTGATCATTCTCATTTCATGATTCATATTCTTTATAATCAATTAATTCCTGTAACATTTGCTTTGATTTGAAAAATAGCAAATTTCCAAATTCTTTCTCGTGTAGTGGTGCCATATTTAAAAATATAAGAGAAGTAATAGCCTTGATTTTATCTAAGTCATATTCACTCTTGAATGTAATCCAGTTTTCGTATGCTAGTTTAAATTGATCTAACTTAGAGTCAGATTTATAATCATAAGTTACCATGCCACCATCAGCATAACAAGAAAAATTGTTGCTATCCTTCATTAATTTATATGACATTAAGATACCACCGTACATTTTTGCCAAATCATAATAAACGTCACCAATAGATTGCCCTGCAAAGTCTTGTCTCCAATCTAACAAATAAAATTTTTGGTCATCTCCATAAATTATATTATCAAATTGTAAATCGCCATGAAACAATTTTGTTGGTATGCCATCACATATATTAAGAAAATAATCAAAAAATGTAGCCATTAAAACTTTTATTCCGGTACTAGGTTTTCCATTAATAGTATGTGCACCTAAAAATGATTCATCTCTGCTAGATAAGAATAATTCTAATCTATCATTTGTTTTTTGATAATAGAAATTATGGCACTTTTTCATAAAAGTATCATCTGTAAGCGTCTCTTTCCATAGCTTATCTTTGCAAAAATCTAAAAATTTTACCCAAATTTCTATATCATTACAATCATATAAAGTTCTACCATTCTTCCACTCATAAGAATAAAGATTTTTTTGATGATCAATTAATTCTGGAACTAATCCACTTAAATTGGTTGCTCTTTTAATTCTGCCGGCTATAAATTTTTTATCAGATGATAGTTTTATAAATTTATTTTTAATTTTGTACAGAAATTCTCCATTAGTTTTAGGAATACTATATGTTATAGAATTTTTAAATATCTTCTGAGATTTTATGTAATTATCTACTGTACCAACATCATACCAGTCAAACTTATATTCTTTGATGTTTGAATATTTACTAATATCATAATATGCGCTGACTATTTCACTGTTACTAAGTTGTTTCCAGAATATTTTATATTCGTAAACACCAGCTAAGCCTATAAATGCATTACTATATCCATTTTTAGATTTATTTTTTAAATCTGTTACTAATCCATCCTCTACATTTACAGTTGCATATAATTCTGGCAAGCTAGTAGGATATGATCCTAACCAATTATGTTCAACAGGTGGTAATTTATCTGTAATAATTGTATCTGCTGTTACCCATATAAATGGTCTTTGTAAATACTTTTTTGCAAATGCAATAGAATAACCTGGGCCAGTATTTTCTCCAGTATATTTGTCTACAGTAACAAATATAAAGTTTCTATCACTATGTGCAGCATTACAATATTCCTCAACCATCTTACCCTTATAACCTAATATCATAATTATGTCATATTCTTTAGGTGTTTTATCAATAATATGTGAAATAATTGCTTTGTTATCTAGCGGCAATAATCCCTTATTTATATGTTCTGAAAAGTTTTCTAGTCTACTTCCAATACCAGCTGCTAATATACATAATGCGGGTTTCATATGCTCATGTTCTATTTTACCGGATCCACGCTTAGAGTCATCTGATATTCTAATTACATCATCAACTTCTGGCGTTGAGACTTCTTGTAAGATTATATCAGTTATTGCTATAACTCTATGTTTTTTTGGTGGAGCTACAGTAAAAAAGTCACCTGCCTGCATTATTTTCTTTTCTACGATGCCATCATCATTTTCTAACCAAACTTCAGCAGTACCCTCTATTATATAATTTGTTTCTAATTTTTTTTCATGATATTGATAGCTTGTTTTTGTTCCTGCATTAATATAGATTCTTTTATAACAATACTTATCATTTAATTCTAGCCATAATTCCTTTCCCCACGGCTTATATATTGTTTTCATCAATCAGTCCTTTATTTCTTTCCAAGTTAATTGCATACGCTGTGTCTCTGGTGCTTCCAGGCTTTCTATCATTAATTATGATTCTATCGCCACCACCAAAACCCATTATTAATTGATCATAATTTATACCAGCTATTTGCATTTGTTTTATTGTTGCTTCTCTTGCGCTCTCCTTTCTACCTGTAGTGATAACTACATGGTACCCTTTAGTATCCCATTCAATTAATTTTTCTTTCACACCAGGTAATAATTGTAAATAATGATCCGGATGTTGTATTTCTGTAGGATTAGAATGTTTTACTAATGTGCCATCTAGATCACAAAATATTGTTTTTGGTCTACTCATTTTTAAATTTGCTCATAAAAGTATTTCTTCCATGCTTCTTCACTATAGAATTCATCAAATTGGGATCGTGCTTTTTCTGATACTTCTTTATATTTTTTCATATCCTTCAAATAAATACAACTTTTTCTTGCGCTCTCTATATCATCAATATGAACAGAAAGATCTGGAAAACATATATTTTGTGTATCAACAATCGAGTTACCAATACACGGGACACCCCAGTATGCACAATTAAGACTAAATGTGCCAGCTGCAACTGTAGGCATTAAATGTACAGCATACTTAAATCTACTAACCTCATGCACCCAATCGATCCATGATAAACGATTATAGTGGTTTAATCCCTCTATTCTATCTTCACTTACTTGCTTAGCATGTGATTCTTGACACCAGACCTCATTATTAAACTCATTAGCAATAACAAAACTTTGAAAACCCCCATACCATCTTGCAAAATTCCCACCGATGAGTGTCTTATCTTCTGTCTTATGACCCTTTCCAATATTATCTGTTAACATTAATGTTCTCATAATATTAACTTGCTTTCCTGGAAACATACCTCTATAAAATTTTTGATCCATTTTGTTATGAGCAAAGATAATATCTGTACTTGCTAACTGGCCGTAAAATGCAAATTGATCCTCAATACTATAATCATTGAATAGCCAGTTTGGCCCTTCCTGTACATAGCCTACCTTTGTATTTCTTTCTTTTAAATCACTAATTAAATTTGAATGAAGAAGTTGAGAAGATGGATTAGATACTTTCTTTTCCATTCTAATACCAACTGCGTTTAGAAATACTTCTCCTTTTGGTATGATAACTATCACTAAATCATACCCCTGTGGAAGAGGATCACGAACTAAATTGTAATGATTTGCATCTAATGCAACCATCCACGCAAATTCTGTTCTTAAATTTGGCTCATCTCTCATTACTTTACCTACAACTCCCAGCTCTGATACAAATGCTATTTTCATTATATAGTTTTCAAATCCGTGTTGTCTTGTAAAGTAATAACATCACCTTTAAAATTATATAATGATGTTAATTTTTCTATTATTTCTTTTTCATATGAAGCAGCAGATATTATTATTAAATCAAGTTTTTTAATTTTAGAAATTTTAGGCAATGATATTTTTATGTTAATGTTAGGTAGGTATCTACTGTTTTTATTAGGATCATCATCAAATATTGACTTTATATTAATGTTTTTACCTAGATTTGTCGTTAAAACGTACCCTTTAGCACCAGCGCCATACATTCCTATATTATTATATTTTTTTGAAGTTTTTAATATAAAGTCAATATCAAATTTTTTCCTAGTTTGAATATCAAATAATTTAGATTCATCTTTTTTAAAATAACATTCAATATAGTCTCCATTAAATACTTCTTGTGTTTTTGAAACTATAAATCCACATTGTTCAACTAGTTTTGATAAACTCGTAGGGGTAAAATAGTTAACATGATCAGTAAAAATATCAAAATATCTTCTATTATAAATAGTCTTAGCACCATTAGGTACTTCTATAAATCCTGTACCTTCATTATTTATCAATTCATAAATTTTACTTAATGTTCCCTTGGGATCTGGTAAATGCTCAAATACTTGTTTAGAACAAAATGAATCATATGTTTGATTAATAATAGTTTTAGGGGTTATGTACTCTTCAATACAATCAAATCCTAATTTTTTAATCATACTGCTGCAAATCTTTGAAGGTTCATTTCCTATCACAGTATTATAATATTTTCTAGCATGATTTAAGAAAACTCCATTGCCACACCCGATTTCAATAAAACTTTCGGTATTTTTACTCATATCAGCTAATTCTTTTATTTGTCTTTCCATAAAAGGATTGATAGATTCAGCATGGGGAGTCATTATATAATCATCATAATAATCTTCGCTATTTACATACTCTATTTGATAGTGGTTACAATAATCACATTTATGTAAATCTACATCTAAGCCATTATGATTATAGGCAAACGTTCTTAAGACAGATATATGCTTAGGAACATTATTAAAAGTATCTATCTTTTTAGTTTTATTGTTGCATATTCTACAATTCATTTTATATCGATTTAATTTATGTTTATTAAAGAGTAATCGAAAGGTGGGTTATTAGTATTAATATGTTGCTTTGAAATGTTTACAATATTTTTTACTTCAATAGTAGCAGGGTCTAGTTCATATTTTCCCAAGCCTTCATTATTAATCATATCACTAATGTAATTAAGTGTTGATGAGAAAGAACCTATCTTATCTTTTTTAGATAAATCTAATTCTATTTTTATATTAAAATCAGTAGGGAAGCCTATGCTGTAAATAGAGTCAAAATCAACAGTATTATAAAATTTTGATTCATTCTTCCATTGTTCTTCATCAAAATTCATAATCTTATTTGCATATATATTTTCTTTACTGCAAATTTCTAAAAGTTTTTTCTTTAAAGCATTGCCATTCTTGCTAGGTAACCAAACTTTTGAAAAATAAGGTTCAATGTCATATATAAACTTTATGTATGGGTCACTAATTTCAGGATTCTTGATTATTAAATCAATATCTAATTTATTTAAAGGATTTTTTACTCCATGTTCAAATCTACCCCATTTTCGTATAAATCTTCTTGTCTCTATTCCTAAAGCTAGTTCTTGTAATTTCATACGATTTTGAGTTTTGTTTTCATTTTTATACCACCCTTTACCTCGTGAAGCGACACATGTAAAGTGGTAGACATTTAAATTAAAACTTTGTTTAATTTTAATTCCTTTGTGTAATAGACGTTGAGGTAAATCTGAGTCTTCTCTGCCTCTTCTAAATAATGTATCGAAGCCACCTATATCACTCCATACTTTTTTATAAAATGAAAATGGAACAAAGAAAAAATCAGTAACTTTATTTTCCCTAATACTAGAAGCAAAATCTAAAAAATCATCCCATTGAAATTCTTCAGGTTCTATTCCAAAATTTTTAACTATTTTTTCCGGTCCCTCAGGGTGTAGTGGTGGTTCTATTCTTGCTGAACATAGAATAGTATTTTCTTCTATTTCCTCAAGGATGTGGCTATCATAATTTTTACTTACAACCATATCGGACTGTAAATAGCTTACAATATCATGTTTAGCATATTCAACCATTAAGTTAATATTTCTACAATAGCCAACTACTGAAGGTAACTTATGTGTTATAACTTTTAAATCAAAAAAATTAATCTTTTGATCAATAAGATATTCTGTTATGTTTTCATTGTCAGAATCAACAAATATTATTATTTCATGAATGTTGGAATTTGCTAGGTTCTTCGATAGCGATGTTAATAATAGTTTAACATGGCTTAGCATATCTACAGACGTATTAATTAAAAAGCTTATGGGCTTCATTATACTCCTTTAAAGCTTTGTCAAAACCTACTAATTTATCTTTCATAAAGATAGAAATTTTCTTTAATTCAACGGCTGATCCTGTATAGGGTGATCCATCATTACTTTCTACATTTATTTTAAGATTTGGTCTGTACTTATCTTTAATAATTTCTGCAACTTGATGCAAACTCTTCTTTTCTGGATAGACACAATTAATGTCTGATATCGTTCCTGACCTTATGGGTATCCCATCATCAATTAAAAATTTGACTAATCGCGCAACATCATCTACATAAAAAAAATCAAAAAACTTATTTTTAGAAATTGTAACAGTCTCATTCATAAAACAACTTTTTATAAATCTAGAAGGAATTTCATCAAACCCAAAACATGCGAATAATCTAAGATTGTATGAATGCTCTCTTGAGATTACGCGTTTGGCAATAATATTCTTAGCTAAGCCATAAAAATCTTTAGGAAAAGGAGATTTATATAAGTCACTAGTTTCAGCATTATCAATGTGGCTGTCTATATTGTTGCCTCTAAACTCTGCGCCTGATGCTATATTAATAAGCACACAGTCATTCTTGATATTTGATACTAAATTTTCAAACATATATAGATTGTCATAGAAATCAAAACAATTGGGAATACCACTTTTGCTTCCCCATCCACCTTGTACAGCTGTATGTATGACTACATCATAATCAGGTCGCAACCATATTTTATCACTTTTTAAATCAAGCTTTCCTCTACCAAAACAATCTATTAAATAATCAAATTGAGATAGATATTTTTTAATATTTCTTGCTATAAAACCATCGCCACCTGTTATCAAGATTTTCATTTTTTATTAACCTCATTTATTCTCAATAATTTTTTCCAGAACATTTTTTTCTCTCTTGTGTTTTTTGACTAAGCACTAGTTAATGTTTCATTATCTCTGCGTACTTTTGATTTTGTTTTTCCTGCTTTGCTATTGTTTTTGGATGATAAAAAGACCACTCTTCCTCTGTAGGTAGCCCTGTATCAACCTTCGCACCGATCAGCCTCTCATGCACAGATTTTACCCATTTAATATGCTTAGCATTTTTATAAATTCTTTGTTGTGGATCAGGATAATTTACCCATCCATGCTCATTTATTTTCCACCCCCATAAACGAATATGTTCATCAGTTATGCCCTCAATTGTGTTAATACGTGGCACCCAAAATAACTCCACTGCAGGGTTGGTTTCTATGAGTGATTTTATATTTTTAATAAGATTCTCATGTGGTGTCTCATCAGCATCAATATTGAATATCCAGTCTCCTGTACACTGATCATTCATGAAGTTCTTATGCACAGCGAAATTATTGTTCAGCGGATGCTCAAAAAATTTTATATTATATCCAGGGTTATGAATGTATTCATCAAACACCCTCCAAGTAAGATGATCAGAGCCGTCATCAACTATGACTATCTCATCCTCAACATCCTTATGATCTAATATAAATGAAAGTAACCAATCAATCTCTTGCCATTCATTATGTGTTGTAATCGCGTAACTTATTTTCATTATAACTATTTTTTGTGTGTGTGTATAAATTTCTTCTTATTCATTGCTTTTAACAAACTCTTGATGTCATTAATCTCATCTTGTATATCATCTAATTGTTTGTCAATCTCTTTATTTGAATTCTTTGAATCTTTGTTGAGACTATATAGACGTTCTCTAACGTACTCATCACCTTCGTATAGTGTTTCTAAATCTTCTCGTAATAACCCGGTAGTTTTGTTATAAGCTTTAAGCGTTACCATTTTTAGAATCTTCTTGTTCATCTTTACTTGTTCATTTAGTATCTTTGTCAATCCTTCGTCAGCTAACTGTCCGTTCTCAATAAGTCTTCCAAGAAAATGTATCTCATCTAATATTTTATTTAATTCCTTAACATACAATCGAATTGTTTTTGGATCTGAAACTTTGGTAAACGTGGACACATCTTGGTGTATTGCATCGTAAGATTCTTCCCACTCATCTATTTTACTATTTACTTTTGACATGTGTATTATAGAATATGTTAGAAACATAGTAATACATACACATATAATACCAGTTGTCATTGTAGCAAAAAATTTACTCATTATAACTTTCCTTTATCAATTAATTCATCAAATTTTGCATCTAATGTAGCTGAATCTTCTCCTTTTTTCATCTTGTCAAGAGCTTCCTGTGCAGATTTTATACCGCTAACTGAAGGATCATCACGAGCTTCCATCTCAGCATCTGCTTCATTTATAGGCGCATCCCCTTTAAGTTCTTCAACTAATTCTTGTGGCCACGGATAATCTGCAGCCCTGAAAGCTGCCCTACGTTTTAATCTATGCCAACTAAATGTTCTATAAACTCCGTGTTGTTTAATAACATTAACAAGCCTTCGATACTGTCTTGGAGCACGATGTCGTGTACCCTTAACAGCAATTCTTTTCTCTTCACCTTCTGTACGATACTCTAGACCGAGATTTGCAGCCCTTCCCAGAATTCTCTTTATCTGTGCTGTTCTTAATTTTGTAGTTCCTGTCTTACGAGGGATTGCTTCCATCTGTAGCATATGAACTAATCTTACTCTTTTACCGTCCGTTTTACGTTGAAATAAATGCCTCTCATTTAAAACTAAGCATGTTCGTATTCTAGACTTGGCATCTTTGTGTTTGCCTTTGTATCTGAATCTTATCATTTCACCCGCAGTGACACTCATCCATGAAATTCTTTTTGCCATCAGATGTCTTTAGCTATACCCATATCTTTACAAGCACTAAGGAAATCAAATTTATCATAAGTCTTAGCACTATCTGTGTCTAGCATGTTTTCGTAATTAGGCATTGCTGATTTCTTTTCCTCAGGGATTGGTGTTACTTTAGCAAATTTCCAGGACCACTCTTCTTCAGTACCCTCTGGATAAATAATTCCAAGTGTTCCCATATTAACTACTGATGGGAACCAATATATGCCTCGCTCTTTATCAAATGTCTTAAGTTTATTTGTTAAAATTGAAGCATTTTGCTCTACTTGTGAGTCATTCTCTTCTGTAAATCTAGTGTCACTCATAAATCCGCAATTGAAACACATGAAACTGCTGTATACTTCTTGCACCTCTTCGAAGCAACGATCTACATCATTACATATCGGACAATCTACTACTCTTTCCATTTCTTATCAACCCAGTCTGTAAATTCGGTTAAGACAAAAAAAATAATAAATAACCACATTAAATTATAATCCTGTATCCATCCTGGTAATATTGGTACCATTATTATATTCTCTTTAATTTTGGCAGTTTAATTTTAGATAACTGATTATTTTCTTTTAACTTTGGCAATTTAATGGGTATAGATTCTGTAAACTTTGGCAAATTAGTATTTAATATTTTTTCAAGCTGAATTTTCATTGCATTAAAAGAAAATTTATATCTATTGACTCTTGCTAATTTCTTTGATTTTACTAAATATTTTCTATAATTTTTCTTAACATCTTTCATAGTAAAGGCAGCTCTTTTTGTATCAACTTGAAACCATTTTTGACCTTCAATCCAAATTGATTCTTGCAATGATTCTTTGTCAACATCTACCAAGCCACCTGGTAACAATACAGAATTTTGTGGGTGTAGAAAATCTACATGACCACTCCAGCTTGGTGCTATGACAGGCTTACCACTTAAGGATGCTTCTAGTAGTGGTCTACCAAAACCTTCACCATGTGTAAACGTAATATGCGCTTTGACTTTTGGATGATTGTATAAATCATTTACCTCTGAATCAAATAAATCTGCATGCAACAAATATATATTGGGTAAATCATCATTTTTTACTTGTTTACATATTTCAGAAATTTGATTTAGCATTTGTTCTCTATCAAGCATTGATGGAGTTGCACCGCTAGTCTTTAAAATTAAACCTACACCTTGTTGTTTCTTAAATGTAGATGCAAACGTTTGTACAAGATTACCAACATCTTTTCTATCCTTACCAAAGCCTCCTTGAAGCCAGTGTCCAACAAAAAGAAAATTCCACTTCTCTTCAATCTTATTCATTTGTTCAGCTAGTACTTCTGAACATGTATTTGTTACTTTAAATAAGTCAGTATCTGCTCCTTCAAATATTGTATCGATATTTTGATGAGCCTCTAGTGATTGTTTTGTTTCATTATGTGTAAACTTAGTACTTTTCATAACTTCAGTTGTAAATTTAGAGCTAACTAAAACTAAATTCATTCTATTAATACCTTCTATCCAGGGTGGTGGTATTAGTGTTGTTTCTAATCCTGCTGTTATTCCAATATTATATTTTCCTATGGGCTGAAACTCATTTGGTACTACTA
>LWDU01036708.1_pt1 | contig 26825 bp, 22 predicted proteins | sample 727161 | NCBI WGS metagenome assembly LWDU01 (sample SAMN04566230, study PRJNA314399) | hydrothermal vent metagenome | isolation source: deep sea hydrothermal plume seawater | place: Mexico: Gulf of California, Guaymas Basin | collected 2004-07-11
ACCACTGATCTAAACAAATCGGTGGGAGACCTGAGGCAGGAAATTGCCCGATTCAAAACGGCGGACGATCAGGGCACAACCTAGTGGAATACGGAAAATATCATTCATGAACGGTGTCCTGGGACAGCGCTACCCTGAACAGTTCTTAAATAAATGCTCTGCTTGTATTTTAAAATTGGCGATGAGACCTATGCGGTAACCTGCCGGCAGGTAGAGAGAATCATCCCACTCGTCCCTCTCCGACCTATGCCGCAATCGGATTCCTGGATTCGAGGATTATTGAACTATTCCAATCGCCCCGTTCCGGTCATTGATCTGCCGGCACTGATCCTCAATCGCCCGGTTAGCGAATCGCTTTCGGACCGAATCATCCTGGTCAATGGAAAAGAGTTTTCACAGAAAGATGGATTGATCGGTCTATTGGCTGAAGATGTCGTCACTGTCCATGAGGTAAAGGATGAGGAGATCAACCCTCCGGGATTGGAACTGAAGGAGACGACCTGGCAGGGAGATGTTATTATCCGAAAAGGTAAAATGGTGCAACTTGTCCAAATCAACCAATTAATCCCCGACTCACATAAGGAAATCCTCTTTGATCAATCAACCCTCCAGTCGCTGCTTGAAAACAATTGAGGACATAAAGGAACTGTTGGAAGAACGAACGGGCATGGACTGTTCAAGGCTCAGTCAAGGTTGCGTGGAAGAAGCTCTGGTAAAACTCACCCCCGAAAACAACGATACCCTTTCACCCGACCCTTACTCTCATCCGGTTCAAGATGAAGATTTTATCCAATCATTGATCGATGAAGTCGTCATTCCGGAAAGTTGGTTTTTCAGGGATGAGAACGCATTTTTTTGTTTAAGAGAAAAGGTCATTGAGAAGAAGAGGACAACCCCTGATTCCTCACTTCGGATTCTGAGCGTGCCCTGTGCACGCGGTGAAGAGCCATTTTCGATTGCCATGACACTGCTCGAAGCAGGATTCACTTCAAATGATTTTCAAATTGACGCCGTGGATATCAGTCGTGCATTGATCCAATCAATCGATCATTATGCCTACCGATCCTTTTCATTTCGAAACGAATTGGGACATGACATGAAAAAGTATTTTTCTGAGATCCAGGAGACTTTTCAGATCCGACCGGAGGTGAGATCCTGTGTGTCCTTCCAACAGGGCAATCCCATTCATATCGATTTTCTGGCAGGGCGAGCTACATACGATATAATTTTCTGTCGGAATCTCATGATTTATCTCACCGACGCTGCACGTTCCAATTTGATGGAACATATTTTCCGCCTGTTGAAAGGGGATGGATTCTTGTTCGTTGGCCATGCTGAAGTGGCCCCATGGATAGCCACCCGTTTCCAAGCGGTTCCTCATCCGGGATCTTTTGCTGTTCAAAGAACAAATGACACGGAAAAACTAAAGACAGATCATCGGGAAATCAGGACAGGTAAACATCGAAAAAATGCACTTTCGAAAGCACCGGTAAACGTGAAGGAAGGGTCCCGACACAATGATGATTCTGAACCGCAAACCCTTCAACAAATCCGATCTCTTGCCGATAGGGGTGATCTGGACTCTGCTGAAACGCTTTGCCTGAAAAGATTGCAGACCTGCGGATCCGAATGGGAATTGCTTTATATGCTTGGATTGGTTTACCTCGGAAAAAACAAAGACCGTGAAGCCGAGCGTTCATTCAAAAAGGCCATTTATCTAAATCCAGTTCATACCGAATCCATGGCTCATCTTGCTTTGTTGGCTGAAGAACAGAATAATTCTGAAAAAGCTTCCGACTGGAGAAAACGCCTTGGAACCATTAATAATACGAGGAGTGCCTGAAAAACATTCCACCTGAAACCGATCATTTTATTGCCTGGACTAGAATGAGCAAGAAACCTCAACCAACGACAGCACTGACAACCGAGAAACCACCTCGGGAACGGCCTTCAGAGTGCTGGAAAAAGATTGGGGTTCATGGGGATAACACCTGCTTTGAATTGAAGGAGTTCATCCATTGCCACAATTGTCACATCTTTGCAGACGCAGGCCGCGTATTGTTCCAGCGTAAAGGCAACCCAGCCTATCTGGAGGATTGGAGTCGCGTTCTGGCGACAGTGCCCGAGCAAAAAGAAAAATTCGATCAGTCGGCGGTTGTCTTCAAGGTATCCGGTGAATGGTTGGCCATCTCCTCACAATTCATTAATGAGATCCACGATGTCAGCCCCATTCACAAAGTTCCGCATTTAACTGGAAAGGTATTTCTGGGTATGGCCGGGATTCGAGGTCGTTTACGATTGTGCTTTTCGATGAAGGGTCTGCTTGATATTGGAACCTATTCCAACAATTCAGACCATTCTGCAGAGAAAGCAAGTGGACAACCTCGCATGATCTGCATGGAGGGCAACGAGGGAAGTTGGGTTTTTACGGCGGATGATATTCATGATGTCGTTCGCTTCTCTCAGGATAAAATTCAACCCGCACCCGCCACAGTTTCCAAATCGCCCAAAGCCTTCTGTAGGGGGTTGATCGAAATTGATGAAAAATCCGTCGAACTCCTCGATGAGGAACTTGTCTTTCATCACCTCCGAAAAGTCACTGCCCAATGAGCGATGACCTAAGTCAGTTTTCAATGATGGATCTCTTCCTGATGGAAGCGGAGACCCATTTGCAAACTCTGACTCAGGGTCTGCTGGAACTGGAGTCCAATCCATCGACGATGGACAGCATTGATGAGCTGATGAGAGCCGCTCATTCCATCAAAGGAGCGGCAAGAATCGTCAATATCGAGGCAGCGGTACAAATCGCACATTCAATGGAAGATGGTTTTGTGGCCGTCCAAAACAAGGAAACGACACTTTCAAATGAAGATATCGATATTCTGCTCAAGGGAGTGGATCTCCTGAAGGCCCTTTCTGAAACACCAGAAAAGGAATTGGAAAAATGGACAAAAGAACAATCCACTGAAATACAGAAACTGATAGAGCAACTGGAATCGGTCAAATCATCCAATAAAACTAAAAATCCCGAAACCGACCCCCTCCCGATCATCCCTGCCTCGGAATCTCTCGAAATGGTTTCAGAACCACTGCCACCTTTACACTCTGAGGCTAAAGAAAACTCGCCCCCAGGCAAAGCCACGGAACAATCCAAAGATTCCACCGCTCATCGCGCAGACCGTGAGAAAAGTAATCAACCCTCCCTCCTCCCCGACACCTCTAGTAGTTCCCGACATCAGGGTGAAAAATCCTCGATCCGAATTACCGGCGAAAATTTGAATCGCTTGATGGAACTGGGTGCAGAATCACTGGTGGAGGCAAAACGGCTTGAACCGATCTTCAATTCTCTCATTCAACTGAAATCGCATCAAAATGCTTTGGAGTCCACCATTGAGGATTTGAGGGAGCGGACGGAGGAGTCAGCCGATTCAAAAGGAATACAATCCTCCATGACGCAAGTTTTCAGAGCATTGGATTCTCTTAAAAAGGAATTTTTCAGCCGGCTATCACACTTGGAAGATTACCACCGTCGAACTTCTTTAATTTCCGATCAATTGTACCATCAGGTCTTGGCAACTCGAATGAGACCGTTTGGTGATGGCTTGACCGCCTATCCAAGAATGGTAAGGGATATCAGCCGTCAACTCGGAAAAATGGTGGAGTTTTCTATCCGTGGTAAAGAAACTCCCGTCGATCGGGATACTCTGGAAAAGCTGGATGCTCCCATCAACCACATGGTTCGCAATGCGTTGGATCATGGGCTAGAGACGGGTGAGGAACGTAAGGCAGCCGGAAAACCGGAAAAGGGATCACTGAAAATTCAGGCCGCACACCAGAGCGGCATGCTTCGAATCACCCTCTCTGATGACGGGAGAGGTATTGATCTGAATGACCTGAAAAACAAAATTCTTGAACGCAATCTGGCTGCAGCGGAAATGGTGGCCACCATGCGCGATCATGAACTGTTGGAGTTTCTGTTTCTCCCGTCATTTTCCACAGCAGACAAGGTCACCGACATTTCAGGCCGGGGTGTCGGTCTGGATGTGGTTCAGACAATGGTACAAAAGCTGGGAGGAAAAACCCAGATCACCACACAGGCAGGGTTGGGAACCACCTTTCATTTGCAGTTACCGGTCAGCCGGTCAGTCATGCGTTCCCTCCTCGTTGAAATAAGTGGTGAAGTCTATGCGGTGCCACTTTCCAGGACGGTACATGCCGTAAAACTGACAGCAAATGAAATCCTTTCAGCGGAAGGAAGACAGTTTTTCAAATGGGATCAAAAGAATGTCGGACTGATCCCTGCATGGCAAGTGCTCGAATTACCCTTTCCCGAAATTTCATCCGGTGATTCCCCTGTCATCATTCTCAGCGATCACACCCACCTTTATGGGTTGACCGTTGATCGATTTCTCGGAGAAGAGGATCTGGTTGTGCGCCCCCTTTATCCCAGACTCGGCCAGGCGCCGGACATCAGTGCCGCCGCTATCGGTGAGGACGGAGAACCGGTGCTGATCCTTGATGTAGATGATTTGGTCCGATCCATTGAAAACCTATTGACAACGGGAAGGCTGAGAAGAGTTCCCTCCGGTTCTCAATCAAGTGGCCCCGCCGCAGAAAAGTTCAAGACAGTTCTGGTTGTCGATGACTCGATTACGGTGCGTGAACTCCAGAGACAATTACTGGAAACCAGAGGCTATCGGGTTGATCTGGCCATGGACGGGGTCGAAGGTTGGAATGCGCTTCGCCTCGGAGAATACGATCTCGTCGTCACCGCTGTGGATATGCCTAGAATGACAGGGATCGAGTTGCTTCAGAAAATCCGATCGGAAGAACATCTGAAGCAATTGCCGGTCATCATTGTTTCTTACAAGGATCGTGAGGAAGACAAACTCCAGGGCATGGATGCCGGAGCCGATTACTACTTGACCAAGAGCAGTTTTCATGATGAGTCCTATCTGAATGCAATTACAGAACTGATTGGATGAGCGGTTTGTGTGCCCCTCCTTATTGAATGAAAATTGCCATTGTAAATGATCTCAGGATGGCCGTGGAGTGTCTTCGGCGAGTTGTCGGTAGGTTCGAAGAACATGAAATCATCTGGACGGCAGCGGACGGCGAAGGAGCCGTTCAAAAATGCAAGGAATCATTGCCGGATTTGATTCTCATGGATCTGATCATGCCGGTGGAGGAATCTCCCTGTGCCATCCTGATAGTCACTGCATCGGTCAGTGCAAACACGTCTCTGGTCTATGACGCAATGGGATATGGCGCTCTGGACGCAACCAAAACTCCTATCATGGCCAATGGTGGATTGTGCTCCGAATCGAAAAATCTACTTCAGAAAATTGATGCCATTGCTCAACTCATAGGAAAAAAGGTGACGCAACCCGTTACCTTCCAATTCGGATCCACGCCAAAGGATGTATCGGAATCTCTGCCCCACATAATAGCAATAGGCGCATCCACCGGCGGGCCTCAGGCCGTCGCCTTGATCTTGAATTCCATTGAAACACTGCCCAATGCAGCCATCGTCCTGATTCAACACATCGATGCCGAATTTGCAACCGGTTACTCGGAATGGTTGAACCAAGCCACTCAACACTCGGTTGAAATGGCCGCGAACAACGGCACCCCTGAAGCGGGTAAAGTTTATCTGGCAGACTCCATCGCACATTTGCGGCTGAATTCCTACCGCCGATTCATTTATGATCCGGAACCTGCTTCCATCGCATACCGTCCGTCAGTGAATGTATTTTTTCATAGCCTGGCATCACTTCCCGTGGGAGAGGTAACCGGGGTGCTGCTGACGGGCATGGGAGCAGATGGTGCCGAAGGTCTGCTCTCACTCAAAAACCATGGACAACATACGATAGCCCAGAACCAGGAGTCCTGCATCGTTTACGGAATGCCCAAAGCGGCGGTCGAACTCAATGCGGTTTCTGAAATCCTCCCCCTGAATCAGATTGGCCCTGCCATTCGCAATTGTATGTCGGCGTCCACCTCCTGAATCAGATTGGCCCTGCCATTCGCAATTGTATGTCGACGTCCACCTCCTGATTAATTTATTATGGCTAAAAAGGAAAACAGTCCCCTTCCCGAGCATCAGTTCAAAGTGCTGCTGATCGACGATCAACCGATGATTGGTGAGGCCGTGCGGCGCATGCTGCTTCCTGATGAGGATATCCTCTATCAGTATCTGCAGGATCCGACGCGAGCCATGGAGGTCGTCAAGGAATTTACCCCCACCGTGATCCTGCAGGATCTGGTCATGCCGCAGATGGACGGAATGGAGTTGGTGAAAGCTTTTCGAAATTCAGAAGAGTTTAAAAATATTCCGCTCATAGTCCTGTCCACCAAAGAGGATCCAAAAGTAAAGGCAGAGGGCTTTGCTGCCGGGGCCAACGACTATCTGGTCAAACTTCCCGACCGCATCGAACTGGTTGCCCGAATCCGGTATCACTCTATGGGCTATATTAATCTGCTGGAAAGAAACGAAGCTTATCGTCGACTGGAATCCGCACTGAAGGATCTTGAGGTTCGAAACCAATTTATTAGAAAAGTGTTCGGACGCTACCTGACCGATGAAGTGGTGGAAAACATTCTTGAGTCTCCNNATCGGAAACGCTTCACCCCGAACAGGTGGTCAGCCTACTGAATAACTACCTCGGCGTCATGACCGATGTCATTATCAAATACGAAGGCACGATCGACGAGTTTATCGGCGACGCAATTCTGGTCGTGTTCGGCGCTCCCATCTGGAAATCGAATCACGCCGAACGGGCGGTGGCCTGCGCCCTGGAAATGCAGAACGCGATGGAGGAGGTCAATCGCCGTAATTTTGAACTCGGTTTTCCCGAAGTGGAAATGGGAATCGGCATCAATACCGGTGAAGTGGTCGTCGGTAATATCGGATCTGAAAAACGTGCCAAGTACGGGGTGGTGGGACGTGAAGTGAACATGGCTTCACGCATCGAAACCTACACCGTGGGAGGGCAGATTCTCATATCAGAAAGTGTTTACAACAAAATCGAATCCATGGCCACCATCAACCAGGAGATGGTAGTGGAACCGAAGGGAGCCAAAAAACCGATCACCATTTACGATGTCGTTGAAATGAAAGATCCATGGCTGGTCAGTATTAAGAAAACGCAGGATGATGCGGTTCCACTGAAAAAGGAACTGGCCATTCTTTATATCGTTCNNCTCCAAAGCGCGGATTGACCCAATGACACCTGTCTTGTCCAATATCCTCCTACAGTTGACTCATGCCGATCCCGCCCTGAGCAATGAACATATCTACGCCAAGGTCATTCAAGCCGATCCTGACAACGATGGCTGCGTAACCTTGAGATTCACTTCGGTACCCAGCCCCATCTGCGATTACTTTAAAAGTCTTGAATGCTGAACTGGAAAACGAAGCTACAGAGGACAGGAGAGGGGAACGGAAAGAGTTGTTTTTATCCTGATGTCAATGTCAGCTAATTTGCCATGGCAGCACTTACTGGGTTTCTTCCCGCTTCGCGGGGAAAAGGATCGTTTCGACTGGGTTGGGGAAGGCCTGGCACCTAATGGATTGAACNNCCAGCAAGCACTGTCTCACCCTAATTCCGGCAGGGGCTTGTAATGGTTCTCGACCAGATAACGAGGCCGACCGTTCAAGTCGTTGACGGTGGTCCGATTTGCATCAATTCCCATACTGCGATACAGGGATGCAAACACTTCCTGAAAATGTACCGGACGGTCTTCCGCTTCTCCTCCTAATCGATCGGTGGAGCCGATGACCTGACCGTGGTTCATCCCTCCACCCGCAAGAAGTGCACATGATACCCGAGGCCAATGATCCCGTCCGGCATTGGAATTAATCTTGGGTGTTCTTCCGAATTCCCCCCAAGTGATGACGGTCACGTCCTTTTCGAGACCGCGTTGATGTAAATCCTCGACCAAAGCAGTGATCCCCTGATCCAACATGGGCATATCTTCACGTCCACGTTTGAAATTGTTTCCATGCCAATCCCAACGGCTGAAGGCCAAAGTCACACAGCGCACACCGGCTTCCACCAATCGCCGGGCCATCAGGAATTGGTCCAGCAATTTGGGCCCTCCATCCGACTGCAGATTGGCACTTCCCCTGCCATATCGATCCCGCAGTTTCGGATCTTCTTTCTCGATATCGAGGGCATCCGCCAGCTTGCTGGATGTCAATACTCCGAAAGCCTGCTGGCTGAAAGTGTCCATGCCTTCCATAAGCCCGGAAATATCCGCCTTACGCCGAAACCGGTCAAAACTGTCCAGGAGTCCTTTTCGGTCCTGGAGCCTATCCAGACTGATCCCCTCCAGAATCATATCGTCCTTACCTGCTCCATTGGGATTGAAGGGGCCATGGGAAGGACCGAGAAAACCAGGTTTACCGGGATCAGACCAAGGCACATGCCCCATTTTTGGAGCTAAGCCTACAAAAGGCGGAACAGCGGGATCCGCGGGCCCATTCAGTTTGGAAAGGACGGCTCCCATAGACGGCCAGCCACCGGGCACTTTCTCACGAGGGCTTCTACCTGATAAACATTGCAAAGACCAATGAGAATCAATCGCTCCCACCATGGAACGGATCACAGTGAACTTGTCCATCATTCCAGCCAGCCGTGGAAACATCTCGCCGATTTGGATGCCTGGGACATTGGTGGAAATTGGATTGAATTCTCCCCTGATCTCAACGGGCGCGTCCGTTTTGATATCGAACATGTCCTGATGGGGTGGCCCACCGGGAAGAAAAATCATGATGATGGACTTGTGCGGCAGACGATGGCCCGCCTGAGCCTGTGCGCAGAACAAATCCGCCAATGATACCCCCCCTAGACCTAAAGCCCCGATCCGAAGGAAATTCCTTCGTGAAACACCATCGCAAAAATCTGAGCTTTGATTTCCGGGAATAGTCAGCATTTTAAAACCCTTCAGGTATGTTGCTGTTAAAAGTAGACAATTTAAACTCCCTGACAGGTAAAGTAAAGGAGAATCATTGAACTCAGAATCCGGCAATTCTGAAAAACACAGCCCCTAAGACGCCGCCAAGGATTGGGCCGACCACTGGGATCCAACTGTAATTCCAGTCGGAATCTCCTTTTCCCGGGATGGGCAGAAACGCATGAGCAATTCGAGGACCAAGGTCCCTGGCCGGATTAATGGCATATCCGGTTGGGCCTCCCAGGGATAAGCCAATTGAAAACACCAGCAATCCTACCAATAGAGGAGCAAATCCGGAACTGAATGCAGAAGCAAGATCTCCCACCTGGGACTCTCCTCCCACTTCGCTGGCGTTGGCACCGATGGCAAGCACTCCAAAGACGAGCATCGCTGTCCCTACAATTTCGGTAATAACATTAGCCCCCTTATGCCTGATTGCCGGCGCAGTACAGAAACAGGAACGTTTCAGCGAAGCCTCTTCCGTGATATTCCAATGTGGATAATAAGTCACCCAGACCAGGCAAGCTCCCACTATCGCTCCAATCAGCTGACAGGCGATATACCCGGGAACAAGCCCCCATGAGAATTCTCCAATGGAAGCCAAGCCCACCGTAACCGCAGGATTCAGATGGGCACCTCCGATTCTTCCTACCGAGTAGACGGCCAGGGCAACGGCCAAACCCCACCCGGCTGTAATGACGATCCAACCGGATTGATTACCCGCAGTTCTGGACAGAAGGACATTGGCGACAACCCCGTTACCGAGAAGAATCAGTATCGCCGTACCGATGAGTTCTGAAAGATAGGGAGACATTGCGGTGACTCTGAACCGAAATCACTGACTTGGCAATATTCAAGAGTGAGAACTTACTGCCCGGGCTGCGATCAAAAGTGAGGAGAGAGAGAGCGTCCTCGCGAGCCATTCATGGATTCCTTCATACCTGGAAAGGATGACAAACAGGAGTGGCTACTTTTCTGGCTACCTACTTTTCTGGCTACCTATTTTTCGGCTCGCGGGGACGCTCTCCCTCCCTTCAGTTTTATTCGGTATCCATAGGCTCGAACGGGTGCTGAAGCCACACTTGAACGGAATTTCAAGTTGGTAAATCTGATCCCTCGATTCAGCCATTTTACTGAGTTCAGTGCCTATATCCCCGCACTTTTAATCGCACCCTACTGACCGTGATTGAACCACAATCCAGATAGGATATGGAATTGGTTAAACGGTCCCCCGGGGAGAATTCCGTCTGAGCAGGTGCAGTTGATCCTTTGCCACCAAGTTTTCCAGGAAATTACAATTTTTTTCAAGGGCCTCCATGTAAAGATTGGGACCATTGAAGTGGGCAGCGGCGTAAGAATAGACCTTGTGGAATGATTTTTTCAAACGATTCTCCACCGTATTTCGAATGAAATCGGGAGTCGCAGCCAGCAATTCGTCGGAGGAAGAATAAACGACTTCCTGTTCCCCATCCGGATTCGTTCTGGTGAGAACGCCTCCCAGTTCAAATTCTAAAAAAAGGTAATCCCGGCACTTCTCCAGATACATCCGGTCCGACATTTGGGCGATCAAATCTGCGGTACCCAACATCCAACCCACTCGATTGTCATCAGGATCATCGAATTCAATCTTATCCAGCGGGATCTCATAACCCGTGTAGTGAATCAGACGGGTGACGAATGGAATGTTTTCCTCCAAACGGGTTCCCAGAAGATACTGCTTCAAGTACTGGGTGCTGCGAGTCACATGTGTTTTGGTATATTCGGCTCCATTCTTATGCACTTTATCCTGCCGATGACGAATATAACCTGAATCATGAAACAATGCGGAAAGAACGGTCAATGTGACCCTTCGCTGTCCAAGTGAGGAAGCCCCATCGCGGGATTTCTCGTAACCGTCAATCAACCGCATCGTCGCCAAGGTGACGTCCATCACATGTTGGTAATCATGATAGGGTGTTTCAGCCGCATGATAATCGGGGAGTTTCCCATGATAGAGGGAATGGCAATAATCAAAGGCGTCATTCAGGAATTTGAAGGACGCCCGTGGAAAAAGCGCATTAAACAGAACCCGACCTGCATCCTTGATACATTCGACGTTTTTTTAGTTTACGCAACCGGTTACGTCGTAACCAGAGCGCTTCCTGTTATTCAACGTGGGCCTTGCCATAGTCGATCCATGCCCGGAACAAGACATGGTTTATACAATAAAACCCGCCTAATTTCAATTCTTTTATGGCCCGATGGTTCGTAAATGTCTTTAATGCAACAGGATTTCACAATGATTACGAATCCTTCATACTCAAGGTAAGGATCACTGAACAGAGCGATTTTTATGGCAAGAATTTAAAGAAAACCTTAATAATCAACGCGAAGTTCAGACAATAAACTTGGTGGATACGGCCCATTCAGTTTCCTCATATAGCAGAAGACTCAAAATTATGGAAATGGAACGTGTGGAAGTCAACAAACTGGAGAAAGACAATCTCCATTTGAAGGACACGATCCGCAGTCTCAGGGACCAGATGGAACGATTCCGGTTCCGCGAAGAACAAACGGTTCAGAAAGCGGTGATGGAAGGGGTTGCTGAGATCAAGCAACTGAAGAAAACCATCGACTCACTGAGGATGAACCTGGAGCAGTTCCGCGTCGCGGAGGAAGATCGCATTCAGGCAGCTCTGGCCACCTTGAGTCAGGAAAACAACCAGTTGAAAAAAGCCATCAACTCCCTTAGAGATGAATTGGAAAAATCCCGAATCGGTGTAGAATTACGCATTCAGCAATCGGTGGTGGACGCCAACAATGAAATTATCCAGTTAAAGGAGACCGCGAATACTCTTCGAGATGAACTGGAGAAAATCAGGTTCGACGCCCAGCAGAAAAGCCAAAAGGTTTTGGCTGACACGGAGGGAGAAATCAAGCAATTCAAACTGGCCATCAATAAGCTGAGAGATGAACTGGAAAAACAAAGAATTCAGACGGATATCAAAACACAGAAAACCTTCGCGAATTCACAGCTCGAAGCCAAGCATCTGCAACAGACCATTAATGAACTCAGGAATCTTCTGGATAAAAACCAACCCCTGATAGCCGGAAAACAATCTTGATGACTGAGATTAAGCACATCCATGGCTGAACGAAAAACCAGATCGAAGCGATCCAATCAGAACAAGCAGTTCACGCGAACTCTGAAGTTTGCCCAAATGCTGTTGAAGGTCACCAATGAAATGGCCTCATCAAAAACGTTGGATGAAGCCTTGGAGATTCTGGTCAATATCACCACGACCACTATCGGGGCGGAACGGGGAACAATTTTACTCAATGATTCCCAAACCGGGGAACTTTATTCCCGAGTGGCTCAAGGGCAGATCAGACGGGAAATCAGGATTTTAAATTCCTCAGGCATCGCTGGATGGGTGTTCACCAAGCAGGAAGGGACGATCATACATGAGGCATACAAAGACAAACGCTTCAACCGGGAGGTAGACGAAAGAACGGGATTCAAAACCGCAGGCATTCTCTGTGCCCCCTTAAAATCCACGACCGGAGAAATTCTAGGTGTTTCTCAAATCCTGAACAAGCTGGAAGGTAGATTCACAGAAGTTGATCTCGCTTTGCTGGAGGCCATGACTGAACAGGCTGCATTCGCGATTCAAAGCAATCTGATGGTGGAACGGATGGAGGCAACCCGGAAACAGGAACTGGAGTTCCTGGATGTTGTTTCACACGTTTCCTCCGAACTGCAACTGGGTCCCCTGCTCCAGAAAATCATCAAGACCATCACCAAAATGCTCGACGCCGAGCGTTCTACGCTTTTCATCAACGACGAAAAAGCCAAGCAACTCTACACCGAAGTGGGAGAAGGTCTGGGAAAAACCCAGATTCGTCTACCCAATCATGTAGGCATCGCCGGAACCGTCTTCACAACGGCAAAAACGATCAACATCCCTCACGCCTATGCCGACCTGAGATTCAATCCTGCCTTTGATCGAAAAACCGGCTTCTTCACCCGCTCCATGCTGTGCATCCCGGTGGCGAATAAAGCGGGTAAGGTAATCGGTGTCACTCAGGTTCTCAATAAGCGTGGAGGGCCCTTCACCAACGAAGACGAGAAGAGGTTGACGGCTTTTACTTCTCAGATCTCAATTGCCATCGAAAATGCGAAACTGTTCGACGACATACAGAACATCAAAAACTACAATGAAAGTGTTCTGGAAAGTATGTCCAATGGTGTGATCACGATCAATGAGGATGGAGAGATCGTAACCTGCAATGCCTCTGGTTACCGGATCACAAAAGTGTCGACTCCGGATGACATCCTTCAGAAAAAAGCGAATGAATTCTTCACCGGGCAAAATGCCTGGATCATCGAGAAACTGGAAGCCGTCGAAAAAGGAGGAGAGGTGGAACTGGCCTTCGATGTCGGGTTGGAATTCGGAGGAGAAAAACGATCCGTCAATGCCAGCTTTCACCCACTGGTCAGCAGTAAAGGACAGAAACTCGGGTTTCTGGTCATGATCGAGGACATCAGCTCTGAAAAACGCATGAAGTCCACCATGGCACGATACATGGACGCCGATCTGGTCGACAAAGTGATGGGAGAAACCAACCTGGGAGGTCAGACCGGTGTTGCAACAGTGTTGTTTTCCGATATTCGCAGTTTTACAACTTTGACCGAAGAACTCGGGGCTAAAGGAACCGTCAGTCTTCTGAATGAATACTTCACCATCATGGTGGACTGCATTCAGAACGAAAGCGGTATGCTGGATAAATTCATCGGCGACGCCATCATGGCGATTTTCGGAATGCCGATTGCCAACGCGGATCATCCGGACTGCGGAATGCGTGCCGCCATTGAAATGATGCGGCAACTTGTGGATTATAATAAAAGACGTGTGGACGAAGGGAAACGTGTGATCGACCACAGCATCGGTCTTAATTCCGATACCGTCTTATCCGGAAACATCGGTTCTCCAAAACGGATGAACTACACAGTGATCGGAGATGGAGTCAATTTGTCTGCACGTCTCGAAAGCGCATGTAAACAATACGGCGCTCATATTCTGATCAGTGATCTAACTTTCAAAAGCCTGAAGGCGACCTACCGCACACGCGAAATTGACCGTGTCATTGTCAAAGGCAAAACCACACCTGTGAATGTCCATGAAGTCCTGGATTACCACGACGATGAGAGCTTCCCTAATGTCATTGAAGTCCTGGGGAATTTCAATAACGGGATGGTATATTACAAACAGGCAAAATGGGATCAAGCTATCAAAATGTTCAAAGAAGGATTGAAACTCAACCCGGACGACACTTGTTCCAAAGTCTACGTAAAACGTTGTGAATTGTTGAAAAGGAACCCTCCAAAGGGTCAATGGGATGGTGTCTGGGTCATGAAATCAAAGTAGATTCAAATCCGTTTCAAAAACATGAAATTGGATCTTCACAGGATCTTTGTATACGGGGCACAATCGATTGTCATAGGTTTGTGCTTATCTGGACCCGTGAAATTAAAGGCACAGACCGCGGACGGGATTCCCAAACTTCAGATGAAGCAGCCTCAGGAAAAACAGCACGAATTCAAGGTGTCGTCACCCTTTACCAGCCAGCCAACCGACTCTTTTTCGTTCAAGATGAAACCGCCGGAATTTTTGTCGATTATTTTGATGACCTGTTCCAAAAAGGCGACCAAGTCGACATAGAAGCAAGAACGGCACAGACCAGCCATTCCCCTTTCATTCAACCGGTTAACATAGTCAAAACAGGCCGAACAAGCTTACCTCCTCCTTCGAAAAAAACAATAGCTTCCATTTCAAGTGGAGGAGGACAATCCCGCTATGTCGAAACCAGTGGAATCATCCAGCGAATGCACGGACGATTGGGAAATATTGAAGTCATCATCGCCGATGGCAATTCCAGAGTGCGGGCCTCCTGGCCATCAACAGACCCTGTCAAGGAATCCGATTATGTGGATCGGCGTGTGACAATCCATGGAATTCCTACAATCGATGAAACGTGGAAACCGGATAGTTCCGGATTCAGAATCCGAGTTTCCGATAAGAGTGAGCTATTTATTATTAGTGGCACATTTGAGGATCCGTTCAGTCGATCTCCGATCCCATTGGATGAGTTGAGTCTATCCCAACCCTTGAATTCAGAAGGGCATCGGATTCATATACAGGGAACCGTGACCGCTGACCGACCCGGTTATTTTTTCGTTCAAACCGATTTCCAGGCGATTCAGGTTCTAAAGCGTCATCCCCAAACTTTTTCACCGGGAGACCTTGTAAAGACAGTAGGGTTTCTAAAAAGATCCCGAATGGGTTACCTTCTGCAGGAATCCCAATGTATTAAGATCGGCAGAGGAGATCTTCCTCCCTCAATATTGGTAACCGGACAACAGGCTGCTTCCGGCACCTACGGAAATCTACTGGTTCGCTTGAATCCAACGCTCCTTCAACCGGTGAAAAAAGAACTTATATACGTCGATGCAGATACTTCAACCATGGAAATACAACTGCAGCTTAGAGCTGGAGAATTCTTATTCTCGGCTTCATACCCTTGGCCTGAAGGAAATGAGTCCTATAGAAAATGGACCACAGGCAGTCATTTGCAGTTAACAGGAGTCTGCCAAAACCTCTCCCTTGATTCTGAAATGAAGCACGCCGGGTTCAACATACATGTTCCATCTGAGGAGTTCATTACTTTATCATTTGTTTCTCCTCCGAAAAAAAGCCGCTTCTTAATCGGGTTCCTAACGGGTTCAGCAAGTTTTCTGAGTATGGTGATCGTATTGTTTCTTTTAAAGACTACCTCTCTGAAGAAGCGAAAAGAACTCACTGGGATCAAGGAGGCCAATCTTGAAACACAATTGGAAAACCTATGCAAAGAAGCCTATGACATTTTTTATACCCATGACCTTGAATTGAAAATCATATCGATGCACCTCATGGTGCAATCCCGATCAGGTGAAGACCACTTAATAAGGAATAGCCCTTCATTTAAAACTTTCCTGGTCGAAAGTTTTGCGAGTGACTATCCTGAGACGATGGACAGGGTTGTTCAAACCGGAAAACCGGAACGCCTGGTTGTAAATCTCCAAAGCTCCGAAGAAAGAGAAACCACGTGGGAAATAATTCTTCAACCCATCTCCATTCAGGGTGAAACAGATAGAATCCAGGGCTTGGGCCGCCATATCACCAACCAAATACAACGGGAAGATGCATTTAGGAAATGCGAACAGCAACTAAATCTCTGGGTAAAGAGCTCCATGACGGAATCATTCAATCCATTTTTGCCGTCGGACTCCAATTGGAAGACTGCAGATTAAGCATTCCTACAGAGACCGATCAGGGAGGAGTCCGTGAAAAAATTCAACGGGCAAATGATCAACTCAATAAGACCATCCGGGGCATACGCAATATAATCACCGGTTTGGATCTGCATGCCCTTCAGAATAATAATTTTCCAACCGAAATAGAATCTCTACTTCTGAGTATGGAAGAACAGGAAGAATTCAAATTCCGCGTCGAAATCGATCCCGCGACAGCTTCGGGCCTAAGTGATTTTCAATCCGTACAACTCTTGCAGATAACTCGGGAGGCTGTTATCAATTGTATACAACATTCAAAAGCCGATCAAAAAGAAATCCGCCTCAAGAAAATCGACGGATTACCGATGCTTGAAATACTGGACAATGGGATCGGTTTCGATCCATCATTACCCGGTCTCTCGGGGTATGGACTGCAAAATATGAAAACCCGCATCGCATCAATGGGAGCAGGTTTGGAAATCAATTCAGAATCGGGCAAGGGAGTCCGGCTGACAATACGAATTCCGAATAATTCAGATTCTTAAGATATATCATGAGTCAACAAACTATCCGGATACTGTTGGTGGACGATCACGATATGCTACGCATAGGTCTTCGCACCATACTGAACAAATCCCCGGAAATCGAAGTCATCGGAGAAGCCAACTCCGTTTCCACGGCAATTGAAGCTACCCAGAGCCTGCATCCTGATATGGTCTTAATGGACATTCTCTTGCCAGACGGAAAAGGCTACGAAGCCTGCCGCGCAATTAAATCTCAATCCAAAGATATCAAAGTGATCATGCTTACTGCTATGGCAGACTGGGAATTCGTATCCGAATCTCTTCAGGCCGAAGCTGATGGATTTATTCTGAAGGAGATTTCATCCGAAAATTTGATTTCATCCATCAAGCAAGTGGCCAAAGGGGTTACTTACCTGGATCCCGCCATCACCCCGGACGTCATTTCAATCATCAGGGAGAAGCCGGGAGAGTCCCCCAAGGAGCGACTGGCTCTGCTTGCCAAGCAGGAAAGACGTGTGTTGGCGTTAGTTGCAGAAGGGAAAACCAACAAGGAAATTGCTGTCGATATGGGTCTGAGCGACAAGACAGTGAAGAATTACTTCAGCAATACTCTGGACAAATTGAAGCTCAATCGCCGCTCCCAGGCTGCCGTCTTCTTTGTGCGTCATACTTCCTGATCAAGGTCTTACAACCTTCCACCTGTTTCAAGAGGGATGGAAATAGAGCCATAAGGCCCCACCTCTCGTAGACCCTTCATTTTTCACATCCATTCTAGCTTTCTCAGTAACATAATTGGTATGGTTAGTGCTCAATTGCATTTAGAAGAGACTGATCGGTATGAGGATTAAAAGCTCAGAATTAAGACAGAAATACGAGGATGCCTTTACCATCATTGAAACATTAGTGGCGGTAGTGATTTTCGGCGTCGTCTATATCGCACTCTACACCGGTTTGTCGTCAGGTTGGACCATCATCCGGGCCGCAAGGGAAGATCTGAGAGCCACTCAGATCATGCTTGAGAAACTGGAAACCATACGTCTATACAACTGGGACCAGATCAATGATACTAACTTTATTCCAGAGTTCTTCGTAGAGGCCTATTACCCCACCATTGAAGGAACCAACTCACAAATCCCCTTTCCCGAAAGTTATGACTTGTCGTATCTTGAAGCCAACAGTCCATACAACGACAATGTCTGGTACCGAGGCCAAATTACAATCAATGCTTCAACGAACATCACCGAATCCTACAGTAACGAATTAAGACAGGTCACCATCGAATTGACTTGGAAACAGGCAGGTCAAGCCGTGGACTTCAAAAATACATCTATTAAAAAGAGTCACCGTCGAGCTCTGGGTGGTCAACATGGATTCACCATGTCGGAATTCATGATCGCCGTCTTAATCGGAGGGATCGCCCTTTCACTGGTCGCCTCCATGATGTGGTATACCGGCAGGACCTACGCCGCCGTTTGGAATTACGTCGAATTGGACATGCAGAGCCGGGTAACACTGGACACCATGATCAATGAAATCCGCCAGGTAAGACGACTAAAGACAAATACCGTCTACAGTCTCACTTTTGAGGACAAGGACGGTGGGGACTTGGTGTACGTATACGATCCGGTAGCCGACCTATTAATACGGAAGAAGGATGGAATTGATAAAATCCTTCTGGAAGGCGCCGAATCCCTGGAGTTTCAAATTTTTCAGCGTACTCCGATCGGTGGAACTTACAATCAGTACCCAACAGCCGATGCCTCGACGTGCAAATTAGTGCAATTGAAGTGGACATGTGTCCGCGACGTAATGGGGCAGCGAAATACGGAAAGTGTTCAATCAGCAAAAATAGTTATCCGAAATCAATAGGAGATATCATGCGACGATCAATCCGAATATCCAATGCAGGGAGCACATTACTGGTCACTGTTTTTACTTCTGCCATTCTCGGTATCATCCTTGCAAGTTACCTGACCTTAGTAAGGAATCAGCACCGTTCAGTGGTCTCCTCGCAGTATTATAATATTGCACTGCCACTGGTGGAAGCCGGAATCGAAGAAGCCATTACACATATCAACGTCAACGGCATCGGTGGAATAGGCAATGACGCTTGGATAATTAGTCAGAATGGAGATTACAAAAAAAACCGAACCTTTGACAATGCCACTTTGGAGATATCAATCGACCCCAGTTCCCCACCGATCATTGTTTCAAAGGCTTCCTTTACCACTCCCTATTCGGATGGGCTCGTGACACGATCGGTCCGGTGCGGAACTTCCCGTCAATCCTTGTTCATGAAAGGCATGGTTGCCAAAGGCACCATTGATTTGAATGGAAACAATATCCTTTCCGATAGTTATAATTCATCTGTACCATCCATGAGCGGACCCGGGGGAATTTATGACCCTAATAAGAGAAGTGACAAAGGCGACGTGGCAACCAATTCGGGATTAATCAACTCTCTGAGTCTCGGAAATGCCACTATCTTCGGTAAAGTCTCTACCGGCCCCGGTGGCAGTATCGCCGTCGGTCCAAATGGCGCCGCAGGCAGCTTGGATTTCCATAATAACGGTAACTCCGGCATCCAGACGGGCTGGTCAACGGACGACATGAATTTGTCGTTTCCCGATGTAGAGCTTCCCTTTTCCGGGGGGGGCACTACCCCGCAGGCATCGACGGTTTCTATTAAAAAGAAATATTTCATTCCCGGATCCAATTCCAGCGCTACAGTGAATGTGGATTTTGATTACACCATGGACACAGGAGATTATGTACTCTCCTCCTTTTCTTCAGGAAGTGACATGATTTTGGTGACCGGTAAAGCGGTTCTTCATGTAGCGGGAAATTTCAAAATGTCAGGCAGTGCTCAGATTGTAATATTACCGGGGGCTTCGCTGGACCTCTATGTCGGGCAGGAGTCGGGAACAAGCGAATCCACAACGCAGATTTCAGGAAATGGAGTGGCCAACCATTCCGTACAAGCCTCCAGTTTCAGATATTGGGGTCTGAAAACCAATACGAAATTCTCGGTGGGTGGAAACGCCAAGTTCATGGGAACCGTTTATGCTCCCTATGCAGCCTTCACGATGAATGGCGGGGGGGGTAGGGATCCTTACGATTTTACCGGAGCCAGCATTACGGGTTCCGTACAAATGAACGGAAAGTTTCAATTTCACTACGACGAGGACCTACAGACTATGGATGTAGGCGCATCCTGGCAGGTCACCAGTTGGGAAGAAATCTGAAGGCTTCTCCGTTCTCCTTCCAATATCTTTTTGACATCTTCCGATTCCTGTAAAGAATCAGGGATGTCTTGGATTTCCCCAGATAGTATCTGGCTGTTGTGGGCCGTCATGGTGGCGGGAGTCGCCCTGAGCATTCATTTAGAACAGACCCAACGCTGGGCAATGCGGATAACGGGGCCGATTCTGATACTGATCGGCGCAATGGCTCTGTCGAATACCGGTATCATGCCTGTCGATTCGCCGGTCTACGACTTCATCGATAATTACCTGGTGCCGCTGGCCATTCCTCTTTTACTTTTTAGAGCGGATGCGGGCCGGATCATCCGCGAAACCGGTTCGTTGATGAAGTCGTTCCACGTCTCAGCTTTGGGCACATTCATCGGCGCCTTACTGGCAGCCTTGCTCCTGAACGGAAAGATCGAACACCTCCCTGAAGTCATTGGCATCATGACGGGCAGCTATACCGGAGGCAGTGTCAATTTCGTTGCGGTAAAGAATTCCTACGACATTCCCTCAGAACTAGTCAATCCGTTGATCGTTGCGGACAATGTCATCATGGCGGCAATGTTTGTAAGCCTTCTGGTCCTTTCGGCAAATCCGTTTCTTGTGAAACTGTATTCAGAAAAACATCACGCCGGAAAGCAGACTGATTCAGCACAGGAAACGGGCATTTCTCATTGGAAGCGGAAAGAAATCGGCTTGAAGGATCTGGCAGCAGCCTTGGCGGTTGCGGGAACGATCACGGCCCTGTCGATGGAGGCATCGGGATGGATCAAGAGCCATTTTGAGTCACGCTTAGTTCATGCAACTCTGGGAAACGTTTTTTTCTGGATGACCGGGATCACCGTAACAGCCGCGACCCTATGCCGCCGCCAAATGGAAAGAATTCAGGGTTCCGATGAAATCGGCATGTATTTTCTTTACCTGTTTTTCTTTGTCCTTGGCCTGAGGGCGGACTTGATCGAAGTCATCAAAAACGTTCCATTACTGTTTGTCCTTTGCCTGATCATGGCCATCACCAACCTCATTGTGACACTTTCACTGGGCAGATGGTTGAAGCTCCCCCTCTCGGAGTTGCTTTTAAGTGTTAACGCCACCCTCGGAGGTGCTCCATCAGCAGCGGCAATGGCGATCGCCAGAGGGTGGTCGCACTTGGTATTACCGGGACTTCTGATCGGTATCTGGGGTTATGTGATCGGCACCCTTCTGGGTGTCCTCACCGCTGAACTTCTCCTGAAACTGCTCTCCTGAAACTCATACAAAGGGAATGCGGGTAGGGCTCGCTGTCCTCAGCGTGCCGCTTTACTTTTCGCAGTTCAGCTTTCCAACGGCTCGCTGTCCTCAGCGAGCCCTACCAGCCAGAATAGGATCGAATGAAAAATGAGGATTTCAATTTGGCAATTCCGATCTCTCGATTTGGTCAAACCACTGAGTTCCGGGGACGCTCATACAACAACTTTCACTGAAAAACAGACCTGGCTCTGTGAATCAACCGGAAGAATTCGAAGATTCAGTGAACCGCCTTCTTCAGATCATTTCGGATCTTTTCGATTCGAACAAACGGATCATCATAGTGCTTCCCATAATCGAGGATCGCCTGAGACAACCGTGCAACAATGTGTCTATAATCGGGATGATCTGCAAAGTTGGTTAATTCGTCAGGATCCTTCTGTAGATCAAACAACCATGGAGATTCCACTGCGGAGTAGATCAATTTGTATTGTGAAGTAACGGCGGAAATCCATCCTCCCTTTGTTCCGGTCGAACGTAAAAAAGCCACATCCTCCCATTCGAGATCCTTCTGTCGACTGACGAACAAGGTGGAAGCGTCCCTGCCCTCTTCTTTGCCGGAAAGCGATTTGCCCATCATGGTGAGAATTGTCGGCATGAAATCCACACAACTCAACGCCTGATTCACCACCGTTCCCGGCGGCACCTTTCCAGGATAATACATCAGAAACGGTATTTTTGCAGAGGCTTCATACGGAATACCCTTGTTTTGTTGATGATGCTCTCCTCTCAGGTCCCCATGGTCAGAGGTGAAAACAATGATGGTCCGGTCCATCATTTTAAGTTCTTTCAGTTGGGTGAGCAGACGTCCGATATTATCATCGATACACTTTACCATACCGTAATAACTGGACATTTTGTATCCACCCTTACCCGGTTTCGCCCACTTCGGAATCACCGAATCTCCTATCTCAAATGTTCGAGGCTTCTGATAATTCTGATGGCTGAACATGGAATCGTAGGGTGCTCTGACGGTATCCGGCCCATGTGGATCGGGATAACTGACCCAGTAACAAAAAGGTTTATTCGCATGTCCCTTGATGAACTCAAGGGTTCGGTCCGTAAGAAAATCTGTTGTAAAACTCGAAGCATCGGCTCCTTGCACCGAATAATTGGGCTGACCTTTATTGTTGAACCCCGCCACCTTTGGCCCCTCGGATGTTAACTTCAGTTTTTTCCAATGACCTCGATTGAACATAAATCGATTGTCTTGAAAACCAAATTTCCGCTTGGGTGCCCACTGTGGTTTTCCATCACCATCCAGATGCCATTTGCCGGCATAACCGTTTGCATAGCCCTGCCTTCTCAGGATTTCTGCAAAGGTAACAATGTCCCCGTTCATTGGAATATTGTTGGAAACCACATCCGTGTTCTGTGGATAACGCCCGGAAACCAAAGCTGCCCGAGAGGAGGAACAGACCGGAGTTGTAGCATAGAAACTCGTGCAAAGCGCCCCGTTATGAGCAATCCAATCGATGTTGGGCGTGGTCACGACAGACGGTCCCCACATGTAAGCCTGCTCAGGCGGCAAGGTTTCACGATAACAACCTAAAGTCCTGAAATTGTGTTCATCAGTCTGAATGATCAGGAGATTCGGCGATTTCAAATCTTCGCCTTCCAGGGGAGCGACAACAAGGCAACTCCAGAAAATCACCTCTAAAAGCCGTCTGGAACAGGGAATGATCCGATCCAACAAGTATGAAATCCGATTCAAAGTCATGATCAATCAAAATTAAGTGATTGTCATCGCATCCACCATTGAAATCGATTTCGATTTCGATTTCGATTTCGATTTCGATTAATGCGATTTGACGGACAGGAAACCACAGCTTAGGATTTCCCGTTTCCTTATCATTCATAGAATACCCATGAAAAAACGATTCTTGTCCATTGTCTTCCCTTCCCTGCTCATCGGTCTTTTCCCCGGGCTTGTCTCTGCCGAGATCGAGAAACCGAATGTCATACTGATTATGGCCGATGATATGGGATATGAGTGCCTGAGTTGCAATGGCAGTAAATCCTATCGGACTCCCAATCTGGACCGCCTTGCCCAGGAAGGGATTCGGTTTGAACATACTTATTCGCAACCCCTGTGCACCCCATCACGGGTAAAAATCATGACCGGAAAATATAATTTCAGAAATTACGAGGAGTTCGGATATCTCAATCCGAAGGAAAAAACCTTCGGGCACGTAATGCAGAAAGCCGGCTACCGCACCTGTATTGCCGGCAAATGGCAGTTGAACGGCATCTACCATGGCGCACAGGGAAACCAGGATCCAACCCTTCCCCTGAAAGCGGGATTCCATGAATCCTGCCTTTGGCAAGTCACCCAGGGCAAAGGAAAAGGAGAACGCTATGCAGATCCATTGATTGAGAAAAACGGAAAACTGCTTCCGAAACTTAAAGGTGAATACGGGCCGCAAGTCTTTGCCGATTTCATCTGTGATTTCATTCGCCAGAATAAGGATCAGCCATTCTTTGTCTACTATCCCATGGTGCTGACGCACGATCCCTTTGTCGCCACTCCGGATTCCCCGGAATGGAATCAACCCGGTCGCTACACAAAAAACAATGTCTTCTTTGCCGACATGGTTAGGTATACCGACAAGATTGTCGGGCAAATCGATCAGGTTCTGAAGGATTCAGGAATTCGCGAAAATACCATCCTAATGTTTACGGGGGATAACGGGACTCATCGAAGCCTTTCGTCGGATATGAAAGATGGACGATCTATTACTGGCGGCAAAGGAACCACACCGAATGCCGGAACACATGTGCCGTTCATTGTCTCATGGCCTGGCCACGCTCCAACGGGTAAGGTCAATCGGGACCTCATCGATTTCTCTGATTTCTTCTCTACTCTGTCCGAAATCGCCAATGCTCCCACCCAAGCCAGTCAAAGTGATGGGATCAGTTTTCTTCCACAATTGAAGGGTGAGAAAGGTAAACCAAGGGATTACATGTTTTGTCATTACGACCCCCGATGGGGGAATTTCACCAAGCAGAGGGGCCGATTTGCCCGGGATCAAGTCTACAAACTCTACATGGATGGACGCATGTACCACGTTCCCGGAGATGTATTGGAAAAACAACAACTGAATCCGAAAGATCTGAATTCAGCCCGTGCCCGAGAGCGGTTGAAGCAAGTTCTGAATTCAATGCCGGCTTGGAACCCACCACCCCCTTTACCCAAGAAGCAATAATTACTTTTAATCGAAGAGATGTGACGGCGGACGATTGGGTCCCACGTAATCTGCCGCTCCTGGTTTCCCCTTGGAATCAGCCACCGCTGAGTAGGCTGGATTGGATTCTGGAGTGTCCTTCGGGGCAGTGATGTAGCCGTGAAATCTACCCATCCAATAGGCAAGCAACCAACCGGAAGGATCCGCAACATCTTTTCCTCCAGTCCCACCGTCAGCCTGCATCGCCCAATGATCCCAACGCATGGGCTCCGTCTCGCGCGGTGAAAAGGTCCGCGTTCCCGCTTTGTAAGAAACATACCCGTCGGGAGTATCCAGATCAGCTCGATGTGAGTTTTGATACGACCATACTCTCAAATCCAAAGGCCAGTCCCGCAGGTGAGCAATGGAGGGCTGCAATTCAATTTCATTTCCCGTCAAGGCTCCATAGAGAAAGTTGAACCAGGGATTCTGCTCGATACGGACAATTTCATAGCTTCGTTCCAGGCTGCGGCGATAAGCGGACCGTAGTTCGGGAGAAGTTTCGAATCGAATCAGATTCGCAGTACTCCATCAGGCGGAAATGTATTGCGCTGTCTCAAAGTAAAGGATGGATAATCGAGATCGACCAGATCCTGATAGGCTTGAACATACTTCGGGTCTTCGGAAAACTCCGTTGCCGTCTTCATAAAGGAAAGTAATTGCAGGCACTGCAATCCCCGATCATACAGTCCTTCTTCAGTTTGAAAATATTCGGGGTCCCACCGTCCCCATCGGGTCGGTTCTCCGTCCCTGTCGATCAATTTCCAACCGTGATCTATCAGGTGAGAGGCGATCCGAACTAAATGACGCTTCGCCTGTTCGACTTCTTCACCCATGGCCACATGTTCGAGGAACAAAGAAATCGAATAATAATGGGAACAGATTTCATCGCTGGAAGTATCTCCTTTCCATTCAAATAATCCATCTTGTGAATCGTGCCATTCGGCATGCGGCCCCCCAGATCCATGCATGGCCTGGTGTCCCCGTTCTCCTTTTGCCCAAATGGACCGGGCAGGGAATCCGGGTATCCCAGTGATGGCTTCAAGCCAGAGTAACGCCTGAAAAGTATTGACTGCCTCCGCTCTGGCTGCCGGATCCTTGGTAACCGCATAACGATAGGATTGCGCAGCCAAATAATTTCCACTGTAACCTCCGTCATTATCGCTGACTTCACGGACGTAATCCTTCAACTCGGAATCCCATTCGAGCTTATGGATAAACCCCAAACGTTTCTGCCCCCAGTCCTCCAAGTGTTTCTGGTAATAGCCCGCCTTTTGATGAAGAGTAAATGGCTGATAGGAAATAATCCCGACTCCTTTGTCCGTGGCGATATAAACAGTCCGATCGTTCGTGGCTATACCGTTTACACGATCATCGGGTAACCAACGCTGTCCGGCAAAATAATGGTAATCTTCACCGGTCTTCCGCATCGCCCCGCGAGTCGTCCCAATCCACAGATCACCCTCAAACCCTTCTGAAAGACTTGTACAGTCTTCATAACATAAGCCCTGCTCTCCTTTGATGGAAGTCATCGACATCCCCCGTAACAATCCCAGTCCGCGATCCGTCGCCAGATAAAGCCGACTGCCCTGACTTAACAAGTCCCGCGTATTTCTGGATGGCAGTGAACCCCAATCCCACACTTGATCCGAAGCCCAATCATAGACATTCTTGCCCCCGATTTCTTTTCCATTAAATACGGTCACTCTCCCTGCTCCCATCAGATATAGAGTTTCACAATGCGACGCAAGCCGCTGAACAGAAAAAGGAGACCTGGAATCTGTCATCAATTGGAATTTGTCATCCTTCAGTTTCCAGAGACCGGTTCAGGAAGAGACAACCACCTCACCAAGGTGCAGGGTTAAATCACTCGCAGAGAGATCGGAAATTTTTGTCCAGTCCCCCTTCTGAAATCGATGAATTCCCGTACTCGCCAAAACCCAAAGGGCGTCCGAAACCGAAATCAATCGCAGGACATCTTCCTTGAAACCGGACATCCTCAACAATTGGTCATCCTCAATCTTAAAAAGCCTGTGCCGTGAACCCACATAAACTGTTTTGTCTAAAACAGCAATGGAAGTGATCGGTTCCTCTGTAATGATTTTCCGGATTGTTTCCTGAAGATAGACTTCGTCTTTGTCCGGGGCCACGTGGTTCCCAGTAAAAGGCTCACCGATCGAGAGAATGACCGAACTTAGGAGGATGCTGAATAAGCTCAAGGACAAAGGCGCAATCAACCCCCTGAACCTTTTGAATAGTGTGGATGGAAAAT
>LWDU01033517.1_pt1 | contig 26821 bp, 14 predicted proteins | sample 727161 | NCBI WGS metagenome assembly LWDU01 (sample SAMN04566230, study PRJNA314399) | hydrothermal vent metagenome | isolation source: deep sea hydrothermal plume seawater | place: Mexico: Gulf of California, Guaymas Basin | collected 2004-07-11
GTCAACAAAAATACGTCTAGGAAATCTTCCTCAAGCCTTTCGGTGACCGACGCTCGGTTTACATTTTGACCAATTCGTACACGTGGATTAATTTGTTTGAGACGCTCACTCACTTCACGGCTTTGATCAAATGCAAAAGAATTGTCAAGCATGTCATACTTGACCATCAGGGCAACTAATTTCCGTTCACCATCGCGGGTGATTTGTTTTATATTCAACGCAATAATCGTCGAACCTTGTTTCCGTTTTTGAATCAACTTAAACGTCTCTTCTAACGTGGGTACCTGTACGGCTTGATATCCAACATCAAACCAACTTCCAGCATCCAGCTTTTTGACTTCGGCCAAAGTCACGTCGCGGATCGACTTGTTCGGACCATTTGTTGTCCGTTGTAAATTATCATCGTGTATGACAACAAGATGACCATCAGAAGTCGTGCGGATGTCGAGTTCAATTCCCATACGCAATTCTAGACACGCAGCAAACGCAGGCAGGGTATTCTCCGGGGCATGCCTTAACAGCCCGCGATGGGCAATCGCAATTGGGTCCGCAGCAAACGCGGAGTTAAGCAGTATTAGAAATAACGCTAAACCTAAAGTCGGTCGAACCATAACAACACCACCACGTTGTAAATTTTCTAGAGCACTAATTCTTTGATGACTTGTGCCGGAAGCACACCAGTGAGCCGTTGATTTAAGCCTTGGTACTTATATGATAATTGTTCGTGATCGTAACCCAACAGTTGCATGACTGTTGCATGAAAATCACGAATGTGGACCGGATTATTGACGATGTTGTAGGAGAAGTCATCTGTTTCGCCATAGATTGTACCGCCCTTGGCACCACCACCAGCCATCCACATACTGAAACATCGAGGATGGTGATCGCGACCATAATTCGTCATCGAAAGAGTTCCTTGCGAATAAATGGTACGACCGAACTCGCCGCCCCAAATAATTAACGTATCATCAAACATCCCACGTCGTTTTAAGTCTTCAATTAACGCTGCACAGGGTTGATCCACGTCTTTACATTGGCTTGGCATCCGTCCCGCTACGTTACCGTGATGGTCCCAATTGTTGTGATAAATTTGGATAAATCGCACACCACGTTCAGCCAATCTCCGAGCCATCAAAACAGTATTGGCGAATGTACCCAACTTCTTCGCTTCTTCACCGTACAACTTAAACGTGTGATCCGACTCAGTACTTAAATCCGTCAACTCAGGCACACTAGCCTGCATTTTAAATGCCATCTCATATTGTCGAATGCGCGTTTGAGTTTCTGGGTCACCGACCGCTTTAAAATTAATTTCATTTAAAGCATTGATATTGTTGATCGTGCTTTTGCGAATCGCTGCAGGAACGCCAGCAGGATTATTGATGTAAAGAATTGGGTCACCGGCACTGCGGAATGAAACGCCCGCGTGTTCACCCGGCAAGTACCCGCTACCCCACAACCGAGACGAGATCGCTTGTTCTTGGTCACGATTACTAGGCACTGCAACTAACACAACAAATGCCGGAAGATTCTCGTTATCAGACCCTAATCCATAGGAGGCCCAAGATCCTAAACACGGACGACCCGGTACTTGATTCCCAGTCTGCATCGCAGCGATTGCTGGTTCATGATTAATCGCTTCGGTGTGCAGTGTTCGCATCCAACAGATGTCGTCTGCTTTTTTTGCTAGGTTAGGCAAAAGTTCCGTATTCATCATCATGCCACATTCACCTGCTGGGCCGAACTTGAATTTCGAGGGCGCGACGGGGAATCTCTTTTGGCCGCTGGTCATGGTCGTCAACCGCTGTCCTTTACGAATCGAAGCCGGCAATTCTTTGTCGTAAAATTCTTTCATCTTGGGTTTGTGATCAAATAAATCCATCTGAGCCGGACCGCCGACCATGTGTAAATATATTACTCGTTTCGCTGTTGCGGGAAAGTGAGTTTTAACGACGCCTTCACCCGCTGTTGCGGACGAACTACTTCCCAGCAGTGATCCGAGGGCGGCAGTCCCTAACAGATTCTTACCCTGCGAGAAAAACTGTCGACGAGTTTGCAACGTTTTATATTCTTCAATGATATTCATAGGATGTTCCAATACACCTTAATCGGCACATTTCTTACTTGTTAAGGACTTCATCTAAATTCAAGATCTGATTACAAACCATCGTCCAAGTTGCTAGTGTTACATCGTCCATCGATTCATCAACTTTCGATTCACCGACTGCCAAGAGCAATTTCGCGTCATCTGCGTGAGCTTGATAGTATTCGAGCAAATGCTGTTTACTGGATTGAACAATCTCTAATTCGCTATCTTTCAAGGCTCTACTAAGCGCACGAGCAATGATAAAGTCAATCATTGCTTGATCGCTGCCATCTGTTTCAATAAGAGCAAGTTCAGCGAGTTTTCGAGCGGCCTCGACAAACTGTGGGTCATTTAAAGTAATCAAAGCTTGCAGCGGTGTGTTCGTACGTTCTCGACTCACAGCACAATACTCGCGGCTGGGTGCATTAAACGCCACCATATTTGGCGGTGCTGCCATTCGTTTCCAAAAATGGTATACCGTACGGCGGTAAAGATTCTTGCCTTTGTCCTGAACATAATTTCGAGTATCACCACCGGATAAGCCAACAACTTCCCAAATACCTGTTGGTTGATATGGCTTCGTGCCGGGGCCATACATTTTGCGTGACAATAACCCGCTTACAGCGAGGGCATAGTCTCGCACCATTTCTGCATCCATACGGAAACGTGGACCACGCGAAAACAATGCATTATCGCGATCTACCTCTAACTTCAGTTGAGTTATCGTTGCTCCTTGGCGATAAGTCGCACTGGTCAGCATCAACTTAAATAATTCTTGCACGTCCCATCCACTATCACGAAACTCTAGTGCCAACCAGTCCAGTAACTCGGGATGGCTTGGGTCGGCACCCATCACGCCAAAATCTTCCGGCGTGGTTACAATTCCACGGCCAAAGATTTCTTGCCAAAAGCGATTCACGGTGACTCGTAGCGTAAGTGGATTCGCTGGATCAACAATCCACTGCGCCAACCCCAGACGATTATTCGGTAAATCATCGGCGAATGGATGCAACGAAGCTGGAGTGGCAGCCGATACCTGTTCACCTTTTTTATCATACTCGCCTCGCATCAAAATATAAGCCATCGCATCCGAGCCTTGCTTCTCGACTTGGACATGTGTCACGGGACTACGAGCCTCAATAGCCGTTTGTTCCTGCTCTAGATCTAACACAACCTGCTGTAATTTTACGTATTCAGGATCATGTTGATTCAGGTAATGGTTCAGTAATGTCTGGTTCTGTTCTTTCGTTCGATCTGCCTGAGCCGTTGCAAAGATAACGTGTAACGGTGCCGCTTCGGCGATCGCCCGTACTTCCGTCACAGACAGCTTACGATCGTATAGCCGAACGTCCTGGGCACTGCCTCCTTCCAACACCGCCGTTTGACTTCTCTGGCCGATACGTAACGGTGTTTTCGTACGGATGGTCGCGTCGGGCTTGATCGTATTGGTATTCACTGTTAGTTTTCGTTGCTCTCCATCGACGAACATCTTGATGCCGTCGGGGCTTGCAGAACCATCGTAGGTAACAAATACGTGCTGCCACGTACCCGCCTTCAGGGCTGCACCGGTGGTCGAGACTTTAATGGCATTGTCAGGATATTCCTGAATCAGATGCACAGAGAACTCACCTCCACCGACGAACAGATCCCAACCACGATAGACGGCCTGTTCATCCATTCGGGCGATAATTCCGGCACTCACTTTTGCATTGGCCACCCGTACCCAGGCACCGTAACTGAATGACTGATCCTTTTCGAAGTCTCCCAACCCACCGAGATCAAACGTATTACCAGCTTTAATAACGGGTGCCGAGGTCGGCCGTCCGTTGGCGACCCAGGTCACATTTCCGGTTGCCTTTACGGGTGCTGCGTCTGCAATTTGATTTGTAACTGTATTTCCCGAACCTTCATTTAGCGGAAGGTTAACAATCAATCCCTTCGTCGGTAATTCAAGCGGGACGGTTTCTTTTTCCGTTACATCGAGCCATTTATTAAACCCAGCCTGTGCCTTAAGTTTTCTCGCATCGCGAGACTTCACTGCCGCTGTGATTGCCGCAGGTAAAGCTACCATTCTTTCTCGATCTGCTTCTAACGGTACCTTGATGACTGGACCGCGACCATCTTTGATATTCCCATCCTTGGGACCTTGCGTCGTGTTACGGAAGAATGCTGCTAGGGAATAGTAGTCCTTCATCGTGAGCGCATCAAACTTGTGGTCATGACATTGAGCACAGTTCGTCGTCAAACCCAAATAGACCCAACCGATCGTTTGCACTCGGTCCGCGGCGTAATTGGCAAGATTTTCTTCGTCAATCGTACCACCCTCGTTCGTGGTAATATTGCAGCGTTGGAATCCAGTCGCAATGAGTTGATCTGTTGATGGTTTTGGTAGCAAGTCACCGGCTATTTGCTCAACGGTAAATTGATTAAACGGTTGATTAGCGTTGAACGAGCGAATAACCCAATCGCGATAAGGCCACATCTCGCGATAGTTATCAAAGTGCAAGCCATGAGTGTCCCCATAGCGAGCTGCGTCAAGCCAATACCGCGCACGGTGTTCACCCCACGCTGGCGTCTGCATCAATTTATCGATCCAATCACCGAGCACATTGTCTTTGTTTTCTTTGTTACCTCGATATGCCGACACAAAAGCGGCAACATCTTCGGCCGCCGGAGGCAAACCTGTGACATCTAGGTGTACGCGGCGAAACAATTTAGCGGGTGTGGCCTCGGCTGCGGGTGATAAACCGGCTTGCTGCAAGCGAGCCAATACAAATCTATCAATGCTATTCTTGACCCAACTCTTTTTACGAACCTTGGGGAGTTTCGATTGGTGTGGTGCAATTAACGACCAATGTCGCTCGTATTGGGCCCCTGCAGATATCCAACGTTTGAGGATTTCTTTTTCGTCCGCTGTGAGTGTTTTCTTAAGTTCCGCTGGCGGCATGACCAGTTCGACATCATCGGTCAGCACGCGGTTAATCATTTCACTGTCGTCAGGGTGGCCCGCAACGATTGCGCCTAAGTCGATTGCCACATCACGTTGGTCTAACCGCAAATCCGCTTTTCGCGCAGCGCTATCCGCACCATGACACGCAAAGCAATTTTCTGCCAGTATCGGCAACACGTCTCGATTATATTGCAACGGTTCCGCTGACTGTATCATTCCCGCAAATGCGAAACAAATCACAAGTGAAAATAGGGGACGCCAATTGCACTGCTGATTCATATTGACTCTCGTAAATCTCATTGGTTAGTTATCTGACTAAAGCTTTTGTTTGTCTTATTGCTATTCAGCGGATAATCTCAACCTCATTATTTTACTCCAGCCTCGATATATTGTGACATCGCCCCGACGTTTTTATCCTATTAACGGTTCAATAATAACTGCAACCTTCGTATAAATTTTAAACAAACCATTTTTTGTGCCGACAAGCAGCCGCAGGACGTCACTTACTTATTTTGCAGTCCGAGATTGCCAGGAAACGTGTACGCCGCTTTTATTGGACGTTACGACATCCAAGAGGCCATCACCGTTAATGTCACCCACCCAAAATTGAGTGCCGACACCGGACTGTTGGTGGATGATGCGTGGAATATAGGTAGTCAAACCACTAGCGTCCTTTTTGGCTTCAAACCAATAAACAATAGCCAGTTGATCTGATCCCGGATCACCTTTAGGGCCATGAGCCCAGAAGCGTTTTCCCGTAATAATATCCTGCAAGCCATCTCCATTAATATCACGGAAATGCAAAGCATGTGTTTGAGATACGAGGTCGGGAAATAGGTCATGACGAATAAAGTTGATCTCTGCATCTTCCTCACCATCGTCAACTACTTGCTGATGCCACCAAATGCCAAACTGATGAGCGCTACTGCTGAGAATGTCTGCCGCTCCGTCGCCATTAATATCAGCGGTTACCATGTTGGCACAAGCTGGACCTAAGTTCGCAGCATGGAACGTCCAAGGTTTATCATCAACCTCTGCAGGTTGCTGCCACCACCCGTTAGCACAAATCACATCCGCACGATCATCGCTGTTAATATCACCCACACCCAAACCGTGTGAAAATCGATTCGTAGCTGGAGCAGGTTGACCAGCGCGGCCGCTACGACTAATCGGATGCATCGTCCATTTTTCAGTTGGGTCATCTCCGGGACTGAACCATGCCATCGTACCCTCATTCATCCGCCCCGCCGGTTCCCATCCCATTACCAGCACTCGTTGACCCGAGCCAAACAAATCCTCATATACCACCGTTTCGTTACAGGCACTGTGCCAAATCTCATGTTTCTTCCAATGCCCCGTGGTGCCTTGTGGGTTCTCATACCAATGACAAGGAGTGCCGGGAAATCCAATTACAATCAAATCGGGCCATTGATCGTGGTTCACATCATCTGCAAAACAAGCAAAGTTCGCACTGTAACCACGGGCGCCATCTCCATTATCAATCACCGGTGCAATCTCATGCGGTGTCCAATTCGGTGCTTCGTACCAAAGTTCACCAACAAGAATATCTTCCTTGCCATCTCGGTTCACATCGGCAACCGCAACACCTTCACTGCGAAACCGTCCATCAATCCGTTCGGTAGCCCACTTCACATTGGATGGTTCTACTTTACGCTGCGAATTCAAAAAAGCCGCTAAGTCATAAAAATCCTGCGACGGCATCTCGGACACTATGTTCTCGGGCATGATCGATATTTTGGACTTCATCTGTTCATCGATTTCGTCTTCCTGAATCCTAATTTCCTCACCCTTTTGATTCACAACAACCAGTGTTTTCCCCTCTTTGCGACGATGCAATCCCGTGATTACCCGACCGCTGTCTAATATGTATATCGACGTTTGAAACGCAACATCAACATTACGACTAGGATCCAGTAAGTCCTCAATAATCCGTTCTAAACCTCGATTGCCGATTCCATCTAACTGTGGTCCCACAACCGCTCCGCGACCTAATATTTGATGGCAGGCTATACATTTTTGATTAAACAACTCTTCGCCGCGAGTAAGGACTGGTACTGCCGATACATAGCCAGTCGTCCGCTGTGCGATCAGTTCCTTTACCTGGTCGTTTAGAGGTGACAACCTCTGCGTTAAAACCTCGACTCGTTCTGCTGCGCTTTCCAGCTTCGTTGCCACAAGCGTTCGTACAAGTAATTCGTTTTGCAACAATCTAGCAGACGCTTTGCCGTTCTCAACTAATTCCAACAACACTTCTCCACCCGCGGCCGTCGAAGCCAATAATTCGGCAAGTTGACGTTGGAGGCGAGTCGGCACTGTTCGCATCACTTTGCTGAGAATCACTTTGGACTGTTGTTCAACCTGTTCACTATTGTCACTGTTCCATAATCCGCTTATCTCCGCACGTAACCTCGTGGCGACAACACCTTCATCAATCAGCGTCGACAAGGCAACCAATATCTGACTATTGCCGAACTGGTTCAGCGACTCCGCTGCACTGCGCCGTACCGACCAGCCAACGTTATCCGCTAACACCAACCGTTCCAAAGCTGGCTTTAAGTTTTTCAACTGCAAGTTTCCTACCAATTCGGCAGCTGATTTCAACCGCACAGCAATCTGAGCAGGAGCGACAGAGGGAACTGAAACGACTGGCGGCGAGAATCTCGCTACAGCCAGCCAAGCATAGGCATTGATCGTCATACCATCCACAATTTCAACATAGGCTCGTTGCCCCTTGAACTCACTCAGATCCCAATCGACTCGTGCCCCCAGATCGCTGCGCGGCGGAAATACCTTGCGAACGACTTCGTTCGTCTCGGCTAATCGCAACTGTACATAGTTTGCCTCACTGGCGTCATCCTTTGGAAAACCTCGATGTCCACAAATATAAAACTGGAGCTGTTCTGGAACTGCAAAGGTCTTGCTACGTAGTCTTCCTGTTTTGTCTTCTCCACCGAGCAAGCTACTCAAATACATCACACCCTGAACGCCATCTGCTGAATTTCGTGGTTGCAAGCCCCACGGATTACTCGCGCCACTGTTTGCCCATACAGCGACGTTTGAATCAAAAGATACTAGTAAGCGTTCCGCCAGCACTTTCCCCCATTGCTGAATCGCTTGCGTCTTCGGCTGACCCCGCTGCTGAAGACTTTGCTGAACAGACAACAACAATGTCAGCTGCAAATCTAAGTCATCCGGAACACATGCTTGAGCAACCTGCACAACCCGCTCGATCTGTTCAATTCTTAAATACTTAGCCGCGTGCGATAAATAATCATGCGTCGCAGCAGCAGTAACTCTATTCTTGTCCTGATCTTGCTCTAAGTATCCAAGCAAAAACTCAGCAGCCAGGCTCGATTTCAACCCGAGGGAGACGGACGCAATAATATGACGGTCGTCGACAGACAACGTCGACTGTTGTAAATGCACGAATATCTCGTTCACTCGAAGTTGATTCCGTAGCGCGATCCGACAAGCATGACGTAGATGGGCGTCTGTCACGGGAATCGAATGCAAAACATCCAACAGCGGCCGCACCGTTATTAAATCGGGGTGTTGAGCAATAGCTCCTGCAGCACTGCGACGCACTAATGGATTTTCATCTTGCAATCCACCAACGACCGCTTGAATGAGCGCTATACTCCAGTTCGGTGTTTCCGAGATCACTCGCAGCGCGTGATTTCGCACTAGAGCCACTTGATCGCCTGCCGCGGCAATCAACTGAGCCGATGTTGTCTTTCCTAATCGATGCATTACCCACAGAGCATGTACTCGAGTGGTCGCCGAATTCCTGTTACGTAGGGCAACCAACAACTCCGGTACGCTCACCAAACCCACTCGATCCGACAATTGATCCGTCGCAAGCATACGGCGAGTCAAATCCGAATCCGCCAAGGTTTTAATGAGAACCTCGGTCGTCGCAGAACTCAAGTCCACCGGTTTCTGAATTGTTCCCATTGGAACTTTTCCAGGTGCCCCAGTATACGTGACTCGCCAAATTCTCCCTGACGTGCGATCTCGCCCCGGATGATCGAGCGCGACTTCATAATGACCAATAATCCGATTATAAAAATCCGCGATATATAATGCTCCGTCAGGACCGATTTGAATATCCACCGGGCGAAACCAAGAATCACTACACTGCAGAAAATCCGCCATCTCTTGGGCTTTGGCAGTCGAGCCTTGCCATTTAAAGGAATCGCGATTTATACGGCTTGTCATGACATTTCCCACGAAAATATTATTCCTATATTCCGGTGGAAACTGATGACCGGTGTAATACCCTACGCCTGAAATGGCTGTACTACCGTGACCGTGCTCCATCACAGATTGAACATACCCCAGCCCATCATGAGGCTTACCGAAACTTGGATAATAGCCGTTTCGCATTAACATTGATAACGGTTTACTGTGACAATCAACGTTGAAGATATCTCCCTCCGCAGTAAATGCCATGCCGAACGGATTCACTTGGCCCCACGTAAACTGCTCCACTCGAGACCCATCCAATCGCACACGGTAGGTATTGCCACTGTTGAGTTGAATGCGACTTCCGTCCGCACCTGTAATCGTGGAATCGTTATTGTAGCCATGACAAATATATAGCCACCCGTCAAAACCACGAGTGAATCCGTTCTGTAAACCATGAACATCCCTTGGAGTTCCTAAGGGACCGTACAGTACTTCTCGCTTGTCAGCTTTACCATCTCCGTTGGTATCCTGCAAAAACAAAATATTTGGGATACTATAAACAACCGCTCCATTCTTGTAAGGATATAAGCCGATCGGAATGTTCAAGCCTTCAGCAAATTTTGTGAGCTTGTCATAGCGGCCATCGCCAGTTGTATCTTCCAGCACAGAAATAGTATCCCGTCCTTTTCCTGCCGCGGCGGCATAGGGATATTCAATCGACCCGGCTACCCACAGGCGGCCACGAGCATCAAACGCCATATTGATGGGCTTCGGAATGTGCGGCTCGGACGTTACTAATTCAATTTTAAAGCCAGTTGGCAATTGAAATTTTGTCAGCTGTTCCGCTGGAGTTAACGGGTCCGTTCGCTGAATAACCAGTGAGGCCAACGAATATACTTACAACCAAAACAACACAAAACAATCGTTTTGTATAATAACAACGCATCTCATACTCCCTTTTATCTTAACGCCGCCCAAGAACGACACGTCATAAACAATAAGTGAATAAAACCGACTGTCAATGAGCGCACATTCGGGGAGCTTGTTTGGCTATATCACTTCCCGTTAAAATAAAACAAAGCACGTACGCTATTACAGCAGTCCCCTTATTGGAAATCAACAAACCATGGCCAATCATATTCACAAAAGCATCTTCTTTGGTGTAACACTCCTAGCAAGTTGTTTTTGCTTCATTGCGAGCAACACGACCGCCGCTGAAACGATTGCGGCTTCTAATAACAAAGTTGCTCCTGCTCCTTTGAATGTGCTAATGGTTACCGGTGGCAGCAGCCATGATTATGACAACCAAAAAGGCATCCTCGAGAAAGGCATTGCAGCGCGAGCAAATGTCCAATGGACGATCGCTCACCAGGGAGGTAAGGATCGCAATCAAATGATTGAGTTATTCAAATCTCCGGACTGGGCAGCCAAATACGATATCGTTGTCCACAACCAGTGTTTTGGTGGTGTAACGGATGTCGCTTTCGTGGAACGCGTTGCTCAAGCACATTATGCTGGAGTACCTGCAGTCATTATCCACTGCACCGTGCATAGCTATCGTCATGCCAAAACAGATGCTTGGCGAAAAGTTATCGGCGTAAGTTCTTTTAGCCATGAAAAACACCGCCCCTTGGCAGTTCGAAATCTACAAGCCAAACATCCAATCATGCAGGGATTTCCGAAAGTGTGGAATACACCCAATGGGGAGCTCTATAAGATTGACAAAATGTGGCCCAATTGCAAAGCGCTGGCAACCGCATTTGGCGAAGACACCCAAAAAGATCATACTTGCATTTGGACCAACACCATCGGAAAAGGCAAGGTCTTTGGCACTACGATTGGTCATCACAACGCGACCATGAGTACTGATGTTTATCTCGACCTAGTCACCCGTGGCATGTTGTGGGCCTGCGATAAACTCGATGACTCCGGAAAACCTAAACCTGGCTACGGTCCCGCTAAAACAAAATAGACCATCTGTGGTCATTTCGACCGAGCCTGTGCTATGAATCATTTGAACACCTCGTAAATGGGATATTGTTGAATTGAGCGTTTTGTTATTTATACAGAAAGGGAATAAATCAGACCAATCTAGTTACAGACCATATTAACAGTGCTTCCTATTAAATACCGCAGTGATATCGATGGATTACGAGCAGTCGCTGTGCTGTTGGTGCTGCTTTTCCACGCAGACTGCGGTTTTTCTGGTGGATATATCGGCGTCGATGTGTTCTTTGTGATTTCCGGATTTTTGATTACTGGATTAATCATCAAGAATCAACAAAAAGAGCAATTCAGTCTGGCGAGGTTCTGGAGTCGCCGCATCAAACGTATTGTACCTGCGGCATTTGTCGTTGTCATTGTGACATTATTGGCCGGTGCTTGGATACTTCTTCCAGAGGATTACGAGCAGCTCGCCGAATCGACCATTTATCAGCAATTGATGTTGGCTAACAATTTCTTTTATCAAAACCTCAACTATTTTGACGGCCCCTCAGAAACAAAGGCTCTGCTACACACTTGGTCACTCGCCGTCGAAGAACAATTCTACTTGGTGTTCCCGATTCTTTTGATATGCTTGCGTCGTTACTCCAACCGAACGGCCGCTGCGATCCTAGCCACCCTTGCAATTTCATCGTTTGCCTACAGTCATTGGGCCACCGGCAACGCACCCTCGGCCGCGTTCTTTTTACTACCGTCACGCATGTGGGAATTGCTAGTTGGTGCCCTCTTAGTCTACGCCCCACAACCTAAATCAAAACCACAACACTGGCAGGAACTCGCAGGGCTTATCGGGATCGCCGGAATCCTCGCCGCCGGATTGCTATTCGACGCCTCCACTGCGTTCCCTGGCACGGCCGCTCTGCTGCCGTGCCTCGCTACTGCTTTGATAATCTACAGCAGCGTCAATACACCGACGAAGATTGGCAAATTGCTCTCGCACAAAACACTCGTCTTTATCGGTCTGATTTCATATTCACTATATCTGTGGCATTGGCCTATTTTGGCGTTACTGCGATACAACACGAACCAACCGTTGACTACCGCAACGCAATGTACCGCACTGGGGCTAAGTTTTCTCTGTGGTTGGCTTTCATGGAAATATATTGAGACGCCTTTTCGACAAGGTTTCCAAAATATCAAACTGCGGCAAACTCTTACTATCACTGCTGCTTGTGCGACGGCGTTAATCATCGTCAGTATCTGGATTGATCATTCCAAGGGACTTACCTGGAGATTGCCTGCGGACGTCTATCAGTTAATTCAAGACAACGAAGTTCCCAAACGATTTCGTAGCAACACTGAGCAAGTCAAGACTGACGCCCTACCCCTGCTCGGAACGCCCGACAACTCACAGCAACCTATCGATTTTCTTGTATGGGGCGATAGTCATGCGTTGGCGATTGGCACATTAATGGAGGACTTAGCGACCGAACATCAACTGCATGGTCGCATCGCAGCGAGGTCCGCTATTGCGCCGCTAGTTAATACTTGGCGTAATACTACCCGCGACACAGCGCCGATTTGGAATGACGAAGTCCTAAAGTACATTGAAAGACACAGAATCAAAAATCTAATTCTAGTTTCTCGGTGGGCCGTGGGAATTGAAGGTAACTATACTGACGACCTCGCAACACTCATCTCAGACCAGCAAACCACCTCTAATACTCCCAGCGATGCTCGACAGGTCTTCGAGCGACGCTTGCATGAGACGCTACAGAAGTTATCAAGTTCTGTGCAGCGTGTGTTTCTCGTTGAGCAAGTACCCTATCAAACCCTGAATCCCGAGCATGAAATCGTCCGCGCGGCATTGAACGACGAGAGCAATCCGTTGGGAGTTACTCGAGAAACCCATCAACATCGTCAACTTCACGCCCACAAAATCATGGTGCAGGTCACGGCGAAGTTTGAAAACGTATTTCTCTTAGATCCTGCCGCATACTGTTTCAATGAACACAATCAATCTATTATCGCGGTCTCACGCGGAGTGCTCTATGCCGACAATGACCACGTTTCGCCCTTAGGCGCCGAAGTTCTATTTCGACCATTGTTGGAACCGATAATAATAGAGTTTAAATGAACCCGCACTCTGCGCGTTCAATATGTGCCCATAGCATTGAGGTGTTACAATAAAGATACGTAACAGTGATATTATTGGAGGCTATTCAAGTGCGCCGTTTTTTCAACTTAGTCGTTGTACTGACAGTTCTTTTTGGTAGTTTTCATCGTGCTGCCGCTCAAGATACCGTTCGCGTGCATGCCGGTTTACAAGTCCTTTATACATTTGAAGCGGGACAAGGCGATACAGTTTTCGACCGCTCTGAAAACGGTCCTGCACTTAACCTAAAAATCGCCAACAAAGATTCTGTCAAATGGATCGATGGTGCGCTGCAAGTGAACAGTGCCACTTTGATTAAATCTACGGCGCCCGCACGAAAAATCAGCGATTTCGCCAAACGAACCCGCGGGCTCACCATCGAAGCTTGGGTCGATCCGGCCAATGACCGTCAGGACGGTCCGGCTCGTATGGTCACTCTCTCGGGTAACACAAGTACCCGCAATTTCACACTGGGCCAAGACGCGAATCATTATGATGTGCGACTGCGGACAACCGCCACGACAACCAACGGTATGCCATCCACACCAGCACCTTCCGGATCTGCCACCACCCGTTTAACACACGTCCTCTTTACTCGGCAAGCGGACGGGACTACTCGCATATATATCAATGGCAAGCAGCAAGCCACTAAGCAAATCAAAGGTGATTTTGGAAACTGGGATGACGGTTTTGCTTTGTCTCTGGCGAACGAGGCGAGCGGGGACCGACCGTGGTTGGGTACACTGCACCTAGTCGCCATCTATAGTCGTCCGTTGTCAGCCAAAGAAGTCGCTCAAAACTACACGGCTGGACCGGGCGCCAAAACCGGCACGGTACTAGCACAGCGAAGACACGAACAGTTCTTTGAATCCAAAATCGCGACTCTGTTTGCCAAGAATTGCCTTGGCTGCCACGACGCCGCAAACCACAAAGGTAAGTTGAATCTCGCTCGAAAAATAGATGCGTTTAAAGGGGGCGAAAGTGGCAAAGTCATTCTGGTGGGCAAACCAGATGAGAGCCTGCTGTTAGAGCAAGTTATCTCCGGAGATATGCCACCAGAAGGAACAGCACTTACCGAAAGTGAGATCGAAGACCTGCAGCAATGGATTAAGAATGGAGCTGTTTGGACAGTCGATGTAATCGACCAAGCACTATATGCTAACAATCGTCCCACGGAACTCTGGTTACAACGACTTACGATTTCAGAATATATCGGCACCGTTGAACAAACTATCGGAGTTGATATTGCTGAGCAAGCAAACGCGCTGCTACCCCCAGACATACGTGCCGACGGCTTCAGTAATACCGCCTACAACCTCAATGTAGATTTAAAACACATCGAAACCTATGCACAGCTTGCTGAAAAAATCGTACAGCAAGTGGATGTAGCCAAATTTTCGGCACGCTTCTCTAAAAGCCGTAAGCTATCCACAGATGATACGATGCGAGACTTTGTTGCCAACATGGGCGAGTGGATCCTCCGTGGGCCATTGGACGACCGAGAGATTTCCATCTACAGCGGGATCGCCACAACCATAGCCAGCGTCGGTGGTTCCTACGATGAGGCTGTTGGGCTGATCATGGAAGCCATGCTTCAATCGCCGCGGTTTATTTATCGAGTAGAGCATCAACGTGGAGACGGATCCGCTTGGCCGGTGAGTGATTACGAAATGGCATCACGCATGAGTTACATTCTGTGGGGCACATCTCCAGACCAGGCGTTAATGCAAGCCGCCAAAGACGGCCGTCTACAAGATGCCACTTACGTCGCTGCTCAAGTAAAACGCATGCTTGAAAATCCGCTGGCAAAAAAACAATCCACTCGATTTATCACCCAATGGCTCGATCTTGATCGCCTAGGGAACTTACAACCCAATGCAAAACGATTCCCCGCTTGGAACACTGTACTTGCCCAAGACATGCAACGGGAAACCATTGCGTTTTTCCAAAACATCGTTTGGCAACAAAAACGCCCATTGTCCGATCTCTTTAATGCCCAATTCACCTACGCCACACCGCAACTTGCCAAATTCTATGGACTCGCTTCACAAACCAATTCCGTCGAGAACGAACTACAACGTTACGACTTGACCAATGTTCCGGAACGAGGTGGTTTTCTCACCCATGCCAGCATACTGACAATCGGTGGTGATGATGCCTCGATGGTAACTCGCGGGTTATTTGTCCTCAACGATATACTCCGCGGTGGCGTCAACGATCCACCTCCCGGACTCGATACCACACCCGTGCCTGTCAAAAAAGGGCTCTCGCAGCGCAGCATTGCTGAGAAGCGAATTGCGAACTCCTCCTGTACTGGGTGCCACAGCAAATTCGAGCCCCTCGCGTTCGGGCTTGAAAAATTTGACGGTATCGGTGTTTTTAGTAATCAAGACGAACACGGAAACAAATTGCGCGCAGACGGCGAGATATTTTTTCCTGGCACAGCGAACGCCATTCAATACAAATCCACAAGCGAACTTATGGATTTACTTGCAAATAATAAACGAGTCCAAGAAACAATTACTTGGAAGTTGACACAATTTGCTTTGGGCCGACCGCTTGCTGCTAAAGATGCTCGGATTATCAATCAAATCCACACTGCCGCTTGGGGCAATGAAGGAACCTACCAAGATTTGATGACAGCCATCATAACAAGTGGTCTCGTGATGCTGACTCAAACCCAAACTGAATAATTCTATCAGCTAAACTTCCTTTTATCTTTCCACCAATCACAATATCGCGTCATAACATACTTAGAACTACAACTAGACCTAAGCTCCGCAAAAACTTGAAATATGCCAAGGATTTGATATGTCTACAAAAACAATAAATCGTCGGACCATGCTCAAGGGAGTCGGCTCAATCTCCATCGGGTTGCCACTTCTCGAAGAGATGATCCAACCCGCTATCGCAGCAGCGAAAGAAGACGTGCCTACTAGGGCATTCAATATCTTCTTTGGCCTCGGTATTCCTGCACCGCTACAAGCGGAAGGTTTTGATGATGTGCTGGAACCATTGAAACCGCTCAGTGAAAAACTGTTAATCATGCGCAACGTCAATCAGATACGCTGTGACGAAAGTGGCATCAATGCACATTATGATGGTGCCGCGGGGGCTTTTACCGCTAGCGCACCTGATGGTGAAGCGCGAGCAGGAGGTGCATCCATTGAGCAATTGGTCCGGCAAGCCCATTATCCTGATGGCCAACCCACAGGAGTTGTTCCCACATTGGTTGGTGGAACTTTCTTCCGCCGCAGTCGTGTCGGGCGATATATTCATAGTTACAACAAAGACGGTACGGTTGCTGCCACAATTCAAGAAAAACCTCGGGATCTATTTGCCCGCGTTTTCGGCTCCGTTGCTTTAGCCGGTGGTAACGCCAGCGCTCGCCAACGAGCATTGAAGCAAAGTGTGCTGGATTCCGTCATCGATGACTTTCGTTTTTACACAGGTGCCAATTCACCGCTGGGTGCAAACTCTAAATCACGCATCGCAGATCACTTGGATCGCATTCGGGAATACGAACAACGTGCATTTGCCCTCGCTGCTGACCCCAATGCACCTAAACGTCCGTTGAGATCCGAAATACCGCACGGTGGTTCTTCAGACCCAGGCGGACAAGGAATTGATATTACGTTAGAACAATTGACGACTGAATGGCGGTTGATGGCAGACTTGTATGCGTTGTCCATTCAAATGGACCGAGTGCGATTTGGATCATTGACGTTTTTGGCCGCCGGAGAACGTATTCGTTTAAAGGGCGAATATGAATATAACGGAAAGCACCGCTGGTCCTTTGATGATGCTCGACAACATAATGCCAGTGGTGATCAAGGGTGCAGTCATGAATGGTGGCACAAATTTAATGAAAGTAAAAAGAATGAAGCGTTACGGGCCCACGCGCATATGAAAATGCGGGAAGTTGCTTACTTCCTGCATCGACTTAACGACAAGGATTCACTGGAAGCCAACGATCGCACGATCATGGAAAACTCGATGATTACTATTTCCACCGAATCTGGCGATGGTCGACACAATGATGTCAAACGTGAACTTTCAGGTGTGTTTCACGCCATCACCGGCGCCAACGGACGTTTCAAAACTGGTCAAATCATGGATGTCGCGGCCGAAGGTATTGACGTTTACAATACAATGCTCGGAGCCATGGGCGTCAAAGACAAATTAGGTCCTGACGACCGTGACAATCAAATGATTGACCGAATCCGAGCGTAATGGACACAACCTGTTTAACCTCAAAGCGACATGCACTCATACACTGATTTCCCACCACCCTGCGATTATTGGATCATCTTTCGGAAACCGTAGCAGACAGTACTGTCGCTTATCAAATCGAAGTGCAAACACAAGTGCCGCGCACACTCGGTTTACAAATGGAGTATGCCGCAGCCCATCAGTTGCTAGATCATATTCAGTCTGAACTTACCAAGGGTAACCCCCGCACCAAGATTTATTATCTGTTGGAGCGAGGCCGAGTGTACAACTCCGCCGGCGAAAAAAAACCCGCCCGCTTTTTGGCCCGCGGGTGGCCCGCATTTTGCTCCGCGAGGCTGGCTGGTCATCGCCCAATCTGCTGCTGGACGGCCTTATCCTCCTGCCAAAAGACTTGCAACCGCCGCCTAAGGGGGCGAAGATGGGGGCTGTGTCAAAACGAGACTCAACGCTCTGCGGGGAAACGTCATGAATGCCACGATTCAATTCACTTGCCCACTCTGTCAAAAACAGATGACGTTGCCCTCGGCTACGGTTGGCCAGCAGCGGGATCCTCGCAGACGTCTCCGATAAATCCGGCAGCTCAGATTCAGCCGGTTTTGGTACAGCCAGTGGCAGTTTCCCCACCCGCTGTCCAGTCACAACCGACACCAGCGAGCCAGCATGTTTTTCAGCAGATCAATACCAATACGTCCAGAAGCAAGAGGAGGCGCCCCGCTAGAAAGCAGGGACTGACCGGAATTCAAAAAGCAGTTATTGCTTACGTCGTAATAGGGTTGTTTGCTGGAATTGTCTCATTGGTAGCGTTCCGTGGATCATCGGGACCAATAGAGAACAACCGATCATCCAATTCATCTACGGGAATCAGTTCTTCAGTTCAACAAGCTAAGGACGCATTAATGGAGACTTCGCGGAAGATGGATGGGGACTTTGCACGTGTAATGCAGGACATTGTCCAAAGTGCGGAAACCGGCGGCGTACCTTGGTCAATCTGCGACAAGCGTGCTTACGGTGGCCATTTTTCTTTCGAGACACTGGCTGCGTATCAGAAGTGGCGCAGTGCGATGCTCGCAGACTAATTGCAACCTCGACCGACCTCCCCATTAGATGAAAATGGTAGCCGTATTGATGGGTGAGAGTGCTTCCGGCCAGTAGGCTCTAAGGGCAGCGGTGGCGTCGAGTCGGTATGATTGAAGCATCGCAATCCTCTTAGGATCACTAGGTGCTGCCATGAAACGACTGCTTGTCTGTCTGTTGCCAAAAGGCTTGCACTCGCCGGCCCCTGTGTGGGAAGAACAGGCTGAATGTTTGTTAGCGTTAGGGAAAACAGAACAGGCACAACTTCACTTTCGATCGGCATGGGAATTACTAAGTAAAGATGCTTGGCTCGTCGCCAATGAACCGACACGAATTGAGCGGCTTAAGAGCCAAGCCGACTGAGACTTGGCCTCGTTTCAAATACTACCTGTTCTAAAATCCCCCCGACGGGAGGGCAAGACAACTTTACGACTGCCGGCAGCATAACTACAATCACCACCAGTAGGTTAAACGTTCAATTCCCCATCCCTACAAAACTAAAAGGTACATCAGCATGTTCAAAATACACATCAAAACCTTGTCGATGCTTTTGGCAGTCGCGGTCATGACCACCAATGGTCAAGCCCAAGATACGCCAATCATAATTCAAATTTCCGGTGATGCTGGCGAGATCGCTGCACCGGAGGCTATCCAAGCTATTTTTGCGACCCAAGGCACAACCGCCTTCTTGACTCAAGGTGGCGGGCAGCAATTAATTACCTCATCAGTATCTGGTGGGTTCTTTGGTGGTGCATCCCCGGAGTATTTATTACGGATGACGCAAATTCAAGATGAGCTGGCTTTAGAAGCGGAACAAATTGAAAAAATAACCGCAGCGGTAAAAGACATCCAAACCCGACGCCAAGAAGTATACAAAGGGGTTACCGATATCGCTCCCGAAAAACGACGTGAATTCTATTCTGAAATGAATACGGTACATCAAGAATTACTAGAAAAAAAAATCGGCCAGATCCTACTACCAAAACAGAAAAGTCGGTTAGAACAAATTCAATACCAGATGCAAATGAAATCTGGCGGTGCTTATGCATTTCAAAATCCTAAACTTGCCGAAGCACTGGGAATTACTCCCGAGCAACTAAAAGAACTTCGTGAAAAAAATCTTGCTGCCAATCGTGAACTTGCCTTGGAATACCAACGCATGCGGAAAGAATCTCAAGAAAAAATCCTTGGTGACGTGCTTACCAAAGAACAACAAAAAAAGATAGAAGCACTGACCGGCGAACAATTCGAGCTGCAACCTGTCCAGCGTAGTAACTTCAATGTGCTTCCGAGTGGCAAAAAGACGCCAACAAAAAAATAGATTGCGATCGTAAATTGTCAGCAAACAATACAAGGAAGCGGTTACATTGGGCGATCGCTACCTTGGTTATATGATTGGATGAACTACTTAATGGTAAATCGAATTTTTCTTGTCGTGGTGATAATTCTGTCTTGTACGCAATTTGCTAGGGCACAGCAGGAAGAGCCTCGCTCTCTCAAACAGTCGATTGAATCGGCAATTCCATATATTCAGCAGAACGCACAAGTATGGATCGACCAAAAAAAGTGCGTGTCATGCCATCAAATTCCTTTTGGTTTGTGGAGTACACAGGTCGCTAAGAATGCCGGCTACAAGACCAATGAAGAGGTTTTTCAAAAACAATCAAAATGGGCGTTAGAGTTTTGTGACAGCAACCTTAACGCCAAAACAATGAAACGCGATGGAGCCGGAACAGATACAATCTATCAAATGCTGCTCAGTGGTATCGCAGCGGCAGAACCCGACACAATCGATTCCTTAGCGGCCTTGCTAACGACGCTACAAGAACCCGATGGTTCCTTTAAACCGGCGGGACAGTTGCCCTCGCAAAAGCGCCCAGTATTAGAAACCACACACGTATCCACAGGCTGGGCAGCCATCATGTACAACGACATTGGCAGCAAACAATATCAAGGTGCAGCCGACAATGCTCTGAAATATTCTATGAGTGATTTTCGTGGTGACAGTACAGAGTGGATCGCCGTAAAGTCGATATTAGATCAACAACAACAATCAAAAACCGAGTCGGCAGCCTTAGCTCGATTACTCGAATCACAGCAGGATGACGGTGGCTGGGGTTGGGATCACACAAATACCAGCGATGCATTTGCAACCGGCGTCGCACTGTACGCCATTTCTCGTTGTGACGGTATAAATCAGACCGTCATTGAGAAAGCTCGCGAGTTTCTTATCCGCACGCAAACCGATGACGGGAGTTGGCTTGTCCCGAGTACAAAGAAAGCCCGTAATAACAAACCCGGCGCTACCTCCAATTACTGGGGAACTTGCTGGGCAGTAATCGGCCTCGTCTCAACCAAGTAGACAAACAGTGCAGTCACGTCGTGCCGCGGCCACCGATTTTTTGTTTAATCGAGCAGCGGAGTGCTTTCACCAATTACTCGCTGAAGTTCAGCAACGGCAATGGCCCTGTCTGCAATCGCTTGGTGATAGCCAAGTTGGAGCGTCAACAAACTACGAAAGTCGCGGGTCAAACGATCAAACTCAACCTCGCCGTTGGCGTACGCAGATTGATCTGTCTCTAACGTTTGCTGTGCCTGCGGGATGATCGTGTCCTTATATAGTGTGGCCGTCTCATCAGCTCGACCTATTTCAGCTAGCAATTGAACTATTACTGCCGAGGTCCGGTCTGTCAGTGTTTCAATCGATATCGTGGAAGCGTCATATACATGTTTCGCTTCTTCCTCGAGGGCATTATATTTCTTATCCCAAATTGGAATGCTCACTTGGAGACCGAAGAACCATGGATCTTCACCAACTTTTAAGCTTGGGTTGGGTGCTCGGTTGTCGTCTGTAATAAAATAGCTCGCCATGACAGTGACGTCCGGACGACGCCTTAATTGTGCAACCGTTACACCCCATTTTTTGGCTTGATTGCGCAAACGAGCGGCTTGAATGTCAGGTTGAGATTGCAAAGCGATCTTTACGAGGTCCGCGTGTGATTGCGTTGGAGTCGATCCTTCGATTTTTTCTGGAGAGACTATTTTGGAGTCCAAAGATCGATTCAATAGTTGATTAAGAGTCGCAATTTGACTCGTACGTTGCTGCGTGAGACGCGTCAAACGTTCCTCAAGTTTGGTGAGTTCAAGAGTGCCCAACAATACGTCACGTGATGAACCTCTTTCCGCCGCGATTAAAGAAGTGGCGACATCGATCAACGACTGTAATGTTTGCTGATTGTTTTTAGTCACCTCGAATTGTTGTTCAATCAAATACAGTCGGAACCATCCAACACGAACTTGTTCCAACACGTGCAACCGCGCACTTCGATAGTCAGCCTTAGCGGCTAATGCGTGGAGGGTTGCCAACTGTTGTTTGGCATCAAGTGTTTCAACCCAGGGGATCATTTGGCTAAGGCTGATATTGCCACGCTGGGAACCTGTTGCGGTTTCGATCGGACGACCAAAGAAGTTCGCACCAACCTTGGGGTCTGGTAGGGAATCGACATATCGGGTCTTGGCGGTCGCTGCTTCAAATACTAAGGCTAATCGCTGAATTTCGCTGTTGTACTCTAGGGACCATTGTTCCAATTCGCTCCGTGTTTGCAAAGATTTCGTCGGGGCTTGTTCAGTCGTTTGTTTTTCGGTTGCAGCGGAAGTGTTGACGGACGTCTGTTGATCTTCATTGGCAGAATTAGCGTCTAATAAATGACTCGGTTCAATCAAAGATGCTTGAGGGTGTCGAGGTGTGGGTAGATTAATTGCGCAACCAGACATATACAAAACACCCAATATGAGTGGCCAATAGAGTCCGAGACGATTGATGGAGATAGTAGTTTTACGCACTTTTTATTTTTCGCTGTCACACGGAAATAATCATTCCTTCGCAGCGTAAATCGTCCAAAATACGCGGAATATTGCACTAATCCATCGGAAATAAAGGGGTTAGTGAATCGCCGTTTGAGAAAACACAATACTCGTATTTAGCTCGAATAAGCTAAACGGTCATTTTAAGCAAAAAAACCCATTTTCATGAAATGAACCAAACTATACTATAACCGTACGAAATGTATTCGAGGTTTTACGGAGTTCATTGAATTGCATAAGCAAATTCACAAAACAATCATGGCAACAGCAGTTTTGCTGCAAATGATTGCGCCAACTTGGGCACTAAATGGCCTTTGCGACAATACTGATGCATCATGTGCACAAGGTATGGATGCAATGAGTCGCTGAAACTGTGTCTAACTGCTGTGCTGCCCCAAAAGAACCTCACACAGATACAATCAGCTTACACGCTGTGTCATGCGTATGCTACGTGCAACACAGTGAACCATGGTTGCCGCCACAAGGCATCGTGTTCAGCGAACTTGTCCCGGTCAGCTTTGTTTGCGGTTTTATACAGCACAATGCCAACGATCAATACTTGGCCACTGCGAAGCGTAACCAAGTTACCACACCGTTGTCAGCGAGTCGCATGCCTAGATATGCGCAAATTGTTCTAAGTGTCTGGTTGACCTAAGCAGAATTCTATTTGGCATCTCTGCTACGAGATTGCCACAAATGACCATCCACTGATTTTCTTTGGTGGATGTTTCCAACGCCATTGTTTTGCAACCACGCAAACATATGCGAACACTTTAATTGTTTACACGTGCTTCAAATGTCTTGTAGTACACAAAGTTTATGACAACTCTTCAAAGAGGTTTAATATGCGCTACCTTACTTTACTTTCAATCGTTCTTATCTCCATTGCCGGTTGTATCGAATCCAATACGGAATCTTTCTACACTCCCGCAGTCGACGTCAGCCTAACTCCCGTAAACCAGCTGTGTCCAATCATGGGATCAGTTATTACCGCCGATGGTGGAACCACCGAATTTGATGGCAAACTTGTTGGTTTCTGCTGCCCAAGTTGTGATGGCAAATGGAGCAAACTATCCGTTATTGACAAAGCAGCGAAGCTCGCTGCGGCAGATACCGTTACAGAAGCACACGGTGACCACGAACATGGTGACGGTGACAAGGACGTTGAAAAGAAAGATGCTGAAAAAGACACCGTATCTGACGAGTAATATCGTTTAGAAAACTTGATTTATTTTGTAAGTTCTTGAAATTCATGGTGTAACGACAATGACCACAAAACCAGAAACCGAATCAGAGCAAACACAACCAAACAGCGCAACTACTATCCAATTTCCTACTCGGATGTCCTGGAATTGGTGGCTTTCGCGCTGTATCTCATCTGGTATGTTTCTAACTGCTGCGCTGCTTGCAGGTATTTTGTTTCTTATTTCGATAGGCATCGCACAACGTGTTGGCTGGATCGCGCCTGCTGGTGGATCCGCTGGCATGGTCGACCATGACCACGCCGAAACAGTGTATACCTGTCCGATGCATCCAAATATTAGGCAGCCCACCTTAGGCCGCTGCCCAATCTGTGATATGGAATTGGCCCTCGCAACCTCTGGGGCTGATTCGGGAGATTCCATCAGTGTTCTAATCCCCCAAGCCAGCCGTCGATTAGCAAATATTCAAACGGCAATCGCCACGCTAGATTCATTAAGTACTGAATTACACACGATCGGCTCGATCGAAGTCGATGAAAGCCGCCAAGCAACCATTGCAGCATACATCGACGGTCGCATCGAACGGCTATTTGCGGACTATACCGGAGTATCAGTCTCTACAGGCGATCATTTAGCGGTGGTTTATAGCCCTCAGCTGTATGCAGCTCAGATTGAATATGTCGAATCAGGCAAGGCATTGGCAAAGATGACACCCAGCACCTTGAAAATCATTCGTGAAACCCAAGTCAAACTTGTCGCCAATTCACGACATAAGTTAGTCGAATTAGGAATGACCACCGAACAACTCGCAGAACTGGACAAAACCGGCATTGCCCAGTCACGATTAACGATCTACTCGCCACTCGGTGGCACAGTCACTGGTAAAATGACGCAAGAGGGAAAATACATCAAAGCTGGCGAGCCTATTTACCAGATTGCAAATCTATCAACTGTGTGGCTCGTCCTCAAGCTATTTCCAGAAGACGCATCGCGCATGCGATTCGGGCAAACGGTCCAAGCAGAGATTGCTTCCAAACCCGGTACAATTCTGCAGGGCCGAGTCGCTTTTATCGACCCTGTTGTAAACACCACTAGTCGCACTGTTGGCGTTCGAGTCGAATTCGATAACACCAACAGAGAATTACGCCCCGGTGATTACGCGCGAGCCACCATCGATATACCAATCGGTACTAACGGTGAGATTTACGACCAAGAACTTGCTGGAAAGTGGATCAGTCCAATGCACCCACAAGTGATCCGCGACACACCAGGGGATTGCCCAATCTGTGGCATGAAACTTATTTCAACGAAAGAATACGGCTTTAGCGACACTCCCGTCGATCAACCTAAATCACTTTCGATACCACGTTCCGCTGTTCTGTTAGCCGGCGACAATAGTGTGGTCTATGTTGAAACCAAGCCTGGCCGCTTCGAAATACGCCGAGTCACATTAGGGCAGTTACTAAAAGACCGCGCAATCATCTTGTCCGGAATATCCGCTGGTGAAAAAGTTGCGACGTCTGGTAACTTTTTGATCGATTCACAGATGCAACTCGCCGGAAATCCTAGTTTGATTGATGCCACAGTCGCCAAGATGACCTCAGCAAAAAATCTTCCACTACAGTTCGATCAATGGAGTGCGCGCGGCATAACTGGTGATGATGGTGAGCAATTGGAGCAATTGTACTTGGCGTATTTTGATATTAAACAAAAACTATCGTCTGATAAAACGCCAACGAAAACGAGTATCGAAGCGTTGGATGCGATTAGCACAGCACTCGAGAAATCGGAAACCTCCGACTGGACCGAGGAAGAGAGAGAATTGTTATCACGTATTTCTCAACACTCACAAAATCTTCATGAACTTTCACTGGCAATGGCCCGTGTTGAATTCAAATGGATCAGCCAATCCATTACCCCTTTGGCAACCAAGGTGCGAGGAACCAATAACCCGCAACCGTTTTATCATTTTTATTGCCGCATGGTTAAAGAGGGCCAAGGTGATTGGCTACAGAACAACGATCGTTTAGCCAATCCTTATCGCGGTATTGAGATGCTCCGTTGTGGTGATTTAATCAACACGTTTGATGTTGCTGAAAAAGAAACAGACAACAAAGTTGATGCATCAGTACCGGAAGGGAAGTAGAAAATGCTGCGCGCCATCACATCTTTCTGTATCAAAGAACGCCTAATCATGCTGTGCCTAACGGTCCTAGTAATCGCTGGTGGCTGGTACAGCTTTCAAAATACGCCCATTGATGCCATTCCCAATATTGGTCAAAACCAAGTCATCGTTTACACATCTTGGCCTGGTCGATCCCCCAAAGATATTGAAGACCAAATTACCTATCCCTTATCGGTCGCTTTGCTCAGTGTGCCGGAAGCGGAATCCGTCAGGGGAAAGAGTCTATTTGGGTATAGCTTTGTGCAGGTCACATTCAAAGACAGTACCGATTTCTACTGGGCACGCTCACGAGTCTCTGAGCAATTAAGTAGCGCCGCCGCTGCGCTTCCCACTGGCGTAACTCCCACGCTGGGTCCAGACGCTACCGGACTGGGGCAAGTCATGTACTATATTCTTGAACCGTCTAAAGACACAAATTTGGCCAATCTTCGCAGCTTGCAAGATTATGTCGTTAAATTTGAATTAGAAGCTGTTGACGGAGTCAGTGAAGTTGCCAGTATTGGCGGTTACGTGCGCGAGTATCAAATCGAAGTCGACCCTGACAAGCTTCGCTTTCATCACATTTCTCTGAATCAAGTGATGGCTGCTATCAAAGAATCCAACCAAGACGTTGGGGCGAAGACGGTTGAATCGAGCGGTATGGAAATGATTATCCGGAGTCGAGGATTTATCGGAACAGATCAAGATGTCGAACAAGCAATCATAGATATTGAACAAACCGTCATTACGTCAGAAAACGGTCTGCCAACTCGAATCCGCGATGTCGCCTATGTACAGATCGGCCCCGCGTTTCGACGAGGAGCATTGGATGTTAACGGAATCGAAGCGGTAGGTGGCATTGTTACCATGCAATTTGGTAATAATCCAAGAGCCGTCATTGATGAAGTAAAAAAGAAGATTGCTCAAATAGAGCCGAGCT
>LWDU01035537.1_pt1 | contig 26792 bp, 18 predicted proteins | sample 727161 | NCBI WGS metagenome assembly LWDU01 (sample SAMN04566230, study PRJNA314399) | hydrothermal vent metagenome | isolation source: deep sea hydrothermal plume seawater | place: Mexico: Gulf of California, Guaymas Basin | collected 2004-07-11
CAAAGTGGGCAATATCAACGCCATTTTCCCCGGTTTCCTGAATACAGGAATTGATCTCCCACTCATAGAGGTCAAATTCGCTCCAGTTAGGCTCTTCGAGTTCCGCTATATCATCAAGATCAAATAACGGTGGCAATCGCCGCGGATGATACCAGGCCCAAATCATGCGATTGCGCTCCTGCACAGGATAACTGTATAGACACTGTTTTTCCTGGGCCTGTTTTGGAATGCTGGTGGCATAAGGCACATTCACACACTTACCGGCAGAATCGAATTCCCAGGCGTGGAATGGACATGCGATAGTATTGCCGGTGACCTTGCCGCCGTGGCCAAGGTGAGCACCCAGGTGCGGACAATGTGCTTGCAATACTATCGCCTCACCGGCATCAGTCCGATACAGCACCATGTGTTCATCAAAATAATGTAGTGGCAGAACGTCACCCGGGCTGAGGTCATCACTGTAAGCAACTGCATACCAGCCAAGCGGAATAGGTAGTTCCATTATGTACTCCTTAACCCAGTGAGGGTATCGGTGGGTTCTCACGTTTGAGGATCGAATCCATACGTGCTTTGATTTGTGCTTCACTGCCTCGATTGAGCGACAATATCCAGAACTGGTCTTTACGGATACCTTCCAGCGCCATTTGAGCGACTTCATCCGGGTGAGTTGTTTTCAGTTCCATGCCATATTCTTCCATCATACGTCGCATATCCTCAGCAGAGTGAATACCGGAATCCGGGGCGTCCTCACTTTTCTCAAAACGCGGTGGGCGAACTCGATCAGAATCAAAAATCCCGGTGTCAACGATGTTAGGCCCTGGAAATAATGCATGCACCTTAACCGCACTCTGCTGCGCGGCAGTCTGCAGATACAGCGCTTCGGTCACTGCCTGCACGGCAGCTTTACTGGCGGTATAAACGGGCTGGTCCGGATAAACAATAAAGGCACCATTACCCGAGCCTGTTATAACAAAATGTGCTTCTTCCGCCTGATCATGAAGACGCGGCATGAAAGCGTTAATAGTATGCACAACACCCCACAGGTTGACTTCAAAACACCACTTCCAATCACTATCCGAATAACCCCATAGTGGCCCCGCTTCGCCGGCGGCAATGCCCGCATTGGCAAAGACCAGGTGCGCACCACCTAACGCTTCAAAAGCCTGGCGAGCCAGCGCATCAACACTTTCCTGACTGGTAACATCACACGTCCTGATATAACTAATGGCGCCTATAGCATCAAGTGCTGCTTTTGTTTCTTCCAAACCAACTTCATCAATATCCGCAGCAAGTACCCGTGCTCCCGCCTCTGCCATGGCAATAGCCAGGGATCGTCCAACACCACTTGCCGCGCCCGTAATAACAACCAACTTGCCTGTGAAATCCTGCATATGTTATTCCTTACTTGGGACCTCCCTGCAGCCCGGGAAAGCGTGTCCCGCCAATAGTATCTGCAAACGGCCAGAAACCTTCAGCATCCAAGGGACCTGCCACCGTTATCTGTCGATCAAGAAACTCTGGCCACCAAAGATAAGCATCGACCTGTTCAAGCATGGGCAATGTCTGTGCAAGTGCCCTTCAGCGTCTGGCGGAAAGCTGTACGATATTTAGCGTATACCCGGACGACCTGGGGTGGCAGGTCAAATTCGCCGGGTTGCATACTCACGGCCCGAACGCTTTTAATCCACCACTCATTAGTTTCAAAAACTTCACCCGGTTCATCTGTCTGACTCACTGCACCTTTAAATTCAACAAACGAGTATCCCTTATGGGTGACGATGGCTTCGACCTGATCCATCAACCGGAAATAACGAATATCAGCAAGATATTTGGGCTGTCCCCAGTGCTCCCGACTGATATAGACCGCCTGTTCCTGGTCGATGGCATAACCCAACGCATAGTCACCTTCAATGCCGTCGTAGGAGGCAGCAACATTCATCACCAACCCCAACTCAGGCTCATTCTGCACCGGAAAATTGTACACTGTCAGGGTCACCAGGGGTTCACTGCCTGGACTCAGTCCTGGCGGTAAAAGCGCTGAAATGTGCTTCTCATCGGTTCGATAGACTATCTTCAGCATTGGCCAGTTAAGAATGTCTCCTGGGTTTCCTTGTGGCTCAGCATCACTCATGGAAGGCTCCTTGTTATTAAACGGGCTCAAATGTAATTGGCATCTCGCGAATACTACTCAGAAAAAAAGAATGCATGTACTTGACCGGTCCTGCGAATTTAGGTGCTCGCAGCCTTGGCAGAAGCTCAGTAAACATAATCTGCATTTCCTGTTTAGCAAGGAGCGTACCCAGGCAATAGTGGGAACCCGTACCAAAACTGCGTAAGTCCCGTGCCAGATTCGGCTGCCGAGCGGCACGGGTCACATCGAATTTATGCGCATCCTTACCAAAAACTTTTTCGTCAAGGTTTACAGTTGGATAATGCAGGACCACTTTATCGCCTTTCTTGATCTGAGCATCGCCAACTTGTACGTCTGACATTGCAGTTCGACGCATTGAAATAACTGGCCCGTTAAAACGCAGCATCTCATCCACCGCATCGGGGATCTTATCTGGATTGTCCTGTAACCATTGCCATTGTTCAGGGTGCTCCATCAGCAGGCGCATACCCTGGGCAATACCTGATCGTGTAGTTTCATTGCCTGCTGTTATCACCATCAGAAACATCCACATAAATTCTTCGTCAGAAATGGCTACTCCATCGATTTTACCGCTTGCTAACCTCCCCGTTACTGTATCGGCACTGGCCTGGGTCAATCCCTGCTTCAATGACATGGCATATTGCATCAACTGCACTGAAGCCTCCAACGCCGCATCTTTACCTTCAGATGCTTCCGGATCCTCTATAAACATCATAGTATTGGTCCAGTCGAATACCTGTTGCCTGTTTTCTGCCGGAACCTCCAGAAGATAGCAGATCGTCAATAGCGGTAGTTCAGCCGCAACGTCTTTAACGAATTCACATTGACCCCTGGGGGCTATCGCATCGACGACTTCCCTGGCCCGATCCCTTAAGAACGGCAGATACTGAGCGACTGCTTCAGGAGTGAACGCATGGCGGACAATCTGCCGCATCTTCATATGCCTTGGTTCATCCATATTGATGAGCATCTTTGCACTGACGTTATCAACCATATCCTGAGAGTCTTCCATGGGCATGGCGCTTCGCGCCTGGGATGAAAACAGTTCCTTATTACGCTCGATAAAATCCAGCTCCTGGCGCTGTGTAACCAACCAGTAGGGTACATCGGTCAAAGGGTCATCAATCCGCAATACGGGTCCTGCTGCGCTCAGCTCCTTTAGTAACTCAAGGGGCAATCCTTCGGCAAACAACTCCGGGTTCAATACATTACAAAATGGGCTTGTCATGCTAATTACTCGGTTTCGGGCTTAGTTAAAAGTTAGTCAGGATAGGCAATGTCATCTAACGTTGGTTAAGGAACAGAATACACAAGAATGTTCCTAAACAATAGCTAAATGGAATTAATTTTGATATTTTGTTCCTTTGTTTAGGTATTATCGCACCATGATGAAATCAGGTTCCCGGGCTCAAGGGCCTATCACAAGAACCCAACTAACTCGGCGCACGATACTCGAAGCTGCAGTTACCCTGTATCACGCGCACGGCGCAAAGAACACCACCGTCAGTGCCATTATCGATGCATCAGGGCTTGGCAGGACCACTTTCTACCGTTACTTCAAGGATGCAGATGATGTTCTGAACCAGGCCATACTTCAGGACTTTGAAACGCTGATGGCCGATTTTGAGGCCCAGAGTTATAAACATGCAGATATCGTTGCTCAGATTGTAGATGACATGGCCTGGTTTATTGAACAGTTGCATCGACGATCGGCATTACGATTACTATTTACGGATAACAGTCGACAATTTTACAATAAGGTCAATCTCTCCCTCACCACGTTTACCCGGGTTGGCCTGGCCTGCTCTCGGCCCACCTATGAACGTGCTCAACACCTCGGTCGGTTGCGTCAAGGCATCACTCTCAAAAAATATGTTGAATGGTGTACGTTTATCGTAGTGTCATTTCAACGAGTGAACTTTCCGATTGCCAGTAACCCGATACAGCTCAGGCTAATGCTGACCGACTTTCTGGTGCCGTCCCTGATCACGACAATTTCAGAAAATGGTAACCATATATGAACGCCCTTCTGCTTCTTTTATTGATCAGCCTTTTGCCCACTACAAATGCACTCGATCGACCCAACGTCATTATCATGGTCGCGGATGATCTGGGATGGAATGACATGGGCTTTCACGACGGCGATATTGATACTCCCTCACTGGATATGCTGGCAGAACAGGGTGTGACGCTGAACCGCTTCTATACCACGCCGATCTGTTCACCAACACGGGCAGCACTCATGACAGGCTTAGACAGAGGACCCAATTAGAGGTCCCACCTGTAAGCATTGATCTTCTGTCGCAATCAGCTGGGATCAGGAAATGCCTCGATATCCTACTATTCCCGGGCGCTGATTTGTTCACAGGTGGTGCAGCGTATATGATCCTGCTCACCACATGGTGCTGCTGTAAGGTTGTATCTTAAATGAAAACGTTCGTTTACGGATTTGCTTATTTGCTGATTTACACAACCCCCATTCAGGTCCTGTTCCTGCTATGGGTAGCCGGGCTCATCGCGACAACCGACCACAGTTGGCTTTCCCTTTCTACTGGCATTTTCCTAAGGGACAACATCCCGTTTTTATACCATTGGCTGTATTCCTGGTTCTGGAATGCCTGGCTCGATTTTTGGTGGGGTTTCCCGGCTTTGATCCTGGGGACCCTAAAACTAGTTACCAATACCCTTATCGGCATCTGGTTACTGCAAAAAGCCAGGGCTATGGATTGACACAACCGCATCACCTTTAGCTGGGGGATCTGAGTAACCTAGTGGTAGAGGCTGCAAGAGGGTTGCAGCCTCTGCCCGGGTCAGGTTTACATATTGTAACGCAGTGCTAATGCCCAGTTTCGCTCCCGTGTGTAACCACCCGTAATAAAGTTGGTCACATTGAAAGTGTTTACAAGTGATCTTTCATCATTCAGGTTCTTTCCTTCCAGGGCAGCTGACCACTTGCCTGAGCCAGATCGGTAAGTCAGCATGGCGTTCACCATGGTCCTGCTTTCGGATTCTGCATTAAGGAAGAATGGGTTATTAACATCGATAGGAGAGTCAGTGTACATTTCTGATCGGTAGGCTACATTAGTACCAATGGTCATGCTTCCTTCGCCGATGTCGAAGTCGTATCTGATGCCGAGCTGCGCGGTTGTTTCGGGAGCATAACCAAGCCGGAAGTTATCAGCGACGTTGAGTTGTGTAATGTTGCCGGCTCCGTCGTCCTGGAGCTCAATGAACTCTTCGATATCGGAGTCTAGAAAGCCCAGGTTGAGATTTATCATCAGTCCTTCAACCGGCGGCAACCAGGTTAACTCGATTTCTACACCGGTAGATTCGACTTCACCAACATTGTCCGTGATGGACTCGAGTCCTGTCGGTAGCAAGGCGATGGATTGGAGTTGCTTTTCGGTGTATTCGTTGCGGAATATCTCAACATTAAGCTGGACGCTCCCACCAGCCAAAGTAGATTTAAGGCCTAGACTGTAGGTATCAACGATTTCGGGTTTATAGGTGACGGTTCTAGTTTCCGACCCTGAGGTATCGAAACCACCGGACTTGAATCCAGTTGCAAATCCACCGTAAATAAGGGTGTCACTGGTAGGACGATAGGAAAGTTTGATGCTCGGTGTAAATTCAGCCCAGTCTTCTTTGCCGCTTTTGAACGTAGAAAAGTTCTCCACATCTACCTGATTCCCAAAACTCAGGAAAGAACCATCACTACCAAAATGGGGTAGGAAAAATTGGAAGAATGGCAGGCTTGAAAAAGCGGCTTCCATGCCTGGCTGCAAAACCAGTGGTGCCTGACCTGTGAAGCTGGTGAAGGCGGCCGCATAGTGGGTAATGGTTACGTCAGATGCCTGAACGAGTTCCTTTTCGTCTTTGGTATATCGACCACCCAGTGATAGTTGCAATTTGTCGCTGATATCCCAGTCAATATTGGCATAGATTGAGGACGACTCTAAGTCTCTTTCATCCTTGGTAGTGACTCGGTCATGGGCGGTAAGAATTCGCAATAGCGGAGTCTGTTCCGTGAAAGCATCAAGCGACTGGCTCCCGTCCAGCATATACAGACCCAATACAGCATTAACTGTGTCTCCGGTGTAGTTGAACTGGAGCTCCTGGCTGAAGTCATCTGAGTCACGTTCCTGGAGGGTGTTGATGAAAATCTGATGACTACCGTCAAAATCGAAAGGCATAGTACTGTCGACATTACGTTGTGATGTCGTTGACTTAACACTCCAGTTATCGTTGATGTCCCAGTTGATGGTCAGCGCAACGGTGTTTGAGTCTATTTCAAATAGGTCATACCCGGCGGTTGTGTGGGCTGTATTTACCTCATCAATATTAGCTGGCATGCTGACGTCAAGAGCCTCCTGCAGGAAAGCTGAACCTGGGAAAAAATTGTTTGCGCCACCTAACAGGAAGCCAAAAGTACCAAGTCCGGCACCCCCTGTTTGTTCTATTGCAACGCGGTTGGGTACAACCGGTGCCGAGGTATCCTCGTAGGAGTCCGCAACGAGCCTGACTGAAACATCTTCAGATGGATTCCATAAAAGGGTTCCTCGTACGGCCATCTTGTCTTCACTGGCATATTCACGGCCATCAAAACGGTTAGTCTGATAACCATCTCTGTCTGTAGATGAGAAGCTGAAACCGCCAAGCAGGTTATCACTCAGGGCGCCAGAAACACCGCCCTTGATTTTTATCAGGCTGTCAGAACCTGTCTTTACTTCGATATTTGCACTGGTTTCTTGCTCTGGGCTGCGACTGATATATTTAATGGCTCCGCCGATGGTATTCCGACCATATAGATTGCCCTGCGGGCCCTTTAGAACTTCAATTCGTTCTATATCGTAAACTTCAAGTAGCGCCCCGCTAGTCCGATTGAGGTAGACGTCATCCACGTAGATTCCGACACCCTGGTCAAAACCGGGGTCGTTGCCAATCCCTCGGATAAACACCTGAATGGAACCAGGAACAAGACCAGAGGTTTCGTTCATCGTAATATTGGGGGTGAGATTTTCTAAATCGATGATGTTATCGACACCTGCATTCTGTAGCGTTTCGCGACTGAAAGCGCTAACGGCAGCGGGCACATCCTGCATGTTTTCTTCCCGCTTGCGGGCTGTCACGACGATTTCCTCGACCACATAGGATGAATCTGCGCTATATGCGTTTGTGGCATTCGAGACGTAAAAGATGGGTGTCAGCAATAAGATTAACAATTTATTGCCGATCAACTGCATTGATCGTTTCATTTTTGCTTCCCTAACCCAGCAGATGGACTGGTGAGCGGCAAGTCTCCAGTGCTGTGCAAATAAAATCAACGAAATTCTTGAATATAGGTAATTTTTATAACCAAATTATCAAATAACGCAATAATACTCACCATATTTAGCGGGTTTAGTCATTTCAGCGCTTTTTAGCACCTTTATCATGGCGCGTTCGAGGTGACACGCAAGCTAGCAGCTCAACATCAATACAGTCATTGACCATCCGGTGTCTACAAACCATCTCCAGATCAATTAATCCAAAATTTCTTGCTCAGGGTACTTTTGCCATCAGGCAAAAAGGCGGTTTAAAATAACTATTCTGCATTCAGCACCGCGGCAACTCTGTTCAGGCAAGTTTTAAGGGCAAACTTCTTAGTCGTTGCCCTGTCGCTGCGAACACAGCACTCGCCACGGCAGGTGCAACAGGCGGCAATCCCGGCTCACCCACACCTGTCGGTTCAGTGCCGCTATCTATAATAACCACATCTACAGCAGGCGCTTCGTTCATTCGCAATATCGGATAGTCATGAAAATTACTTTCCTTAAAGGCACCTTGCTCCAGCTCCAAATTTCCATGCAGTGCGGCAGTCAAACCGTACATCACAGCACCTTCCATTTGCGCAGTGACGATATCCGGATTCACCGCAATACCGCAATCAACTATACACGTTACCTTGTGCACTTTAATCTGATTGTTAACAACGGATACTTCGGCAATTTCTGCAACATCAGTGAAAAACGAATGATGTGCAGCGAAACCCAGATAATGCCCTTCTGCAGGTTTCATTTTCTTCATGGTCTCGCCGGCAACCTTAATTACATTATTTAATCGCGGGCTGTTTTCGCTGTTCTTCAGGCGAAACTCAACCGGATCCATTCCGGCTTTCTCAGCAAGCTCATCAATCATGCCTTCTTTAGCAAATGCCGTGTAGGAGTGACCCACAGAACGCCAAAAAGTTAACGGTACGTCATGATCGACTGTGACATGATTCACCGTCGTGTTATCAAAGTCATAATCTTCATAAAGGCCTTCGATGCTTGTGTGATCCACTACCCAGCCTGAGAACGCATCTTTGGAAAGACCAACCATAAAATCTATCGTTCCGTCGCCCAACCCGGGGAAGATTCCCGGCATCATGTTCTGCAAAGTACGCGGCGTTATATTGCCACCCACACGTTTCGCGTGCCACGCAGTAATGTCACCGTTCGAATTAACACCTGCCTTTATCTTCATCAGTGAAGCCGGTCGGTATACACCATGTTTGATGTCATCTTCCCTCGACCATAAAAGGTGAATGGGTTTGCCTGTGGCAGCAGCGACTTGCGTCGTCTCAATCACGTGTGTGAGGGTAGCCCGGCGACCGAAGGCACCACCCAAATACGTATTATGGGAACGGACCTTCTCGACAGGAATACCAGAGAACCGAGACACCAGACCTTGCGCCACACCGACGCCCTGGGTACCGGACCAGACATCGGCCTCGCCGTTTTCGATTCTGACTACCGCGTTCATTGGCTCCATGGGCGCATGTGCCAGATACGGCGCCCAATATTCGCTTTCAATAATTTCATTTGCGGCCGCAAATCCGGCATCCATATCACCCGTTTCCGAGTCCACGAGCCCCTCATCATTTTCCATTGCCAGTTGATAGTCACTGCGAATCTTTTTGGTGTCAATATTGGTCAGTTCAATCTTCTGCCACACCGGATTCAGTTTCGCAGCAGCAGTCTTGGCTTGCCAATATTTTTCCGCCACCACAGCTACGCCACTTGAGATTTCAAGCACATCAGTCACGCCGGGCATCTTCAATGCGACGGACTTATCCACCGAAACAAGTTTCGCACCAGCGACAGGCGAACGTCTAACGACGGCATGGTGCATATCAGGTAAATCAACGTCAATTCCGTAAACCGCAGTGCCGGTTGATTTTACGATCGCATCGACTCGAGAGAATTCACGTCCAATGTATTTGAAATCTGCATCTGGTTTTAATGGTGCGGTTTCAGGTGCTGTTAGTCTGATCGCAGTGGCAATGAAATCTCCGTAAGCATGCTGTTCACCATTAATCACTACATGAGCATTCTCCGTGGATAAATCTTCCCTGCTAACACCCAGGTCCTGTGCCGCTGCATCAAGCAGTAAGGCGCGTGCATTGGCACCCGCTTGTCGCAACTGCAGATAATGCGCCCTGATTGAACTACTGCCGCCAGTGCCCTGCACACTCATTGCCGGGTTATTGTAATCACTGTGGGGGCCCGCAAAAGCAACATCCAGATCCTGCGGGTGAACATCAAGCTCTTCACCAATCAAAGTACCCAGCCCTGTCGTGACACCTTGCCCCATTTCGTCTCGGGGACAATAGAACTTAATATTATTATCTGGCGTGACTTGTAAAAAGGCATTGGGAATAAAACCTCCTTCAGCCAGCTCTATAGGAAACTCGGCTGTTGAACAGCCCGATAGTGAGAACCCCAGTACCAGGCCACCGCCCAGAATACTGCTCGATTGAAGAAATTTTCTTCTGGAAAGATTAATGGCCTTCATGCCTTCACCTCTTCGGCAGCGTTATAAGCCAATCCGGTATCAGCAACATTGAGGATCGCCTGCTTAATCCGCGGATAACAACCGCAACGACATATATTGCCAGCCATGGCGGTATCCACGTCAGCTTCGGAAGGTGAGGGGTTATTTTTGAGCAGGGATGCCGCAGACATGATCTGTCCGGATTGACAATACCCGCACTGTGGCACGCTGATGTCTACCCATGCTTGCTGCAACGGGTGCATATTCTCTGGTGAGCCAATACCTTCAATGGTGGTAATTTCCTTTCCAGCGATAGCAGAAATTGGCATGACACAGGTTCGCGCTGCAGCTCCATCAATATGCATCGTGCAAGCACCGCATAATCCCGCACCACAGCCAAACTTGGACCCTTTCAGCTTAAATGTATCTCTAACAACCCACAGAAGCGGCGTATCAGGATCATCATCCGTTCGGACAAGTTTTCCATTCAGTTTAAATTCAATCGTCATTACCTACTCCAGGGTTGATTATTGACCAGCACGAATTCCGGAAAGAATCCGGCACGCGTTGGTAATAAATGTTTGTTCTGATTTAAAAGATTCCGCAAACTGTCGCACATCGTCCGGCAGCCTCGAAGTATCGAGTTTTGATCCGGCACCCATTTGAGCGGTGCCCAACCAGAGGAATGTGAGAGACCCAACGGCATCATTGGCTTGTTCAACCGAAAGCCTCAACCTGGGCGCCAGCACTTCCGCTATTTCGGTCATCATACGTGCCATCAGACGTTTGGATTGAATGACCTTCTCAAGCGAGACATTATGCTCGATCACACTATCGAGCCGGGATAACAATGGTAGTATTCCGGAATCCGAATGCATCACGTCGTTAAAATTACGCGCGAATTGTTCATCAGACGAATCTGATCTAACCATTTCACTAAACCGTCCACTCCACACTGCCATCTTTTCACAAAAAAGCGCCAGCAGGACATCTTCACGGGTTTCAAAATAAAGGTATAGGGTACCTTTGGCGACGCCTGCCAGTTTGCCAAGTTTCGCCATGGAAAATGCTTCGTAACCCACGTCACCCAGATGTTTATTCGCGGAATCGAGGATGACTCTACGCCGAAGCTGCTTTTGCGCCTCGGTCCTCGCCCTTCGTCCAGCACTGACTTTTTCCAACGATCTCAACTCGCATAACTGACTGCCAGTCATTAGTATAAATGACCACCGGTCATTTGCAAGGATTTACGCCATCAGCATACGCACCAGACGCTCATAGTCCAACCAACTCTGCTCGTTCCGACACCGGACTTGAGCGCTGTCTGAATCCCATCGCCATTGTTGGCCTTGATGAATATCGTAGACGGCATCTTCTTCAGGCGACCAGTGATGCTGCTCAAGGCTAGTGATCATCTGGCTTCGACATTGTTCTCCATGACATGGGTGGGCGCAAATAAATACTTGCCTGATCTGGTTTTTACCTGACCCAGATGACCGAGCACACTTGACCATCCGGTGTCTACAAAGCATCTCCAGATCAATTAATCCAAAATTTCTTGCTCAGGGTACTTTTGCCATGAGGCAAAAAGGCGGTTTAAAATAAACTATTCAGCGCAGGTTTAAGTTGAGGGCAGATCCGAAGCGTTGAATCAGCGTAACCGCACCGCTCTAGGTGCCGGAGTAAGATTTACATTTGTAATTTTTACTCCGACCCCAGTTATTGATCTCGGCACCATAAGTACGTGGCGGTCTGACTGATGCATAGGACCAGAGGCCAGCAACATCGTAGCCGTGGGTATAACCATCTTCGTCTGTCAGGTTGCGACCAAACAGGCTGATAGTAATGCCATTGTCGAGCGCAGCATTCACAGAAAAATCAACCAGATTCTGGTCTTCATTCTCAAGCTCTGGTGCATTCGTGACATTGACGTAGTTCGAACCTATATGATGGTAAGCCAGTCTTGCCCAGGCTGTACCGATCGGGATCTCCCACTCAAAGGTTGCATCTATCGTACCCGTCCACTCAGGTGCGCGTCGGAATTCGAGGTTCGACAGGTCGACCAAACTGCCGTCCAACGCGGTATAGCCGAACTCATCATATGACGTATCGAGGTAACCCAGATTGGCGCGCAGTGTGAGACCTTCATACAGGTACGCCTGAATATCGATTTCCACACCCTTGATCTCAGCTGTCGAGGCGTTAGTCACGACGGTTTTCTGACCGGTGTCATTGTTATCTGGCAACTGCAGCTCTTCTTGCTTGTCGTCGTAATCCATGAAGAAGACGTTGGCATTGAATCGAAGACGATTATCCATCAACTCAGACTTGAGACCGATCTCGTAGTTGTCGACAGTCTCAGGATCATAGGGCTCGATGGCCTCGATCAGATTGCCGACACGGCCGTTGAAACCACCGGAGCGATAACCATTGGAAAAGGTCGCATACATCATCATGTTATCACTGACATTGTATGTAACGGTTACCCTTGGAGTGAATTCATTCCACTCTTCAGACGGATGACCACCGGCTGCTAGAGCGGTATTGACCATGCCGAACTGACGAGACTCTTTCTCATCTTTGGTGTACCGGCCGCCGATACTCAGCTTCAGATCTTCGGTCACACGGTAGTCAGCTTCGAAGAAGATGGCGCGAGATTCGGTATCCTGTTCTGAGAACTGAGCCAGGTCCAGAATCAAACCGGGTGCGGCAAAACCGATGTAGCTCTGCAACTGGATGGCGTATTCCGAATCCCAGATATAGACTCCAGCAACAACACTGAGAGCGCCACCGGCATCATAGGTCAGGCGCAATTCGTGACTGTCCTGCTCATACTGGGCAGGGCGGTCCGTACCATACAGCATCTCCGGCGTACCGTCCCAGCTGGATAGGATCGTCTCATCGGACTCCCAGCGACCATAGATGTAATCGACGCGCATACTGTCAGACACATCCCAACCGAGTTCCAGCGTGTGTGATTCAGAATCAAAAGTCGACTTCAATTTAGCCGGCACCAGGTCAGCAGGCAGTGACGCCTGGAAAGGTGCTTCGGGGGATGATGGTGTTCCGCCCGGGCGGTAACCCACCTGCATGACGCCGTAGCGATCGCCGGTAATGGTAGAATCCTGTGAAGGCGAGCAATAACCATAGGCAAGGCGGCGTATCCTGATCGATCTTTTCTTCCTGATAGCTGTATTCCACTGTCAGCTCATCGGTGGCATCCCATAGGATGTTCGCACCAAAACTGCTGTAGTCGTTGCTGCCTTCATCCGTACCGCGGGTGTAGTTGGTATAGAAACCTTCGCGCTGATCACGTATGGCCCCCGTCAGTTTGATGCCGAAGTCTTCACCATTACCCAGGTTCAGGACGACATCAGCATAGTGCGTGTCATAGTCCTCGGCACCAACACGGAACTTGCCACCCGTTTCTTTCGTAGGCTGAGTTCGCTTAACGTTTATCAGACCGTGTTCCCTGAGGGCCACGCAGTACTTCGATACTGGCGATATCGATACTTCGCAGTAGCGAGCCTGAGTTTGCACCGAGGAATATGCCATCAGCTACCACACCGACTGCCGGGTCAAAGTTCTTTTCTACATCGGCCACTCCGACTCCACGTAGAAAGATCGCGGCGACACCGCCAGGGCCCTGCGCCGTATCATCAATGATGAGGTTTGGTGAGATGTTCGCCAGATCCGTTATGTCACGTGCAAACTGCCGATCAATTTCAGTCTGACTCAAGGCGCTCACTGACACGCCGACATCTTGCAGATTCTCTGCCCGCTTTCGGGCCGTAACGACGATTTCTTCGAGCGCTGGTGATTCAGCAAATGAGCCGGATGAAAAACTGAGTGCAGAAAGCAGGGCCGCTGCTGTGACTACTAATTTCTTCTTCATGATGGTCCCCTCTTGGAACTTCTCTTTTTAGTTTTGTTTACTCTCAATAATTGTAGCACTTGGACAGACTCTTATCGGCTGGACAGCCCGTCGTCAAATTCTTTGGTCTACTTCGGAGCATTCAACACCGCCCCTGGCACCGGATTAAAATAGTGGATCGTGACTTTTCTCTTTGCGATCTTCCATACGCCTTCTCTTCTCTGCAGCGTATCGTAATAGGTAGCACCGACAATCGTGCATTCTACAATCAACATCACACATGGCTTCAGCATTGTCGGCATCAATGAATTCGATTCGCAGATTGGTTGTCAGATGATGGGATTCCTTCCATGCCGGCCACAGCACTTCCTGGACTGCTGTATGAATGCCTTCATGACCTGTAAAGCTGCCGAACGGCGGCCCGATATCCCAGGCGCAGTCCGGCCACCAGATTGAAAGGAAACGATCATAGTCACGTTTGTCGAAACCGTGGCAATAATCAGACGCCAGGTCACGAATATCTGACCTGGACTCCAAGGAATTCTGGAACCTCGTACTCGGACATTGTGCTCATGTGTAGCACTCTCTCGCACCTGTCTCTACTAGCGGACTCGTTTTTGGCGACTCTGTCACCACACAACCGCTACCAGATCTCTCCACAAGCTCCATGATCGCTTCCTGTTAAACTTGATTGCAGCAATCAAGATAAGAGATTCGCATGTTCAAGTCCAGCTACCCTGCACATAAGGTGTCAATGATTCGTTCGAGGTGACACGCAAGCCAGCAGCTCAACATCAATACAGTCATTGACCATCCGGTGTCTACAAAGCATCTCCAGATAAATTAATCCAAAATTTCTTGCTCAGGGTACTTTTGCCATGAGGCAAAAAGGCGGTTTAAAATAACTATTCAGCAGGTGTGGGCGGTTTGCTCGGCACATCTGTCTGGAATATCTTGAGCTGGCAGGGGTATTTCGATGGCCTGTGGCCGCCCAGCGGACGTCCCGTATCAGAGTGACGCCGCTAACGTCTTGCAGCAAACGGGTGACGAGATGAAAGCTAATACGGGGAACAGATCGTGACACAGTATGATGGCGCTTTTGCTTCACTCAGTGAAGAGCAGCGCTTTCGTCGGCCAAGCAGACACCGGCCATATCGTGGCCGGCGTTGGGCCTGTTCTTGCTTGGGCTGACCATTATTTCGTCTGCGTCAGGTATGGCGATTACCGATGGGATTCCGCTTTGGTCTGGCATGCTCGCCAACGGCCCTGGTCTTTACCTGCTGTTTTCTATCATGCACGACGCTCTTCATCGTAATGCCTCTACCAACAGACGACTCAATGAAATATTCGGACGTATCTCGCTGTTACTGCTTATTCCAGCTGCGCCATCGAGATTGCGCGTTGGACCCATTTTCAACACCACCGATTCACTAGTAACGATCAAGACCCAGACAACTTCATCCACCATGCTAAGGGGTGGTAAATTCCCGTGCGGTGGTCCAATTTTGATTTGCACTACCTAGCAGCCTTCCTGAGCAACGGTGGAAAAGAAAGGCGATGTAGGGCGCCAGCCCTCATTTTCTCCGCATTAGTTTTTGCAACGGTCGTTGCGGTGTTGATTCTTTTGGGCTATGGCATGGAAGTACTATTCTTGTGGTTGTTAGCGTCGCGTTTCGCGCTGTTTCTGGTTGCTCTTGTCTTCGTGTACTTACCCCACTATCCGGCAAAGGTCACGGCCCAAGAAAACGAATATCAGGCAACAACCATCAGTCAAGGCTGGGAGTTTTTGCTGACGCCTTTGTTTGTGTACCAGAACTATCATCTTATTCATCACCTTTACCCAACGGCACCTTTTTACAACTACATCAAAATTTGGCGACTCAAGTACGAAGAATTAAACGCCCAAAACCCGGCAATACAAGCTGGATTTGGACTAACCTCCCTTTATCGAGCGGTGGAAGATTAAGATTCACCAGGTGCATGAATTATTAGGAGAGATATTTTAAGCGACCTAGACCTACTGACTAATCGACTTGCAATAGAGGATCTTTTTGCGCGTTACGCCCACACAGCTGATACTTACGACGCTGATGGCTGGGTCGACTACTTCGCAGAAGACGGTACCTTTGAAGTTGAAGTTGACGGCGGCGTGATCCAGGTGCAGTCAGCAAAGCACCATTGTTAACAAGGTGCAGCCATGAAATTTCGCCGCTAGCGGCGTTGTATTTGTTTGGCTCGCGGTCATTTCGCCTCCGTATCGTTTTCGCGTTTGCGCAGTTTAGCCAGGGCGTTGGCTGGAAAGTGGTCCTCTACCATACTAGATCTTTGAAGATAATTCCCGGATACCAGCAGAGATATTTGAATTAGTACAGTAAAATTATGTTCGCTACGTAAAAAATAATCCAAAACTTTATGAGCTAATGTTTAGTCGACGAATTTGGAAATTAACGAAACCCACCAAAGAATTGCTATCCATTTCAACCGGGTTTTTCAATTACAACTTGATAATAGTTACCAGTTGACAAAATGACGGCGTGTTAAACCCTAATCGAAATTCCCTGCGATTGTCTCAGGTTGTCTGGGCCACGATGCACGGCATATCAAAATTTTTAATAGATGGCGTTTACGATCAACCAGAATCAGTGGAAGAGATGTGTGGTTATGCAATCCACATGTTTACTTCATATCCAGGTTCCCACACAACAAATGATGGAGTAGATGAATGAAATTACCAAACTGGCGGCAACAACCGACAACTAAATTCAGATTAGCCATGGGCATGCTTATCATATTGTCCTCTTTTACCAATACCACTAATCTATTCGCAGAAGAAACGTCCTCAGAAGCGGCTGGTGAAGCCTATGAAGAGAATTGGTGGCGTTCAGTCCGTCAGGGTATGTGGCAATGGGAAGGCGCAGATTGGACTCGAGTAAGCGAAGCACTTTCTCGTATTGAAAATGCCACGGGTAAACGTCGATACGAAGACAAAGTAGACACGATCACAAAATATGGCACAGGCCATTGGGTTTACGAATGGAGTCGAATAGGCAAGCAAGCGCAAAAGGAAGCAAAGAAATACGAAAAGAAAGGTGATTCACAAGCTGCTCTCAATGCTTATATCGAGGCTTCAATTTATTACACTCAAGCAAGCTATCCACATTTTAGAGACAAGCATTCAAGAAATGCCATTACCAAGGCAGTCGAAATGTACAAGCAAGCAGGTCGTCATTTTGCAACACCATTTGAGTCATGGGAATTGGAAGTTGACGGTGCCAAGTTTACAGCTTTAGTTCACTTTCCAGCCAAGCAATCTTCTACACCCTACCCCGTCATAATGAAGACGGGCGGTATGGATGTATTTAGCACTGAATACTATCCACTCTCAAAAACCATTAATGATGCTGGCGCAGTCATGGTTGTTTTTGATGCACCGGGCACTGGTAATCTAGGTATTGTTGATGCGAATTACGATAAACATCATGTTGCTGTGCTTCAGCATATAATGAAGGACAAACGCTTTGATGCTGAGAGAATTGGCGTATGGTCAGAGAGTTTGGCTGGTTTAACCGCCGTTAGAATCGCTCTAGGAGAACACAGGAAAAACATCGCTGCTGCTGTCAATAGCTGTGGACCCATGCATTCCTTATACGCAATGGAATTAACTGGCCCCTCGCCAGATGGATATGATGTTCACGCCCTGGTTAATGCTTACAATAAAGGCACCTTGTCCGACGCAGAAATGGCAAGCTTTAACAAGGCAAAGCTCACACCAGCACTAGCCGGTATGTTTATGGATTTTCAGAGCCAGACCTTTTTTGACCGCGCTCGCGCCAATCCAGATAACGTTCTTGATATTATGGCAAAAAGCTTACCGGTTTCCCTTATTGAGCAAGGTTTAATTGGGAAAAGCAATATGACTAACACACCCATCCTAACAATCAATACTCATGCCGACCCCTTAGTTCCATTGTCGGAAAGCCAGATGGCAACTGACGTATCAGTCCAGGGCAAATTAATGATTATAAATGAATACGGTGGTCACTGTGTTTCGAGAGATGAAGTGCCGGTTATTATGGAATGGCTCGCGTTTCACCTGAAACTTGAGACTTTAGGAGATTTGGTCAAAATTAACCGTGGTGGCTAGTTAGTTATTTCATATTCACGGCGATGTCTTGGCATCGCACGGTTTTGGCCGCATGATCCAGGTGCAGTCAGCAAAGCACCATTGTTAACAAGGTGCAGCCATGAAATTTCGCCGCTAGCGGCGAATTCCCTGCGAAATGATATTCACAGCAAGTTTCTCGGCAGACTTGCGCTTGGCTGTTTCTAGAAAAGCGTATCTAATTTGACCTGTTCTCTTGGTTCGCTTTTCTGCTGCTAGAAACCCTAACGCCCCTGGTACATAACTTAAGCGGTTATATTCATGCGCTAATCTTTAGGGACAAATCCTCGACCTGCGTATCAAAATCATAATGCTGAAGTAGGATCTCATCGCTCCATAATAAGGCTCTAGCTTTATCATCTACTTCATTAGGAGGCGCCTCACTAGGACCAGTAATAAACACTTGAGCCAAACATCGTAACTGGGACTACTCCATGAGGATTCACTTAGAATTTAGGTGCGGTCGCTGGTCCGCGAACTGGATCGTTGTCGTTTTCGCCACGTTCGCGGTGAACATCCAAATCTTTTCTTAAATGCTCGCGAAAATGCATCGATGTTTGCATCGCCCAAGGCATCGCTGAGTTGGCCGATACTGATGTCGGACTCCGATAGAGCATCCAACGCACGACGTTCTCGAACGCTATCAAGCAGTTGTTGATAGCTCGTACCTAGTTCAGCAAGTTTGTGCTGCAGAGTACTTCTCGCGAGAGGGAGAAACCTGACCACTGCGTCGACCGAACAACCGCCGGCGAGCAAGTTCTTCTCGATCAATACCGAGACCTCGTCTACCAGATCACGTCGCTGAGCCACATTCTTCTGATCGACAAATCCGTGAAGTATGGCGCTCAATTGACGACCTGCAGACGGCAGCGCTTTGGTCAGATCTGAAGCGTGAAACTCGATGCCATTATATTCGCCATCAAACAAGACCGGGCAAACGAATAGCTGTTTTAAGTACCCACTTTTCTTAGGCTCGGGTGTTATCATGTAGATGAAACTTGGCATCCAGGCGCCGAGGGTGAGCGCCTTGATTAGTCGATGCACGAGCACAAGATTGTGTTCGATCCCGAGTGCCATCGGCGTTTGATCGAACTCATTGCGAAACCGTGTTTGTGGGGCGGCTTGCGGGCTAAGCGCAGGCAAGCGACCAAGATAGCGCCAATTCTTTGAAGAGCTTAGCGCTCTTCATAAGGCTCTAGAACTTGGCTGTTTATTGAACACACGTTACACTTACTTATAACAAACCGGTTCGATACTCCTATCCGGCAAGTTACGTTATATTCAGCTATCACTTCTCATTGTAGGGTCGCCTGATGACAACGAGGGTCAGCGCTGTAACATTTATGGGGACGATACTACTTTGGGTAATGTCTCCAAACACCAGAGCTGAAGCCTATGGCTCTGGCTGGTATGGAGAGCTCCAACTTTCATATGGCCATGAGGACAATATCAGCCGTTCCTTTTTGAGTATTGACGAGGTCTCGGATGATATCTCATTCCCAAAAGATCGATAACAACGCTCAGCTGGTGTTCTATGGTTATGTGACCTACTCTGTCCACGATGAGTACGGCGACCTGGACAATATCGCGAGTTCTCTCGGCGGCAGCTACACCTACCAGCCCAGCCCAGCCTACGATTCAATCTGGTACAACGGGGACGTCAGCGTTACTTATTTCGTGTATGACAACAGCGATGCGCGGGAGGGTTTGTTAGCTGATGTAGATTTGAGCGTTAACAAACGACTCGGCACCGGAATGACTGGACATCTGGGTTATCGATATGCTGATTTTATCTTCGTTGGGAAGAGCAAAGCGGAAGAAAAACGTGATGCTGTGTTCAATACTGCCACACATGAAGTTTACATAGGCATCGATTACGAACTTCAACCTGCGGTTTATGCCTATGGTGAATACACCTTCCGCCACGGCGACGCAAACTCAAATAATTCCTCTGCAGCAGGCCTGGTCGAATACGACGCCGAAACCATTGATCGCGTGTTCGATGACTGCGCGCCATCGGACTTTCGTTGTCAGCCCCGTTACTCTGGCAGGACAGTGAGCGACATTCACCGGCTAAACATTGGTGTCGTCTTCCCTATCAAGACAGTGAATGTAGATATTTCCGGGATTTATTACGACGCTGAAGGTGACAACGGTAAAAAATACAAGGACTGGTTCCTGTCAGTCGGGTTGATATGGAACTTCTGATGAAAAGGCTCTCACGATTGCTGGGATTCGTGCTGCTGCTCACCGCTTCTTCCACCTTTGCCACTCACCATAGCTGGAAAATGGCAGAGGTGTTCAGCAACCTTGATGGCACGCTGCAGTTCGTGGAGCTAATTTCAGTCCAAAACGGCCATAGTGAGTTGTCGTGCTGCTTCTTGGTCGCGGGCAATGCTGAAACAGGTGTTGATAATGGCTTTAAACCCACAGACCTCTCGACCACTATAACCAACGGTCACTCCCTGTTATTTGCGACTGCTGGATTTGAAGCGGAGTATGGCATCACTCCGGATTACATCATTGATGACAACTTCCTGACCACGGGGCCCGGGGACGTCGAATATGTCGACCGTCTGTCGTGGAGCAGCCTGCCAACCGATGGATTCAACTCGCTGAAAAGCAGCGAGGAAGTATCCCCTGCTACACCAAAAAATTTCGCAGGCACCGAGATCACCATCGAAGCAGAATCAGATCCGACATATCTTGGCCGGGCGTATCACTTGACAGCCTCCTCCAGTCCGAATTTATCAGAAGTTCACATCATCAATACCTCGGGCTCAGAGTTGTCGTTTACTGGCACCCTTTACCATAAAAGTGGCGCTAAGCTTGGGGACAGTGATGTTGCCCTCCACGAAGGTATAATAAAACCGCAAGGTCGCTTGATACTGTTCTCTACTGATCTGGAACAACGGTTCAATGAATCGTCCTGGACCGGCCCTGCCATACTTGATGTCACATCGAGTAATCAGTTCGAGTTGATGACAAGACTTTCTCGGAGTGGCCGTGTAACCAGCACCAACTGTGTTCGAACTGGCAATGTACATAATGTTGAGGGTACTGAATCGCCTGACGTCACCTACATTCGGTTTATCAATGATGGTTTCACTACCATATCCGATATTCGTGCAACGCTCTATGACGCAGATGGCAATATGATTGGTCTACCTGACACCCAGTACTTCGAAGAACTGGGCCCAAGAGAAGCGGTTTTCAAGAGTCGGGGTTCGATCAGCAATATCGTCGGTGAGACATGGGAGGGTGTAGCTTCTCTGGTACTCAGCGAAACCTACGAAGATCTGCAATTGATGAACCTGAATTTCGTCAACGATGAGACTTTTTTCAACTTCTCATGCTATGTGAGTGCAAGTGATCAAAGTGGAAGCTGATTGCATGCCATGAGTGGAATCATCGGTGCATCAATTACCTACCGGTTGGCCTTGGGACTGCATGCGGGAAAGAAGGTGCTGACGTTGCAGGCTGTACCTGTGAGCAGCCATCGAAAGAAGGCAAGTGAACTGGTCAGTAAATCGGCGTGGCCTAGTCGAGTGCGTGCAGGTACAACAGGTCCACTGACGTTACCTTCAGCGCCGCAAGCGCCTCATTGATCTGCCGATGCCACTGGGCGCGTCCAGGGATTTTCCGCCGTTACCAAAGGCGTTGATTTTGGTTCCAATGTACAGATTTTCAGGCATCACGCGGCCCAATATCGACTCTGTTCCACCGTTTGCGTAGTCTCGGACGGTATCGATCTCACACTTTCCATCGGCAAGATTGCATTTCACGACCTCGTGGTTGGCGAAATACACGAGTTGTTCTCTAGCGGCGTTGTATTGGTTTGGCTCGCGGTCATTTCGCCTCCGTATCGTTTTCGCGTTTGCGCAGTTTAGCCAGGGCGTTGGCTGGAAAGTGGTCCTCTACCATACTTGGTCAGGTCATGGAGGCCCACCTCGCCGCGATGGTGGAACATCTCGCCAAAGTCCAGATACCACTTCATCTCTGCAACGTTGCCGCTGGGGTCGTTACAGAGCAGCGACATGCAGGTGTCGGGGTCCGTCGGGAACAGAGAGTTGTAAGCGTTGAGTAGATCAATGGCCGGGGCATGCCCCCAACGGGACAGGGCCGTGCCTACATCTCTGGGCATCTTGTGGTGCTCCATGCATACCTTCACCGCGTCGCGCATCCGAGAGTAACTCTCAAACCCGGTGTTGATGCCGTAGTGCGGAACGGGCACCAAGTCCTTGTTCCCACCCATGTCGTGAGAACCATCGTCCCCGCTCAGGGCGCCGTATGCCTCAACAGAGGAGCGACAAACGAGAAAGTGCCCCTCCATCTCATATTCCAGCTGCACGGTACGGCGCGACGCGTCCACCGTCTGGCCGTGAGGGGTCCAACCAACCACATTCTCGTAGTAATTTTTGTGCATCTCCAGGGGGTCAGCGTTGTGGAAGAACTCCTCGATCCAGGCATCGCGCTGCTTGCGTTGGCCCAGTTTGACGTATTTTCCTGTATCGCTCATGACAGGACAGTTTCGCAGTCCCTCTTCAGCCTTCGCCCGGGCTGCGGCCAGGGCGGGCTCATCGGGAAAGGACACGGCCATATTCTGGCCATAGACAAAGGGGGTCGCTGGGAATCGCTTGGTGTAGGCTTCGCCTTCCAGGGTGCACACAAAAAAGATGCAAGGGTAGCCGTCTGGATCCCGAAGCACGATGGCCTCTCGGATCAAATCGCCCCCAAACAGCCCCTGTACATCGCCCAGCGGTGTCCACCTCACCCGGCCATGGGGGTCCTTTTCGGCGATTCGGGCCATCTGTTTGGCGTAAAATCCAGGTTCGAGAATCACGCCGTGGAAGGGAAACGCGATGTCAGCGAAGGTCAGCGGTCCATCGTCGGCCGAATCGTCGTCTACGCCCGGAATCTCGTGAAAGCGCCGGGTCAACAAGATTTTCATCTCGTCGGTATAAGACATAGAGGTCGGTAGCGCTGGTTGTGGCGCATCTCGCAGCACCTTTGGGCAGTTCTGGTCTCTAGACCAGGCCCCGTGGCCAACGGCGCCCGCCGGCGGAACCTCCTTGTGGAATACAATAAACGACGCAAACGCTCCAAAAGAGGCCCAGGAGGAGCCGTATGCATTTTCCTCGGTCCCCGCATGGGCACGATCAACCGTCTTGTATAGTGGCCATCCCAGCACGTTGTTGTAAAAGCGCACGCAAGCCCGCACATCCTGGGTCTTTATGGCCATGTGACAGGTGGCGAAGCCCAGATCATTTGGTTGACAGCCGAACGAATCGAGAAAGCTCGCAACCTGCCCAAAACCATCCTGAGAGGCCGCATCTTCGGAGTGCATCCCCAGCACTTTGGCAAAGAGTGACAGCGCCTCCGACCGGTCGAGGGTGTTGTTTCCGTCCGCGTCCACCTCGGCAATCAGGCTGGTCGCCTTCTCTAAGGTAAGCTCGATGCCCTCAGCTGCATATCCGGTGACGATCTCCTCTGGAGTAATAATGCCGTCGTTGTCGGCATCTAAGACAGCGAGAAGCTTGTCAATACGCTGATTCTGGTTCAACTCCTCGTCGTCGGATACCCGCCGAAGCTTGATAATAAAGCCAGCGCCAACGGCGAGCAGGGCCTTGGCCATCTTGTCCAGGGAGGCCTCCCACAAACGGCCATCTCCAATCACGTCGTGGGCCGGAGCGATAGCAAGTCCGCCGATGGCCGGATCCGCTTGACGGCTCACATCGGCAACCAACGACCAGCACTTGTTGATGTGCGCCAACGTATTGGCCTCGCTGACGTTCGACAGGTTGGTGGGCTGTCGCTCTTCCTCCCCCGTGGTCGCCACGGCGTAATCGTAGGAGATCAGGAACGTGGTGCCGCGGTGCTTCAGATCATTGTCGAAGAGCAGTTTGCGAAGAGCGTTGCCGTCGAGCCCCTTCCCGATGGGCACCATGGTGGGAACCGCCGGTACGATTTTGCGGTTTGAAAGGCGTAAAAGCACATTAAATACGATCTCGGGGGTGGCGAAGGTATTCAGGTGGCGTGTATATGACTCGTGCAGAGACCGCATGATGTCGTCCAGATCCCACTCCGCTGTCTGGTCGAGCATGTCGAGGGCCTTGGTGACAACCGAAATCCCCTCCATATTCCTAGCGCCCATGTGTTGATCCCATCCACGGGGGATGTAGGCTTCGAGCACATCGGTGGTGAATCCCTCGGGCGGATTCACCCAATCGATGGAGCGCAAACACGCTGCCAGGCTGGGAAACGGCCGCTGCAACTCTTTCGCGGCGGTCAGGCCGAATCGCAACATACCCCTTGACCGACCGCAGGAATCCTTGTCTTGAATGGCCTGAAAAAGCGTCTCCAAGGATTGCTGCCACAGGGCACCGTACTTAAGCGGATGCACGTCGGACATCACAATTTCGCGGTCCTTTTCCAGTGGACCCACAACCAGGGCATAATGTCCCCCACCCTTGGGTTTGTTGTGGGCGATTCCCGTGTGAAAATTGAGCACACATACATCGTCGCTTCCCGCCGAACTATTCATGAGGCACGCGGCCCAAAGGTGCTCCGCGGTAACGCCGCTGTCGGAGTCAAAGTGATAGCACTCGCAGAATATCGGCAGGTTCGCCCGGCGGATATAGCGAAGCGCCATGTCATGCGTTTCCGCCAGGGTCATGCCGTCGCCCACCGCCGAATGGATGTTCACGTGGCAGGTAAGCAGCACATCGTCCACGGTTGTGGGATAGCCCAGCGTAGAAAGGGCATAGGCGATGGCGGTTGTTTGGCAACAGTTGATGGGCTGCTGAAAGGACGAGCCCAGGACCGCCTCCATCTGCTCGGCCGCCCGTCCGTCGTTGGTTTGCGAGATGAGCTTTGAGGACAACCAGTTATGTTGGGTCAGCGCCGTTTCGATGGCCTGCTTCACCTGGCGGGCCAGGGAGGCGTCTTCCGTCAGCAGACTGCGCCTTTCTTCCGCGTCGGTTTTGATGAAAACGGCGTACATCGTCACCTTCGGACGCAGTGCCATGTAGGCGCCGCCCAACATCAGTAGTGCTCCGGTGGCCTCTCTTATCCACCACACAGCATTGGCGGGGTTGACATGCAAGACGATTGCGAGCAGCCCCACCAGCGCCAGGACGAGTCCCATCCAATCCCGCTTTGCCGGGATCTCCTCGGTCCGCGTGGATCGGATGGACGCCATATCGTAAGGGGTGCCGTGGATTTGTGCGTTTTGCGCTGTGATGGTGATTTCATTCGCCCGAAAGAGAAACTCCTCGCCCATTTGCTCGTCCTCATTGTTGACAGCAGAAGTCTACGCCACCTTGTGGCCCACAGGAACTCGAATGGGCGGGCACCCGGTCTGAACTGGTGATCGTCACTAGGTCGACCCCCCAACCATATCGGCGGTGAGAACTGGGAGGGTGTAGCTTCTCTGGTACTCAGCGAAACCTACGAAGATCTGCAGTTGATGAACCTGAATTTCGTCAACGATGAGACTTTTTTCAACTTCTCATGCTATGCGAGTGCAAGTGATCAAAGTGGAAGCTGATTGCATGCCATGAGTGGAATCATCGGTGCATCAATTACCTACCGGTTGGCCTTTGGACCGCGTGCGGGAAAGAAGGTGCTGACGTTATTGAGAAAGTATTAAAGCATCTGGGGCTGGATGAGGCCTCACAGGCCAGGAATCGCTCACCGCCAGAAGGACTGTTCGCGCATTCGACACAACTACTCTGATATCTGCCAACGCTGATCGGGAAGGTTTTGGCCGCATGATCCAGGTGCAGTCAGCAAAGCACCATTGTTAACAAGGTGCAGCCATGAAATTTCGCCGCTAGCGGCGAATTCCCCGCGAAATGATATTCACTTGCGCTTGGCTGTTTCTAGAAAAGCGTATCTAATTTGACCTATACTCCGGGCAGTTCTGGCCAGTAGGAAGTCAGTCCTGATCCGACCAAACAAGCAGGCATGGGCCGATTGTCTTGAACCGTGGCTGAAAGCTCCTCATGCGGTTGCTTTTACATTTTTGGGAAAATGGGATTTAAGGTAACTATTCCCAAAGCATGCGCGGACGACGTTCAGATCGTGCACATGTTAGAATTTCTCTGCAAAATCTACAGAGCGCAAAAGAATGAACACCAGCACTGAAGAACTCAATATCATCAAGACCGTTCTCGAATTTTGTGAGTCAGGCACCACTCAGTTGCACAACAACTACACCGATACTGAGCATGTTAACCTGGAAATCAACACGCTGTTTCGTAATTTCCCGATTATCGTTGGCTACGCTGAACAGTTGAAAGAGGCTGGTCAGTATCTCACTCACAACGAAACCGGCATTCCCATTTTAGTTACCCGCAATCGCACCAATGAGGTAAAAGCGTTCATAAATGTATGCAGACATCGCGGCGCAAGGGTTGTAAATGAACCCTGTGGCAAAGCAAATACCGTGTCCTGCCCCTACCATGGTTGGACCTACGACCTGAACGGAAACCTACGAGGCATGCGCCAGCCAGCTGGATTTGATGGCGTAGACAAGAACACCCATGGCCTGGTCGAATTACCCGCGTTTGAACAGTTCGGCTTGATTTGGGTTCAACCAAAGCCAAGTGACGAAAAAATCGATATTCAATCCTGGCTCGCCCCTATGGCCGAACAGCTCACTTCTCTGAACCTCGAATCGCACACAATGTTTCGGCAGTGGTCGCTGAATCTCGACATGAACTGGCACATCGCGCTAGAAGGTTTTTTAGAAACCTACCATTTTTGTTCGGCGCACAAAAATACCGCCTGCGCTTCCTATCTTGATA
>LWDU01039983.1_pt1 | contig 26777 bp, 24 predicted proteins | sample 727161 | NCBI WGS metagenome assembly LWDU01 (sample SAMN04566230, study PRJNA314399) | hydrothermal vent metagenome | isolation source: deep sea hydrothermal plume seawater | place: Mexico: Gulf of California, Guaymas Basin | collected 2004-07-11
TTATCACTGCCTTGGCGGGTGAGGGTGAACTGGTCGTGGCCGAAGAACTCGGCCGCGGCTTGGGACAGCGCGGGCTTGAGGGCGGCGAAGGACGCTTCCGTGTTGGGCGCGGTGAGCCGGTCGTTGGCGATGAAGCGAAAACGGCGGCGGTCGAACTGCACCTTGGCCTTGAGATCGTCCTCTTCCTCCAGCGATTCGGCGGCGCTGCACACGGACTCCACGGCAGTGTAGATGCGCTCCGGGAGTTCTCCGGCCTGCGGTTGCTTGCGCTGGTAGAGCAGGCCGAACTCCCCGTCCGACTGATCGGTGAGGTAGCTCGCCTCGTGCGCGGCCAGCACGACTCCGGGGCCGTCGATCAGCAGGTGGTTGGCGACGCGCTGGTTTTGAATCCACGAGTGGAAGACCGGAACAAAGTCGCGGGCCTCTACCTCGCTTTCCGGTTGAGCGTAAAGTTTGATGCTGATGCGTTGCAAATCCATGAGGTTTCCCCTTTCTTTTGAGAGTCACACAACTTTTAAATCCGTGAAATCTGCGGTACAACTAGGCTGCGGCAGAGGCCGGGATCGCAGGTGGTTTCTGTTCCTGCAACCTCGCGTAGCAGGCGTGGGCAGCGTCGATGAAGAGTTGGGCTTCGTCAATCAACTGCCGGACGGCTTCCGCATCTTCGGCCACCGGTCCCCACTCGTAACGCCGGATGAGGTAGCGGGCGAACTTGCCCTTGGCGTACTTGTCGTGGAACAGTTCGGTGTCGAGGAAGCGTGTCGTGAACTCGCGCACCACCACGTCCGGCTGGTCCGGAACGTCATAGAATTGCTGGCGCACCAAGGCGCAAGCCGCGTTGATCATACCCCGGTAGGCGAGGGCGTCAGCCTGTTCGTAGTGGTTTTCCTCCAGCCGCAGTTGGGCCTCGAAGACCTGACGCTCGGCATCCGCGAGGTTGAACTGGAGCAAGGAAACCACCTCTCCGGCGCACTCCCCAACACCCAGATCGCCCAGCGTGAATTCCCGGACATCGCCCCAGTCGCGATAGAAGTCTGGGTTCTCGTCGTAAGTCGGCGCTGACCGCATCAGGTCCTCGATCAGCGAGCGCAACTCCTGCTTACCCACCCGCGTGGTGAACTCGCGGAAACTCTCGTCGCCTTGGCGGTTGCGAACGAAGTGGTCGGTGATGTGGTCCACCACATCCGGGATGCGCTTCGAGGGCACGGCTCCGATGGGCTGGCCGACCGCCCCGGCGTTTTCCTTCCACTGCCCGCCCAGCACCACTTGGAAGTGCGGCACCTTGTAGCCGTTGATGGTGCGGCTGTTGCCGAAGAAACCCAGATCGGCAACATGGTGCTGCCCGCAGGAGTTGAAGCAGCCGCTGACCTTGATGCGCAACGCCCGCACAGCTTCGTCCATCTCGTAACTCTTGGCGGCGAGGCGTGTGCGCAGTTCCTTGGCCAAACCCCGGCTGGCCGCAATGCCTAGCTTGCAAGTGTCGGTTCCGGGGCAGGAGGTGACATCAACGATGGTGTTGGCATTCGCGGTGCCCAGCCCGATGGCCTTCAGGTCGGTGTAGAGTTCCGGCAGGTCGGCCTCGCAGACCCAGCGCAGCAGCAGGTTTTGCTCAACGCTGGTGCGGATGCTCTCGCCGACGTACTTGCGGGCGAGGTCCGCGAACTTGCGGGCCTGATTGCTGGTGAGGTCGCCCAACGGCAAGGCTACCGTTGCCACCACGTATCCGGGTTGCTTTTGTGCCTTGACGTTGGTGCGATGCCATTCCTCGAAACCCTCTGGCAACGGCTGGTCCGCAGACAGGGGCGCAGGGGCTTTCAACGGAGTTTCCCCATACGCCGGAAGTCCGTCGAGATAGGAGGTCCAGCGCGGGTCGAGTGGTAAAATCTTGCGTTCCTCCTGCACGAGCTGCCGGAACTCCTCGATGCCGAGCTTGGCGACCAGAAACTTGAGGCGGGCGCGGGCGCGGTTCTTTTTCTGGCCAAGCCGAGCGAACACGCGGGCAATCGCCTGTGCCGTGGGTAGCAATTCCTCCAGCGGCAAGAAAGCGCTGAAGAGCTTCGCCTGATGCGGCACCGCCCCAAGTCCCCCACCAACGTAGAGCGCGAAGCCGCGCACCTCTTCGCCATTCTCGACCTTCTTGACGGCGATTGCACCGATGTCGTGCATCATCACCAGACCGCAAGCCTCGCTCTGGCAGCCAGAGAAGGCGGTCTTCACCTTGCGCCCAAAGTCCTGGCAGTCCGGATGGGCCAGCAGAAAATCGGCGAGTGCCTTGGCGTAAGGCGTAACGTCGAAGCTCTCACCTCCGCAGACTCCTGCGGTGGGGCAGGCCGTGATGTTGCGGACGCTGTTGCCGCACGCTTCGCGGGTGGTGATGCCCACCGCCGCCAGCCGCCGCATCATGCTAGGAGTGTTCTCGATGTGCATGAAGTGAAACTGGAAACACTGCCGCGTGGTGACATGCATGATCCCGTGCGAATACTCCTCGGCGATTTCCGCCAGCACTTCAAGCTGATCCGGGGTGAGTCCGCCGAACGGAATCTTGATGCGCTGCATCCCCGGCGCGTCCCAGGCCGTCTCCGGCCCCTTGGTGAGGCCGTTGGAGGGGTAGCTCAGCGAGCGCGTTTCCACTCCGTCATGGCGCTGCCCGTTGTCGTAACGCTGCCCATAGACTCCACGGCGCAGGCGGGACTCGGCGAAAATCTTCTCGTCCAGCTTCCCGCGCTTGCGCAGTTCCATCTGCGTCTCGAAGATGTCGATCTCCTCACCCCACTGCTCCGGGATGCGCTCTGCCAATTGCTCCTTCCAGCTTTCCATTCGGCCTCCTGATTCGGTGGTCTGGATTCCGGGAGTGCCCCGGTTTGTTCATTTTAATGTATTTTTGTTCATTTTAAAGAAAAGTTCAAGATAATAATTAATTTTGATGAACGAACATTTTTCTGGAAAAAATGCTTGCGCTCCCCAAGATTTTTTGTATTATATGCAAAACAATGTTTTTTATATGAAACATTTAACGTTGAATGGAGACTCGGAAATTAGGGACAATGGCGGTGGGCAAGGCCAAACGTGAGGAGGTGGAGCAGCTGCTTAACCGAGGGCTGCGTCAACGTTGGTATCCGGTGGCACCGAGCTGGATGGTGCAGGAGAACCCGCTGGGGGTCACGCGCTTAAGCGAGGATTACCCGCATGTGATCGCGGATCGCTGTCCGCACCGGGGAGCGCGTCTTTCTCTGGGGTGGAATCTGGGAGATCGGCTGGCCTGCTGGTACCATGGCGTGGAGGTTAACCATGAGGGCGTGGTGGTCCGGGTTCCAGCACAGGAAAAATGCCCGCTGGAGGGCAAGCGCAAGGTGCGGAGCTATCCGACTCAGGAGGTGCAGGGGGCGATTTTCGCGTATTTTGGAGACGAACAGCAGCCTGACCCTGTGGAGTTGCAACTTCCAGAGGAACTCACTGATGATGCTTACGGCAGTTTCCTCTGCACCGCGCTCTGGAGGTGCAACTACCGCTACGCCATCGACAACGTGATGGATCCCATGCACGGAGCATATCTGCATGCAAAATCGCACTCAATGGGGATGGGCGACAAATCCGCGAAAATGCGGCTGTCCGAAACGGGGCAAGGTTGGATGTTTGAGAAAGAGGGGCAGCGCGGTGTGAATTTCGACTGGGTGGAATTTGCCGACACCGGAGCTTTCTGGATGCGACTGGCGATCCCCTACCGCAAGAACGCTGGGCCAGGTGGCAATTTCACGATCATCGGGTTTGTCACGCCCGTGACCGAGCAGGTCTGTCAGGTCTATTTCTGGCGGGTGCGCAAGGTCTCCGGCTGGGAGCGCGATGTCTGGCGGTTTCTCTACAAGAACCGGCTGGAGGGCTTGCACTGGGAGGTGCTGGAGCAGGATCGGGGAGTGCTGGAAGCGATGCCGGACAGTGCCCGGACTCAGGAAACGCTCTACCAGCACGATGCCGGGTTGACCAAGATTCGCCGGGATTTGTGGCTGCTGGCACAACAGCAGGTGGAAGCCCAAGCCTCTCACGGTTAAAACGTATGGACTGGAACCCCTGGCTGGGCAAGACCCACGAGAACAAGGGCGGGATGGACTACCTCGAAACCTACGACCCGCCCACGCTTTTGCCGTGGCAAACCCGCTCTGCTGTGCCGACAGACTACGAACAGTCGTTGGCGGATGCGCTTCAGGAAATCTTTGGCGATGAAGTCTATGACCTACCCGGAATCGTCGGACGACTCAATGAATCCGGTGTGAACCCTCCGGACAGCGGCCGTTGGACCGAGGCCAACTTCCAAGCAGAGATGCGACGGCTGGGAGAATGACCGTGAGTGAAGCCCGGCTCGAATTCAGGAACGTCACCAAGCAGTTCCGCAACTCCAGTGGCACGGCTCCGGAAACCATCACGGCGGTCGAGGGGGTTTCCTTGAGCGTGAAGGATGGCGAGGTCGTCTCGCTGATCGGACCCAGCGGTTGCGGCAAGAGCACTCTGCTGAATCTTGCGTCCGGACTCGATAAACCCACGGCAGGAGAGGTGTTCGTGGACGCGACTCGCGTTGTTGGTCCGAGTTCCCATGTAGCGTTCATGCTCCAGAAAGACTTGCTGCTACCGTGGCGCTCGATTCGGGAGAACGTCGAGCTTGGGTTGGAGATTCAGGGAGTATCGAGATCGGAACAGAGAGAGCGTGCCATGAACTGGTTGCGTCAGTGTCATCTTGCCGATTTCGCAAATCACTTCCCCCACCAGCTTTCTGGAGGGATGCGGCAACGAGCGGCACTGGCTCGTACCCTTGTCTTGGAACCTTCGGTACTGTTACTTGACGAACCATTTTCCGCGCTGGATGCCCAAACGAAAATGGTGCTGCAACAAGATTTAGCGGTGTCCATAAAAGTAAACGGAAAAACCGCACTGTTAATCACCCACGATCTTGCCGAAGCGGCCGCGCTGTCCGACCGCGTTCTGGTGATGAGCAAGCGCCCAGGACACATCACCGAGGAGTTGGTGATTGATGTCCCTGATCGGGAAAACCCGCTTGTACGACGACAGCAGCTAAGTGACCACATTGGTCACTTGATGAAATCTCTCGACATTGACCATCTTGAACTGGGAGCAGCCAAGTAGGAATTTCGAGAACCTAATCTCAAACCAAGGAGACAATATGCGTAAACTCAGAAAAAAATTTACTCAGAGCCTAATGGCACTAGCGGCTACGGGACTTCTGCTGACTGCGGTGAGTGCCGCTCACGCCGCAGAGAAAATCACTTACCTGCTACCCGCTCCAGCCTTCCTGCCTGCCTTCAGCCCGTGGATGCTGGCCAAGCACTTGGGCTACTACGACGAGGAGGGACTGGATGTCACGTTCCAAACCGCCAGAGGCGGAGTTGACGTTGCCAAGCAGGTGGGCGCGGGCAACGCAGTCATCGGTGGTGGAATTGGCGACACCTCCATGATCGTGAGGGCGAACGGGGTTCCAGTCAAGGCCGTGGCGGTGCTGGGAGGTCGTTCCTTGATGCTGTTGGCGGCTCGTGCCGATCGCGGGATCAACAGTCCTGCCGATCTCAAGGGTAAGACTGTGACTACCTTGGGTTTTCAGGACACCACTTATTACGCCTTGCTTGGCATGTTGGCGAGCGTGGGCCTGAACAAGCACGACATCAACGCACAGGCGGCGGGTCCGGCCAACACTTGGAAGTTGTTCATCGCAGGCAAGGCCGATGCTATGGCAGCAGTTCCGGATTGGATCGCCATCGCACAGGGAGCCGGCGTGAAGGTGAACATATTCCCGGCGGATGATTACTTCAAAAGCATGGCGCAGGCGATTCTCGTTTCCGACACCACCATCCGTGAACGTCCTGAACTGGTCCGGAAGCTGGTGCGAGCGACCCTGCGCGGGCTGAAGGTCGTGATGGACGACCCGGCAGCGGCCTCCGTGGAGTATGTGAAGGCGATTCCGCAGCACAAGGGCAAGGAGAAGGCAATGGAACACACATTCCGGCTCTACAACAAGTACGTCTATCCCGGACAGAAAGTGCTGGGAGCCATGGACCCTGAGCGGCTGGCGGCCTTGCAGAAGTTCTATGTTGACCAAGGGATTCTACGCCGTTCCCTGCCCCTGTCTGATCTCTACACCAACGAGTTTGTTGAGTAGGTTGGAAGGACTAGGCCAACTATGAATTCCGAGGGAGGAGCCCAACGCATGGGGCGCGGAATCATAGCCAGTGTGGCTTTGCTGGTGGTGGCCTTGGCTGGCTGGGAGTGGGGTTTCGAGTGGCTGGGGGTACCGCACTACATCGTGCCTCCTGTCTCTATGGTTTATGACGAGTTTTTTTTCATGTTCGAAACCGAGCGGGTGGTTTTCCACTCCTTCGTCACTTTGATGGAAACGATGGCTGGCTTTGTGCTGGGAGCCTTGCTCGGCATGATCGTTGGGTATGCCCTGGGCATGTCACCCTGGGCCGAACTCGTCTTCTCCCCCTACCTGCTGGCGTTGCAGATCGCGCCCAAGGTGGCGTTTGCACCCCTCTTCATCCTCTGGTTCGGGTATACGGTTTATCCGAAGATTCTGGTTGCAGTGCTGATTGTCTTCTTCCCGATCATGGTCAACGTGCTGGGGGCGTTGCGGGCGGTGGATCCGGACTTGATCAACCTCGCCCGCTCGTTCAAGGCGCGACGCTCGCAGATTTTCTGGAAAATCGAATTCCCGGCGTCCATGCCCGCGCTCTTCTCGGGACTGCGCGTCGGCGCGACACTTGCGGTGATCGGTGTGGTGGTCGGCGAGATGGTCGGCGGCAACATCGGCCTGGGCTACTTGCTGGTGTTCGGCGAGGGTTCGGCCAACACCGCGATGGTGTTCGTCTCCATCCTCCTGCTTACGCTGATCGGCGTGCTCGCCTATGTCGCTGTCATCGTGCTGGAACGCAAGGTTTTGCACTACCTCCCCTCGCGCTCGTTTGGAGATGCCTGATGGCAGGCCCTCCCTGATCTGGCTGGAAGAAAACCTCATGGGCGAATTCGTGGACATGGAAGGCCCCTTCGAGAAAACATGCACTAACAAGGAACTGTATGAGTAAAGAACCCCAAACCACGGCAAGCCCCGTGATTCCGGCAGGCGAGTCGCTGGAATCGTGGATGAACGCCAAGATCGCCCGCTACGAAACCCGGACGCTGGACTGGAATGCGCTCAAGTTCCAGGCGGACTACGACCCGAAATACCGCCGGGCGCAGATGCGTTACTTAGGCACCGGAGCCGCCGGAGTGTCGGCGGACACAAACACCGTGCAGGCCGAGCATTTCACTTTCTCGACAATGGTGTTGCCCGCTGGCTGCGAGGGGCCGATGCACGTTCATGTCGATGCGGAGGAGGTGTTCTTCATTTTGCGGGGCAACCAGATTCGCCTGATGTTCGAGGCCGAGGGCGAGACGTGGGAGACCTACCTGAAGGAGCGCGACCTGATCTCGATTCCTCCGGGAGTGTACCGGGGTTTGGTCAACGAGGGCATTGAGGAAGCGTTGATGTGCGTGATGCTGGGAACGTCCCAGCCGATAAAACCGACCTATCCCCCGGACCATCCGCTGGCGCAGATCAAGCGTCAACAGCTTTGAGATGTCAGACGCAATGTCGCTGCTGAAAGATCGGATCGTCGTTGTCACCGGGGCCGGACGCGGGCTGGGACGAGCCTTTGCCGAGGATTGTGGTCGGCAGGGTGCGGAGGTCGTGATTGCCGAGAAAAACGCGGAGTGGGGCCAGCAGGCCGAAATCGAACTCCGGAACGCTGGGCACACGGCGAGGTTTTTCCCTGTGGATGTCGCGGACCCGGATTCGGTCAACGCGCTTTCCGCAGAACTGGCGAAATCCTACGAGCGAATTGACGGCTTGGTCAACAATGCCGCGCTCGCCACAGGCATTGGCGGCAAGACCTTTGAGGAAATCGACCTCGAAACTTGGGACATGGTGATGCGCGTCAACGTGCGGGGCACTTGGTTGATGGTCAAGGCGTTGGCGCCCTTGCTGCGTCGCTCGGCATCCGGACGGGTGGTGAACCTCGCCTCGGACACAGCCCTGTGGGGAGCGCCAAAGCTGCTGCACTACGTTTCCAGCAAGGGGGCGGTGATCGCCATGACCCGCTCGCTCGCCCGTGAGCTTGGGGCGGACGGCATCACCGTCAACGCCGTGGCTCCGGGATTGGTACGGGGCGAATCTACAGATTACGTTCCGCAGGAACGGCACGACCTCTACGAAACTGGACGGGCCATCCCGCGTGCGCAGTTCCCGGAGGATGTGGTGGGCACGGTAAGCTTTCTGCTCTCCGAAGCAGCAGGTTTCGTTACCGGACAAGTCCTGCCTGTCAACGGCGGGTTTGTGTTCAACTGATCGGACTATGAACCTGTCGTTTGACCACCGGACGATTGCCGCAGGAAATCGGCAATTCAGCTTCCGAGAAGCCGGCGACGGCTCCCCGTTGGTGCTGTTGCACGGGATTGGCTCCAACTCGGGTTCGTGGCAAAACCAGCTTGCCGTGCTATCCGGTCAGTTCCGGGTACTTGCTTGGGATGCTCCCGGCTACGGGGAATCCACCCCACTGGATATGCCTCAACCTGATGCACAGGATTATGCCGACGCACTGGACGCGTTTCTGGACGCGATGCAGATTCCGGAATGTTGCTTGGTGGGGCATTCCTTGGGGACGCTGATGGCGGCGGCGTTCGCCCGGAAGTACACCCGCACCACAGCCTTGGTGTTGGCTTCATGTGCAGTAGGCTACCAGATGCAGCCCGGTGATCCGGTTCCGGAGAAGGTTCAGGAGCGCCTGCGCAACTTGGAGCAGTTGGGTCCGGAAGGCGTGGCTCAAGCACGAGCGGCCCGTCTGCTTTCCAGTTCAGCCACTCCGGAACAAGTCGAGCAGGTGCGCGAAGCAATGGCACAGATTCGTCCGGACGGCTACCGACAGGCGACAATGATGCTCGCGCAGGGAGATTTGGGAGCAGATGTTGTTCAAATGCAAACACCCTGTTTGGTGCTGTGCGGCAGTGCCGACCAGGTCACTCCGGAAGCACACAGCCAGCAGATTGCCAAAATGCTTGAAGGTGCTCGGTATCAATCGCTTCTAGGAGCGGGACATGCGTGCTACATCGAGCAACCGGAAGTGTTCAACAATGCTCTACAGAAGTTCTTTTCCCGACAAAGACAATGACGGAAATATCCCCTCCGGAAGACCGTTATCTTGTGCCCGGTTTGGTGCGAGGCATGCGGCTACTAGAAAAGTTTACCCACAATCAGCAGGAGTGGGGTTTGTCGGAACTGGCAAGGGTGCTTGAGTTGCCTCGTTCCACGGTGTTCCGTTTAGCGCACACGTTAGAAAAACTCAAGTACCTTGAGCGCCATCCGCAGCGCAAGACCTATCAGCTAGGCAATCGGGTGCTGAACTTGGGCTTCGAGTATTTGGCCTCGCAGGAATTGTTGGAAGTCGTCCGTCCTTTTCTGAACACGTTGAACGAACAAACCGGCTGCTCGGTGCATTTGGGGGTGCTGGATAATCGGGAGGTCGTGTACCTGCTGCGCATCGCCGGACGCCGACACTTGGCGAGCAACGTGGGAGTCGGTACGCGCTTTCCAGCCCATGCCACCACGATGGGGCGCGTTCTGCTCTCCGAGCTTTCCCTGCCGGAGTTGCAGCAATTGTACGAAGGCACCATGCTCGAACAGGTCACGAAACAGACGGCCAACTCGGTTCCGGAACTCCATCGGTTGCTTGGCAAGGAACAGGAGCAGGGCTACGCTCTCAGCCTGTCTGCGTTCGAGGCCGGGGTGGTCAGTGTTGGGGCAGGAATCCGGGATGCTTCCGGAAAGATCATTGCGGCCATCAACATCACGGGTCCGGAAACCGTGTTTGACCGCGAAGCCTTGGAAGGTGAAATCAAAGACCGAGTGCTGGAAGCGGCAGCAGCCATCTCTAAACGATTAGGGCATCGAGGATAACAAAGGACATCATGGACTTAAAACTCAAGGATCGCGTGATCATCGTCACCGGAGGTTCTGCTGGAATCGGGCGGGCTACCGTGAAAACTTTGCTGGAGGAAGGGGCGAAGGTCGCGTTTTGCGCCCGCAATACTGAACGGCTGGAAACCGCGCTGGCGGAATTCCAATCTCAGTATGGGGATGCGGTCTGGGCACTGCCGTGCGATGTGCTGGATGCCGAGGCTGTGGCAGAATTCCGGGAAGCCGTGCTCGGCTGGTTTGGCGCGGTGGACGGCCTCGTTAACAATGCAGGGCAGGCCCGCATCAGCACCTTTGCCGACACCGAGGATGAAGACTGGATGGCGGAATTGCAACTCAAGTATTTCAGCGTGATCCGTCCGACCCGCGCCTTTCTCCCAGAGTTGGAAAAGTCGCCAGTCGGCTCGATGCTCGTTGTCAATTCGCTGCTCTCCCGGCAACCGGAGCCTCGCTTGGTGGCGACCTCTTCGGCTCGAGCCGGAGTGCAAAACCTGCTGCGCTCGATGAGCCGGGAGTTTGCACCCAAGGGCATCCGGGTCAACTCGATTCTGATCGGCACCGTCGAGTCCGAGCAGTGGCGGCGGCGCTACAAGGCTCAAGCTTCCGAAGGCATCAGTCTTGACGCATGGCTGGCAGAGCAAGCAAAACTGCGGAACATCCCGCTGGGACGCTTCGGCTCACCCGAAGAGGCGGCGGCGGCGATTGCGTTTCTGGTCTCGCCAAAGGCGGGGTTCATCACCGGAGCCGCCTTGGAAGTCGATGGAGGAGTCGCGCGCTATGTCTGAGCAAACCGTCACTACCGGAGAGGTTGTTGCCACATTTCTGGAAGCCTGTGGGGTGCAGACGGCGTTTGGCGTGGTCAGCATCCACAACCTGCCGATGCTTGATGCGATTGGACGCCGAAACAAGATTCGCTTCGTGCCCAGCCGAGGCGAGGCCGGGGCTCTCAACATGGCCGATGCTTACGCCCGGACTCGTGGTGAACTGGGGGTAGCTTTTACCAGTACAGGAACCGGAGCGGGCAATGCCGCCGGAGCCTTGGTGGAAGCCGAAACCGCAGGGACGCCGCTGTTGCACCTCACCGGACAAATTGATTTGCCGTACCTCGACCGGGGATGCGGCTACATCCACGAGGCGAAGTCGCAATTGGAAATGCTGCGGGCGATTTCCAAGGCGGCCTATCGCGTCTGGTCTCCGGAGTCCGCGCTGGGCGTGTTGCGAGAAGCGGTGCGCACCGCATTGACCGCGCCGACGGGACCAGTCAGTGTTGAAATCCCCGCCGACGTACAAGCCGCCACGTTGCCAATGCCAGCCGATTTTTCAACGCTTCCAGTGGCGATTTCACATCCTGGAGAGCAGATTCTGGATCAACTTGCGGAACGACTATCCACCGCAAAACGCCCACTGCTCTGGCTTGGCGGCGGCGCACGACATGCCCGTGAGGGGGCAATGCGTTTAGTCGAATACGGGGTCGGCGTGGTCACGAGCGTTAACGGACGAGGAATCATACCGGAAGATCATCCGCTCACACTGGGAGCATTCAACATGAACCCGGACGCAGAGGCGTTCTACCGCACATGCGACCTGATGCTTGTGGTCGGTTCACGCCTGCGCAGCAACGAAACCAAGAATTATCAACTAGCCTTGCCCGCCCCCTTGCTCCAGAGCGACGCGAATTCTGCGGCGGATGGACGGTCGTACCCGAACTCCGGATTCGTCTGTGGCGACAGCGCGGTGGTGCTGTCCGGATTGGCTGGTCGACTCCAAGGCCAACTGCATATTGATCCCTCCTTCGCTCAAGATTTGGCGAAAGCACGGAAAGCAGCGGAGGTTCGACTCCGGACCACCCTTGGTCCCTATGACACTTTGGTTGATGCCTTGCAAACTGAGTTGCAGCAAGATGCACTCTGGGTGCGTGATGTGACCATCTCGAACAGCACTTGGGGTAACCGTCTGCTGAAAATATTTGCTCCTCGCAACGGCATCCACGCCTTGGGCGGGGGGATCGGACAAGGGATGCCGATGGGAATTGGAGCCGCCCTTGGTGTCGAGGGGCGCAAGGTGGTCGCACTCTGTGGAGACGGAGGGCTGATGCTCAACATCGGTGAACTCGCCACCGCCGTGCAGGAACAGGCCGATGTGACCCTGCTGGTGATGAATGATCAGGGCTACGGGGTCATCCGCAACATTCAGGATGCGCGCTTCGGTGGACGCCATTACTTCACGGATTTGCGACTTCCGGACTTTGCCAAGCTATCTGAGTCGCTGAGCGTGCCGCACTGGAACGTCACCTCCATTTCCGAGTTTGGAGAAAAATTCCGGGAAGCCCTCGCTGTCAATGGCCCCGCATTGGTGGAGGTGAACATGCAGGCTATTGGGCCGTTTAAGGTTCCCTTCGCCGGACCTCCGGTGAGAACGAAATGAAGCCGATGACTCGTGTTGGATTGATTGGTTACGGCGGAATTTCCCGGACGGTGTTGCGGCACCTGTTCGCTGCCTCGGAGGGTAGAGCTGAGGTGGTTGGAATCCTGTGCAAGCCCGGACGCCAAGCAGCGGTTCAGAAAGCTGCGGGGCGGACCGTTTCCGTGGTGGAGTGCTTGGAAGACCTGCTGGCGCTCTTGCCCAGTATCGTCGCCGAGTGTGCGGGACACACTGCGGTCCGGGAGTTCGGAGAAACGGTGCTGCAATCCGGAACTGATTTGATGGTCATCTCCATCGGTGCCTTGGCCGATGCGGAGTTGTACGACCACCTGAAAGCCGCTGCTGTGCAGTCGGGCCGTCAAATCCTGTTGCCCGCCGGGGCCATTGGCGCGGTGGATGCGCTTGCGGCAGCGCGGTTTTCCGGCCTGACCCAAGTGCGGTATCGCTCACGCAAACCTCCTGTTGCATGGCGTGACACGCCTGCTGAGTCGGCCTGCGACCTCGATCAATTGCAGGAAGCCACTGTCTTCTACCACGGTACGGCACGCGAGGCGGCACTGCGCTTTCCGAAAAATGCGAACGTCGCAGCTACCGTCGCCCTCGCTGGACTTGGATTTGATCAAACTGAGGTCGAACTGTGCGCCGATCCAAACGCTGCTCGCAACACTCACGAAATCGAGGTGCAGTCGCAGGCAGGAAATTTTCAAATCGTCTTGGAGGGATTGCCCTCTCCGGAAAACCCAAAGACTTCCGCCCTGACCGCCTTCAGCGTCACTCGCGGACTAGCCAACCTTGCGGCAACACTTGCCATTTGAAACCTGATGGAATTACCATGCTAACCGGAATTGACGCAATCACTTACGGAGTCGAGGACATGGCATTGTGCCGAAAGTTCCTCAGCGATTGGGGTCTCCGGAAGGCGTCCAGCACCAAACACTCCGCTCGGTTTGAGACTCTGGACGGGACGGAGGTGTGCCTCCGACCCCATGACGCCAAGCTCCTACCTCCGGCGATGGAATCCGGTTCGACTCTGCGCGAAGTGGTGTGGGGGGTGAAGGGAAAACGTAACCTCGATGCCTTGATCAAACGGATTACTGGGAACCCATCGTTTACAGAGGGGAAGGATGGCCTCGTCCGGATCACTGACCCCAACGGATTATCACTGTCTTTTCGGCTGACGCAACGCAAATCGGTTACGGTTACCGGAGCGGCCATGAACACGCCGGGATCACCTAACCGGTTAGACGCACCCAGCCCCGTTTACGAGCGGGCAATTCCGATTCATGTGGGCCATGTGGTGCTCTTTGTCCCGGACTTGGCTGAGGCAGAGTCGTTTTACACGGAAATGCTGGGTTTTCAGGTGTCCGACCGCTATCCGCAGCACGGCACCTTCCTGCGCTGCGCACTGCGTGGTGGTCATCACAACCTCTTCCTGCTCAAGAGTCCCACAGGGAAATCCAAGCTGAACCATGTGGCGTTCACTGTCAGGGACATCCACGAGGTTTTCGGCGGAGGTTTGCACATCAGCCGCCAAGGCTGGAAAACACAGCTTGGCCCCGGGCGGCATCCGATTTCCTCCGCGTATTTCTGGTACGTCCATTCCCCGTGCGGCGGACTCGCCGAATACTATGCCGATGAGGATTTTTTGACGAAAAACTGGCAGCCGCGCCGTTTCGAGCGCAAGTCCGAATTATTTGCTGAATGGGCCGTCAGCGGCGGGCTTGACGGAAACACACGCCGACAGCACAAAGGTGCGTTCTGATTGAAACTCCGGGGGGTGGAATCCAGCACTCCGTGTGCCGGGTTCAGATGAAACGATCCCGATAGACTCGTCAGCGCCCCCACCTCAAGACAAGCGGATTCAACGGACCAGCCAGTTCCAGTAGTCCTTTGCGAGTTTCAGGAGGAAGGGGAGGTAGTGGGTGTCGAATCGTATCCGACTTGATCACCCCGCCTTCCAGCATTGCCGCCTTGGTGGCCCGCAAGCCGCACTGTCGGTTCTCGTAGTTGATCAAGGGAAGGATGCGGGCGTATTGTGCAGCGGCTTCATCTCGTCGTCCGGAGAGGTGCTGCTCCAAAACGGGCTTGATCAAGTCCGGGAGCATGGCGCTCGGCATCGTTCCAGTGGCTCCTGCGTCCAGATCAGCCATCAGGGTGATCGATTCCTCGCCATCAAATGGCCCTGCAATTGTGCCACCGCTCACCGCGATCAGAGCCCGCAGTTTGTCGGCGGTTCCGGGCATTTCAATCTTGAAATAGCTGACCAGAGGCAGTTCCTTGGCCATCCGGGCGAGCAAATTCACGGAGAGGGCAACGCCACTCAAAGGGGCATCCTGCACCATGATTGGGATGGAAATGGCTTCTGCGATTTTCGCAAAATGCTCAAAGGCGCCTTGTTCATCTGCCCGCAAGGCCGCTCCGTGATACGGAGGCATGAGCATGAGCATTTTGGCTCCGGCCACTTCTGCGCGAACGGCGCGTTCCACCGCCACTCGAGTGCTGAAATGGCTGCATGTGACAATCACTGGAACTCGTCCTGCCACATGTTTCAAGCAAAGCTCAAGCAGGAGATTTCGTTCCTTGTCTGTGAGCAGGAACTGCTCGGAGTAGTTGGCGAGAATGCAAATGCCGTCCACGCCTTGATCAATCATGCAGTCCAACACCCGCTGCTGTCCAGGCAGGTCGAGTGATTCGTCCTCGTTGAAAGGAGTGGGAGCGATGGGAAAAACCCCAGTGTAGGGGCTGGGTGATGCTGAAGTGGTCATGGTGGTTTGCTTGAATGAATGAAGGCCGGCTAAGCCACGAGTCGTGAGGTCACCATATTGGTTAGCAAGTTCCAAGCTTCCTTGAGGGCATCCACGCTGGCAACGCCTTTTCCTGCAATGTCGAACGCGGTTCCATGGGCAGGCGTGGTGATCGGAATAGGTAAGCCCCCTAAAACCGTAACGCCCCTGTCAAAACCCAGCAGTTTCAACGCGATTTGCCCCTGATCGTGATACATGGTTACAACCGCATCAAAATCCCCTCGGGTGGTGCGGACAAAAACGGTATCTGCCGGAAACGGCCCTTGCACCGGAAACCCCTTTTGCTGCAGTGAAGTCACAGCGGGGCCGATGGTGTCGATTTCTTCCGTGCCAAAATTGCCGCCGTCTCCCGCATGGGGATTGAGCGCGGCAACCGCAATTCGGGGTTCCGTCACACCGGCATCCAGCAATGTTTGATGCGCCAAGTTGACCGCTTTTTCGATTCCTGACTGGGTGATCTGCGCGGACACATCTTTGAGGGGAATGTGGGAAGTGACCCGCGAGGTCCACAAACCCTTGGTGGTGTTGAGTTCCCCACAGTAACCCTCAAAGCGCAACTCTTCTGCGGCAAAGCGCAGTTCATCCTCGTGGGTGTTGCCTCCCAGTCGCAAAGACTCCTTGTTGAAGGGCGCAAACGTGAAACCATCGAGGCTCCCAGTTCGAGCAAGGTCTAGCGCCGTCCGGAGGCTTTCAAGGGCGAAGGTCCCGCTGGCAACAGTTGCGGTGCCCACTTGGATTGTTTCAGCCGCAATCCGGGGGTGGTTCAGCAAACCCACTCCGGATTCCGGCAGGTCTTTAGATGAGTCAATCGTTTTGATGTCCAAGTTAACTCCTGCCGTGGCACACCCTTTTTCGAGAACTATGCGGTCTCCAATCACCATGATCCGGCGGTTGCTAACCATCATCTCTTCCGCAACCAGTTTTGCACAAAGTTCGGGGCCGATGCCGCTGGGGTCACCAAGTAGCAGTCCTAGGGTAGGGGTGGGCATGAAAGTTCCTGAGTCAGGGTTCGTAGTGGTCCCGGACCTTGGTCCAGGTGTGGCCGAGGTGTTCCCGCAGCAGTTGGTTCAGTTTCGTGCCATTCCGCGCCGCCAATGCTTGCAGAATCCCGTCATGTTCTTCCACGGCGGTGTGCCAGCGGTCAGTGCGACGATTGGAGAGGTAGCGGATGCGGTAGAGCCGTGAGTTGAGCCGCTCATGTGTCCGGATCAATTCGTCATTCTTCGAAAACTGCACGATCGCCCGGTGTATCGCTTGGTTGAGCTTGTAGTAAGGCAGACGCTTCTGCCGATCATACGCCTCACGCATCTGCACGGTCAGTTTGCGAATTTCCGCAATCTCGTTATCTGTTGCCCGCTGACAGGCCAATTCGCCCGAGAACCCTTCCAAGGCACCGAGCAATTCCAGCATCTGCTCAACGGAGGGCAGATCCGGATTGGCCACCGCCACACCATGATACGGGACTTGCTCGACCAGCCCTTCAGCGATGAGTTGCTTGAGCGCCTCACGGAGTGGGGTCCGGGAGACGGAAAGCTCCTTGCAGAGTGCCTGTTCGCGCAGTGGGGTTCCGAGACGAAGCTGATCCGTGGCGATCAAATCCCGAATGCGAGAAGCGACCTGCATTGCCAATGGTTGACGGTTGATGGGCTGCATTACAATTAGGCAAAAAAATATTCTTGACACCAATATTTGTATATTGTATATTAAACACGGTCAAGCTAATTGTAGCTTGACTCAATCGAGTACATTCTTCTTAACCATGAAATGGAGCTCTCTAATGAGACACTCAAAAAGAATGCTGAAAGCTGGAGCAGTCACATTGACCAGTGTGATGCTGCTGGCGTGTGTTTCGGTAGCCATAGCCGGTCAGCCGGCAATTGAAGTCATCACACATGCCGGAGCCGGCGGGGGCACGGATGTCAACTCACGTATGATGATGCTGCGTTCGCGCCGCACCCTCAAACAGGACATGGTGGTTGTGAACAAGCGCGGCGGGGGCGGTGCCCTGGCCATGAACTACTTCATGACACGACCGGCGGATGGCAACACCATCATGACTTTTACGGTAGGCCACGCCATGACGATGGCCAAAGGCAAGACCAAGCTAAGAGTTGAGGATATGGCTCCGCTTGCTCGCGGCACGAATGATCCTCAAATCCTGATGGTCAATTGCAAGACCAGTCCCTATAAGACTCCGGAAGCGTTTGTGGCCGGAATGAGGCGGGGCGACAAGATCAAGTTCGGCGGCACCCAGACGGGAACGATTGACCACATCACGGTCTTCCTGTGGGCAAAGCGGTTCGGACAGCCGATGCCGACTTACCTTCCCTTCAAGGGCGGCGGCGAACTCGCAACCCAACTCGTGGCTGGTTCAATTGACGTGGGTACTTTGAACCTGTCTGAAGCTGCTGCTCCGGTCGAAGCAGGAGACATTTGTCCGCTGATCATCCTTGCTCACAATGGCATGGCACCGATTCCAAAGGCCAAAACCGCCAAGGCACTTGGGATTGACCTTGTGCTTTCGACCACCCGTGGATTCGTCACCCATGCCGGAGTCTCTGCAGCACGTCGCGCAGAACTTGAGAAGGGCATAATGAAGGCCATGGATCATTCCATGTATCAGGCTTATTTGAAGAATTCCGGCCTCGATTCGACTTCGCCACAGCCTTCCGGACCTTGGGGTGAGCAAATCAAATCCATGGTTGCTGAATTCGGCCCTGCGTTGAAGGAAATGGGTCTCATCAATTAGCCCCCTCCTTATATCCATGTAGCTAAGGTGCTCCCTGTCACGGGAGCACCCAGTCCAGTGAAGGCAAGGATTTATGTGGTGCCGGGGATCATCACGGTGTTTTCCATCGTCGTGATTTGGCTCTCCCTGCAACTTGAGCTTTCGCCACCTATGATTGTTGGTAAAAGCATGCAGCCCCGTGTGTTTCCAATCTTCTTGATGGCCATCAATTTGGGGCTTGTGGCCCTGCTCACCCTCCAGTTACGCAGATCACCACCAGCACAGATTCCGATCGAGCCTTACCAGACTTGGGGATCCATGGTCTTACTTGTTGTCTTCTACGGGTTGACAACAAGTCTGGACCTGTTTATCGCAATTGCAGTGGTGATGTTCCTGATGTGCTTTTTATGGGGTGAAAAACGCATCCTTGTTGCACTCACTACTGCCCTCATCACCCCCCTTCTGATCTTCCTGCTTTTCGATTTGGTGCTGATGATTCGTTTCCCGCGAGGTATTTTGCTGAACTGGTACTACGGATAATTCGCACGAAGATGCTAGAAGCCCTGCAAGCCATGGGGTCGGTCGTTCTCGACCTGCACCTTTTACTGCTCATCTTCGCCACCACGATCATTGGTGTGGTTATCGGGGTGCTTCCCGGTCTGGGTGCTACCACTGGTGCCGCCTTGTTGCTGCCCTTCACACTCACCATGGATCCGGTGCATGCCATCACGGTGCTGGCGACTATTTATGTGTCAGCGACCTTTGCCGGATCAATCACCGCTATTTTGATCAATACTCCGGGCACCTCGGCAGCGGCCGCAACAACCTTTGACGGGTTTCCGCTGGCACAACGAGGAGAAGCGGGTCGGGCACTCGGAGTTGCTGTAGTGTCGAGTACAGTTGGCGGCGTCTTTTCCGTCATAGTTCTTTGTATTGCTGCCCCCATGCTTGCACGAGTCGCCTATCAGTTCCGCCCTCCGGAATATTTTGCATTGACCCTCTTCGGACTTTCGATGCTGGCGAGTATCAGCTCCGGGGGTGCGGTTAAGAACCTCATCGGCGGCGTTTTCGGAGTTTGGTTGGCAACGATCGGGGCAGAGCGGGCGACCGGTATCGAGAGGTTCCTGTTTGGTAACTACGAGTTGTATGAAGGCTTGTCTTTTGTCCCGGTCTTCATTGGCTTGTTTGCGATGTCCGAACTGCTGGTGCAGTCCAAACGCGGTAATCGAATTGCGAATGCAATCGGCATGAACGCAGTCAAGCTTCCCAGCAAGGAGGATTATAAAAAAATCTGGAAGACCATCCTGCGGTCTTGTGGAATTGGCACATTCATTGGGATTCTGCCGGCAGAAGGCGCGACTGTGGCCTCCATGATCGGATATTCCGAAGCGCGCCGCTGGTCCAAGAACAAGGAGGAATTCGGCAAAGGTGCCATTGAAGGAATTGCAGGCGCTGAGGCCGCAAACAACGCAGCCACCGGCGGTGCCATGGTGCCCACGATGGTGCTCGGCATTCCGGGTAGTGGAACCACAGCCATCATTTTGGTAGGACTGATGGTCCATGGCTTACGTCCGGGTCCGTATCTGTTCACCGAACAAGTGGACAAGGTCTATCAAATATTCGGGGCGATGCTGGTTGCCAATCTCATGTTCCTCGGCATGGGACTTTATGCTGCGAAATTTTTCGCACGCATCTCCCTGATTCCTTCGGCCATTTTGTGGCCTATCGTTTTCGCGTTGTCCATCGTGGGTTCCTATTCCTTAAGTTCATCCTTGCTGGATGTCTGGATCGTTTTGATCTTTGGAGTGATCGGCTTCTTTGCCAGGCGGCACGGTTTTGCCGTCGCACCCATCGCGGTCGGATTGATCCTTGGTGAAATGGTTGAATCCAATTTGCAGAACTCTCTGAAAATGTTTGAGGGGAAGTGGTGGCTGATCTTTACCCAACCACTCGCGGTGCTGTTTCTGCTGCTGGCCTTCCTCGGACTCTGCGGTCCTGCGATTTATGGCTGGCTGACCCGGAAAAAAGCAAGTTGAGCGCTTCATGAAGATCACCAAAATCTCCGCAACCCCACTCCGCGTTCCCATCACCATTGATGTGTTGGGTTTGAATCGGGTGGTGCATTTCAAAATCTGTTTGGTGGAAATTGAGACCACTTCCGGATGCGTTGGGTTTGGCATGACAGGCATCACCAATGAGGAGGTGGTTGCAGCGGCTATCAACAAGGTCGTGGCTCCGGAACTGGTTGGCGATGACCCGATGGCCACTGAAAAAATCTGGGAGAAACTTTACTGGCTGCTTTCACCGCGTGGACAGACGGGGTATGCGGCACATGCCATAGCTGCCATTGATGTCGCGCTTTGGGACATTAAGGGAAAAGTTTACAAGGAACCCGTGTGGCGATTGCTGGGCGGAGCGCGTGAACGTGTTCCCGTTTATGCCACCTTCGGGTTTCCCTTTTTTGAGCGGGAGCAGTTGGGAGAGGCGGCAAAACTTTGGGTGGAGCGCGGGTTTACTGGCTTGAAAATGACGGTGAGTGATGGAGCAATCCGCAACAAGAATATGCGGACCTTGGACGAGGTCCTTGCAGAAGACATCCAGCGGGTCCGGACTGTTCGAGAAGCCATTGGCCCTCAAATCAAGTTGTACATCGACGCCAACTGCAACCTCGATCCCTTCCATGCCATCAAGCTGGCAAAGGCTTTGGAACCCTACGAGATCGCTTTTTTTGAAGAACCCATCACCCAAAACGATGTCCGGCAACTAGCAGAGATGCGTCGACAGACGCGTATTCCTTTGGCATGTGGACAAAACGAAGGATTGGCCTATCGCTTCCGGGATCTGATGGTTGCCAACTCGGTGGACATCATCCAACCCAATGTTGTGATTTCTGGGGGATTCACCCAGTGCATCCGGATTGCGGGAATGGCCCAGGCTTTCAATGTCGGGATTGACAACGGCGGGGCTTGGCCTCATTTCAACATGCACCTCCATGCCGGATTGGCCCATGGCGGGATGGTTGAAATGCACTATCTGTCCGTGGAGTGCTGCCGTCAGGTGTTTGATGGACTGCCAGATCCGGAAGGGGAGTGGCTCACCTTGCCGAAAAAGCCGGGACTTGGATTTGAAATCAATCAAGACGCGGTCAAGGAGTTTGCCTACTGAAAGTCAGGAACCAGAGTCGAATAATGGAGCTGCTTCTGTGTTCTGTGTGATTCCAAAATGTTGAATCTGAAGAAGCTAATTTTAGATTTTTGTAAAGCGTACAAGCTTGTCAATCATTTCCGGTTCTGCCAAACGGGAAGTTCCAATCCATACCATGAAAGGTTTGATGAAAATGGAAACAAATCTTCGCTATCGCATCGGGGTTGATGTGGGTCGTCGGGTTTCTGCTGAAGAAGCCGTCAAATGGGCTGCCGAAAACGAAGTTTATTATTTCGACATTCAAACGGACATTGCTCCGAACCGACTGGAGAGCTTTGATGAGGAACGTTGCAAGGGCATCCGAACCGTTTGTGACCAGCAGGGCTTGCATCTGGGTTTGCACACTCTTTCCGGAGTCAACATCGCAGAAATCTCCCCGTTTCTTCGTGATGCCACGGACGCCTACCTGCGAGCCTACATTGATTTGGCAAAACGAATTGGTGCCGAGTGGATCGTGGTTCACGGCGGTTACCATTTCACGAGTTGCCGGAAAATGCGGATGCAGGCCAGCATTGACCGTCTGAAACGGGCGGTCGAGTATGCCGAAAAGCAAAATGTCCTGTTGTTGCTCGAAAACCTCAACGGTGAACCAGAACTGGCAGAAGTTCACTACATGCCGGATAACCTAGCAGACACCAAGTATTATTTTGCACAAATTCAATCCCCGAACCTGCGCTGGTCTTTCACCATCAACCACGCGCATTTTGACCCGATCGGCATCGCGGGTTTTGTGGATGGGATGGACATGAGCCTTTGTGAAGAGGTACGGGTGGCGGACAACAACGGGGAGTACGAACTCCACATGCTGCCCGGAACGGGTACTGTGGATTTTGGAGACCTTTTCAAACGCATTGAAGCAAATGGGTTCACAGGGCACTACATGAACGGATTCGGTTCACTTCAGGACATGCTCACGGGTCGGGAGTACATGCTGGACCATGCTCGAGCAGCAGGGGTTGCCGGAGCTTGAAATAACGCAAATCCCGTAACAGACCAACCCTGAAGTTGTTCGCCCACGAACTTGACGATCACCCCAGCAGGTTTTCGCCGCCGTCGCAGAAAATGATCTGCCCGGTGAGGTGATCGTTGCTCAATAAAAAGCGTAGGGTGTCAATCACGGGTTCCGGACTGCCCGGACGCAGGAGCGGAGTGCGCTGGGCTGCATGTTCAAGGTAAGCGTCCGCCTCGTCCGGTGGGGCGATAACGGGTCCGAGTGCGATGCCGTTCACGCGAATTTCCGGGGCAAACTCCACAGCCGCCATCGTGGTCAGCGCGGCAAGTGCTTTTTTGGCGAGGGTGTAGGCCGCGTACTGGTGCTTGCGGTGACTGGTGATGCGGGTGTCGAGCAGGTTGATGATGTGGCCCTGCGGAACATGATTCCGGAAATCCCGACTCAGGAAGAAGGGCGTTTTGAAATTGACATCGAACTGGCTTTGGAACAATTCGAGATCGGTCTCCGTGATGGTGCCGGGTGCATAGGTCGAGGCGTTGTTGACGAGCAACGCAAGCTTGGGATGCTCCTCGGCAACCTCCGGAACGAGGTCGGCAAGGTCGTCATCGTCCCGCAAATCCGCAGTGTGAATCGTGCATCGTTGTCCCAAATTGCAGATTTCCCCGCAGACGGTTTCGGCTTCAGCACGGGAGCGGTTACAGTGCAGGGCGATGTCCCAACCGTCTTCGGCGAGAGCGAGGCTCAGCAACCGCCCCAGCCGTTTTGCCCCGCCAGTGACAAGCGCCGTTCGGGAAGAGGGGGTGTTCATGCGGATTGGGTTTCCTCAAACAGCTCGCGGCCAATCAGCATCCGCCGGATTTCGTTGGTGCCTGCGCCAATGTCGAAAAGCTTGGCATCCCGGAGCAGTCGCCCGGTGGGGTAGTCGTTGATGTAGCCGTTGCCGCCCAACGCCTGAATCGCCTCCAGCGTGACCTTGACCGCACTCTCGGACACATAGAGCAGACAGGCAGCGGTGTCTCGGCGTGAGACTTCACCCTTCGCCGTGTTCTCGGCAATGCGATAGGCGAATGCCCGGCTCGACTGGAGCGCAACGTACATGTCTGCGATCTTGCCCTGCATCAGCTCGAAGGTGCCGATGGGGCGGTCGAACTGCCAGCGCTCGTGGATGTAGGGCAGCACCACGTCCAGCGCGGCTTGCATGACTCCAATCGGGCCTCCGGAAAGCACAAGCCGCTCATAGTTGAGACCGCTCATCAGCACGCACACGCCCTGATCGACTTCGCCCATCACATGCTCGTCCGGAATTTCGCAGTCCTTGAAAACGAGTTCGCAGGTGTTGGAACCACGCATCCCCAACTTGTCGAGCTTCTGGGTCGTCGAAAAACCCTTCATCCCCTTCTCAATCAGGAAGGTCGTCATCGCCCGCGAGCCGTGGTCCTTGCCGCGAGTGCGCATGTACACGACCAGCACATCGGCGTCCGGACCATTGGTGATCCACATCTTGCTACCGTTGGCAACCCAGCGGTCGCCGACCTTGTTGGCCTGACAGGCCATTGAGCCGACCACGTCCGAACCTGCCCCTGCTTCCGACATCGCTAGCGCCCCGACGAATTCTCCGGAGCAGAGCTTGGGAAGGTACTTGCGGCGTTGAGCCTCTGTGCCGTTGCGGAAAATCTGGTTGACGCACAAATTCGAGTGCGCCCCGTAGGACAATCCCACCGAGGCGGAGGCCCGCGAGATTTCCTCCACGGCCACCATGTGCGCCAGATAACTCATTCCGGAGCCGCCGTACTCCTCCGGGATCGTTATGCCCAGCAGTCCGAGGTTGCCCAACTTCCGCCACAAGTGGGTGGGGAATTCATTGCTCCGGTCAATCTCAGCGGCGATGGGGGCGATTTGCTTGGCGGCAAACTCCCGCACCGTTTCGCGCAGCAAATCCACCTCTTCATTGAGTTGGGTGTCGAAAATCATGAGTCCTTTCACATTGGGTATATCTTCCAGAGGCGGGAAAACTCACCACAGAGCCGCGAGAACACGGAGGAAAACTCTCTGCGACCTCTGTGGCTCTGTGGTGCAAAAATGCGGCTATTCCCCCGTGCCATCCTTTAAACCGCTGCGTACTCTAGGGCAGCTAAAATGTCTCCCTGTTCCAAATAAGGATAATCCGTGAGGATTTCCTCATGAGAAGCTCTGGCAGCAAGCAAGTCCAAGATGCCCTTGACCCGAATGCGCATTCCCCGAATGCAGGCCTGCCCGCGCATTGCTCAGGATTCAGAGTGATTCGGCTGAGTTGCGACATAAGACCTCGATTGATGGTGACGGTTCCAGTGAGTGAATGATTGTAGCAGACCTGCCGAATTTCAGAAACCTGTAGAAGTGTGGACGGACGAGATTGGGTCGTGCCTGAATTGGGTAAATGCGCTAAACTGAATGGAGTTGCACATCATTTCCGAGGGATAGAGCCATGCAGAATTCCATGATCCAAGCCGCCGAGCAAGTGCGAGGAGTCCACGCGTTGTCTGTGTTGCGAGCCGGACGGCAGGCGTTGTCTGAAATCACAGGATTGCGCGGTCAGATGCTCCGAGGACTTCTGATCAACTATGCGATCTTTATGCTCGCGGTACTCGTGTTGAACGGGCTTTTCTATTTCTATGCCCTTGCGCCGTTCATCGGCTGGGCGTTCGGCGGCGGCGAGGGCTTGCTTGCCGCAACCGGAACCGTGATTTTGTGGTTGCTTCAACTCACGGCGGCGGCGGTCTTCGCCATGGTCGCCCTGCGTTTTTCAATCGAACTCGCCTCGCTCTGGCATCAAAGCCTCGTGGTCCGGGTGGTCCGGCATTTCCGTGAAATCGAGGAGCCACACTTTTCCCTCGAAGTATGGTGGAATGGCATGAAGGCCGCTCTGTGGGAAGCCCTCAAGTCCTGTGTGTTTCCGCTGCTCCTGCTGTTGCTCGGGTTGATTCCTCTGCTTGGCGTGGTGTTGGTGATGGTGGTGCAAGCCCACTGGATGGGGCGGGATGTGGTGAATGTGTACCTCGACGAGTTGAGTGATCTGGACGAAGTTGCCGCATTGCGACAGTCGTGGCGCTGGATGTCGTTGCGCTTGGGCTGGCTACCGATGGGACTCGCCTTTGTACCGTTGTTTGGCTGGCTGCTCCTGCCCTTTGTCCTCACCTGCGAGGTGATTGGCTTCACTTACCAAGTCGAATCTTCCCGTGCTTCCAAGTGAGGAATGAGTGTACCGTTGGGCTATTTTACGCAAGGGCTTGATGACGAGATTTGAAGTAGCTAGTGCTTGGCCGAAAAAAGTCTTTCATCAGTTATATCAATATGATATACTGATATTTGTGATGCGAAGATTATAACAATTCCGGTAACTATTCAGGTCTCAAGGAGGGTTGTTTGAGTCCTCAGATGTCCAGTCCCATCAGCGGGTCATCCCCATTGAAGGTTGCTTCGAGTGAGGGCAGTAGTTCCCGCCCTTGCTTCTTCAGCGTTGAGAGGTACGAGCGCGTGATGCAGAAGGAGTGCGGAAAGAGCCCGCGACCTTGAGCTTGACTTTGGGCATGCGCACCTCCCGTTCGGCCTCATTGTTGGTGAAGGTGACCTGTGGATTGCGGGTGAAGTGCAGCACCTCGTCCGCCCCATCCTGAAGACGCCGCAAGAGGTTGACGGTATCGGTCTGGGCGGTGCGTCCGGGCCCGCCGTCGGGAGGCTCCGGAGGGTTGAGCTTCCATCCGCCCTCAAGCACGGCCTCGTAGCGCGAGCGCAAGTCCTCGACCTGCGACCGGGAAAGCCCTTGAGGATGGAGTCGGGTGGTTTTGAGGGCTTCACAGAGCAACCCGATCATTGCTTTCGCCCAATCCTGTTGACGGAACTCAGCCTGAAAGGTCAGTTCGCGCAGCAGGTGCGCGTTGCAGAGGGCGTGGGCACATTCGAGTTTTGCATAACTTTTGAAGCCATCGTGCACGAGGATGTTCCTGAAGCGTGGCAGCACACCAAGTTCCTCGAAGGCGAGCAAGCCGCGCTTGGGATGCACCGAGAGCCAACTCAGGGATTCACTGGCGAGTACATGCAGCCAGTGCAGTCGTCCCTCCACCCGAGCCCCCGTCTCGTCCGCCCCGACAACTGGCTGGCGCAACAAGGCTTCGGCCAGAGCTCGGTGAGGAGCTTCCAGGCGGCGGCGACCCTGTTCGATCAGGTTCATGACGGTCCCTGTTGACGGATGTGTCCCGCACAACGCCTCAAGCAGTTCGCCGGTGCGTTTGGCAGGCAGCATGTGGTACTGAGTGAGGTAGACCACGGCGGCCTTGAAACGGGCTCCGTACTGCACTGGAGCCTTGACCTCGTCGGGGAATGCCCCTTGCTGTAGATGACCACAGTCACAGCGGGCTTGCCAGGCACGGTGTTCGGTGACCTCTAGCACGGGTTGAGGCAGATCGAAAACTTGGCGGGCCTGATACTCTCCGGGCTCAAGCCGGGTTCCGCAAGCCTCGCACTGCGGCAGCGGCAAGTGCTCAACGATGTGCTCCGGAGTTGCGGAGCGCTCAAGCGTGGAACCCTTGTGTCCGGGAACACCCCCCACAGGTCGCTCACCCTGCTTACGCAGCGAACGCGTTTTGCGCAGACCATCCGAAGCCGGAGGCTTGGAGGAGTTGGAAC
>LWDU01038131.1_pt1 | contig 26746 bp, 25 predicted proteins | sample 727161 | NCBI WGS metagenome assembly LWDU01 (sample SAMN04566230, study PRJNA314399) | hydrothermal vent metagenome | isolation source: deep sea hydrothermal plume seawater | place: Mexico: Gulf of California, Guaymas Basin | collected 2004-07-11
GGCACCGGCTGGTTCATGGCGGCGAAGATGCGCTCCATCTGCGGGTTCATGTCGCCGTCGTCGGTGACGAGGCAACTGGCGCTGTCGGTCAACCGGTCGGAGAGGCGAACTTCTTTCACGTCGTCCTTGAGGCTGTCTTGCACTTTTATGATGAGTTTTTTGTATTTACCGGAGGCTTCCTTTTTCTGTTCGTCGGCGATTTTCTTTTCCTCCTCGGTGCCGAGGTCGATATCGCCTTGGGTGATCGACTTGAGCTTCTTTTTGTCGTATTCGCCGAAACCGGACAGGATGAACTCGTCCACGGGCTCGACCATAAACAGCACCTCGATGTCTTTCTTTTTGAATACCTCGAGGTGGGGCGAGTTCTCGACGGCGCTGCGCGAGGTGCCGGTGATGTAGTAGATTTCCTTTTGGTCGATGGCCATGCGCTCGGTATATTCCTTGAGCGACACGTATTTCCCCGGCTCGGTTTTGCTGCTTTCGAACAGGAGCAGATCCTTGATTTTATCCTTGTTAGTGGGATCGACCTCGATGCCTTCCTTGAGCACCTTGCCGAACTCGCGGTAAAAACTGAGGTAATCATCCCCCGACTTTTTCATCATCGCTTTGAGTGCGGAGAGGATTTTGCTCGTGACGTTTTTCTCGATTTTCTTGATGACGGCATCTTCCTGCAGGATTTCGCGGGAGACGTTCAGCGGCAGATCGTTGGACTCGACGACGCCCTTGGCGAAGCGCAGGTAGCGGGGGAGCAGTGCCTCGCAGTTGTCCATGATGAAGATGCGCTTCACGTACAGGTGGATGCCGTGCTTGGTGCCTTCCTGCTGGAACATGTCGAACGGCGCCTTGGAGGGCAGGTACAGCAGTGCCTTGAATTCGATGGTGCCCTCGGCGGAGTAGTGGATTGTCTTGAGCGGGTCGGTGTAGTCGTGTGAGATGTGCTTGTAAAACTCATTGTACTCCTCCTTTTTTACCTCACTCTTCGGGCGCATCCAGATCGCCTTCATCGAATTGAGTGTTTCCTCGGTAACAGTGGGTTGTTTTTCCGCGCCCTCCTTCGGCTTGCCCTCGTCGTCCATCGGGGTTTCATCCCGGATGACGTCCATCACGACGGGGTACTCCACGAAGTCCGAATATTTTTTGACGATCTGCCGAAGCCTGAATTCCACGATGTAGTCCCCGCAGTCCTTGTTGAGGTGCAGGGTGATCTCGGTGCCGCGCTTATCTCGGCCGCCCTCGGAGATTTCGTAGGTGCCGTCGCCGCTCGATTCCCACGTCCACGATTCGTCGCCAGTGGCGGAGCGGGTTTTGAGCGTGACCTTGTCGGCGACCATGAAGGCCGAGTAAAAGCCGACGCCGAACTGGCCGATCAATTCCGGATTGTCCTTGGTCTTGTTTTTCTTAAGTTCCTCCATGAACTGCCGAGTGCCGGAACGGGCGATGGTGCCGATGTTGCCCTCGAGTTCCTCCTTGGTCATGCCGATGCCGTTGTCCTCGATTCGGAGCGTCTTGGCTTCGTTGTCGATGAAGAGCTTGATCCGAAACTCCGGATCGTCCTTGATGAGATCTTTGTTGGAAAGCGCCTCGAAACGCAGCCGGTCGATCGCGTCCGATCCGTTGCTGATCAATTCCCGCAGAAAGATATCCTTGTTCGAGTAGAGCGAGTGAATGACCAAATCGAGTAATTGCTGAACCTCGGTCTTGAATTCCTTTTTTTCCGTTGCCATTTGTTTACGCGCTAATTGCGCGGGAACAATAAACCCATTGCCAAGCCGGAGTGCAAGCTTTTGATCGCTTGGCCAAGTGTGTGGAGTTTTTGCTTCACAGCCCGAGAGCGACTCGTTACTTTGCTCAAGCACTGTTTTATGACCAAAACCTCTTCTTTAGTCCCTCACGATACTCTCGCCGGTCGGTTCACGGGAAAGGTGGAATTCGCGGATCATTTCGTCCCGCACACCAACATTCAGCATGTCGTGTTCGACTTCGACGGTACGCTGTCACTGATCCGCGAGGGCTGGCCGGAGGTGATGCTACCGATGTTTGAGGAGTTGCTGCCACCGGCTAACGGTGACGACGCAGTCAGCGTGCGCGCCATGTTGCTGGACGACATCATGACGTTGAACGGCAAGCAGACGATTTTCCAAATGATGAAGTTTGCCGAGCGCGTCACCGAGCGCGGCGGCGAGCCCCTTGATCCACTGGAGTATAAACACGAATATCTCCGGCGGCTCGAGGTGCGGATTCAGTCTCGGGTTGAGCGCTTGGCCAATGGCGACTCCGAGCCGGTGGAGTTTCTCCTGCACGGGTCGATTGCGCTGCTCGACAACCTACGAGAGCGGGGGTGGAACCTTTATTTGGCCAGCGGCACCGACGAGCCATTCGTCAAGCGCGAGGCCGAGTTGCTCGGGCTTGGCCGGTACTTCGGTGAGCGTGTCTACGGGGCGCAGGATGACTACATGAGCTTCTCCAAAAAACAAGTGATCGAGCGAATCCTCCGCGAGAACGAGGTGGAGGGGGATCGGTTGCTGGTGGTCGGCGATGGGTATGTGGAGATCGAGAACGGCAAGGATGCGGGTGGCCTTGCGGTAGCAGTGGCCAGCGATGAGGCGAACAACGGCTTGGGGCAGTTCGACGAGTGGAAACGCAACCGGTTGCTCGGCGTTGGAGCCGACATCGTTGTCCCGGATTATCGTGACGCCGCCGTATTGGTGGATGTGATCGAGGGGAAATGATCGGCAAAAAAATAGATCTCCAGAAAATAAAGCCGTTGCCCTTGGCCAAGCGCAAAAGCTTGACCACGGTGCAGGAAGTCTTGGTGCCGCTCGATGCCGAGCCGACGGCAATCAGCGATGCGCTGATGAGCCAAGTTGACGACTGCGCCAAGAGTATCCGCGTAGCCAAGGACAACGGTAAGGCCGTTATGATTATTTACGGGGCGCACCTGATCAAGAACGGTGCCGCACTGATCCTTGACAACTTGATCGCCAACGGCTGGCTGTCGCACTTGGCCACCAACGGCGCGGGGACGATTCACGACTGGGAGTACGCCTGGCTTGGGCGCTCGACCGAGTGCGTCCGCTCGAACGTCGCGACCGGCACGTTCGGCACATGGGAGGAAACGGGGCGAACCATTCACTTGGCGTTGCTCGCCGGCGGGGTCGAGGGACTGGGGTACGGCGAGGCACTTGGCCGGTTGATCGCTGGGGACGGCGTTGACCTGCCGACGGCGGACGAGTTGGCCGAGATTATCGCGGCGGAGCCGGCGCACGAGTTGGCTGCGGCTCGGGCGGAGTTGCTCCATGCCATGCGCAACGGCTTCGTGCCGGAGAGGCGATGCGACCTCGAGCATCGCTGGAAGCAGGCTTCGGTCGTGGCTTCGGCTTATCGCCACGGGGTGCCGTTGACGGTGCATCCCGGCATCGGCTACGACATTATTTCAAACCACCCAATGTTCAACGGCGCGGCAATTGGCCGGGCGGCGCAGGTCGATTTTCAAACATTCGCCGGGACACTTGAGCAACTCGACGGCGGGGTGGTGTTGTCGGTCGGCTCGGCGATCATGGGGCCGCAAGTGTTCGAGAAGGCGCTGAGTTGCGTGAACCACATTCGCCTGCAGGAAGGGCGGGACATCGTGCGGGATCACTCGATGTACGTCGTCGATTTGCAGGACGGCGGCAACTGGGACTGGACGCAGGGCGAACCGCCCGTCACCACCCCGGCCTACTATCTGCGGTTCTGCAAAACATACGCCCGAATGGGCGGATCGATGGATTATCTGCAGTGCGACAACTTGGCCTTCGTCCAGCATTTATCCCGTGCGTTGGGCAATTCGAACCCATCGTGAAAGAGGAGCGTTTTGCTGAGATTGCCGATCGGTTTTCCGACCTTCGAGTGGCGTTGGTCGGGGATTTTTGTTTGGACCGCTATCTCGAGATCGATCCCGCGCTGGCCGAGACCTCGATCGAGACGGGGCTGGAGGTTTTGAACGTGGCCAATGTTCGTTCGCAACCCGGGGGTTGCGGCACCATCCTGAACAACTTGTCGGCGCTTGGCGTGGGAACGGTTTTTCCGGTGGGCTTCGCCGGCGAGGACGGCGAGGGATATGAGTTGATGCGCGCGCTTGGCCAAGTGGGCTGCGTTGATTTGGAGCATTTTTTTCAGACGCCCGAGCGCAGGACTTTTTCCTACACGAAGCCGATGATGATGGAGGCGGGAAAGTCGCCGAGAGAGTTGAACCGGCTCGATTTCAAGAACTGGTCTCCCACGCCGGAGTCGGTACAGGAGCGAACCATCAGCGCGCTCAGCACCTTGGCCAAGCGGGTGGACGTGATGGTGCTGCTCGAGCAAGTGGACGAGGCCGACACCGGCGTGCTTGCCGGGGGCGTGCTCGATGCGATTGGCCAAATCCGACGCGACAATCCCGATCTGCTCATCCTCGCTGACAGTCGCCGGGGGCTGGGGCACTTTCCCTCCGTTGGGTTGAAAATGAACCGGGAGGAGTTTGCCGTGCTAACCGGCGGGTCGGCGGACATGCCGTTGGCTGAACTATGCGCGGCGATTGGGCGCTTGGCCGCGGAGCGGGGGCAAGCGGTGTTCGTGAGCCTCAGCGAGGAAGGCATTGCCGGGGCCAAGCCGGGGGAAGCGCCGGAGCACGTGCCGTGTCTGCCTCTGTGGGGCGAGATCGATATCGTCGGCGCAGGGGACGCGGTGATGGCAAACTTGGCCATGGCATTGGCTGGTGGCGCGGCGATTGTCGAGGCGATGAGATTTGCAATGGCCGCCGCTTCGGTGGTGGTTCATCAACTCGGCACAACGGGCACGGCAAACTTGGGGGAGATTCGCCCCTTGGTTTGCGCTTACTGATAGTGTGGCGGCTTTGTGACGTTGCCCTTGATGGAGTCCATCTCTTTTGTCTCCAAGCCGGTGGCAACCCGGTTCACCTGGGTCTGGAGTTGCTGAATTGTTTTGTCGTGCTCGATGATGGTTTCGTTTAGGGACGCCACGAGCTGTTCTAAATGCGTTAAGCCGGACTCGATGTTCACCAGCCGTTCTTCATGCGACATGGCGAAAGGCTACCGCAAGAGGGGCGGGGAATCGATAGTGGAGCCGGGTCGTTTTTTAACTCGGTCTGATTTTCCCTGACTTTTTATACGTGCGATACAATAGTTGTTTTTTTGAAAATGAATTTGGATGACATAAAGGAACTGAAGAGATGCCTCGGCTTCGGTGTGAACCTGAACTCGGACGAGGACAGGCAGCGCTTGGCCGAGGTGATTAACGCCAAGTTATGGTTTCGCGGCCAGCCGATCGTTGGCAAGGAGAGTGAGTTTAGTCTCCTCAAGACCAGCAAGCATCTCTTGGCCAACTTGCGGGAAAAGAATCGTTTGCTGGCAGAGTACCACTGCCCGGCGGATGCGCGGATTCAGAATTTCCTGGATCGCACCCTTGCCGATTGCGATGTCCCCAAGCTTCCGACTAACGCCCTCCAATTGGAGCATCACGGCTTGGCGCGCACCCTATCGCTCCCGCCCGACAAGGACTCGTACACATCGGAGCATGTTGACTCGTATCGGATCGAGCAGGGGGTGCTGCACAATCCAAGGAGCGATCGTCGCACGACCAAGGGCGTGTTTCACATCGTGGAAGGTGGGTTGCCGATTCCTCACGACAAAAAGCAGGTTCCCAAGGCGGTGTTTGCTGCGCTGCTTGGCCAAGCGCTCTCCCCGCCGGATAGCGTAATGGAGCTCCCCTTTACAAGTTCACAGGAGGATCGGGCAAGGTTGTTTGTGTCCTTACTGCTGCGCCCCGTGGTCACGCCCGAAGTCCGTGGGGTTTGCGAGGAGCGCTCACTCGAGACCCGTTTTTTTGCGCCGGGCAGCTTGGTTTCCAACTTGGATTTCGTGGAGTCGATTTTCGGCAACGCCGGCGATCCGTACCTCAGCGAGAACGACGCAGCGCTCGATCCGGCGCACTGGACCGGCCACACCGGGTGCGTGGTGCTTGCGCCGCACCTTGTTTTGCTGGGCAAAAAGGAACTGGGGTTGCCACATGTCTCCGAGGCCACCGAGCGTCAAAAACGCGACGGCATGTGCTGGGAGTCCGAGGAGGAACGCTACAACGACGGCGGCGGATTCAAGGTGGCTTGCCGTGACGCTTCCGGCGTAATGGTCACACTGATCGCCGACAATTATTTTGGCTACTGCAAAAAGGAGGTAAAAACCCAGATCAGTTTTTCCGCCAACCTGCTGGGCAACGCCGAGGAGGAACACGCCGGCGGCGCGATCGCTTATCCCCGATACGACTTGGGCGAGGAATTTCACCTGAGCGATTTCGTCAAGGAGGTGAACCATACCTTCGCCGAGGTGACGCAGTCGTGCGGCGACCTCATGGATTTTCAGCCGGAAGGGTATGCCATCGACAAGCGGTTTCCCAACATTCAATACATCCCGGAGGATTCCAGTGTGCGACTGAGAGAGCAGAGTATTTCCTGGTCGAGGGAGGGCGTCGCCCAGCGTATCCGGTTATCGCCGGACATCACGTACGTCCTGCCGTCGGGCTACAAGGTTTCGATGGTGCGGCGCTCTGTGGGCGGGCACTGGCGTCTCGTCGGTAATGCTGCCGAGGGCGTTTTTTGTCACAAACCGTGCACGGTCTCCGGCGGCGGCAAGTCAGAAATCTCCAAGTCGATCAACGACGCCATTTTGGCTGGACCGGTGTTTGTCGCTGATTTCCAGGGGGATATGGCTTCGGCTGAGAAAATCCTCCAGCGGAATTTCTCGGACCGGTTTAAGAACCCTCCAGATGTGAAACGGGGCCGCGGCATTCTGGATGAGCGCCGGTCGCTTGGCTCAGTGATCAAGCTGCTGACGCCCAGTCGCGCCTATACGGACGAGTACAACGAGTGGCTTGGCACCATCCCCATGCATGTGAGAGATCTTGTTTTTACGGTCAAGCGATTTTACCAGTCGGAGTGGGAGGGTGATTGGGGGCGGCACTTTTCGGTGGACGCAGTCAACGGCCAACCAGGGAAGGAACTCAAGTACAAGCATCAAAAACTGGTGGCCCAGTATTTGCGCGTCGGCTTCACCGGCGACGGGCTTTGGCGGACGTTCACACTGCGAAAAGATTTTATCCCCTCGGTCAAGTTGCAGCGTGAGGATGATATTTCCGCCAGCACCGTGCTGCCGTCGAGCGATCTACCGCACCTCAAGAATGGTGAACATCGGCCCTCGCTCAAGTTCGCCACCAACTGCGAGTACCGTTTCTTCCAACGCCCCGATGATGCGGTTCTGCGGGGGTACGACAAAAATGCCGAGGCGGACTTTTGCCGACAAAATCTTTTTGCCTCCAATTATCATCCGCTCTCAAGGCGGGAGGCCCGGGATGAGGTTGATGACGCGCTGCAGTTCGGGCAATACACCGAGAAACTTCAGGAGGTTTTCCGCGGTTTTCTCGACGACTCCAATCGGCGCGAGTTCATGGCGTCATCGGCGCTGCCTCGAATCGTGGACGGCAAGCCGACGAAGAACCCGCGCTACCTCCAAAACCGGCCCGACGTGGAGGACGCGAAAGGGCGTTACCTGGCAAACATCGGCACACGACTTTACCGTCGAGTGCCGCTTGGCCAAGCGGTGTTGAACCCCGTCGATGCCGTCCTGGCCGGGCGCCGTAACAACCCGGCCAACGCTCAGTCCGGCATCCGGGCCTTGGCCGTTTACGGGCCGATCCATTATCAGGAACTGCCGGAACTATTCATGGACTTCGTCAGCTCGCTTACCGGCAAATCCCCGTCAACGACCGGCGCCGGCTCGGAGGGCGCACTAACCAAGGGGCCGTTCAATGCGCTGCTGCCGGTGGTCGACCTGAACAACGCGCTGGTCAGTTACATGCTAACGAGCGACGACTGCTTCACCTCCGCCGCAGGTTACATTGGCCCAAAGTACCGCGTGAACCACGACATCAGCCTCTTGATTCCGGAACTTTGGGCACGCATGTCGGCCGGGGAGCGCCGGGCGGATTACCTGATCCGGGAAGAGTATATGGAGAAAGTGGATGATTTCGATCACGCCGGCCGCTCCGTTTTGGCCGGCCGACTTGGCTACCGGATTACGAGCCGGTTCGTGCTCGATTTTTTCGGCCGTATTTTCACCAACCCTGACTCCGTTATTCCCGAGGACATGCTCAAGCCGGAGTTGCAGGGGATCGACGATTATGTGGATGGCGTCAACAACATCGTCGAGACCCAGCAACGAATCGCCGGGCACTATTTTGAGGATGGCTCCATCGATGATGCCATCCCGCCGCTGCGGGTACTGCTGCACATCATGGCGCATGGCGAGTTCGAGGGCAAAACCGTCGCCGACCCGGAGATACGCAGCCTGTTCGATTGCGAAAAAGTACGCGGGCAGCATTGGTACCAAGATCGGCTCAAGGCCAAGCAGGTGCGCGATGTGCGTTATCTCGAAAACCAAGTGGCCTACATGAAGACGTTCCTCGAAAAGGAAACCCATCGCGAAGAGGCCGGTCGACTCGGCTTGGCCAAGCGCTTGGCCAAGGTGGAGGACGAACTCACGTTTGCCATGAGCAGCGATTACATCGGCGCTCTCGACGGCACGATCGGCCTCGATTGTTCGCTTGAACAACCAGGAACAGCCGAGGGTGATTAAGGGGGAAGATGGCTCCTGAGCAGGGACTTGAACCCCGAACCTATTGGTTAACAGCCAACCGCTCTACCATTGAGCTACTCAGGAACTCCGAATGACCCCAAGGTTCGTCAACAGATTTCGCCAATCAATCTGGATTACCACCGGCTCAAGCGTGATTCGGACGCTCTTGGCTTGAGTTCCACCCGTCCAAGCGCCATACCGGCCCTGTGCAGTTGAACCCACAAGCCGCCGCCAAAGTTCTGAATGCGGCAACGTCGTTGCGCCCGAATCTCGGCATCGTGCTGGGCAGTGCCTTCGGCCAAGTGGCGGAATCAATCGAAGCCGACGCAACCGTTGGTTTTGCCGATCTCCCCGGATGCGCTGCATCCAGCGTCGAGGGTCATTCCGGTCAGTTTATTATCGGGCGACTGGGCGGCGCGGACGTCGTGGTGCAGTCGGGCAGGTTGCACTACTACGAAGGGCACTCGATGGGTCAGGTGACGTTTCCGATTCGTGTCATGGCCGAGTTTGGGGTCAAGAGCGTTTTGCTGACCAACGCCGCCGGTGGCATTGCGGCAGACTTGGCAGTCGGCGACTTCATGCGCATCACCGATCACATCAACCTGATGGGGGCGAATCCGCTGCGAGACGAAGCGGCGGGTGGGTTGCCGGGCTTTGTGGACATGTCCGAGGCTTACTCCGGGCCGCTTGGCCAAGTGCTTGGTCGGGCCGCTGCCGACTGCGGGATTGAATTGAAGACAGGTGTCTTCGCGGCAGTGTCCGGGCCAAGTTACGAGACGCCGGCAGAGATTCGAGCGTTCGCAACACTGGGCGCCGACGCTATCGCCATGAGCACCGTGCCGGAAGTGATCGTCGCCCGCCAGCTTGGCCTCGAGGTTGCCGGGTTGTCGTGCATCACCAACGCCGCCGCCGGCTTGGGCAAGTCGCCAATCAGCCACGGGGAAGTCCTCGAGCAATCCCGCCAAGCGAGCAACCCGGCCACGAGTCTGCTGATGCGATTTTGCGAATTAACCTGTAAATCCTGATGAGCTGTGTTCGTCTGCGTCCGTTTTTAACATGTCACTAAAATGAAGTTTGCCATTTGCAACGAGGTTTTTGAGGGGTGGGCGATTGATGATTCCATCAAGTTCGTCGCCGACACGGGTTATGATGCGATCGAGATCGCACCGTTCACGCTGGCGCAGTACGTGACCGATGTGTCGGTGGCGGAGCGGCATCGGATTCGCGCCGTTGCCGCCGACAACGGCATCGGAATCTCAGCGGTACACTGGGTACTCATCAAGACCGAGGGCATGTACATGACGCACACCGACCCGGCGGTTCGCCGCAAAACAGCGGATTACTTTTGTGAGCTAGTGAAGTTTTGCGCTGACCTCGGCGGCGAGGCGATTGTCGTCGGCTCGCCGAAGCAGCGAAACCTGCTTCCCGGGGTCAGCTTTGAGCAGGCGTGGGAGTTAGCGAGGGAGACGTTTGTTCCGTCGGTCAAGTTGGCGGAAGACAAGGGAGTGACGATTTGCTTCGAGCCGTTGGCTCCGTCCGAGACGGATTTCGTGAACACGGCGGCGAAGGGTATCGAGTTCATCCAGCAGTTCGACAGCAAGGCATTCAAAATCATTCTCGACGTCAAGGCGATGTGTTCCGATCCCAAGCCGATTCCGGATATCATCCACGACTCGCATCCGGATTTCGCGTACTTCCACGCCAACGACGCTAACCTCAAAGGGCCGGGATTTGGCGATGTTGATTTCAAGCCGATCTTCGGTGCGCTGAAGGAAGTTGGCTACGATGGCTTCGTGTCGGTGGAGGTGTTCGACTTCGAGGAAGGCCCCGAGACGATCGCCCGCGAGAGTCTGCGCTACATGAGGGAAGCCTCTGCGTAAACCAAGCGCTTATTGGCGGGCTTGTAGCTCGTAGTTGAGGACGGCGAGGCAGTAGATGGCGGCGGTCTCGCTGCGGAGTACGAGCGGCCCAAGCGTGATCGGCAGGGCACTGGTGCGGATGATGTTGATTTCCGCCGGCGTGTAGTCGCCTTCCGGCCCGACCCAAATCGCCAGTTTGCCCGGCGCTTGGCCGTACTCGGCGGCGTGGGCGTCGATGTGTTCGCGGGGGTGTTTTGCGTCGGGTTGCAGCGTGGCGATCAGCGAGAGAGCGGACTGGCGTGCGTCAGCCAAGGCCTCCTTGGGCGTCATCGGCAACTCGAGTTTTGGCAACCAAGCGGAGCCGCATTGCTTGATCGACTCGATGCAGATGCTGCGCCATTTTTCGACCTTGGCCGCTGTCTTGGCGTCGTCCCAATCCGGCACGGACCGATCGGACAATACCGGCACGACTCGGTGCGCGCCGAGTTCGGTGGCTTTTTGGACGATGAAATCCATCGCCTTGCCCTTGGCCACAGCTTGATAAAGCGTGATCTCAAAGGGCAGGGGAGGCACGCTATTTTCTTGGATGATCTCAAGCGTTGTCGAGTCGTTGCGAACTTCCGCCGCTTGGCAGAGTAGTTCCTTCCCCGCGCCGTTCAGCACGACAACGCGGTCGCCTTCGCGCAGGCGCAGTACGGAGCGTGCGTGCTTGGATTCCGCCGGGGAGAGGCGAAGCGGGTTGTTGTGGCAATCCGCCGGGAGAATATAAAACCGATGCATTTAGCTGGAGTGTGACTAGGTGAAAAACTTCTTGGCCTTCTCGAAGAAGGAGCCGCGCATGGGGTTGACGCGGTCGTCACAGAGTTCGCCGAACTCGGTGAGCTTGGCCTTCTGCTCCGCGTTCAGCCGGGTGGGCACCTCGACGATGACGCGCACATGCAGGTCGCCGTGCCCGTAGCCCTGCACGTTTTTGACGCCTTTGCCGCGAAGGCGCAGGATGGTTCCGGACTGGGTTCCGGGCGGCACATTGATTCGAGCGCTGCCGTTTAAGGTGGGTACTTGAATCTCCGAGCCAAGCGTTGACTGCACAAAGCTAACGGGCACTTCGCATTGCAGGTCGTCGCCGTCGCGCTCGAAAATCTCATGCTCCTTCACGTGTAGCACAACGTACAGGTCTCCCGGTTTGCCGCCGTGAACGCCGGCTTCGCCGTTGCCGGTGGAGCGCAGGCGCGCGCCGGTATCGACGCCGGCCGGGACGCGGATGGTAACTTTGCTGGACTTGTCGCGGCGCCCCTCGCCGGTGCACTTGGGGCATGGCTTGTCGATTGAGGCACCACTGCCGTGGCAGCGGGGACAGGTCTGCGCGACGCTGAAAAAGCCCTGCGCCTGGACAACCTGTCCGCGGCCGTTGCAGGTGCCGCAGGTTGAGCGCCGTCCGCCGTCCGCGGCGCCGCTGCCGTTGCAAGAGTCGCAGGCGTCGAGTTTGTTGAGGGGGATGGTTTTTTCGCAACCTTGGACAGATTCCTCGAAGGTCAACTCCATGTCGTAACGCAGATCGGAGCCGCGCGATGGGCCCGATGAGCTGCGTTGGCCGCCGCCAAACAAATCCTCAAAAATACCACCGCCACCACCGCCGCCGCCGCCCTTGAACGCCTCCCGGAAAATATCGAACGGATCGTGAAATCCGCCGCTGCCGCGGCTAGACCGGGAACCTGCGCCGAAAGCGGCGTGGCCAAACTGGTCGTAGGCTGATTTTTTCTCGGGGTCACTCAGGGCTTCGTAGGCTTCGCCGATTTCCTTGAATTTTTCCTCGGCTCCCTTGTTGTCGGGGTTTTTGTCAGGGTGATATTTGACGGCAAGCTTGCGGTAAGCCTTTTTGATTTCATCAGCGGAGGCCCCCTTGCTGATGCCCAGCACCTCGTAGTAGTCGCGCTTGGCCATTCTTATTTCTCGTTGGCTTCACCGGCATCCCCGGATGGGGCGGCCACGACGACGGAGGCGGCCCTGAGCAGGCGATCCCGCAAGCGGTAGCCTTTGCGGGTTTGCTCTAGCACGGTGCCTTCGTCGGCCTCATCGGTTTTTCTGCGGGACACGGCTTCGTGCTGTGAGGGGTCGAACGCTTGGCCGGTGGCGTCGATCTCGACAAGGCCGACCTCTTCGAGGGTGCGCTTGAGTAGCGTGTGAACCATCTCGATACCGGTTTTCAGCGAGTCGATTGTGCTGTCATCGGCGTTCCGAACGGCTGCCATGGCCATCTCGAAACTGTCCATCGTGGGCAGGAGTTGCTCAATGAGGGACTCGTTGGCGTAGCGGATGGCGTCCTGTTTCTCCTTGGCCAAGCGCTTGCGGAGATTGTCGGCCTCGGCGACCTGGCGCTGGAGGCGGTCATAAAACTCCTCCGCCTTGGCTGCCTGTTGGCGAAGCTCCTTGAGTTCCTCCGGGGTGGGCGGGGGAAGTTCCTCCTCCTCTTCAGGTTCTTCGTCCGCTTGGCCAAGCGCTTGGCTGTCCTGTTCCGGTGTGGACGGGTTGTTGCCGTCTTTTTCCTCCGAGTCGTTGATCTCGATTTGGGTGGTGTCTTGGCTTTCCTCTTTGGCTTCCCTGCTCATGGATGTCTGCCGATAACCGGCGGCAAAAGTTGTACACGACCGTCCCATTCGGGGCAACCGTGAAGAGCGGTTGGAGGTTGTTTGCATCGCTTGCGGATTATCGTTACGATTCGGGCAGGTTTTAGCGAATGCCGGAAAAGACAAAAAAAGAGGTACAACCCCAAGCTCGCGAGTACTTTGAGAAGGGGATCACCGCGCTGCGAAAGGACAATCTCGACTACGCGACCAAGCTCTTTGAGCAGGCGTTACGGCGTGAGCCGGGTTTTTTCGAGTGCCGCGAGGCCCTACGGCTCAACCAGTTCAAGCGTTCCGGCAAGAAGAGCGGCCTCTTCAAGATGTTTGGCAAGACGACTTCGACGTCGCTTTTGCCGAAGGGTCAGTTGGCGTTGAAAAAGGATCCGCTTGAGGCGATCGAGGTAGCCGAGCAGGTCCTGAATGACGACCCATACAGCGTGATGGGCAACAAGCTTTTGGCGGATGCAGCCACGGCGGCCGGGTTCCCGCGCACGGCGCTGTTCGCCTGGGATCTCGTCATGCAGAAGCAGCCGGATGACAAGGCTAACATCATGCGATACTGTCAGGCGTTGGTGAATAACGGCGACGTGGCCAAGGCGGAGGAAACCTGCACGGCATTGGCCAAGGCGCACCCCGGCGACCAGGAGGTGCTGCAGTTGTCCAAGAACCTGACGGCCAGCCGAACCCTGTCCGAGGGCGGCTACGACAAGGTCACCTCCGGTGAGTCCGACTACCGCGCGGTGCTGAAGGACGAGGCAGAGGCGGTGTTGCTCGAGCAGGAGAACCGGCGTTCCGAGCAGGAGTCCACAGCCGAGAGCCTTATCAAGGAGTACGAGCAGCGGTTGGTGGGTGAGCCGGAAAACCTGAAGCTCATTCGCTCGCTGGCGGAACTGCACAGCCGCGTGAAGAATTTTGACAAGTCAGTCGGCTACTACGAGCGGTTTAACAAGACCAACCTGCGCTCCGATGCCGCCGTGGATCGGGCTATCGTGGACACGAAACTGTTGCAGTTCGACTGGCGGATTGGACAGGCCGGCCAAGGCGATGCCGGCGAACTGGAAGTCGAGCGCAATGCGTTTGAAATGGACCAGATTCAGCGCCTGTCCGACACGTACCCCTCCGACTTGTCGCTGCGATACGACCTCGGTGTGCTGCAATTTAAGGCCGGCGAGATCACTTTGGCGATCCAATCCTTTCAGCGTTCGCAGGCCAATCCCCACAAGGAAATCCCGTCGTTGATGCAAATGGGCAAGTGCTTTGCCAAGCGCGGCATGAACGACATGGCGGCGGGCACCCTGCAAAAGGCGCTCGATAAAAAGGAAATCATGGATGACGAAAAAATAGATTTGCACTACCAACTCGGCTGCGTGCTCGACTCGATGGATCGGACGGGGGAATCGATCGATCAGTTCAAGCTTATTTACGAGCGCGACATCGGCTATCGCGACGTCGCCGAGCGGGTGGATGCCTATTACGCCAACCTTGGATAGGGCTGCACTGGAATGATGAAATCAATGACCGGTTACGGGCGGGGCGAATGCACGGCAAAAGGCGCGCGCATCACCGTCGAGTTGAACTCTGTGAACCGCAAACAGGCCGAGGTGTCGCTGAGTGTCCCGTCGGAGCTGGAGTCGATCGAGCCCGACTTGCGCGACCTGATCCTCGCCTCGGTGTCCCGGGGCCGAGTCAGTGGCCGGGTCGTTTTGCAGTATACCGGCGCGAGTCGCGCTTCCGCCGTTGCCGTCAACGAGACGCAAGCCAAGGCGTACCGGAGGGAACTGAGCAAGCTAGCCAAGTCGCTGGAAATCCCTGATAACCTCTCGCTGGACAGTCTCCTGCGCCTGCCGGGAGTGCTCGAGAGCGCCCAGCCAACACTCGATGCCAAGGCGTTTCGCGCGCCGATCAAGAGTGCGCTTGGCCAAGCGCTTGAGGGTTTGTTGTCGATGCGCGAGAAAGAGGGAGGCAACCTTGGCCGTGACTTGGCCAAGCGCCTGGCCAAGCTGCGCCGCATCGTTAAGCGAGTGGCCAAGCTTGCCCCGGATGTGCTCAAACACCACCGGGAGCGACTGATCGAACGGTTAAAAAAAGCCAACGTCGACGTGCCGGACATGGACGACGATCGCCTGCTTCGTGAGATTGTTTATTACACGGATCGAACGGACATCACCGAAGAGTTGACCCGACTGGGCAGCCACTTCGTCCAACTTGAGGAGTGCCTGTCCGACGTTGTGCCGGTGGGGCGCAAGCTGGATTTTTTGGCGCAGGAAATGTTCCGGGAAATCAACACGATCGGCTCCAAGGCGAACGACGCCAATATTTCCAGCGAGGTGGTCACCCTGAAAACCGAGTTGGAAAAAATCCGCGAACAGGTCCAAAACGTCGAATGACTGACGCCGTTTCCAACACGCCGCTTGTGGTGGTGATTTCGGCTCCTTCCGGGGCCGGCAAGACTACGCTTTGCGACAACGTCCGCGCCGCACTGCCGAGCGTGAGCCGTGCGGTGACCTGTACCACGCGCTCGCCGCGCGACGGCGAATTGGATGGCGTCGATTATTATTTTCTCGGAGAGGATGAGTTCCTCGGCAGAGTCGAAGGCGGCGAGTTTTTGGAGAACGCCGTCGTGCACGGCAACCATTACGGCGTGCTGAAGTCGGAGCTGCGGGCCAAGCTCGCCGAGGGGAGCGACGTACTGCTCAACATCGACGTGCAGGGCGCGGCGACCATCCGCGAAGCGGCGGTGAACGACCCGGTTTTGAGTGAGGCGTTGGTCACCGTGTTCTTGTGTCCGGCAAGCTTGGGTGATCTTGAGCAGCGGCTTCGTGGACGGGGCACCGACTCGGATGAAATCATCGCCAAGCGCTTGGCCATCGCCCGGGATGAGATGGATCAGACCGGAAAATTTGACCACACGCTGACCAGCCAAACAAGGGAGGCCGACCTCGGGCAGATGCTCGGGATCATCGAGCGCGTCCGTTTGGCCAAGCAGGAAACTGTATCGACCAATGAGTGAATCCAAAAAAGTGGTGCTTGGTGTGAGTGGCTCGATCGCCGCTCACAAGGCGATTGACTTGGCGAGTCTGTTGACCAAGGCCGGGTGCGTGGTGGATGTGGTGCTGACAAGGGACGCGCAGGAATTCGTCAAGCCGCTTCCGTTCCAGACACTCACGCGCCGGCGAGTGATCACCAGCCTGTACGACGAAGAGGAAACCGGTGTCGCGCACATCCGCGCCGCCGATGAGGCGGACTTGCTGCTGATCGCCCCGGCAACAGCCAACACCGTGGCCAAGCTGGCTCACGGCTTGGCCGACGACGCGCTTGGCTGTGTGGCGCTGGCTTTGCGGCCCGAAGCCAAGGTTTTGGTTGCCTCGGCGATGAACGGCAGCATGTGGCGACACCCTGCCACCGTGGCCAACGTGGCGATGCTTACAAAGCGGGGCGCGGAGTTTGTCGGGCCAGACGAGGGGTTGTTGTCCTGCGGTTACGACGGTATCGGGCGGCTTTGGCCCGTGGATGGAATCGCCGGTCGCGCCCTTGAGTTGCTGGGTTTGGAGCAGTCGAACGATTGATCAAATGGCCTCCCCAAGGGGCAACAAGTCTTGGATAGACTGGTGGCGGCTGTCCCAGTTGTTCCGTTCCGTTGCGCCCGACGCCGGCTCGCAGCGCGCGCGGATCCAGTTCATGGAGCGGAACACCGTCCTGCCGGTCAAGGCGGTTTATTTCCTTGTCCTCATTTTTTATCTCTACTTTGGTGAGTGGCCCGAGATGGACGCAGACCGGGTGCGCTGGACTTTGCTGCGGACGATCCAGTGGTTCTTCGTTTTTTGCCTCATCGTGAATGTGGTTATTGGCGTGATGCTCGTTCGGATGGAGGAGTTTTCCACGCGAGTGCTTCGGGAGGTGGTGTTCTCTATTTGCCTATTCGATGCGCTGTTGCTGGCGATGATGACCGAGCTGACCGGCGGCTTTGAGAGCTTCCTGTTTTGGATGTTCCTCGGGTTGCAGATCCGCAACGCGATCAGCATGCCGATCGCCTCTACGCAGATCGTGGCCAACCTCTCGGTCAGCGTGATTTATCTGTGCGCTGGTGCGTTTGACATTATTGTTGCGCGCTCGGAGAAGGAGCTTGAAAACATCACGGGCGAGCCGGTGGTGCTCCGGGCGTTGCTGTTGGTGCTGATGACGGCTTGCGGTTACGGGTTGCAGGTGTTGATCGACAAACAGCGCCGGATGGATGCCGAGGAGGATGAGTTCGACCGGCGCCAAAGCCAGCTCCAGGCCTCGGGCCGGTTGGCGGCGGAGATCGCGCACCAAGTTAAGAACCCGCTGGGTATCATCAACAACGCGGCGTTCGCCCTTGGCCAAGCGGTCGGAGAAGATAAAATCGCCAAGCGCCAAGTTGGATTGATTCGGGAGGAGGTCAACAAGGCCGACCAAATCATCACGAAGCTGATGGGCTACGCCCAGTTGGTCGAGGGGCGCTTGGCCAAGCTCGATGTCAACGAGACGCTTGAGGCGGCGCTGTCGCAGGTGTTCCCGAAGGGGAGCAAGTTCGGCACCCGAATCCGGCGCGATTACGGCATCGCTCTCCCGCCGCTGTTGGCCCAGCCCGAGCACATCAGCGAAGTGTTCGTCAATATCATCCAAAACGCCCGGGAAGTGATGGGTAACGACGGCGAAATCAGGATAAAAACCAGCTACGAGGGCGATTACACCTTCCGGGTGACCATTGAGGACAACGGCCCGGGGATACCGGCGGATCGCTTCGAGACTGTCTTTGAGCCGTACCACACCACCAAGGAGAAGGGCACCGGGCTTGGCTTGGCCATCGTCAAGCACAACACTGAGTTGTACGGCGGGACGGTAAAAATCGAATCCGAACTTGGAAAACACACCCGCTTCACTCTAATCTTCCCAGGAAGGACGGCCCTGCGGCTCCAGGCTTTATGAACAGAAATTACAAGCTATTGGTTGTTGACGACGAGCGCAACATGCGCGAGTCGCTCAGGACGGTCCTCGAATCTCGAGGAACGCTCGTGGACACCGTCGAGTCGGCGGAGGAGGGATTGACGGCCATTGAGGCGTCCGATTACTTCATGGTTATCACCGACGCGCGCCTCGAGGGGATGAGCGGCTACGAATTTCTGCGGGAAACCCATGAGCGCTGGCCGGACTTGCCGGTGCTGATGATTACCGCCTACGCCACGCCCAAGCTAGCGGTGGAGGCAATCCAGACTGGCGCCATCGATTACCTGTCCAAGCCGTTCGAGCCGGAGGAGTTGCTGCACTCCGTCAATCGCTGCGCCGAGCGGCATCAACTCATCCAGCAAAATGAAAAGCTCAAGGCGCGCCTACCGTTTGGCTATCAACTCGATGACATCATCGGGAACTGCCAAAGCCTGAAGGAGTTGCGGGAGATGATCCGGACGGTTGGCCCGACCGAGGCGACTATCCTGATTCTCGGCGAGAGTGGTACCGGCAAGGAGTTGATCGCGGGCTCCATCCACCACTCCAGCCACCGCCGTGAAGAAACCTACGTCCGCCTGAACTGCGCGGCCATTCCCGAAACCTTGCTCGAGAGCGAGTTGTTCGGGCACGAAAAAGGATCATTCACCGGCGCGGTGAAACAAAAGACCGGACAAGTGGAGGAGGCCAACGGCGGAACTCTGTTCCTCGACGAAATTGGCGAGATGTCCCGCTCGCTGCAGGCCAAGCTGCTGCGTTTTCTCGAGGATGGAACGTTCGTCCGGGTCGGCGGTACGGAGGAACAGCGGGTGGACGTCAGGATTCTTGCGGCGACGAATCGAGACATTATTGACGCCATTGAGGCCGGCGAATTCAGGGAGGATCTGTACCACCGCCTAAACGTCGTTCAATTGCGGGTGGTCCCGTTGCGCGAGCGAGAGGGGGACGTGACACTGTTGGCGGAGCATTTTCTTTCAGGGTTTGGCCGGAAGATGAACAAACTTTTTCAGCCGCTCTCCGGCGAGGTGCAGCACATGCTCAACACACACCATTGGCCGGGTAACGTCCGTGAGTTGCGCAACACCATCGAGCGAGCGGTCATCCTTGCCACATCCGACGTGATCCACCCCGTTAACCTGCCCGATTTCCGACTCGAGACGCGCCTTCGTAAGGAGGACGATTTAAGCGTGTCGTATGAAGGGCTTACGCTGGAAGAAGCGCTCGCCTCGTTTGAGCGAGACATGATCCGGGCGGAACTGGCCCGAAATAATTCCAACCTCAGCAAGGCCTCGCAGAAACTGGGCATTAGTCGCCACGCACTGCGCTACCGCATGACGAGACTGCAACTCACCAGTGAGAACGGTGCGGACGATGAGGATAAACCAAACGGCGAATGAATTTTTATATGGAATTTCCTACACAAATACTGGCTCTACTCAATCCCGGCACATCAAGCACCGGAGGCGGATTTTTGGATGCCCTCAAGGGGCCGTTGCTGATTTTGGCTGTCGCACTTGGCTTGGCCCTGGTCATAGCCATTGTCATCCTTGTCACGCACCGGGATGGCGGGGCCAAACAATCCCGACACGGACGTTCCGCACGTCTCACGATGGCCAAGTCGAAGGCTCCGGGTGAGGAAGGCGACCGCCGAAAGAAACGTCGCCGCCACAAGCGCCGCCGCCGGGATCACCGCAAACGGAATCCGACTCTGTCCGAAACCGGCGGCTTGCCCCCGAAAAACGACGACACACCGGGGGAACCCAAGGCGGAAGAAGAGCAGTGACACAAGCTTCACAAAGCCAGTTAATTACGGCTAAAAGCGGCTCCAATTTGGCAGCCGCATTTTTCTTGCTGCCCAAGGCCAAGCGCCGTGGGATGGTCGCGCTTTACGCCTTTTGCCGGGAGGTGGATGACGTCGCGGACGACGATGCCGTGCCCTTGGCCAAGCGCGCCGAAATGCTACAGCAATGGAGGGATGACATCCGGCGTGCGTGCGAGTGGGGCGAGCCTCAATTCGAGGTTTGCCGCGAGTTGCGACCGTTTATTCGGGAACACAATTTGCCGTTCAGTTTGTTTGACGAGTTGCTCATTGGAATGGAGTCCGACTTGGAAAAAATCCGTTACCGTGATTTCGACGAATTGAAACTTTACTGCCACCGTGCCGCCTCGGTGGTGGGGCTGTTAAGCATTCGCATCTTTGGCTGCGATGGCGAAGCGGCACAACGCTACGCTGAAAACCTTGGCCAAGCGCTGCAGTTGACGAACATACTGCGCGACGTCGCCGAGGATGCGGAACGGGGCAGGATCTATTTGCCGCAATCGATGCTCGAAAAACACTCAGTCGACGAGAGCGATGTTCTGGAGGGTCGATTCACGGTTGGTTACGAAAACGCCGCACAGGAAATCGCCGAACGCGCCTGGGCGCATTACCGGCTGGCTCGCGAATCATTACCGCATGGGCAGAAGCATCGACTCGTCGCTTCCGAAGCCATGGGTGCGATCTATTGGCGGTTGTTGATGAAGCTTCGCGCCGCGCGGTACGATGTTTTTGGATCGAATCGGGGCAAGTTGAAAACCAGTCGCTTGGCCAAGCTGGGCATCGGATTGAAAACCTGGCTTTGCTTGAAACGCAATGCCTACAGGCCGATTTACGGTTAGTCAGCCTTTGCTGCCAATCGACCGAGAATCATTTCCAATTGCTTGCGGAAGATGTACCGGTTATGCGGTGTGATCACGACCGGCCGCTTGCCGCGTTTGCGGTACAAGACCAGCATTCGGTGATTCCCCTTCAGAGTATTGCGCCAAACTTCCGGTTTACCTTTGAGGCGTTTCGAAATCCGGTCGATGTCCATAAACGGGATTCTGCGCAGGGCAAACCCCATCCACTCCACCACCACGGCCTTCGAGCCTATACGGAAATCAATTCTCGGCATCATCCATAAGATCGTCAGGATAATTACCACCCACACCCCGGGAACTCCCCAAGCGATGAGTTCCCAATTCTCTGACAAAAAATCCAATTGCACGGTTTGGTTGCTTGCTGGCGCTTACCTCGGGTCGGGGATAAACAGTATTTGCCCTATTCGCATCGTTCGCGGGTTAAGTTTCGGGTTTGCGTCTAGCACAGACTTGAGCGTGATTCGTTTTTTTGCGCCCTGACTTTTTAAATCTGTATTGTAGGCGGCAATGATGGCCGAGATGGTTTCGTTTTTTTGAACCGTATGCTCAAAACTCTTTTGGGAACTGGAGGAGGGCTTGGTTGTCGTGACTCCACTCGAACCGGATCGGAGCAGGGCTTTCATTTCCTTGAGAATCAATTCTTTGTCCTGCACGCGTTTGCGATCCACTTCGCGGATGGACTTGGCCAACCCCTCAAGGTCGGCGCGGGTGGCGGTGGAGAGGTCTTTTGCCGAGGTCTTGGCCCGAAGCAACCGCACCTCGCTGCGGAGTTTTGAGACTTCGCTCTTAAGGGCGTTATGAGCCGCGAGAAGATCCTCGAGTTGGCTCTGCAGACGGCGATAATCTTCCCGGATAGCACGAGCATCGAGTGAAGGTCCTTGGGCCATGGCAGAGGGGATTTCCAACAGGCAAACCGTTGCCAAAAAAAAGTTGAACAACAACAAACGATTCATTTCGGCAACATAAGTCCGCACCCCTGCAAACTCAAGCCGAAGCCGAATATATTTGGATATTTGAACTGTCGCCGATCAGCAATAGATTGCAAACAGGACGGTTCGGGTGTCTATTTCCCTCCTTTACACGGAGATATGGCTAAGCAAAAAAACATACTCGACCTGTACTTTCTGGATGCTCGGGCGCGGTTGATCGACATTGCGGCGTTCATGGATCGTGTTGACCGGGCCGGTGGCGGCGATGATTTCCGCTACGACGCCTTTCGCGCTGCTCTCAAGGCGCTGGACAGTGGGAAACCGGATCGCGCCGGGGAGGTGCTACTGGCGTTCAGTGATCCCACGGACGAACCGATTCTCGCAGCAACCACCAAGGCCGCCTGCGGCGCTTGGTCTGGCGCGGACAACGTTTAACCGGCGAAGACGATGCGCTATATTGAGCCACACGGCCACATGGTCAGCCGCACGACCGACGACTATCAAGCGATGGCGATGGCCGGTTGCCAGGCTGTGAGCGAACCGGCGTTCTGGGCCGGCTTCGACCGCAGCTCGGTGCAGGGTTTTTACGACTACTTTTGCCAACTCACCCAGCACGAACCCCGTCGCGCCTCGATGTTTGGCCTGCCGCACTACACTTGGCTTTGCATCAACCCTAAGGAGTCGGAGGATATCAAGCTCGCCGACGAGGTGCTGTCGATCATCCCGGAATTCATGGACAGCCCGAACGTCCTTGGCATCGGCGAGATCGGCCTGAACAAAAACAGCTGCAACGAGTTGACCGTCCTTGAGAAACACATCGACTTGGCGGCCAGCAACGATCAATTAATACTCGTTCACACGCCGCACCTTGAGGACAAGCGCAAGGGCACGCGGCTAATCCTCGACGTGCTTAAGAGCGACAACCGAATCAAGCCGGAGCGCTGCATCATCGACCACGTCGAGGAGCACACCGTTGGCATGGTGCTCGACGACGGTTTCTGGGCCGGCATGACGCTGTACCCGGAAACCAAGTGCACCGCCAATCGTGCGATCGATATTCTTGAGTTGTACGGCAACGAGCGCATCTGGATGAACAGCGCATGTGACTGGGGCATCAGCGTGCCATTGGCCGTGCCACGAGCGGCGCAGGAAATGAAACGCCGAGGGATCGGCTCCGGGCAAATCGACAAGGTGATTTACCAAAACCCGATCGAGTTCATGAGCCAAAGCTCGCGCTTCATCGCGCCCGAGGGGCAATGAGCTTGGCCAAGCGCACATGAGGCTCAGCCACGGCATCCATCTCGCCTACTGCACAAACATCCATCGCGGCGGCGATTGGCCGGAGACATTTCGCTCGCTCTGCGAATACACGCTGCGGGTGCGCGATCGCGTGAGCAGCGGCAAGCCGTACGCGATTGGACTGCGACTGGGCGACACCGCATCCCGCCAGCTTGCCCAAGCGGACGCTCTTGAAAAATTCCGCGCTTGGCTCGACGAAAACAATTGTTACGTCTTCACCATAAACGGCTTCCCGTACGGCGGTTTTCACGGCAAACGGGTCAAGGAACAGGTTTACAAGCCGGACTGGACAACCCCCGAGCGCGTCGAGTACACCAAGCGCTTGTTCGATATCTTGGCCGCGATCGCCCCGGCGGGTGCGGGCGGCAGCGTCAGCACGGTGCCGTGTTCGTTCAAGGAATTCATCACCACCGACGAGCAGGTCGAGGCCATGCGCCGCAATGTTTGGGATGTGGTCGAGCACATCGACGCGCTCAGCAAAAAGACCGGCAAGGATTTGCATCTCGGACTCGAGCCGGAGCCGTTGTGTTATCTCGAAACCACCGGCGAGATGATCCGGTTTTACCGACAACTCCGCGACGACCGCCCCGGCGATGATCGCTTGTCCAGGCGATTGGGCATCAACTACGACGCCTGTCACTTGGCCGTTGAGTTCGAGGAGGCCGCCGCCGCGCTTGGCTCACTCATCGCCGAGGGAGTCAGGATCAGCAAGTTGCACTTCAGTTCCGCTCTCAAGGTGCGCCCAAGTGCAGGGACGCTCGACGGCTTGGCCAAGTTTGCGGAGGATATTTATTTTCACCAAGTCGTGGCCAAGGGCGCGGGCGGTGCGCTCACGCGACACCGCGACTTGCCGGATGCGTTGGCCGCCGCCGCACGCGGCGAGACAATCGACGACACCGAGTGGCGAATCCACTTTCACGTTCCGCTGCATTGCCCGCCGACGGCGTTGTTCGACACGACGGCCGACCAACTGCAGCGCGTCATCGAGACACTCGCCGCCAACCCGGCGATCTGTTCGCATATCGAGATGGAAACCTACACGTGGGAAGTGTTGCCCAGTGAGTTGAAGCAGCGCGACGTTGTTGATCAACTCGCCGGGGAATACGACTGGACATTGGCCAAACTGGCAGAGCAGGGAATACACCCCGCTGACTGATATGCGCCCGAAGCGCGATTCATCCTACGGTTGCGTGAAGGCTCTGCTGCTGCTAGGGCGCGTCTCCAACCTGCCCACCGTCTGGTCGAACTGTCTCGCTGCCTGGTTGTTGGCCGGCGGCGCGCTGGTCGAGTCGGCGGACCAACAACGCTTCGCTTGGCTTATCGCCGGAGCGACGCTACTTTTTCTTGCGGGCATGTTTCTCAACGACGCCTTCGACGTTCAGTTCGACCGCGAGCACAAGTCGGTTTGGGTGCTGGGCATTGGCCAACTGCTGCTCGGGCTTGGCTGTCTCGTTTGGGTGAACACCTTGGCGGCACTCTGCGCGCTTGGCTTGGCCGCGAGTATTCTGTTGTACGATTGGCTGCACAAACGCACGGCTTGGTCGCCGATGATTATGGGGCTGTGCCGATTGTTCCTGTACCTCTTGGCCGCAGCAACCACCACGGGGTCGCTTGGCCTCACGGTTGTTTTGTGCGCGTTTGCGCTGTGGGCGTACATTGTCGGCCTGAGCAACATCGCCCGGCGCGAGGCCACCGGCGGCCATGTCAATTCATGGCCGTGCTGGCTGCTTGGTTTACCGTTGGCGCTCGCCTTCGCGCTGCCATATTGGGACGGGGATGCTGATGTTTCATGGCGAGGAGTGGTTGTTGCGGCTGGCTTGTATGCCTTGTGGACGGTTCGAAGTTTGCTGTTCACCTTCAAGTCCATGATGCCGCAACACGGACGAACCGTCTCCGGGCTGCTTGCCGGTATTGTGCTGTTCGACTTCCTGCTCGCGGCGAACCAGGACATGCAGATGGGTATCGTGTTTTTTGGGCTGTTCGGCTTGGCCCTGTTGTTTCAGCGCTACATCCCGGCAACATGAAACAGGCAATCAACAATCGCTTGGGCCGGTTTTATCCGGCGTGCCGTAACTATTGCCACACCGATAACGTATATTTACCCGGCCGAGTCAAGCGCTTGGCCAAGCGATTACCTTGAAAAACCGAACTCGAAAAATTGCCTTGACGATGCTGGCTGTGACCCTGCTGGCAGCGGCCGCCGTAGCGCAGTGGACTCGTGATCCGGGTGGACGCAGCGGTCGCGGTGGTTTTGGCGCTCGGGGTGGCCGGGGCGGCGTGCCGGACTGGGAAAACGATGCCGAACTGCCGCATGACAAGTTCACATTTGCCCGCATACAATACTCCGGTTCTGGCAGGGGATTTGGTGGATGGCGGGTGGATTATCCCAACGCAGACCTGAACTTTTCCCATCGCCTCGAGCAACTCACCGCCATCAAGACCGACCCGGATGGCACCGTTGTCAATCTGACCGGGGATTTGCTGAAAGAGTATCCGTTCGTGTACATCACCGACCCGCGTTCGATGTCCTTGGGCGAGGATGAGGTCAAGGGGTTCCGGGAGTACCTGCTTAACGGCGGGTTCTTCATGGCGGACGATTTTTGGAGTGAGTCAGAGTGGGATGCGTTTTACCATGAAATGAAACGGGTGTTACCCAACATCGAGCCGATCGATTTGCCCGTTGAGCATCCGCTTTTCAGCCATGTCTTTCCGCTGAGCGAAAAGCCCCAAGTCCCCAGTGAAGACTGGTACGTGGATCGGTTTGCCACCGCGCAACAGGCGCTGGACAGTGGTGTCACTTGGGAGACCAAGCGATACGAGGCCATGCCGCCCAAGCCGCATTTCTACGCCTACTTCGACAAGAAAGGCCGGATGATGGGCGTCGCCTGTCACAATACCGACATCGGCGACGGCTGGGAGGAGGAAGGCGTCAGTGAATGGTATTTCAAACACTTCTCCGAGCCCAAGTCATACCCGATGGGAATCAACATCCTCATCTACGCCATGACCCACTGAAGCCACGCATAACGGTTTTGGTAAAGCCAACAAATGATACCCCGGGCGGGACTTGAACCCACAACATTCTGTTTAGAAGGGTTTGAGGGGCAAAGACCACTCAAAAACAGGAGCTCGTTTTATGGCTTAAAACAAAGGCTGACACAGGTGTGATGTATCAGTTTGCAACAGTGGAGAAGAGGCTGGGGACACAAAATAAATTCCTGACAGTGTGGCCGTGTCCGCACGACTGAGGTCGAGTTCCGTCGCTTGGCCAAGTTCAAGGCTGAAGCGACTCGGGTTTAATTCACTTGGCTAAGCGTTTAGCCAATTTTTTGGTGGTTGGCAGCTTGGCTAAGTCTTTTTCTTCAAGGTGCATGTACAAGGCACGATTCCAGAGATGAGGGAGGAACAGGTGTATCGTGCCACCGTCGATCACAGCGTCCATGTAAGATGAGTTGTGATTGAACCAGCCGTTCTTCGCCGGGTTGGAGCGGGTGACGTTAGTGAAGAGAAACTGTGACTCACTCCAGTTGCGCCCTCCGTCCTTGGACAATGAAATCCAAATTTCCGCCCTATCGCGCATGCCATCCATCTTGCCGGTCAGTCCGACGTACTGTGTGTTGATGTGCCGATTGTGGTGGAATGCAATCAGCGTTTTGTCATCACTCAGGTGAAACACCATTGGCGGCGCGTCCGGATGGACGAGTGCCGAGGGCTTGGGATCGGCCCACGTCTTG
>LWDU01042515.1_pt1 | contig 26725 bp, 25 predicted proteins | sample 727161 | NCBI WGS metagenome assembly LWDU01 (sample SAMN04566230, study PRJNA314399) | hydrothermal vent metagenome | isolation source: deep sea hydrothermal plume seawater | place: Mexico: Gulf of California, Guaymas Basin | collected 2004-07-11
TACGACCTACGAGCCTGATTTTCGGCCCAACTCTCCCATCTTGCGAGCTACCCGGAGGATTCCACAGTGGCCCAGGAAATCGCTGGCAAGGACGGTTCATCGACCGGATCGAGCCACTGTCCCCTTTGAATACGGTCCTGCTGTGGAATCTCACCCGGTGGATTCGATCTCGAGGTGGATCGAGCTACCAATTGCAGAAATTTAGGGCTCAAGGGGCAGTACCCTGGATGCCGAAGAATAGTCTCAGAGGCGAGATACAGTGATATCGCATTGAATTGGTACCGTGGGACCCTGTCGGCGAATCGCTGCAGGGCGATGAATTTGTACTTTTTTCAAGAAAAGCCTCAAGATCCCCTCCAGAAAAACCGATTTTATTATCAGGAGACCATCTATTGGGGTCTTCCAGGGAGCGGGAAATTGAGGGATTCTGTTCTCAGAGCGATTTAGCCTCGAAGGGAAGAGGGGTTTTCCCATGACGACCAGTGGAGTGGACGGAATCGGTGGAGTGGGTGACGGCGGTCCAGATGAGAAGAAACTCGACCGAGCGGCTGGCGCTGACGACTCTGGTAAGGCGGATGGCGTTGACGGCACCGGTAAGGCGGATGGCGTTGACGGCACCGGTAAGGCGGATGGCGTTGACGGCACCGGTCTGGTAGATGATTTCCAACCGGTAGATGATGGTATCAAGCAACATGCCAGGTTAATGGGGCAGATCCGCGAGTTGGGGGCCCAGCAGGTCTCGCCGGGTAGGGAGTTCGAACGGATTCAAGAGCAGGGCTACAGTCGAGCTGACGAGGCCAGGCTACAGCAGCTGGTCGATCGTCTGATGGACGAGAGCTTTTAAGGCGTGACGGATCGAGCCGATCGGAGAAGAAGCCCCCGGACAGCGATGTCCGGGGGCTTCTTCTCATCCCGGCAGGATTGCACTGCGCATGGCCGCGGCTTAGAACGGTGGTCTCTATCGACCCACGAGCCACGGAAGGAGTGACTTCATGAATGACGAAATCGAGACGGAGACGACAGCGGATACCGATCTGATCAGTATCGATGAATTTGCCCGGGTGCAGTTGCGTACCGCAAAGGTGTTGGAGGTGGAGCCTCATCCGAAGGCGGATCGCCTGTGGCTTTTGACCATCGATGGAGGAGACGAGAAGCGGCAGATCGTCGCTGGAGTGCGAGCTCACTACACCCGGGATGAATTGCTCGGGCGCACCATCATGGTGGTCTGGAATCTTCAGCCGGCGACGATTCGAGGTGTGGAGTCTCGAGGAATGCTACTGGCGGTCGAGGATGCCGGCGTGGTTCGACTGATTGGACCCGACGGCAAGGTTGCCCCCGGGTCCCAGGCTCACTGAAGATCGGAGTCCGACGGTGCTGGTCCATCTCTCCATCGACAACCTGGGATTGATTGAACACGCTGAACTGGAGATGGGTCCAGGTCTTCAGGTCCTGACCGGGGAAACCGGGGTCGGGAAATCGATGCTGCTGGCCTCGATGGCGATTCTTCGAGGAGAGCGAACCCGTACCGACCTGATCAGAAGGACCGCTGAACGGGCACGGGTCAGGGGTATCTTTCACTTCGCTGGACCCACGGCGATGAAGATCTCGGAACTGCTCGGTTCGCCCATCGAGGATGGAGAACTGGTCATCGAGCGCGAGGTTCGTCGTGAGGGGCGAAGTCGCTGTCGCATCGATGGCCGTGAGTACACCACCACCATCCTGAGGCGAATCGCACCCCTGTTGATCGAGGTGATCGGCCAGGGCCATGCCCTGACATTGCTCCAACCCGGCGCACAACTCGATCTGCTCGATCGATTTGGTGGACTGCTAGAATTGCGCGAGGAGCACGCCAGAAGCTGGCAGGAAGCGCGCGAGCTGGAGGGCAAGATCCACCGCATCGAGGAGGGAGTCCGCGAGCGTAGCGACCGCCGGTTGTTTCTCGAACACATCCTCGAGGAACTGGACCAGGCCAACATCACCGGGGACGAACGTGAGAATCTCGAACAGGAACTGGAGCTGCTGGAGGATCGGGATCAGTTGCTGGCATCGATCGAGACGGTGCGGCAGCAATTCGAGCAACAGGAGGGCAGCATCCTCGATCAGCTGGCAGAAACTCGCCGAGATCTTCAGGGGATGACCGCGCTTCACCCGGGTATCGAGGCGCTGGTCGAAGGTTGTTCCGAATCGTTGATTTTGCTGACCGAAGCTGTGCGTGGCCTCACAGATGTGGAGTCGAGCCTCGATCTGGATCCGCAACTGCTCGATCAGAAGCGCCAGCGGGTCGACCAACTGGTCACGCTCGAGAATCGATATCAGCGCAGCGGAGATGACCTGATCGACTACCGAGATGAATGTCGCGAGGAACTGGCGATTCTCGGAGGAGCCGATGATGAGCTTCCTCAACTTCGCGAGGGTCTCCAGCGATGCATCTCGCAACTCTCCGAGGGGGCCCACCGGCTCCACATCGCCAGGCTCGCAGTGGTGGCCCAGATGGTCGAGCAATCGACCGCCGAATTGACCGATCTGGGGCTCGACAAGGCGCGTCTCGAAGGGCAACTGAGGACTCTGGAACCAGCGGTTGGTTGGAATGGAATGGATGAGCGCGGAGCGGACCATTTCGAGATCCTGTTCTGCGCCAATCCGGGAGAATCCCTCCGATCGATCGGGGATGTCGCCAGTGGCGGTGAACTGTCGAGGTTGATGCTCGCCCTGCAGAGGGTACTGGCGGGATCTACTCGCACTGGAACCCTGGTATTCGATGAGATCGACGCTGGAGTCGGCGGGCGCCTGGGCGCGGCCATCGGTGAGAAACTCCATCAGATCGGGAACGACCACCAGGTGCTTTGCGTGACCCACCTTCCTCAGGTGGCCTGTCACGGAACGCGTCATCACCGGGTGATCAAGGAGTCGCGCGGGCAGGTGACCAGCACTCGAATCGAGGAGGTCACCGGAGAGGCACGAATCGAGGAACTCGCCTCGATGTTACGTGGTGATCGAGCGACCGAGAGGTCCCTTGAAGAAGCGCGAGAGATGTTCACAGAAGCGCAAGACCTGATCAGGGAACCGGGTCATTGAGTGCTCCTGCTACTCTTCTGGAGTTTCATCCGATCGGTGTGAGAAGGCCCTGGGGTGGCCGCCGCTTGCTCGAACATCTGCGTCCCCAACTGGCGATGGAAGAGCCGGTCGGGGAGAGCTGGGAGGTCGCCGATGTCGGGGAACAGCAGCAGACCTACCATTCGGTGGTGGCTCGAGGACCCGAGGCGGGTAGAACCCTGCGAAGCCTGATCGAGCAGTCTCCTCGGCGAATCCTCGGAGCTGAGGAACTGCCGCCCGGTCCGGCAAGGCTCCCTCTTCTGTTCAAGTTCATCGACGCCGCACAGGATCTGTCGGTTCAGGTCCATCCAGACGATGAACTGGCCATTTCCCTGGGACTCGGACCCCGAGGAAAGAGTGAAGCATGGATCATCCTCGATGCACTCCCGGGCGCACGCTTGCAGGTCGGATTGCGCGAGGGGTGGGATGTCGAGAGGCTGGTCGCTCGAGTCAGGGCTGGTGATGAGATCGCCAGTGCATTGAATGAGGTTTCGGTGAAACGTGGAGATATCATCCACTTGCCTGCCGGTACGATTCATTCGATCGGCGCCGGCATCCTGCTGGCAGAGATCCAGCAATCCTCCGATGTGACATGGAGGGTGGATGACGGAGGCCGGGTCGGGCTCGATGGGAAGCCTCGCCAGTTACACCTCGATCAGGTGCGATGGACCACTGCGCCCGCGGGTTCGCCAGAGGTTCCGATCGGAAGAGATGCGGACGCCACCGGTTGGTGGCGCCCCATTCCAGAGGGACCGTTTTGGCTCGATGAGTTGAGGGGGCAGTTCGCTGGCCGCTGGCCCGCAGACCCTCAGCGCTGCTCGATCCTGGTGGTGCTCGAGGGGCAGGTTCAGTTTGAAGGAAGTGAATCGATCCTGGCGGAGGGAGATGTTCGTCTGGTTCTTCCCAGGGGGGTAGAGGAGGCGGATTCTGGCTCACCTCGGATGGAATCGAGTGCCGGGAGCTGGGTTCTGTGCGCTTCTTCTCCGCCGGGTGTGCGTTGACGCTGTGGAAGGTGCTGGCTACCATCCAGGTTCGGAGCGATGCAAACGGGGACCCTTGTGGAGAGATGCATCGACTTCCGGGAGGAGATGAAGATGGTCAGCGCCCGTAGACGCCCGCCTCGAGCGGGTTCAGGAAATCGTGGAGTCCGACCCTCTGGAGACGATCCGCAGGATGCGGATTCCAGGGGCCAGTACAGACTCCCGCGAAAGAAGGGGGCCAATCCGATCGTCGTGATCGTGACCCTGGTCTTGCTGATCGGGACCGGAGTGTTTTTCGTGTTCTCGTTGGTCAATCGTCCGACGGAACCGAAGACAGTGGTGATCGAGACCAACACCAACCAAGAATACAATGCGATCAAGCGCAGGATCCTCAAGTGCAAGGCGATGGTGCGGGAAGTGGTGCAATTGCGAAGCGATGAGGACACCCAGCGATTTTCAAGAAAATGGCTGGCGGCAAACGATTACACCGGCGCCACATTCGACCAACTCAGAGCGATGCTGCAAGGGGTGCGGAAGCCGGATGGGACTCTTCCCCAGGAGTTCTCCGGGTACAACAGCGATTTTGGACAGCTACAGACTTTGACCAATGATCTGATCCATGTGGCTCCACTCGGTGGCGACTGGGATATTGATGAGTAAAAGGTTGGCCAAACGATCCCCCTCCCCTCCACGAGCGACTCCCAAGGCGCCTGTCGATCTCGATTCAAATGAGATTGATTTCGGCGATGTGACCCTGGGAATCACCGCGATGATCGGTATTCCGGTGGTGACATTGGTGCTACTCAGCCTGATCGGAATGCCGTTTGGTGGTGCACCTGGTGACAATCCTGAACAGGCGGAGCAGTGGAGACAGGTCAAACTCTATCGACCTCCCATGACCACCGAAGAAGCGCAACTCATCCTGGCCAAGGTGCAGTTCTGGGTCGATGACCGGGCCAAAGACTACATACGGAGATCGAGACTGACGGAAGACTCGCACGAGAAGAACTTCTGGCAAGAGGTCGCCAAGGGAGTTCTCAGCCCTGCTGAAAATGAGTTGTCAGCCATCATCGATGCGGCAGCAAAGCAGAAGAAGATTCCAGAGGCGATCCGCGATGCGACGCTGCAGTGGATCTCGAAGGTCGACAAGTTGCGCACTGAACTGGATCAGGAAGACCCTTTCCGGCAGATTCGCTGAAGGCTCATCCGCCCCATATGGCCCCATGGAAGCGGTTTCAGGTCGATCCAGAGAAGCGGCGAGATGCCCTCTCTGAACCCCCTCGGTCGACCCCGTGGATAGCGGCGGCCCGATCTGCGATTTCGTCGTATTCTTCATCAGGAACGGTAGGTGCCGCTGATGGTGCCCTGGAGCCCCGTTCCCGGGGTCATCATGGGTTCTTTCACCGCGGGTGAATGTATCAACGGCAGGTACCGGGTCATCCGTCAACTGGGTGCCGGAGCGATGGGTACCGTCTTCCTCTGCGAGGACATCCTCCAGGTCCGTCGCAAGGTCGCCCTCAAGGTGTTGCGTTCTGACCACCTGGAAGATTCCGAGGAGTGGTCCAAGGTCGAGTACGAGGCGTTGACCCGGCTTCGTCATCCAAACCTGGCTCGCGTTCACGACTTCGGCCGCATCACCGATAGCCATGACTGGTTCATCGTCAGTGAGTTCATCCGTGGAGATGATTTGCTGGGAGCGTGCACCGCCTTCGAGGAGCAGGAGTTTCTCGATGTGGTCGTGCAGATCTGCAGAGCGTTGGAGTACACCCACGTTCAAGGCTATGTCCACTTTGACATCAAGCCGGACAATATCCTGGTCACTCGGTCGAGAGAGATCGGTGAAGTGGACACTTCGAAGGTGGTTCAACTCGAGGATCATCCGGGTTCTACCGATCGTTGCCTCGGCCCCCCTCGAGTGAAACTGATTGATTTTGGTCTTGCTGAAAAAATCACCGGTACTTTTGATTTCGCCATCAAGGGTACTCTCCATTATGTCGCTCCGGAGATCATTGAAGGTGGCACTCCCGATCGCCGTGCGGACCTCTACTCCTTTGGAGTCACCCTTCATCAGATCTTGACTGGACGTCTCCCCTTTGTTTCCGCCGATGGATCCTCTCAGGGTCGAGCTGGGGGGAACTGGCGCGAGCAGATGCGTGCGGATCTGAAGGGCGAATCGGAGTACATCATCGAGATCGTGATCCGATTGCTCGAGAAGGATCCCGAGAATCGTTTTTCCAGTGCCCGTGAGATCATTCACGCACTCAGTGCGGGGGCCGGTCGCCACTGGCAGGTGGAAACTGCTGAGACCCAGTTGTCCTATCTCCACAGCAACCGGCTGGTCGGGCGGCGTCTCGAACTGGAGCACCTGCGTGAGAGTGCCGAGCGCAACCTCGGAATCTCGCTGCGCGAGGGGGGCAAGGAGCACCCGGTCAACCTGGATAGGCCACTGGTGATGGTCTCGGGTGAGATCGGAATCGGAAAATCGAGGCTCATCGACGAGTTCGGTCATCTGCTGAAATTACGAGAGGTCCCACTATTCTGCGGGAACTGTCACGAATCGGTCCAGGATGCCTACCACCCATTTCGATCGATCATCGAGCAGCAGGCGATCTCGATCGGGTTCGAGTCAGAGATCTTCCGCAAGTACGAGGACTCACTGAGAAAGATCTGTCCGAGGCTGAGAGATTCCCAGTTGCCCACGCAGGGAGATGCTGGTGATCGTCCCGATCGGGAGCGAGTGCGATTCATGGATCAAATCGCTTCTTTTCTCGAGGAGTCCTCCGCCATCAAGCCCTGTGTGCTGGTCCTCAACAATCTTCACTGGGCGGATGATCCGAGCATCGCCCTGCTCTCACGTCTCCAGCAGAAGTTGCAGAGAGAAGGAAGCCAGGCAAGGATCCTCATCATCGCGACGATTCGTGATGACGAGAAGCGATCGGACGCCACGGGAGAATTCCTCGAGATGGTCAGTGCCTCTTCATCGATGAGCGAACTGAAATTGAAGAGATTTGGCAGGACGCAGATCACTGAGTTGATCCATCACGTCCTGCAAGCGGATGAGATTCCTTCGACATTTCTGGATCGACTGGAGGAGCGGACCGGGGGAAATCCGCTCTTCATCGTCGAGATGCTCAAGGTCTTGCAGGAAGAGGGAATCATCCAGCGACAGGGTGATGCCTGGACCATCCGGGGTGGGGGAGACCTCGCCAGGGTCGAACTCCCCGCAGGTATTCACCAGGTCCTGAATCGTCGGGTGAAGGTGATCGGAGAGGAGGCGAGAAGCATCCTCCGATTGCTGGCCTTGCATGGCCGTCCGGTGCCACTCGGTCTGATCGAGTCGATCGATGGGCTCGGGAGAGAACTTCGCCAGCAGATCCGGGAACTGGAAGCGCGCGGGATGGTCGGAAGAAGTCTAGACGGTGGGCGTCCGGTCTACTCGATTCTCCAGCCAAAATTGCGAGAGATCGTCAGCCGAGACATTCCTCCGGCGGAATCGCGGCGGTTACACGGAATGCTCGCGGATGCGATCGAGCAGCATCATCAGCAGGACCTCGACCCGGTTCGTGAAGAACTCTCCCATCATTACCAGCTGTCCGATCATCCGGAGCGGGCGCTGGAGCATCTGCTCGCTGCTGGGGATGCGATGAAGGAGATGCATGCGCACTCCAAGGCTCTCGAACATTACCGAGATGCGTTGCTGCAGATCGAAAACCAAGATGAAAGAATCTCCGACTGGCTCGCCATCCATGAGCGAATCGGCGATGCCGCAACCGTGGTTGGAGAACTGGACCTCGCTCAGTCATCACTGATGATCATCCAGGAATCCCGTATCGAGCAGGAAGACCAGACCGTGGAACTGGATCTATGTCGAGTCCGTGCGTTACGGAAGTTGGGCAAGATCGAGGAGATCCGTGGCGATTATCCTGGAGCACTTCGGCTGGTTCGTGAAGCTTCAGAGGTGGTCTCTCGTCTCGAAGGTGAAGAAAGAGATCGAGAGCAGATCTGCGTGCTCAGCCAGCTGGCCTGGTTGAACGTATGCATCGGAGATTATGACCGAGCGATGAAGATCAGCGGAGAAGGACTCTCCCTTGCAGGAGATTCGGAGCGGACCGCTGACCATGCGATCTTCTTCAGTTCCATCGGCAATGCTTCGCTGTATCGAAATGAGATGGACCAGGCGATAGACTTCCATCGCCGTGCCCTGGAAATCCGTGAGGACCTCGGTGATGTCCCGGCAATGGTGAACTCGCTCAATGCATTGTCGGAGACCCATCTGGTATCGGGGGAGCCGATGGAAGCTCTCGAACTGGCACAACAAGCTCTCACGATGGCCGAAGAGCTGGGCGATCTGTCGGGTCAGGCGATCTCTCTCCATCGAGAAGGATCGGTGTTCCTGATCTGCGGCGACCTGGACTCCTCACTGAAGAAGATCGAAGCGTCGCTCGAAATCAGTCAGCAAAACCGGATGAGGTTTCTCGGGGTCCGTAATCATCTTGCCCGTGGCCGGATCCGCAGGATCCAGCGAGAGCATGGCGGAGCCGAGGGAGATCTGCTCCGAGCACTGGGTGTGCACGCTCGGGCAGGAACCGGGATCGGATTGCTGGAGTGCCTGGTCGAGTTGGCGGAACTGCACCTCGAGGTGAACGAAATCGATCGAGTCGAGGAGGAACTGGAGCGGATCCAGGTCATTCTCGGCGAGAACTCTCATCCTGGATTCGAGGGGAAAGCGGCACTGTTGCAGGCTCGCTGGCGTCGTGCCACGGGAGCCGATCCGACCGAGTCTCTCGAGTTGCTGGTCTCGGCGGAGCGAACCGGGCAGACCTGTGGTGATCGTCACCTGCGTACCGAGGCGTTGATCCAGCAGGCCGAAATCCACATCGAACTGCGGAATCTGGATGAGTCTCGCCGCTGTTATGCGGAAGCGGATGAACTCCACCAGGCATTCGCCGAGAGATTGCCTCATCCACTGAGAGAGCATTACCTGACCCACAATCAACTCGGCGATGGCGCTGACGGAGAAGGTGTGGCTCGCGAGATTCCCGCGCCGGAGACCGCCACAGCGGCAAGCCCTGTCGCCAATAGTGCCGCCACCGTGGATCCCCAGGTCAATGCTCATTCAGAGGAGATGCTACGGGTGGCCTCGCTGCTGACCGAGGCCGCAACGGTGGCGTTACCACGAGTCTTGATCCCGAAGTCTCTCGCCTGTCTGGTCCGGTCAACCGGTTCCAGTCAGGGGTGGATCCTGGTTCGTCGAGGGGATGAAGTACGGGTGATCTGTGCCGCGGATGCGGCTGGGGCCCCACTCAAGGGCCACCACGAGCGACTTGCCCTCGCTGCAGTGGAGGATGTCTGGGAGAGCGGTAAGTCGATTCTCGCCGCCAGGATCGTCGATGAACCGAGGGTTCAGGCGATGGAGGAACTGTACTCTTCTGGCATCCAGAGTCTGGCGGTAATTCCGCTGCGATCGGATGGATCGGTGCGGGCCATCGCCTACCTGGCCGATCCGGATCCCACCGCCGTGACCAGTGCCTTGGGCAAGACCCTGCTCGAGGCCCATGCCGGATTGTTGGGGCTGTTGCTGCCGAGGAGCCAGGGGAGCCCCGCACGCACCTGACTTGCTTCACGCTGGCGGTTATTCTCGCTTCATGCGAATCGCCTCTCTGACCTGCTCCAACACCGAGATCGTCTGCGCCCTCGGGCTGGCAGACCAACTGGTGGCCATCGATGATCACTCCGATCATCCCGTGTCGGTTTGCCGGCGGGTCGAGAGAGTTGGACCCGATCTCACCATCGATGTCGAAGCTCTGGCCGGCACCGAGCCCGACATCGTGTTGGCATCGCTGACGGTTCCCGGCCACGAAAAAGTGGTGGAGCAACTGCAACAGCAAGGACTTCCACATGTGGCTCCCGATCCGAGATCACTCGCCGATGTCTTGCGAGATGTACGCGAGATTGCCGAGTTGCTCGAGGTTCGCGTTCGCGGAGAAGCACTGTGTGGCTGGATGGAACGTGGACTTCAGCCTGTCGAGGGTAGAAATCGGCCGCCGATCCCGATACTGATCGAGTGGTGGCCTCGACCCGTCTTCGTTCCGGGCCGCCATTCATGGGTCAATGAGATGCTGGAACTGGTGGGAGCGATCAATCCGTGGCGGGAGCAGCCCACTCATAGCCTGGTGGTGACGGCGGAAGATGCGGTGGAAAAGGATCCACATGCGGTGGTGATCTCCTGGTGTGGGGTCGAGGCATCCCAGTACAAGCCACAGAAGGTGATCGATCGCGAAGGCTGGAATCAGGTGACAGCGGTACTGAGACAGCAGGTCCATTGCATTCCGGAGGCCTACCTCGGTAGGCCGGGTCCGCGGCTGGTCGATGGGGTACGCCGATTGAGGGCAGTGGTGGATCAGTTGCAAGAGAGAGATTGATGACGGTCCACCTTGGGCGGCGTGGCCGGGTCGGGTAAAAAGGACACAGTGAAACTCTCCGCCGGCAGGCGGTCGGCGAATCCGCATCAGAACCATGGAACTCGGGGGGATCGAACGATGAAGAAGATCGACTGGTGGTATCATCGAAACGGCTGAAATTCTTGTCGAAAGGCCCAGGAGTTCCTGGGCGAGGATCCCTCCTTCAAGGAACGGGTCGACGCCAAGAAGTTGCGGATCGATGAGGGTGAGGCGATTTCGTTGGCACGTTCGGCGAGTCGTGTTGTGGTGGCGCGAGGACAGAAGTTTGTCGATTACGACATGAAGAAGGATGCTCCCGACGATGCACTGCTCGCCAAGGGCATCGTTGGTCCCAGCGGCAACTTACGCGCACCGACCTTGAAGATCGGAAAAACGCTGATCGTGGGATTTCACCACGACGTATACACCGAAGTGCTGGATTCCTGAAGGAAAGGCTGTTTTGGGCATCTTTGATCGCGACTACATGCAGGGGGACGGCAGCACTGGCAGCAGGATCCGCCAGCTGAGTGCAGTGCATCTGATGGTAGCCATCAATGTTCTGGTCTTCATCGCCTGGCAGTTCGCAGCCAGACGCTTCATGTGGGAGCAATTCACTGTCAGCTGGTACGGGGTCTCCCACGGTAAGATCTGGACGCTACTCACTGCGACCTTCTCTCATATCGATTTCTGGCACTTCCTCATCAACATGCTGGTGTTCATCTCATTTGCTCCGGTACTGGAGGCACGATGGGGAAAGAAACGGTTTCTCTACTTCTACATCGGGTCGTTGCTCTTTTCATCGATGTGCATGATCAGTTTGCCGTCAATATTTGACCTTCGTGACGTTCCCTGCCTCGGAGCTTCTGGCGGAGTGCTGGCAGTGAGCACGGCATTCGCCATCTACCATCCCAGGTCGATCGTGTTGATCTGGGGCATCCTGCCCGCTCCCGCGTGGCTGATAGCCGCGGTGCTGACCTTTTTTGATCTGAAGGGATTGCTCGCTCAGTTCCAGGGGATGGAAACGGGTGTGGGTCATGGAGCTCACCTGGGCGGGATCCTGTTCGCGGGCCTGGTGCTGTGGTTTTTGCCTCGGGTTTTCAACTTGAATCTGTTTGATGGTGGCGTTCGCCGGCCGAGATCCGCAACCCCGAGATCCGCAACCCCAAGATCCGCGTCCGCGAAATCTCCATCGGCGAGTTCCGGGGAGAGAAGCCCGGCGGATTATTACCCCCAGAAGCCTACTCAGGAGAGTCGCGACCTGGCGGAAGAGAATCTCCTCGACCAGTTGTTGACCAAGGTCAGTCGCGAAGGGATCGAATCCCTTTCCGACGAAGAGAAAGATGACCTCCAGCGGATCAGCCAGAAGAGGCGAGACACCTCTTGAGTCGCTGGGGTTCTGCGAGTCGCTGGGGTGCTGCGGGTCGCTGGTGGCAGGCGTGGGTGTTGCGGAGGAGAGCCAGCAAGGCGCTGGGCGACCTGTTCAGTTCTCCGGGGCGTCTCGTAGGAACCTCTCTTCAGCCGACCCATCGTGGCCGTTGTGACATCATCGACATCGAATCGAGAGACGGGCAGGTCGATGCGATCACCTTTCAGATCCTCCGTCACCCGCGGCCCCACCCCTTTTCCCGGCAGTATCACCTGGTGGCAGAGCGCTGGCGGGTAGAACTGCCCGAGGGAGTCCCGCAAAGAGCGGGATCGGTCAATCTGAGTCGCCTGAAAGATTCTCGAAGCGATGGAGAAGCTCCCGGTTCCTTCCCTTGACGGGCCCCCTGTTTCTCGGCGACGATCAGGATTCGAGACATCCTCGAGTTGAATCACCACAACTCTACTTCTCGTCGAGGGAAGTGGAATGAGAGGCACCGGATGGAACTGCTGAAGGAATTATGTGAAGCCTATGGAGCTCCAGGGTTCGAGGATCGGATTCGTGCCATCTTTCGCAGAGAGATCAAGGATCATGTCGATCGGATCGAAGTCGATGGCATCGGCAACTGTATCGCCATCAAGGAGGGTAAACCGGGATCGCCCAAGGTGATGCTGGCCGGGCACATGGATGAAATCGGATTTGTTGTCAAACACATCGACGACAAGGGCTTCATCCGTCTCTCTCCGCTGGGTGGTTTTGACCCGAAGACTCTCATCGCCAAGCGTGTGACCATCCTCACCAGCGGTGGTGAAGAGATCACCGGAATGATCGGTTCGAAACCGATTCATATCATGACTCCCGAAGACCGCAAAAAGATGCCCACGGTGCCAGAACTGTTCGTCGATGTGAGTCTGTCGGGCGAGGAAGCCAAGGCTCGGATCGAGATCGGAGATCCGGTCACTCTTCAGCAACAGTTTCAGGTCAGTGGCGACCGCTGCACTGGCAAGAGTCTCGATAACCGTGTATCGATCTACACGATGATCGAAGCGGTGCGACGCTATTCCAATGAGAACGTTAGCGTCTATGCGGTGGCCACCACCCAGGAGGAGATCGGTCTACGGGGAGCGATGACCGCTTCACACAGAATCGAACCTGATTGTGGAGTCGCCATCGATGTCACCCTGGCCTGCGACACTCCCGGCGCCAGTGAGCACGAGAAGATCTCGTCGCTCGGTGCTGGAGTTGCGATCAAGGTTCACGACTCGTCGAGCATCTCCAACCCGAAGATGGTCCGGGCGATGAGAGAGATCGCCCGCGAAAAGGAAATTCCGTTCCAGATGGAAATCCTCACGATGGGTGGGACCGACGCCGGAGGTATTCAGCGTGGAGGCAGTGCGGTACCAGCGATCACCCTGTCGATTCCGTGTCGCTACGTCCATACCGTGGTCGAGACCATCGATGCTCGGGACCTGGAAGCGACGGTCGCCTTGCTGGCGGGGTTCCTCGACAAGGCTCACCAGATCGATCTCAGTTACGACGGCTGATCGGCAGCGCTCTTCTCCCAGATGGTCAGACGGGTGTCGCCGTAGCGACGATTCTGTCGTGCCGTCAGACCTGGCGGCGGCGTAGCCGTGGGCTCGCGGGAGGGGTGCTCGATGGCGAGAATCCCTCCTGCTGCAAGCCATTCCCCCCCGGCCAGGTCGCTGGCCAGTTGCCACGGGATCGATCCGGGACGGGAATAATCGGGAAATGGTGGATCGAGCAGGATCACCTCGAATTCGCCACCCACCGGAGGGCGATCGGTCAGGCGGTAGGCATCCATCTCCAGCACCTTGCACTGGGCAGGAATGCCTAGAGTCTCGAGATTTTTGCGTAACAGCGCCTGAACGGCGCGATCCTTCTCGACATGAATTGCCTGACGAGCTCCGCGGGAGACCGCTTCAATTCCGAGGGCGCCCGATCCAGCAAACACATCGAGTACCCGAGCCCCGGACAACTGTTGCTGGATGATGCTGAAGAGAGATTCTCTGACCCTGGTTCTCATCGGGCGAACCAGGGAACCGGCAGGAACTTCGATTTTACGCCCGCGCAGGTGGCCGCCGGAGATTCGGATCGATCCAGATCGGGCCACGTTAGCGGACCTGATCGCTCAGGAGACGAGGCGGTCGTCGGAGGCCGCGAGTCTCTGGGCCAGGATCCTGGCCATGTTGAGGATCATCTTGTACGCCACCATGTTGCCCTCTTCGAGAAGTTGCTGAAAAGGACCTGCGGGGATCTTCTTGAGGCGACCATCCTCGACGCACATCACCGTGGCACTTCTCACATCGTGACTGATCAGGGACATCTCGCCGAAGAAGGAGAGTTCCTCGAGGCGGCCGAGCACTTCGTTACGATTGCCCGATTTGAGTACCTCGAAAGCTCCTGCCCCGATGATGTAGAAACCATCTCCGGCGGTGCCCTGAAGGACCACGGTGTCGCTCTTCTTTGCGACGATATCTTCAGAGATCCTCAGCAAGTCAGCAATTTCAGAGTGAGAGAGCCCTTCGAACAGGGGCACTTTCTGAAAGGATTCGACGTATTCGCTCAACTCTCCACTCCCTCGTCTGGGGCACTCCCTCACGGATCATTCCGTGGGGAACAGGCCTCCATGAAAGAACACCTTAGCGTTTCGGGGACTCCACTGCAATGTCAGCGCCAGGCAACTCAGTCACCGTCCTGGACCGCAGTGGCCGACTCCCACCAGGGAACCAGGTCCTCGGGCAGTGGTGCTTCAAAGTGCATCGATTGGCGGCTGGAGGGGTGACGAAGGTGCAGTCTCCATGCGTGCAGGGCGTGACGCTGGAGTGGAGCAGCGGGTGCCTCAGGAACCCAGCGGGAGAGGTCCAGTTTGGTTTCCCGTCCATAGTGAAAGTCGCAGAGGATCGGGTGGCCGATGGCTCGCAGGTGGACGCGAATTTGATGGGTTCTGCCGGTCCTGGGGAAGCAGTGAAACCAGCAGATTCCCTTCATCGAATCGTTGCCGATGGTGCGGATCTGCTTCCACGCCGTGTAAGATTCTCGAGCCCCTTGCTCATGTCTCACCACCCTTTTCCTCGGGTCGGTCAGTGATCGCGCCAACGGGAGGTCGATCTCACCAGAAAGGGTGGTCGGGATTCCATGAGAGAGCGCTAGGTACTCCTTGGCGATCTCTCGATCATGAAACTGGCGTGCCAGTTCCTTGTGCGCAGAGTCGGTGCGAGCGATCACCATCACTCCAGAGGTTTCACGATCGAGCCGGTGTACGATTCCAGGTCTGCCCGCTTCTCCGACCGAGGACAGTTGGCCGGAATGCCCCAGTAACGCATTGACCAGGGTGGCTTCCGGCGGCGCGCCGGGCGCCGGGTGAACGATCATCCCCGCTTCCTTGGAGATCACGATGATGTCGTCATCTTGATGGAGGATTTGTAACTGGTGATCTTCCGGGAGCGGAATCGGCGAGGGGATCGGTGGCGGATCGAAGGAGACTCGATCGGTCAGTTGTATTCGATGAGAAGCGCGGCAACTGTTTCCGCAGATGGTGATTCGACCCTCGTCGATGAATCGTCGCAAGGCGGAGCGAGAGTGTTCGGGGACCTGGCGACTGAGCCAGCGATCGAGACGATCTCCCACATCTTCGGACTCGACCTGGAATTCACGTCGTTCGGGTCGAGCGGGGCCGGAAGGCCCCTCAGTCGCCGCCACTACCAGTGGCTGGTGCGGGTGGCCCCAGGTCCTCAGCGGCATCGGTCGGCTCGGCGCTCTCATCCGGGACTACCGGATCGGAAACCGGCGGCGCAGGCTCGTCGGTGGTGAGCGTAGGCTTGGTCGGCTCATCGGTGGTGAGCGCTGGCTTGGCCGGCTCATCGGTGGTGAGCACTGGCCTGGCCGGCTCATCGGTGGTGAGCGTAGGCTTGGTCGGCTCATCGGTGGTGAGCGTTGGCTTGACCGGCTCATCGGTGGTGAGCGTTGGCTTGACCGGCTCGTCAGTGGTGGTGGTGACCGCCGGAGTGGGCTCGAGAAGAATTGGTTCAGGAATTTCCGGTAGCACAAATCCGGCACTGTTGTCACGAGAGGTGCTGAACTCCTGCAAGTAACTTTTGATCAGGAAATCATCCGGTAAACGGCGCTGACTCTCCTCCAGTAAGGCGACCGCTTGCTGTTGATCTACATCGGTGCCCTGATCCCACAGCCAGCGGGCCACTCGCCCGATCGCCAGACTCTCCATCGCTTGTCCTTCAACATCAGTGAGCAACCCGGGATAGGCTTGCCGCACCTGATCCGCTTCTCCAGCAAGTGTCGTGTCGATCTGGTTGTTCCAGGCCTGGAGTTGACGATCTTTTAGCGAGTCGAAAATTGATGGAAGGGTGATCAGGCCGATGACGATAATCAGCCCGATGAAGATCGGAGTTGAATTGACCTTGGCCGCTTTGGCCACCTCGAGGGTGAGGTTTTCGATCTGAGTGTCGATCTGATCGGGATCCTCAGGGGTGGAGGGTTGGTGACTGTTTGGACGTGCTGGACCGGTCTTGGCCATCTGGATGTACTCTCCCTTTTTCAATCAGTGCTGCACCTGGGCAGCACCTACTGCTCAGGATTCTACACCAATTTTAACGATGAGGCGGGTGACATAATGGTGCCCTCTCTCATCGGGTGTCCTTTTGATCAGAACCTCTGCGTATTCGTCACCTTTGCGGTATCGCAGTTGCTGTTCACCGAGGTCTTCGGTTCCGGAAATGTGTTCCCAGCCATGAATCGGCATCTGTTCCTTGTACCAGTTGGTCAACTCCATCACCGGTCGATCTCCCCAGTAAATGACCTCAACTGTTCTCATGGGGAGGGGCGCATGCTGGAATTTCAGGTAGGACCAGGATTTCTCATCGAGCTCAAAACCGAGAGGAGCGGGGATGTCTGCAGGCTGGTGTTTGCTGACGATGGGTACAGCATCCTCGAAAGGGACCAGTCCCTGGCAGCCGATCATCGGCACCAGAAGCACTAGCATGGTTCCCAGCAGTGCACTCATCGACACCGAAATACCGCCATTCGATGGGTGAAAAATACTCTTCATGTCGATCCTCCTGCCCGTGCGGGGGGCTGCTATGGCAGTGACTATTTCACGCCGGTTGCCCTTTACGATCGGGATAGCATAATCCCCCCGTGTCCCGGAGGCGAGGGATCGACCGCAACTGCCGGGCATTAATCCAGAGATGTTGGAGGAAGTCTGTTGTCACAGTGGGGGAAGCCGATTCCCGGCTCCATCCGAGGTGCGGTGGCGGAATTGGCTCGCCATCCCTGGAGGACCGTCCTGATCTGTCAGGGGATTCTCTGGGCGGTTGCGTTGATGGTCGCCCCTGCGTCGATCCTCCAGGGGTCGAGGACCGCAGCGATGGAACGAGCGAGGGAACTGGGCACTGACCGGATCCAGGTCGAGGTGGAAGCGGGAGCCAGAGTCCTGCTCGAGGTGGCGGATCTGCAGTCGATTCGATCGGTGTTGGCGGAGAACTATCCGCAGGCGGTGGTCAGTGGCCAATCGGTGTCGGGTAACTCGGCGATTGAAGGGAAGGGAAAGGCCTACCTGGTGGCCTCCGATGAGGGCGAAATCGCTGCCAGATCCCTCCGGTTGCTCGAGGGACGCTGGTTCAAAGAGGCCGCCGATCCGCCGGAAGTGGTACTGGAGCAACCGCTGGTGGCGGCACTGGGTGAAAGCGATTCACCGATCGGCCAGATGCTGTGGGCAGACCCCGCCAGTTCCAGCTACCGCAGGATCGGGCTCGGTGGCGAGATTCCCTCGACCGCTCGTAGCTGGCTGGTGGTGGGAGTCATCCGGTCTCCCGGAGAATCAAAGGTCAATCCGCTCGGCTTCGGAGAAGACCGTCGATTTTCGGGGATGATTGAGTCTGCTCTGCAGATGCTGGGGGTGGCCCCGGTGGAGGCGCCGTGGATGACCAGGGGAATGTCACTGCATGTCGATCGTGCCAGCATGAAGGCGTCTCCCGTCGATTGGATGGTGGTCTCGGTCGATCCCAGTCGAGTCAACTCTGCCAGAGTGCTGGTCGAGGAGACCCTGATTCGCCGTGGCAAGGCGCCGCTGCTCTACGCCAATGCGGCCTGGTCAATCCTCGCAAGTCCGGAGCTGGATGGTTATCTGGTCCTGCACGATGTCTTTTTCGTGGTGACCGTGGGGGTCGGTCTGCTGGTACTGATCAATCTGCTACTGCTGACCGGGCGCCGCCGCCGTGGAGAGGTGGGATTGCGTCGCGCCGAGGGGGCGACTCGTGCCGACATTTTCTGGCAGTTCCTGTGGGAGGGTGTGTTGATCTCGCTGGTCGGTGCCATCCTCGGAGTGGCGGTCGGGGTTCTGGTCGCCCACCTCCGTGCAGGACTGGATCCCTCGGCAGTGATGACTGCGACATTGCCGTGGAAAACAGCCATCGAAGCGGTTTTGATCGCCACCACCGGTGCGGCGATTGCCTGCGCGGCTCCCGCCTGGGCAGTGAGTGATGTGGATCCAGCTTTGCTGTTGAGGGAAGGTCGATGAGGGGGTTGCCGGGAATCCTGCGGAACTCACTGCTGGCGATCGTGCGCCATCGGATGCGCTCCTTGCTGGTGGTCTCGACCTTTGCGCTGGGTCTGGCATCGGTGGTCGCCATCGTGGGCACCATCGAAGGGGGGCGACGGGCCATCTCCCACGACCTTGAAGCGCTCGGTACCGATCTCGTGGCGCTGATCAATCCCTTGAGGATGGGAAGCCTTGCCATCGGAGTGAAAACAGCGGGAAGACCGCTAGAGATGGAGGATGTTGCCTCGATCCAGCAGCAGTTCAAGGGGAGCACCGATTCGGTGTCGCCGGTTCGCATCGACCTGGGTCTATCCACCACCCAGCGCGGTACGATGCGACACACCATCATCGCTACCATTCCCGAATTCGTCTCGGTACTGAGGCCGGGGATGCTGGCGGGCAGATTTCTCCAGCGACAGGATCGTTGGCCCACCGAGGATGGCGCTGAGATCCCTGCGGCCATCGACGAGGCGCTGGCGGAGATCCTCTTCGGAGATCCGGTCCAGGCCATCGGGCAGAAGGTTCGATGTATACGAGATGGACGCGCATTCAATGCCCAGATCGTCGGGGTGGTGAAGGATCCGTTGCTTCTGAGACAGTACATGAGCGCCTTCGACTCCACATCCAGTGCTCGGTCGATCCCGGCTCGTCGTTTGCAATTCCTCAACCTGTATCTCCCCTGGCGTCCGGAGATCGATCAGCCTCAACTTCTGCTGGTCGATGCGCCGGGGGTCGATGACGTGGATGAGATCGCCGCTCGTCTCGAAAAGATCATCGCCAGCGAAAAACTTGGAGTGTTCTTGCACGTTCAGAAGAGATGGACTTCGGTGATTCTGGATATCATCGATCGCTTCAGCGGATTGGGGCACTTCATCTGGATCCTCGATCTGGTCGTGGTGCTGATCCTGACCGGCACCATCTCCTTGCTGGCGATCGATGAGAGCCTCGAAGAGGTGGCCTTGCGACGAGCCGAAGGTGCGACGGTGATGGAAGTCATGCTGCCGGTGCTGCTGGAAGGTGTGTGGTTGTCGCTGGCGGCGATGGCTCCGGGGATCTATGTCGGCCAACTGATCCTTCAACATGGAATCGAGCCGGTACTGGGGTGGTCTTCCTGGCTTCCTCCTCGGATGATCTTTGGCACCTGCATCGGGCTGATGACGACAGGACTACTGGGTTCGATGCTGCCGGCATTGCGGGTTGCGAAACTCGATCCGGCGGCGGTTCTGGGAGGTCGTCGAGATCTCTGAACCGTGACACATTGAAGGGCACCTCGCAGGTGCATTGCCAGGTAGACCTCGCGGAAACAACTTGCAGGGAGAGGGAGAACTCGATGTTTGTCCAGATGGAACAGATTCGGAAGTGCTATGGCGAGGGGGACGGCATGATTGCCGCACTCGACGGTGTGGATCTGACCGTGGAGAAGGGCGAGTTCATCGCCATCGTGGGATCCTCCGGTAGTGGCAAGAGCACCCTTCTGCAGATCCTCGGCTGCCTCGATCATGCAGACTCCGGGACTTACCAGCTGGCTGGACGAGATGTTCAATCGCTCACCGGCGCGGAGATGGCACGCATCCGTAACGAGACCATCGGTTTCGTGTTCCAGTCCTTTCACCTGCTCGGCGACCGGGACGCGCTGGAAAATGTCTCGTTGCCACTGGAGTACCGTCGATCCGCTGCTCCTGAGGTCTCACCCGCTCAGGTGCTGGAGCGAGTCGGACTGGCCGACCGGAGCACTCATCGACCTTCTCAGTTGAGTGGTGGGGAACGTCAGCGTGTCGCCATCGCCAGGGCACTGGTCAAGCAACCTGGTTTACTGCTCTGTGATGAGCCGACCGGAAATCTGGATAGTGCCAGTGGCGATCAGGTGCTCTCGTTGCTGTCAGATCTTCGGGATGAACTGAACACGACACTGATCCTGGTTACCCATGACGTGGAGGTCGCAGCCAGAGCGGATCGGGTGTTGTCGATGAAGGATGGTCGGTGGTCATGATACGGCGCTGGTTCTGGGGATTGGCCTTGCTGGTCTGGTTGGTGATCTGGCTCAACAGCCATTTCTCGACCGACGCCCGATCGGTGACCATCTACTGCTCTCATGATCGCAGTCACTCCCAGCAGATTCTCGATCGGTTCGAGAAGGAAACGGGAATCGTGGTCGATGCCGTATTCGATACCGAGGCGACCAAAACGGTCGGGTTGACCGAGAGGATTCGTAGCGAGCAGAAGCGTCCAAGGTGCGATGTTCACTGGTCCAATGAGCCGTTGAGGGCGGTGCAACTGGCACAGGAGGGTCACTACGACACTCTCCCCGAGGGAGCGGGGTCGGGGATTGATTCTCGCTGGAGAGATGCGGGAGATCTCTGGTGTGGATTCGCCGCTCGTGCACGAGTCGTGGCGGTCCATCCGGAATCGCTGGCGAGCGCCGCGATTCCTCGTTCGGTCAAGGGTCTGATCGATCCGAGTCTTTCTGGAAAAGTGGTGATGGCTGACCCGAGGTTTGGAACCACCGGTAGCCATCTGGCGATACTGAGGGTCACTCTTGGAGCGCAAAGATATCGCGAGTTACTTCAGGGTTGGAAAGACAATCGAATACAGATCGCCTCGTCGAACTCATCTAGCCGAGATCGGGTGCTCTCAGGCGAAGCCTGGGTAGGACTCACCGATACCGATGATGTTGAAGTGGTTCGCCGAAGGGGGGCTTCCATCGGTGAGGGTTTCTTGGCGGAAGATGGGGTCATACTGCTACCCAATGTGGTGGCCGTGGTGAAGGGGTGTCCGCACCCAGAAGAGGCCGATGAACTGGCACGCTGGTTACTTCGTGAGGAAGTGGAGGAGTGGTTGGCAAATTCCCCCAGTCGCCAGATTCCGCTGAGAACTGAAGTTCCGGTGATTGCCAGTGGCCTGTCACTCTCTCGATTCGAACCGCTGGAAATCGATTGGAGTGAGGCCGCTGGGCAGCTCCATGAGGCGATTCGAGAAGCGGAAAGGATCCTGTTGAACCCTTGAAGAATCGTGCGGTCGGGATGATCTTTCCGTTGCTTCCAGTGATGATCGGTTTCTACATCCCGATCGTCATGGTCGCAATCGAGGATCAAGTCTTCTCTCCGGAGCCGGAGACTTCAATCGTGGCAGCGGCCGATTTGCTAGTGGTGCTGTCGACCATCCGGGTCGTGGCGATGGCTGCATTGCTTGCGACGCTGATCGGACTCGTCGATGCCATTCTGCTGGCGGGAACTCGTGGTCCGCTGCGAGGCTTCATCCTGATCCTGTTACTGGCATCCTTCTTGATCCCTCCGGCAGCTCTGGCTTCTGCCGTTCAGGCTTGCGTCGGAGCCTCGACCTTGCGAGCGACAGTTCGCGATGAGGTCGGAGCAGTTCTGTTGCTTTCCTTGCGCTGGGCACCGGTTGCGGCAGCGATCTTACTGGCCGCGGTATCGATGTGGCCTCGTGCCCAGGAGAGAGCGCTGCGCTCACTGCCTCCCGGGGTGGCTCTGGTCGCTCGTCTGCGCGGATTGCGACCGGCGGCGTTCCGATGTGCCGGACTGCTCCTGTTGTTATTGTTGCCGGCCGCAGAGTTGCCCTCCTACGCAGGAGTTGAAACGGTCTCCCAGCGAATCCTCGCCCGTTTGACGGTCGGGGATGCGGCAGAAGGCTGGAGACTTGCGATGGTGATGATGACGCTGCTGGTCCCAGCGATTTACTTCCTCACCTCATCGGGCGACGAGCCTGCAAGGGCGGGCCACCTCAATCAAGTGCATGGATTACCGCGGTTACCATGGGCCAACCGGTTCCTGTTTCTTCGGGTGTTGCCGGCGCTGGCACTGATTCTGGTACTGTTCTACACCGCCTGGCCTCGTGCCAGTGAAGTAGCGATTGCAGGGGAGGAACTGGTCGATGCGGTGTCTTCGATCGGGCTAGAATTGCCTCGTGCGCTACTGGCCTCGGTCGTGGCGATCTTGTGTGGCTGGCGACTGGCGGATGGATGTTGCCGGGAAGCCTCGGCGCCATCGCCGTGGCCAGAATCTACCGACCATTTCTTCCGCTGTGGCTCGATGATTTGCCCTTCCTGCTGACCATCACCCAGATGTGTAAACTGGGTGCGCTTGCTGCAGCGGGTGGTTTCGTGGCGACCTGTGTCCTGCCTGCTTCGGAACGAGTGGCCGCACATCTGCTCTCGCCGACGGTGGCACGCTGGAGAATTCGCCTGCCGCGGGCGCTGCCGGTGTTGATTCCGGCGGTTGGAATCGGTGTCGCCCTGGTACTGGGCGAGGTGGAGTCGACGTTATTGCTCGCCCCGCCCGGCCATCCATCCACCGCCCTTGAACTTCATCAGTTGATGCACTTTCGCAATGATGAGCAGGCGGCGAGGCTGGCGCTGGTGCTGGCGCTGCTGGGCGCAACCCTGGCGCTGCTGGTTGGCCGTTGCTGGAAGAGGGGGGACTGATGACCTGGATCAATGCGTGGTCACCCGCGGGGTTGCGGTGATCGGACCGGTGACGTTGCAACTGGAGGTGGGGGAGCAACTGGCCCTGACCGGTCCCAATGGCGCTGGCAAGAGCAGTCTCTTGCTGGCGATTGCAGGTCTGCTGCCGGTCCAGTCGGGGACCCTGAGTATCGCCGGTCAGTCGATCGCCAGCGGTGCAGATGGTGCTGAACCGTGGCAACGAGGCATCGGATGGTTGGGGCAAGAGCGGGGACTGTGGCCACATCTGAGCATCGCGGCGCAATGTCGCCTGGTCGGTGGAAAGAAGCGCGAACTTGAGCCACGGATCGCAGCCCTGGCAGAGCAACTGGCCATCTCCGATCGGCTCCAGCGATTTCCTGCCCAGTTGTCTGGTGGAGAGGCGCAGCGTGCTGAACTGCTCCGGGCAGTGATCATTCCCGGGCGGTTACTGCTTCTGGATGAGCCCTTCTCTGCACAGAACCAGGATGGGCGTCAACGGATGCAAGCCTTGCTCGATTTACTGTGTACCGAAGGCAGTTCGGTGCTGATGGCTTCTCATGAAGTGCCGGAGGATTGGGCATCCTGCTCGATCGAATCGAACTAGATCAGTCGCTGGGATGGTCCGCTGATTTTTCGAATCGCCCATCGATCATGGCGAGCCTGCGGTCTGCCCGGGAGGCCAGGTCTGGATCGTGGGTCACGACCAGGATCGATGTGCCAAGATCCTCGTGCAACTGTCGCAAGAGGGTGTGGATCTTCTCACTGGTGCTGGAGTCGAGATTTCCGGTGGGTTCGTCGCAGAGCAATAGCCGTGGATTATTGATGAGGGCCCTGGCGATCGCCACTCTCTGGCGTTCCCCTCCGGAAAGAGTGCCAGGAGCTTGCTCTTCACGGCCGGCGAGTCCGACCGTTTCGAGCAAGGTGCGAGCTTTCGCTTCGATCTGCGGCTTGCGCTGCTTCCAATCGCTTTTCGGTGTTCCGACGATGGCCGGGAGCATGACATTTTCGAGCACGTCGAGATCGGACAGCAGGTGAAAGAACTGAAAGACGAAGCCGATGAACTGATTTCGAAGGCCGCAGCGCTGCGGTTCGTTCAGTCCTGGGGATTGCCATGTCTGACCACCGCTGCGATAGGTGATCTGTCCCGAGGACGGAGTGTCGAGCAGGCCGAGGCAGTGCAGCAAGGTGCTCTTCCCGACCCCACTGAGGCCGACGATGGCCACCATCTCCGCCTCGTGAATGTCGAGATCGAGATGGCGTAGCACCTCGAGAGAGCGGTCCCCGGGAAGGGAGAATTCCCGGCACAGATCTCGGGCACTGAGGACCGGTAGAGCTGGCTGGAGGTCATTCATGATGCAGCGCCTTGATCGGATCTCTTCTTCCGGCCCACAGCGCCGGGAACAGGCTGCCGAAGAAACCGAAGATGAGGGTTGGTGCACAGACCAGTACCATGTCTTGCCAGCGTAGGTGCGCAGGAATTTGTTCGAGGTAGTAGATGTCGGGTGGAAACAGCCTCAGGCCTGTGGCTCGGTAGATCGATTCATGGACCGCATTGATGTTCTCTGTCAGTAACCAGCCGCCGAGCAGGCCGATGGCTGCTCCGGTGATGCAAAGAAACATCCCTTGCTTCAACACCAGCTGGACGACGCCGCTACGAGTGGCGCCGAGTGCGCGTAGAACTCCGAGATCGCGGTTCTTCTCGATCACCAGCAGCATCAAGATGAGAAAGATCATGGCGGCGGCGAAGGCCACGATCAGTAGCATCATCGCCGCGATGATTCGCTTTTCGATCTCGACCGCCTGGAGCAGATTTTCGCGCTGATTCTCCCAGGTCTTGACCTCCAGCGATCGCCATGGAATCGCATCTTCCTCGGTCGGGTCGAGATCCATTCTGCGGGAGATTTCTTGATGGATCTGGTCCTTGATCTGGGATGCCTGGGAGTAGTCTGCCAATCGCAGTGAGATCCCCGAGATGCGCATGTCCTGTGCTTCTTCATCCCACAGGTCGAGGAGTTGCTGAAGTGCACGGATATCGGAGTAGGCCCAGCGCTGATCCTGCTCGTAGACCCCGGACTGGAAGGCACCGACCACGATGAACTTACCGATCCTGGGTTCGTAGGAGACTGGTGAGTAGGTCGAGAGTTGAACGATATCACCCAGCGCCAGTCGGCCGCTGCGTAGCGCTTCGATCCCGACCACCAACCCCTGGGGGGGGGCTTCCTCAGCGAATCCCACCCCGGCATCGCCGCGCAAGTTCCATCGCAGCATCTGGCGGCGTCGCTCGAGCGAGAAGACATCCGCCACCCTCTGGGGATCTGGCGGTGGCCGATCTTCGGGGAGCATCCGGAACGGGTCTGCCTGCAGCTGTTCAATCTCATCGTCGCTGAGTAGGTAGAGATCGAAATCGGAGACCTCGGGTTCTGTCGATGGGTCGATGCCGCGCAGGATGCAGTAGTCGAGTACGGTGGACTTGTAGATGGCGAGGGTTTCGATGAAGGGGCTGGCAGCCTCGACTCCCTCCGTCTGGCGAGCGGCCTGCAGTAGCGGATCCTCTCCGACCAGCAAGCGCATGGCGCTCCCCTTCACCACCAGGTGCGAGAGGCTCCCGCGGATGCGCTCCTTCATCTCGAGTTTGAAACCCTCCATCACCGCCAGCACCGAGATCAACGAGAAGACCCCGAGCGCGACCGCCACCGTTGCGGCCCACGGCGCCCAGCGAAGGTCTGGTATTGCAACGGTCGACTCCAGGAACTCGGGATCCTCTTCGATCTACCCTCCGGAGCGGAGGTATGCAAGGAGTGATCCAACCACTATTGAAATACACAAAGTCTTCTAAATAAAGGAGTTGGATGGCATTTGGTGGATTACTTTCTCACTCCAGAATCGCTACAGAGTGGACCGCGTCCCGGGTAGGATACAGGTGGTTCGCAAGGGGAATCCGGGGACCCGATGACATCGTTTGTCGGGGGCCCACGGTAAGAAAATTGATCCAATCCTGGGGGTAGAGACCCTCCTGGCCCCAGTGGGGATTCCGAATGTCGCCGCCACATGGGTGGCCCTGAGCCAGGAAACGCAGCCAGATCAGACCCTGTCATGGATGCTGCCGGGAGCCAACTCTGAGTATGAAATCCGAGGTGCAAACTTGAAGATTCGTCAGATTCCCGTCGATGGATACGAAACCGTCGTGGTCGCAGAGGACTCCGCATCCCAATTACACGCTCTCATCGCCATCCATGATACGACGCTGGGGCCGGCCCTCGGCGGACTGCGGATGTGGGATTATTCCAGCGAAGAAGAAGCACTCACCGATGTGTTGAGGCTCGCTCGCGGTATGACCTACAAGAGTGCTTGTGCCAATACCGGACTCGGTGGAGGCAAGGCTGTCATCATTGGTGATCGAGAAACTGATCTCACCGAGGAGCGATTTCGAGCGATGGGTCGATTCATCGAGACTCTCGAGGGTCGGTACATCACCGCAGAAGATGTCGGAATCGGCATCCGGGAACTGGAGTGGTTACGCGAGGAGACCAGTTATGTCACCGGATTGTCACGGTCTTCTGGTTCGAGCGGTAATCCCTCTCCTTTCACGGCACGTGGCGTGATCCGGGGCCTGTTCGCCTGTGCAGAGGAGCGTTTCGGAACCAGCCATCTCGATCGACTTCGTTATTCGGTTCAGGGACTGGGTCAGGTCGGTGGCGATGTGGTTCGCTGCCTTTCGATGCTGGGTGCGACCGTGACCGTCGCGGACATCAACGACGAACGTTGCGAAGAGTATGCCGCTCTTCCGGGTGTCGAAGTTGTGCCTCAGGATGAGATCTACTCGGTCGATTGCGA
>LWDU01039132.1_pt1 | contig 26714 bp, 21 predicted proteins | sample 727161 | NCBI WGS metagenome assembly LWDU01 (sample SAMN04566230, study PRJNA314399) | hydrothermal vent metagenome | isolation source: deep sea hydrothermal plume seawater | place: Mexico: Gulf of California, Guaymas Basin | collected 2004-07-11
GACCCACTAGACCGAGCCAATAGGCACTGCGCTCTAGCGCTGAACACGAGTACAGAGATGCCGGGTGGCCCACGAGGTCGCCCGGCATTTTCTCATTCAGGGGCTGGCGGGGGCCGGTTTCAGGGGGTGGGCCTCGACCGGGACGAGGCTTGTCCAGGATGTGGGAGGACTGAGGCGCTGCGCTGATGTGGGGATGCTGCATTGGAAAGGGTTAGTCCTATCCGGGTGAGGAGCTGGGACGAGGTGAAAGGCTTGGCGATGAAATCTCCGATGATCCCTATTTCCTTCTGATTCGAGTCGGCGAAGCCGCTCATGAAGAGAATGGGCGTCATGTCACCTCCTTCCCGGATTCGGTTGGCGAAATCAATTCCCGAGATTGTGGGCATGATGATATCTGTCAGGATCAGATCGAAATTCGTCTCTGATTTATTCAGCACGCGAACCGCATCGAGGCCACTGTGCGCCACGGATACAGAAAATCCCGCATCCTTGAGAACTCGACTCAAGGTCTTTCGAACGTGGTCGTTGTCGTCAACCAAAAGAATACGCTCACCTTCCCCCCTCGAATAGGCTGGGTTCCTTCGGGTTGTAAGCTCCTTCAGAGAGACTGGCTCTTCGGGCACGATGATCGTGAAGGTCGTGCCCGAATTCCGTTCGGATGCAACCTGGATTTCCCCGTCGATGGCGTTAATCGCTTCTCGAGTCGATGCCAGTCCCAACCCTGTACCCGCTCGCTTGGTTGTAAAAAAGGGTTCGAATAGATGCGAGAGCACGTGGGGAGACATTCCAGACCCGGTGTCCGAGAAGGTCAAGAGCAGAAAACTGTCACGTTCGGTGAGGTCGGTGCTTGCCACCCTGGGATCCGAAGCGGAACACCGCTCCAGGGAGAGATTGATCGTGCCCCCCTCGGGCATCGCGTCCCGTGCGTTGACCGTGAGATTCAGCAAGATCTGCTCGATATTGGACGGGTCCGCCAGCACGTAGCCGGGTGAGTTGAGCGATTGGAGATGAACGTCAATGTTCTCTCCAACCATTCGGTCAGCCATGCGACAGAACTCTTGGGTTGCCTGGTTGATGTCTACGGGGCTGACTAGGACAACCTGCTTCCGACTGAGGACAAGCATTTGGCGGGTCAGAAGTGCTGCGTGGTCTGCCGCCCGAGAAATGTCGTGGAGCAGCTCGGTTGCATCGTCGTCCTTGTATTTGTGGTCGATGAGCAATTGAGAGCAGCCCATTATCGTGGTGAGTAGATTGTTGAAGTCGTGGGCGATTGAGCCCGCCAATCGACCGACGGTCTCCATGCGTTGAGCGATTCGCATCTTCTGCTCGGCTGTCGATCGCTCAATGCTTGAGCCGACGATTGATCGCATTGTTTGGATATCCTTGGCGAGTTCGTTTCCGACCTCGGTACATCGATCGAGCATTACGATCAACGCGCCCTGGGTATGACTTCGCCCGGGAATTGAGATGATGAGGATAGTCTGGATATTGGCGGGAAAGCCTCGGAGGGCCTCGGGATTTTCCTCTCTTGTTGAGTAAATGTAAGGGCTGGTGGATTGGGCGAAATCGTAATCCTTGAATCGACTCCAGGCGTGCTCCCCGTTCCAGTCGTCTCTCCCGACCCGCGCGGTCAGGTGTGCGTGGGACCCGGATGGAGTCTCATAAAGCCCGACAGCCACCGCTCTGAACATTTCCTGGATATTTTCCAATGTCCGCGGGCGCCAGGTGTCTAGTTCGCCGTGGATGACACCCTCGGCGATATCCGAGAGCTTGCGAGCGAATCGCGCTCTTTCCTTCGTTTGGTGGTGAAGTTTTTGGAGCCTGCTGGCGTAGCTTTCCTGCTTCTTCCTGGCGGCCTCCAGCCCATTCGTGGCTGCCGTCAGTTCCAAGACTGCTCGGCGCATGACGAAGGTCACGATACCCAGATTGAGCAGGGTGGAGGGCAGCATGCCGTCGGGCGAGATAGGGACGAGCGGGGTGGGGGTCAGGCCCAACTGATCGACCTTGACCAGGACAAAGACAGCCACGCCGCTGAGAACGCCGAAGGAAAGAGCAGCTCGCCCTCCGAGATTCAATGCGGCCATGACGATCACCGTGGCGAAGACAACGGATGTTTGATGCTTGATCCCTCCGAAGAAGAGAACGCCGAAGCAGATCGCCGAGAAGAGGAGCAGGCAAAGTCCCCAGCCTGCCAGTCGAACGGATCCCCGTGATTCGAGTGTTAGGAGTCCCCAGAAGGCAATTGCCATGGGCAGATAGAAGCCCACCGAGGACCCAAGAGTTCCGTTGAGGAGGAACGGGGTTCCGGCCATAAGCGCGAGTGAGCCGAATAGCCCGAGGTGAATACTCGACCGCAGCAGGCTGGTGTGATTCGCTGAGGGTGTTTGCTCGTTGTTTTCCCGCAGAAATTCCGAGTCTTCTTCGAGACTTCCTTCGTCGGCTTCTCGAAAGGTATAGCTCCGAGGAGTTCGCATCTTGGCCCTACGCATGGCGGTTACTTTCGAAGAGGAGAGGAATTTCCAGCGGATTCGATGTCCCGGCCCGGTGCGCTCTGGCTGAGCTGAAGTCCTTAGTGCATAACTATGCATTCGGTGTGCCAAGAGCCGTGGCACAATTTCAGGTGCCTCTGGCCCCTGTAGCCGAGGGAGCGACGCTCCCAGGCCGGATCTGTGGCGGATATGAACCGCAGGCCGTGTTTGATAAGAGCCACTCTCGGGGCTCTAAGGACTCGCCGAGTATGAAAATCTGAAGGAATTTAAAATTTAGCGAGGCGATTGCCGAGGCCTTAGGCACTGGGAGGGGTGGATCTAGGGCAGGTGGTCAGAAATTCCGGACGCCTGGAAAGGAAGACCTAAGCGCGGACGTGCCTTCGCTCGGGATCGTCCTGCGGTGTAGAGACAGCAGTGGTTCGGTGTCGCATCTCTCCGGATCGCACTTCTACTCGGCTCCCTCACTGACGGCGTCGGTCTTGAGAATTGCTTGGCCCAGGCCACCGAATCGAGGGATTTCGCCCGAACATGCCATTCCCCCCACGTCCTCGGATTCCTGAAAGACCGGGCCCCCCAGGCGGGCAGACCCTCTTCCCGAAAAAGTAATTGTCTCAAAAATCACATGGTCAGGCGTGGTTTGATGTGGCTGTGATTGGTATCGGACGTCCATCGCTATTGGATGAACTTCGAGGCATGTCGAGTACCATTGGCCGAAGAGTACGAGCGCACTTTTTTATGTAAGGATCCTCAAACGAATGCGATGCTCAGGCAATTTGAATGGCCGGGGGCCGAAGGGGTGAGCGAGGTCAGCCCTTCTTGTTGCTTTGGCTACTGCGGGGCCTGCGCTAGAGATCATGCCCTGCCCGAGGGTAGGGCGCGCGATCATGCGGAGGGCCTTATGCGCGAATTTGAGGCGATTCAACGATTGGACTATCTCTCGCCCCTCCAGAATGCCGACCCGCGTCTTGGTTTCGATCATCTTTTTCCGGGCGAACGGGGGCATATGTTTGGAGTGCTCGCGTGCCAGGACAATGAGGGCCGGGAGGTCATCCTGCGTGCATTTTCGTCGCTGCACGAGGGTGTCCGGGAGGTAGACGGTTGGGTGCCTCCAATCCTCAGTCCGGAGACCTACCGGGAGATTCTTCTGCCGGGCCAGGTTCGAATCAAGGAGTTGAGCGCGTTAATGCGGAACCTCGATTCCTCTTCGCTGGAGTATTCGAAATTATTTGGTAAGCGCAGGAAATTGTCCCAGGACTTGATGGAAGAGATTCAGTCCCTCTACTGGTTCCACAATTTCCGAGGCGAAAAACGTTCCCTCAAGGAGGCCTATCTGTTTCCCGACAGCATCCCCGGTGGCGTTGGTGAATGTTGCGCGCCGAAGTTGTTGAACCATGCAGCTCGGAGTGGGCTTAGGCCCATGAGCATCGCCGAGTTCTATTGGGGAGCGCCAAGCTCCTCGGGCAAGCTGAGGGCGGGTGAATTCTATCCTTGCTGCGAGACTCGCTGTCGACCGATCCTGGGGTTTATGCTCTGTGGAGCCGACGTTGTCTGCTGATCCCCTTCTCGACATCGTCCACGAGGACACTGATTTCGTCGTGGTGAACAAGCAGAGCGGCATGTTGTCAGTGCCCGGACGCGGGCCCGAGAAGCTGGATTGCGTGAGCAACCGAGTAAGGACTCTCTATCCCGGCTGTCCGGAACAACCGGCCGTGCACCGGCTGGATATGGATACCTCGGGCTTGATGGTTGTTGCGCGGACCACCGCCGCCCACCGCCATATTTCGATTCAATTCCATCGTCGCCAGACCGAGAAACGTTATGTCGCTCTGTTGCAGGGAGAACTGGATGGAGAGGGCGGGACTCTTGAACTCCCCTTTCGTCTCGATATCGACAATCGGCCCATGCAGATCTACGACCCCATCCACGGAAAAGTCGGAATTACCCGATGGGAAAAGGTCGGCGTTGAGAACGGTCTTACCCGCGTGCTCTTCGAGCCCCTGACCGGACGTACCCATCAGCTCCGAATTCACTCGGCGCATGCGCGGGGTTTGGGAATTCCAATCGTTGGCGACCCGCTCTACGGCCATGGAACGGGGCCGGGTCAGTTGAAGCTTCACGCCCGTGATCTTGCTTTCTTCCATCCATCGACTGAAGCGAAGCTGGCTTTTCACTCGCCGGTTCCGTTCTAGCGCAACACCTTCGATGGACTCAACAGGAACAGAGGAGGGTGCTCTGTGTCGCGACAGGGTCAGGCCGGTGCGCCGCGGTAGTAGAGCCAGAGGAAGAGCGACCCCGTGCTGCGGTAGGGCGTCCAGTGGGAGACCAGATCTTTTGCCTGCCCGGGGGTGGGACGTTCGTCGAGGCCCTTGAGTCGGCCCAAGGCCTCGCGCAGAGCGAGGTCGCCCGAGGGAAAGATGTCGGCTCGCCCCAATGAGAACATCAAGTAGATTTCGGCGCTCCAGCGACCGAAGCCGTGCAGGGCGGTGATCGCTTCGATGGCCGATTCATCGTCCAATGTAGCCAACTCATCGAGATCGAATGTTCCGTCCACCAGGGCCGTGGCCAGGCCCTTGGCGTATTCGACTTTTCGCCCAGACATTCCGGCGCCCCGGAGCGCTTCATCGGTGAGCTCAAGCAGGGCCGCGGGCGAGGCAATGGGCAGCAATTGGTCAACGCGTCCACGGATCGTGTTGGCCGCTTCGGTTGAAATTTGCTGTCCCACGATGGTGGAGAGCAGGGTGTCGAAGCCGGGGGGGCGTGTCCGCGGCTCAGGCAGGCCCACGAGTGGGATAGCCCGAGCGACATCCTCGTCGACCTCCGCCAGTTTCTTCATGGCTCGCTTGATGGTCGACGGATTCATGGGCTTCCTGGGCTCGATGATTTAGTACCTAGTGAACTGATTCAGGGCGCGTGGACTCCTCGCGATGCTCGGCGTAGGGGTCGATCTCAAGGTAAACGCTCAGGCGGCGGGTCAGGTAGTAAAAGGGGGCCGTGTCCACCAGAGCGATTACGAATTTAAAGAGATATCCGGTGATAATCAGAAGGACTAGCTGGCCGAAAACCGGCGAATCGGCGTCGAGGACACCGGTGAGACCCCCGACCCACCACGTGATCAGAATGACCGCGACGCTATCCACGATCTGACTGATCAGGGTTGATCCGTTGTTGCGCAACCAGAGGTGTTTTCCATCGGTGAGTCGCTTCCAGAAATGAAAGAGCCAAACGTCGGTGAACTGTGCAGCCATGTACGCGATCATCGAGGCCAGGGTCGCCCCAAAGGCAAAGGTGCGTACTTCGAAGAATACGGGTGCGCGATGGGCTGCGTCCAGGGCGAGGCTCCCTGTACCGGGGTCGATGGTTTCGAAACCCGGCAAGACGCCTCCGATCCAGAGGATGAAGAGCACCCATCCATTGAGCAGCAAACCCATCCAGACGACAGCGTTGGCCCGGGCCTGGCCATAGAGTTCGCTGATTAGATCGGTGCAGAGAAAGGTGACTGGATATGGGAGCACCCCGATGGCAACAGCGAATGTCAATGTCCCCCAGGTGGCGGTTTCGAGTTCGCCCAGCTTGATGAAACGCAGAATCCCAAGGATGTTCAGCATTGCGAGGGTTCCCAGGAAAAGGCCCGCAAGTACGAGAAAAACACGCTCTCGCCGTGCGTGCAGTGGGGAAGCTTCGATGGGATGTAGGTCCATGCGCGGTTTATAGCTTCTTTGGACGCCGATCAGAAGGCAGCGCGCTCCGGGAAGGTTCAAGGGCTGGACAAAAAAGGGTCGGTTCAGGTGGCGGGAGCCTCAGTTCCGTTTTTGGGCGAGGGAGTGCAGCGCCCCATCCATACGGTCGAGGGCTTCGACGAGAATCTTCTCACTGGTGGCAAAGCACAGCCGAATATGGCCCGCGGCCCCTGGTCCGAAAAATCGGTCATTGCCGGGAATGACTGCGACCCGGGCATTCTTGTCCAGATATTCGGTGATTGCGTCGGACCCGAGGCCGGTTTCCCGGATGTCGGGGAACAGGAGGTAGGTGGCCTCGGGCGCCTCGCAGTTCACCCCGGGCATTGCGTTCAGCCGCTGGACGGCGAGGTCCCTCAGTCCGCCGAGGTGGGCCACGAAGTCATCCACCCAGTAGCGGCAATGCTCGAGGGCTGTTGTGGCGGCTACTTGGGAAAGGGTCGAGGCCCCCCCGGCGGTGGACATGACGTGGGAAGCTTTGAGAATTTCTGAATAAGACTCCGAGCAGGGCGCGAGAATTGTGCCGATGCGAAGTCCGGCGAGACCAAATGATTTGGAGAATCCGTGGACCGTAATCACCCGATCGCGAAGCGGACGAGGCAGGTGATGAAAGCTCGAGAATTGCCCCGGCGGAAAAATGATATCCGACCAGACTTCGTCGTTGAGAATCCACAAATCGTGCTTTTGGGCGAATCGTGCAATGGCCTCGAGTTCGTCTTGCTTGATTAGGCGCCCCAATGGGTTGTGGGGGTTGCAGACGCCGATCATTCGGGTTCGATCCGTCACTAGGCGTTCCAGTTCATCCAAACGAAAATTGCCAGTTTCGTGGTCGTAGGGGCAGCGCTTGATTCCGCCTCCAGCGGCGGTTGCCGCCTGCTCGAAGAGGTAGTCCACCGGGTCGAAGATGATCATTTCGTCGCCTTGTTTCATGAATGCCCGGGCGACCGTAAACATGCAGCTGGCGGCGCTATCGAGAGGCAAGATTCGTTCAGCATCTACGCCGCCGTAATTTCGCGATGAAAGTTCTCGAGCCATGGCGGTTCGGAGCGATAGCAGACCCCGATTGGGCCCGTAAGAGAAGACGCCGCCCTGGGCATAGCGAGTGATCGCATCTCGGATTTCCTGGGCGACCGCGAAATCGGGATCGGCCGCTGTGAGAGGAATTACTCCGTGATCTGTTTCGGCCCAGCGATAGTTGTACGCGCGCTCGGATAGAAGTTCGAGGGGAACTGATTCGTCGTCAAAGAGTGCGTTTTCCATGAGGGCTACGCCGTTGTTGCCAGGGGGATTCTTTGATCCACTGTGGGCGGCGCCAGGAATTCATCTTGCAGCGTATTGCCGAGTTTCAAGAGGGGCCTGATCGCGGCTTTTCGGGCCTCGGAATAACTCGTCAAGGCATGTCGCGATGTGGATGAATGGCTATTGGCCAGTGTTTCGGCCAAGAGAACCGCATCTTCGATGGCTGTATTGACTCCCTGGCTCGTGAAGGAATGCATGGCGTGGGCCGCATCGCCCAGGAGAGCGACGTTCTCTCGGAAGTATGCATTCAGCGGTTCGAGGGCGCCCGTATGGCATATTCGGGTTCGCCGAAAATCCGTGGCCTGAATCAATTGCAGGACGGGACCCGGCCAGCCTTGGGTGAGCAGTCGCGTGAAACTTTCCAGGCGGCCGGGGTCTGCCTCGGGGGTGGAATATTTCTCGGCGTCGAACTGGAGATACCAGATGAGTTTTCGGCGACTCGCGGGTACAAGCCCCAGTGCGAGTCCACCCTCTTCATGTCGAAATTTCATGAAACGCTTGCGCGTGCGGGCGACAAGCAGGTCGCTCTCAATCTCCGAGACGAGTTCGATCACTCGAGATCCCGAGAGCTTGGCAGTAGGAAAGATTTCGCCCCGAACTCTCGAGTTGGCCCCATCGCAGCCAAGGAAAAGGTCTGCCTCGACTTGCTCGCCGTTCTCGAATATTGCCCGGCGTACCCGGCCGTTGGGGTTGGATTCAAAGTGCGAGAAGGCCTGGCCGTGTCGGATCCAACTTTCGGGTAAACCCCGGGACAGAGCCTCAAGAAAAGCACTCCGGGTGATCCCGTGGGCCCACTCCAACTTCTCGTCAAGCAGGGTGTTGCCTCGGTGGTCCCGGATGGTGCAGTCCGTCAGTGGATAGGAGAGCTTTTCAACCGCGGAGCGTCGTCCCACGCTGGACAGAGCTTCAAATCCGTTGGCGAGCAGGATAAAGCCCATACCCGGATGGTGCTGGGGGCCCCCCCGCTCGTGGATGGAGACTTGGCCGCCGAGTTGGCGGTACCGTTGGGCGAATGCAGTACCCGCGATTCCGCCTCCGATGATCGCGACCTTCCCGGGGTGCACTGGACTGCCTTCCTTTCTGGTTCGTTCGCCGGGTGGAAGGACCACTGCTCGCGGCCGCGAAGAGTCCCAAGCTCCGGGTGGGTAATTCGCGCGGCTAGTGGCGTTTCTGAAAGCGCTTGTAGAGTTCTCGGTGGCGAATAGACCCACCTTCCCGCTGGATCGAAATTCCTGACTTTTCCAATTCCAGAATGGGGTAGGAGCCGGTCTCATGGGCGCTGCCCGACTCGCGCACCCAGAGGCCGACGTTGCGGCGATGGATGAACTCGTGGCCTCGAGCCTTGTCGGTAATCGAGCCCAGGGGGTCGCCGCTGAGGTTGCAACTGGTAATCAAGGGGGCTGAGAAAGAATGTCCGCCGAACAGGGCCGGGTCGGCTTCGCGTCGGAAGGCCGCCTCGATTTCGCACATTAGGCTGCGATAGGGGTCGCTCAGAATCAGCGTTTGGTGGGTTCCGTTGCGAACGGCCTGGGTCTGGGTTCTTGAATCGCTCACGCGGCAGCGGAAGAACACGTCGTGGGTGCTCTCCAATTCGTTGGGGCCCTCAAAGTCCGAGGGAATCGAAGTCTCATCGACCATTTCCCAGAAATTGGAGAGTTCGCCGGCGGCGGTACCGTAGTTTTTGCCCGGCAGCCGTTTCTTCATTCGATTCAGTCCAGCGACGCCGTACCCGGTGGGGGCCGCCAGCAGGGCATAGACCGGCGGGAGCACGATAAGAACCGGTGCGAAGCGCAGGTGGTCGATGACCGCTCCCGCTGTCGCTGGGGAATGGATGTCCAAGCCTTCGGGTTCGCTGGACGTTCGTGCAGGAATGCGATGGCCACGGGAGCGCTGAGCTTCGCGCGTCAGAGGCAGGTTCTGGATGCCCGGATGCCAGGCGCCCGAGGTGGGTGTGGGCGCGGAATGGCCGGAAATCGCCGCCTGGTGCAGGGGTTGTCGGATCCGGATCCCCATGTCGTGGCCTCCTCATGGGTCCCGCGCATCAGAAGAAGGGATGCGCTTGCTGCCCCATGAGAGAGCAGTCGGCGACGCCGAGGGAATCGGGTCAGAATGCCGGAATTTATGTGGTCCGAGGCAGCTTTGCCGGGCCGAATGGGCTCAGTTTTGGCACTTCCAGCCGTACTTGCTGCCCCAGGAGCAATTTTGGGAGGCACAACTCCCCAGGAAGAGCGTCATTGCTACGAGCAGCGCAATGGCGATGGCCTTTGTTTTTGCCCCGTGACTCGTTGCCCCGCGACTCATACCGCTCCTCTCGAGCTTCCTACCCGGTGCTGCTCTGGGTTGACTGTTGGGGTGAGCGCTGGCCGCAGGTGCGGCCGGCCACCCGGCCAAAGAACGTCGCATCCCCCACCGAGAGACCGCTGGCGTAGCCCGCCGCGGTCCTGGGAATCCCGCAGGTTGTTCGGCCCGCGGCATAGAGCCCGGGAATAACCTGCTTTTCCGTGGTGAGGACTTCGCCCGTGGTTTGCGTGTCCAAGCCGCCGAGGGTGAAGGCCGCATAGATGGCGCCCTCGCCCAGGGTGCAGTCCAGAGCCGCGTAGGGCGGGGGCATGGCCTTCAGCCATTCAGGACTCTTGTGGAAGAGGGGGTCCTCGCCTCGGGCAGCATTTTCCGAATAGAACTCGACGGTATGCCGGAGCATGCCGGGGTGGAGTCCGACCTCTTCGGCCAACTCTTCAATGGTTTCTCCCGTCCCCACGATCGGCGCATTCATGAAGGGCGGGTGGGCGTAATCCTCAGCGGAAACGATCAAGTAGGTTTTTCCGCCGAGTTGATCGAGGGCAGATGATGCGATGCGCGAGTGGTAGCAGTCTTCGTTGATGAAGCGCTGGCTCTGGGCGTTGACAAAGATTCCGTACGTGAGCGACGAGGGCGGGTAGTAGGGGAGCGTAATGAAGTGCTGATCCATGTTGATGAGCGCACCGCCTACGGCCTGGCCCATCAGGAGTCCGGTTCCGGTATCCCCGGGGTTTCCGATGGGCATCGGTCCCTCGACCAGTCGGGGGCAATACTGCTTGAGCATTTCGGTATTCATGACGAATCCCCCGGCGCAGAGGATGACGCCGTGACGAGCCCGGACATTCTTCTCCTCTCCGTCGATGCGCACCACGGTTCCGAGGACTTCACCTTCTGGGTTGATGATCAGGGTCAGCGCCCGAGCGTTGTATTCCACGCGGATGCTGCGTTTCTCCACCTGGGCGGTCAGGGTTTTCATGAGAAGCGGCCCGCCGTTGTCCCCTTCGACTTCCAGATTGTGGCCGCGCGGGCAGGGTTTGGCGACTTCGCGAAAGGGCCAGCACTTTTCACTGCCGGTATAAAGGAGGCAATCGTCGGTGAGCGCCATGATGGCGCGCTCCTTGTACTCGGTGTTTTTGTAGGGCGCTCCCATGGAGACCAGCCAGTCGAAATGGCCCGTGCTCTCTTCGCAATACAGTCGGACCTTGGCCTCGTGGACGAGATCGCCGCCGGCGGCCATCAGGTAGTTGAACATGTCTTCGGTGGAGTCCTCGTATCCACAGGCTCTCTGCACCCGAGTGCCGCCGCTGCCGCCGAGGTAGACCTCGGCGCTGGAGAGTTCGGTTGAGCCACCGCTTGCGCTGGCCACCTCAAACAGGGTCACCTCGGCTCCGGCATCCGCGGCTTCGATGGCGGCGCAAGCGCCGGCTCCCCCGAAGCCCACGATGGCGACGTCGGTTTCGAAATCCCAGCGCGCGATATCGGCGACCCAACGGGGGCGGGAGGGCGCGGTTTTGGTGGTTGAGGACATGGGGATCTCCGGCGGCAGGAGCCTGAGGGGCCTCTCCCTGAGACATTCGAGGGAGGCTCTCAGGACCGCGAGATTATCACAGAGTGGCCGACTGCCCGGCTGCCCGAATTGGACAAATGATCACGCGCTATCGGGTTCGGCGAGGCCGTGCCTTCAGAGCATCTCGGTCCCCTTCGGCTCCCCGGAGAGATGGCTTCCGATCACCGAGTAGAGATCCGGTCGAACCTGCACGTGCTGGGTGATCACATGGCTATCGCGGAATAGACGTTGGAGTCGCGAGTCCAGGTACACCGACGAGGCTCCGCCCAACTGGTAGGCCGTTCGGGCGACTTCTGCTCCGGTCTCCACTGCGTGGAGGGTCGCCAGACGGAGAGAGGCGCGTTCTTCGATTCCCGCAGCGTCCTGGCGAGCCGCTTCCCAGAGCGCTTCGGCGCATTCGTAGTAGTGGCTGCGGGCCGCTCGGAGGCTCACTTCGGCGCGGGCCAGATCGCTCTGGAAGTCGCGCCTGCGGGCCAGGGGGGCCGATTGCCCGGTGGCTGTCTTTGCCGTGGCTAAAGTCAAGAGTTCGCTCAGAGCGCTTCGTCCCAGGCCCAGGGCGATGGCGCCGAAGCCCACTGCGAGCAGGCTGAGTTGGGGAATCCGGTAGAGGGGGTCCTCGGCGGCGGGCGACGGAGTCCAGCCCGAGATGTAATCCTCTGAGACCAGAGCATCGGTCATCTTGAAATCGGTACTGCCCGTCCCCGCCAGGCCGGAGACGTGCCAGGTGTCGAGGAACTCCACTTGATCGGCGGGCACGACCACCATGTGGGTTCGCGGATTCCCGCGCTTGTCCAGGATGGCTTCGCCGTCGCGGAAGAAACGGGAGCCGGCCAGGATCCAGTCGGCGTTCTGGGTTCCCGAGCCGAAGGGCCAGCGGCCGGACACCCGGAAACCTCCCTCGCAACTGTCCGCGCGACCTTTCGGAGCGTAGACGCCGGCGATGATCCGCTCGGGCCGATCAAAGATCGCGGCGGCAGTGGATTCCGGGAGATGGGGGAGCGCGAGGGTGGAGGAGACAGAGATGGCGACGCACCATGCCACCGACGGATCGGCAGAGGCGAGTATTTCGAAAACCTCGAGGGAGGGAGCCAGGGGCATTTGAAGGCCCCCCAGGCGTTCGGGAACCCACATTCGGTAAAAACCCTGGTCGGCCAGGGACTGGGCCAAAGAATCGGGCAGGCGTCGCGCACGCTCGACATCTTCGGCGCACTCACGCAGGGTGGGCACCATGGCGTGCGCGTTCTCGAGCATGGACGGAAGCGCCGCGGGCTGGAGGCTCATAGGTATTTCTCCTTGCTAACGCGCCAGCCCAAGCAGGCTAGCGATGTTGTTTTTCTGCATGTCCGAAGAGCCGCCCACGATGGGCATTCCGATGAGATCTCGTACATGACGTTCCATGTCGTGGCCTTCCGAGAGACCGTAGGCACCCATGACCCGTTGGCAGGCAAGCCCGATCTCGACAGCGGTGTCGGCCACGAAGAGCTTGGCCATGGAGGTTTCGACGCTGCAGGGCCGGCCCTGGTTGGCCAGCCAGGCCGCGTGGTAGAGCATGTGGCGACAGGCCTCCAGGCGCGTTTTGGCTTCCACCAGGCGATGCCGAATGACCTGGTGGCCGCTGATGGGTTTGCCGAATTGCTTCCGGTCTTGGGCGTAGGCCCAAGCTTCTTCCACGGCGGCCTGGGCGATGCCGAAAGTCACCGCCGTGATCTCGAGCTTTTCTACGTCCAGGGCCCGACCCGCGAGCATGCCCCAGCCCTGGTTCCAACCGGCTTCGCCTCCGACAATGGATTCGGGTGGAAGTTCGACGTTCTCCAGGATGACATCGCTGGAGAGGGTGTACCGAAGGTTGGCGTGTTCGATGGGATGCACGGTGACCCCGGGCGCCGATGCGGGGATCAAAACGAAACTGAGATTTGCGTGACGGGGCGCCTCGTCGTCGCTCTGCACAAGGCAGTAGAGGGTGTCGGCGAAGTCGGCGCCGGTGCACCAGCGTTTGAACCCGTTGACCACGACGCCGCCGTCGGGCGTCCGGCGCGCCGTGGTCCGAACGCTGGCGAGATCCCCCCCCACGTCGGGTTCGGAGAGCCCGTAGGCGAAGAGGTGTTCGCCTCGAGCCAGTTTCGGGAGATAGGCCCTTTTCTGCGCTTCGGAGCCGTTTTCAGAGATGTTCATGCCGCCGTAGAAGGCGCAGTGAATGAAGGGCCCAGCCGCGAAAGCACCGCCCCGGCAGAGTTCTTCGATGATGGCCACGGCCGCCACGAGATCCTCTCCCTGGCCCCCATATGCGGGATCGATGGTGACCCCGCACACGCCGAGATCGGCCAGTTTCCGGAAGAGTTCGGGAGGAAAACGATGTTCTCGGTCCCAGAGTCGGACTTTTTCGGGGGGCATCTCTTCGGATACGAAACGACGAAGCATGGCGCGCAGGTCGCTCAGAGCATCGCTTTCATCGGCAAAAAGCATGGCGGGTCTCCGGGACGAAGAGTTCAGAAAGAGAGCGCGTTCCCCCAGTGGTCGAGGAATGCCAGCTTTTCCACCGGGCGGCGGGAGATCTTGCCGTGACCGCCGCGCAGGGGGTAGCCAATGGGCACGGCGCATGCCGTTCCCCAGGGCTCGGGGATTTCAAGAATTTCGCGGACCTGTTCTTCGTAGCCACACAGAAGTGTGGTGAGTGTGCACCCGAGTCCCTCGGCGCGGCAGGCCAGCAGCAGATTCTCAACCGCAGTGTAGACGGACGCGCCGCCCACCACCGAGATACGGTCGAGGCCCGCGTCGGTGATCGCCATGAGTTTGGGATTGAAGCAGAAGAAGATCACAGCGGGCGACTCTCCAAAATGCGCACCGAGGTGGTCACCGGAGTCGAGCATGCGCGCTTGCCCGGCTCGGATGTTGTCCGGGGCGTCAGCGAGTTGGGCGCGATGGCCTTTGGCATAAACGTTCCAACCATCCAAGTAGAGTTTCCCCAAGGCTTGCTTGCGCCCCGGGTCGCGAACCACAATGGCGCGCCAGGGTTGTACGTTGCCGCCGGTGGGCGCCCAAGAGGCCGCCTCGAGAACGCGCCGAAGGATTTCGTCAGGAATCGGATCCGGGCGCAGGCGTCGCACCGCGCGCAGGGTCTGCATGGCTTCGTAGAGTCCGATCTCGTCCATGTTTTCTCCTTGTTTGGGAGCGATCCCCGGGGAGCGGAGGGTTCCGTGGACCGCCGAGGGGGGTAAGGGTCCGCCCAGGATTGGGCCGTGCCGTATCGGTCTCCGCTGGGGTGCGCTCCAAGGAGCCTGGGGCCAGGCGTGGGCGCACCCTTGAGGCCTTTTCTGGAGCATAACTCTAATTCAGTCCATAGAAACCGTACTTAGACTAAAATTCCAGAAAATGGACCCGAAGTAGGCCACGGGGCATCCCGGCCGAGAGTCCGGGACAGTCGGCTCGGGGACACGGGGCCCCCTCATTGCCGATTTTCTGAGAAGTCGGGGAGCGCGGGCCGGGGTCAGCGCTGGGCGACGTTTTCGATACTGCTCTCGATGCCCGCCATGATCAGGGACTTTGCACTGGGCAGGGCGGCCACCAGGCTGTCGATCCTCCGGGCGAGGTCGCTGTCAAGATCGACGAAGCGAAGCGCGAATCCATCGCTGCCGTCGTCTCGGATCACTTCGGCCGAGACCTCGATGGGACGCTGGCGGGCCTGGTCGTGAAGCGAAACCGCGAATTGGGTTCCGAGTTCGAGTTCGGGATGGGCCTGGACCCGCATTCCACGGTGAGTAAGGTCGTATCCCGCGAGCAGGGCGGTCACCCGGGTGCCCGTCGGGTCGAGCTTGCAGACGTGGCGATCAAAGCGAGCTCGGGGGTCACGCCGGCGGTCCGGGTGCGCGGGCAGAGGGAGCAGTTTGCGTCCGAGGCCGAGCACGTGCCTAAAAGAGGTGAGGGCGCGCTGGCCGAAGGTGAGCTTCAGTTTGCTAGTGGGTCCGACTGAAGTGCGTTGCAGCAGTCGGCCAAGGTGCACACCTTGGGCCTCGATGGAGGGGTGGAAGCGCAGGGCTACCTGCCACTCCTTTGAGGCGTCATCGAATCGGCGGCGGATGACCCTCCCGGTGAGTTCTATAGGGGCATCGCCGGTGACCTCGCTCCCGATGATGAGCTTCACTTTTCGTCGCAGGGGAGCCTTGCGTCGGGACGCCAGCAGGGAGCCACCCCGGGATAAATCGAGGAGCGAGCACTGCTGCTTGGGCGCCCAGGGCCGAATGCTCAATTCGGCATTGACGCCCATCACCACCCGAGGGCTCTCGCGACGGCTCTGTCCCTTGTGAAGCAGGTTCCGCAACAGGATCTCGATGGCATCCCGGTGCAGGGGCCGGCGAATCAGGTACTGGTAGCCGAGCCTCCGGAGCAGGCTGCCCAGGATCTCGGACTGGGAGGAGGCGATGGCAACCCGAAGCACTCCCTGATGATCCGCTTGATGGGGCACGTCCAGGGTAAGAGCATCCGCTGCGTCGACCAGAAGAAGCTTGGGTACATCGTCCCATTCCTTCAGACCCTCGGGCCCGGTGACCCGAACCCGGCGAGGTTGCGCGCCCATCTCCTTGAGAAGTTCCAAAACATCGTCCAGTGTGTTGCCGTCGTAGGCCAGCAGGGGATAGGGCGTATGACGTCGACGGGAGGATCTCTCCCCGGCGTCATGGGCGAAGAGCGCGTGGTATTCAATAGGGGCCTCAATGATGCGAATTCCGACGCCGACATGCCCTTCGTCCGTTCGATCCTCTGCATTGGAACGCCGAGCGACGGTTCCGCGCAAGCACAGGTCTGGAGTATTCTGGGATTCTCGCAAGAAAATTTCGACTTCGGCATTGCGCCCGGGCAGCTGGTCCCCCACGACATCGATGTAGAGGCCGTTGACCGACAGGTTGCTGGCGGTGCCCTTGAAACTCGGCCCATTGATGACGGAAATCAGGCAGTCAATCGAATCCAGAAAACGACCTTTGTGGGGTCGCGAAAATGCTGAGGGGTCCATCGTTCCTCATTCGGATTTTGATCGCGTGGACTTGAGTCCATGCGAGGGAATTGCCCATTGGAAATGGATTAATCGTGCTCCTCTATCCCCCCGGGCGAAGGCCGATGCCTCTCCGGGCCCTAGGGGACTGGGGATGGGGGACTCGGGACTCGGAATTGGCGACCGGGTTCAGGTCGAATCGGTTTCGGTCAACTCGTGGAGATGGCTGCTGTGGCTCTCTCGGCTGATGCGGTAGCCGGTGAGGAAGCCGAAGGCGGCCACGTAGAGGAGCATGAGGACCGGGACGTAGACGAGACCGAGATCCTGCAAAACCCCTGGTTCGACTTCGCCCGGTTTCGCGTTCGCCGGAAAATCGATCTGGGTGAGGATGATCGTTGCGCTGAAGGTACCGATCCCGTGGACCGCCTTCTGGGCGAAACTGCGTGCTGCAAAAAATACCCCTTCGGATCTTCGTCCGGTCGCGAGTTCACTTTCTTCAACCACGTCGGCCACCATGGATGAAATCAGGATGCTCGCCGTAATGATGAGCGTGACCTCGACGGTCCCGAAGGCAAATAGCGTGTAGAAAAGGGTTTCGGTTCCATTGGCGGGGAAGAGGTCGAGCAGCCTGAGCAGGATGGGAAGCGGCGCCGCGAGGAAGGCCAAACCGGCGATCAGAAGTGCCGAGTATTTCTTGCCCACCTTCAATGAGAGTTTGGGCGCCAGGAAGAGGGCCACTCCGGCAGAAAGGAAGTAGGGCAGGTTGAGGGTCCCCATCTGCACGGTGGTGAGTTCCCAAAAGAAGCTGTTGAAGTAGATGTTGAGGGAGGTGGAGACGCCGGCGGCCATCGCGGTAAAGAGGGCCGAAACGAAAAGTACGAGGAATGACCGATTGCCCAGGGTCTCCTTCAGTTCTTTGACCGTCCGCTTTATCTCAAATGGGCGCTTGGCCGGGGGCGCCTTGAGATTGGGAATATGTCGGTGGGTGCCCAGGGCCGAGACCAGGATGGCGATGAAGATGATCACCGAGCCGATGGCCCCGTAGGTGGCATAACCGGGTGCGTATAGGATGCCCCCCTGGTCCTGGGGGAGTAGGAAGAAATAGGCGAGTACCGCCATGCTGAGGCCCCCCCACCAACCGAAAAAATACCGGAAGCTGAGCATCGAGGTCCGCACGTCATAGTCGTCGGTCAACTCGGCGACCAACGACGTGGAAGGGATCTCGTAGAAGGTCAGGCACGTTCGCACCGCGATGGCGACGATGACGAAATAGGCGAATAACTCGGAAGGAGAGAGCCCCCCAGGCGGGTTCCAGAGGAAGTAGAAGGCCACGGTGGTGGGCAGGGCTGCCGCGTACATGAACGGGTGTCGCCGGCCCCACTTGGCGTGGAGGTTGTCCGAAAAGTACCCAACCAGGGGGTCGGAAAAGGCGTCGACAATCAGGGCCACCATCAGACCCGCACCCACCCAGCTTGCCGGCAGACCCAGCACCTGGTTGTAGTAGATGAGGAGCATGTACGAGAAGCCGTTGTCCTTCACCCCGTAGGCAACGGATCCGAAACCGTAGTAGAGCTTGGTCGAGAGGGTGACGGCGGGTCGGGGCGCGGGAACGTCAGAACTCACGGAGGCAACCTCTCCCGGTGCGCGGGCTCAAGAAGCGATATGGCCCTCACCGGGCGGGCTACCAGCTTAACCCAATTTTACCTGTCGGTAATTTGTCTGTCGAGGGGCGTGTCGACGGCGGCAGGCTCAGCGAATCATCGAACTGCCGCCGTCGGCGGGCAGGGTATGGCCGGTGACGTAGCGCGAGTCCTCGCTGGCGAGAAATACTGCGACCGGGCCGATGTCCTCTTCGCAATCCCCGATGCGCCCGAGGGGCTGGCCCGCGGTCATTCGCTTCTCCATTTCGGGCGCTCTTTCGAGCAAGGTGGCCACGCCCGGAGAGTTGGCCAGGGGGCAGATGATGTTCACGTTGATGCCATCTCGCCCCCACTCCCGGGCGGCGCTTTTGCTCAGCGCCCGGATCGCCTCCTTGGCCGCTCCATAGGCCGCCTGCCCGGCGAGGCCATCGAGCCCTGCACCCGAAGCGATATTGATCACATTGCCCTGGCTGGCTTTGAGATGGGGATAGGCGGCCTGCATGAAGCGAAATGTGCCCCGGAAACCGGTTTCAAAGCAGAGATCGATGATCTCGTCGGTATGGTCCATAACCGCAGTGGGGGTCAGTGGGGCGCGTTGGGCATTGTTGACCAAGATGTCGATCCGACCGAAGAACTTGAGGGATTGGGTCACCGCGGAATCAATACTCGCCCGTTGGGTCACGTCGCAATGGACAAAGAGGGCCTCGCTCCCCAATTCCTCCAACTCCGCGGCGACTTGCCGTCCGGATTTTTCATTGAAGTCGGCGATCACGCAGCGAGCGCCCGCCTTCGCCATGCAGCGAGCGATTCCCTTCCCGACTCCCTGTCCGGCGCCGGTGATGATTGCGACTTTGCCCTCGAGTTTTCCCTTCATGCTTCCCTCACGTCGTTGAATTGTTGATCAAAAGATCGAGCATCTGGTGGACCTGTTTCTTCCTCGCCGCCGGCTCTCCGGTTTCGATGACAAAGAATCCGAAGAGGGCAGTCATTACGATCCGGGTGAGCGCCTGAGCGGGAAGTGTAGGCTGAATCTCGCCCCGGGCTTGAGCACGGGCGACCTGTTCCTTGAGAAAGCCAAAGAGGGCGTTTCCCATCCACTCTTCCTCGCGCGGTTCTCGCAACATCAATGCAAAAGTTTCGCGACGGAGAACCGGATCGGCAGCGGCCAGCAGATCGACGGTGGCATCGGCGAATCGGTGCAGGAAATTCCCCCGCCGGTTTTCCTGCATACGGGTGCGGACGGCGTCCAGGGCGCTGGCCTCGGTACGGCGTTGGAGCTCCCGGAGGAAATCTTCCCGGGTGGGAAAATGGGCGTAGATCGTCGGCCGCGTCACGCCCGCCTTGCGGGCGATGTGCTCGATGCGAACTGCAGCAAGCCCCGAATCGGAGATCTCCGCCAAGGCGATCTCAAATATCCGGTTGCGGGTGGCGAGGCTTTGGCGAGCCCGAAGGGGGAGGGCCTCGGCGTCGGTGGTCAGTTCAGGGAGATCGGGGGACGCGCCGGGTTCCATGGGGAAATTGCCTCCGGACGGCCCGCTTAGACCGTCCACGGGTTGATATCTCACTTTACAGTTGTATACAATGAAGAAAACGCGAGGCGAGGGCCCGGAGCAGGGCAGGGGAGCCACGATCCATGGGACGTTTGAAGGGCAAAGTTGCCATCGTGACCGGCGCGGGGCAGGGAGTCGGCTACGGAGTGGCCCGGGCATTGGCCCGGGAAGGGGCCAAGGTGGTCTGTGCCAATCGCAATGCGGAAAAGGGCGAAGCCGTGGTCGCGAGCATTCGCGAAGACTTTGCCGAGTCGGGGGCCGAGGCGCTCTATCGGCAGACGGATGTTTCCCAGCGTGAGAGTGTGCTGAGCCTGGTGGACGAAACCGTTTCCGCCTTTGGGGGCGTGGATATTCTGGTCAACAACGCAACACCCACTGGGGGTACCTCGCGCTTCGAATCGATGACCGATGCCGCGATGAACGACTATATGAGCGTGAACTACTACGCTTCGTTCTGGGCGATGCAGGCCGTCTTCCCCCATATGAAGGCTCGGAACTGGGGACGCATCATCACCATGGCCTCCCTCAATGGTATCAACGCCCACAGGTACACGGTCATGTACAACGGGTCGAAGGAGGCGGCGCGATCCCTAACGCGGACGGCGGCGGCGGAGTGGGGGCGGTACGGGATCACCTGCAATGTTCTGTGCCCCTTTGCGGCGACGCCCTCCTGGCAGGGATTTGAAAAGTTCGATCCCGAAGGCGCCCGAGCCATCGTGGAAGGCAACCCGATTCGATACGCCGGGGACCCCGAGCAGGATATCGGCCCCGTGGTCGTGTTTCTGGCTTCGGAGGACTCCCGCTTTGTGACGGGCAATACGATTCATGCCGACGGTGGCGGCCATATCAATGGGGTCGCGTGGAAACTGGAACTGCCCGAGTAGACCGGCCTTTTGGTCATTGAATTGGAGAAATTGAATGGGGTCCATGTCGCAATTCCTGCCCCTTCCGGCGGCTCGTCGTCTCTTGGCCGAGCATTCGGTGGATGACCGCTATCTCAAGCGGAAGAAGTCCTGGCTCACGTTTCTTCGCATTCTCGGGCCCTTGCGTGGGTACGAAAACCTGCGCTGGGGAGCAAAAATCCGAAAAACCAAGTTGGTAGGCGATCCCATTTTCCTGCTGGGCTTCGGGCGCAGCGGGACCACCCATCTTCACAACCTCATGTGGCAGGATCCACAATTGGGAGGGGTGACCAACTACCAGGCGGCGATGCATCCCATCGCCCTGATGGGACGGAATTGGCTGCCCAAGCTTTTCGCCAGTCGACTGCCCGCCAAGCGTCCCATGGACAACGTGGCGATTTCCCTGGATGGACCCCAGGAAGAAGAAATGGCGATGATCAACGCCACCGAGCACGCCCCGCTTCACGTCATGAACTTCCCCAAGGCGATTCCGGAACTCTATGACCGCTACGTGGTCGATCTCGGCAAGGATCCCGTGGCCACCGAGGGCTGGAAGAAGGGCTACATGGAGGTGCTGCGCAAGGCCACGATTCTGTCGGGTGGCAAGCGACTGGTTCTGAAGACGCCGCCCAATACTGCTCGAGTGAAGATTCTGCTCGACATGTTCCCCGATGCGCGTTTCGTCAATATCGTGCGCAACCCGTACCCGGTCTACCAGTCCATGCGCAATATGTACAGGAAGACCATGCCCGGCGCGGTGCTGCAAGAGATTAGCTGGGATGCCATCGATGAATGGACGGTGACGGGATACCAGAAGCAGATGAAGAAATATCTCGCCGAGCGAGATTTGATTCCCGAGGGCCATCTCGTCGAAATTCGCTACGAGGACCTTGATGCCGAGCCCATCAAGAATTTGGAGAATATTTACAAGACTCTCGGAATCGGCGATTTCGAGGCAGTGAGGCCGAGGCTCGAGAGCTACCTGGAGGGACTCGGAACCTACGAGAAGAACAAGTTCGAGTTTCCGCCGGACGTCATTTCCACGGTGAATGAAAACTGGGGATTTGCTTTCGACGCCTTCGGGTATGAGCGCCAATAAGGCATCCCTCCCTCTCCCTCCATCCCCCCTAGCCCCTGCAGCGCGTAGGAACTCCGCCCCGGCGGTGGTTCAGGAGATTCCATGAGTGAAAGCGACCTGTTCGAAAAGACCTTGAAGCAGATGATTGCGGGCGAACTACCCGTTAAGTGGGACTACAACGAGTTCGTGGGCCACGCCGATGTGGTGCGGCAACTTCTCGAAGTTGCGCCGGACGCCATTCGAGATGACCTGCAATTTCTGCACGACTTGATGGCCGATGCCGCCAACGCCGAGGGCGCGGTGTTGGGTATTTTCCCCAGACTCACGGACCCCGAACTCGCCGGTGTAGAGGGTCGCATCTCCGATTACATTGCCGAGCATTGCGGCATCCGCTTGGGCGATCCCGAGTACGTCGTGGGCGAACTGATTGGGGAATCCAGGTGCCCCGGTTGGCCTGGTATCGGCAGTCCGCTGACCAACAACCGCTTCCCCTACCTACTCGATACGTCGGCCTCGAATTATTTCAGCAATCGTTTTTGGCACGGCGACAAGGGGCCCCGTGGTTTCATTCCCGTTCCCGAAGGCGGCAAGGTCGTCTTCCGGGGAGAGTTTCCCTACTCGCGCTACTTTGCCTTTCACCCCTCGGATTTCGATACCAATAATCTGCCGACCTTGGTGGACGAGGACCTGGATCCGGATCCCGGCAGTGTGAATCCCTTCCGGGAAGAGGTGGAGGAGGGGCAAGGACGTCGCTTCACCGCTCAACTGATTTTTACGGCGGCTCCCGAAAATCCAGAACCCAATACCACATACTGCGGCGTGAAGAAGAACGGCGGCCGCAACCCGGCGATTTTCAACATCTACCGAACCACGGATTCCGTTCTGGGTGCCATGCCGCCCAACAACACCGGGGTCCTGCTTCCCTCCATCACGGTGTATGACGCCGAGGGCAACGAAACCGCCTTTTTTGAGGAGGTCGATCCCCACCCAGAGGGCGTCGAGCCGCCCGTGGAAACCACAAAATTTTCACCCCTACCCATTCCCGATCATCGGGGCCTGTGCTGGCCCGAGGAATACAGCACCAAGTCCAATTGGGGCCTTCCCTACGACATCCTGGCCAGTCAAGACATCCTCTACCTGGTGACCCCGTATACCCAACGGTTGGGGGAGGTACACGTGACTCGGGGCAAGATGTTCTCGGCCCCCCACACGCCGGACGAACCCGTCTGCATAGAGGGCAAGGATATTCGGGGATTTACTGTCACCACTTATAATTTCTGGGCGGGGATCTGCGAAGCGGCGGTGGTCGATCACGCGATCGCGGTGGACCAAGACGGCTTCTATACCCTGGTGGTGTCGACGCCGGAGAACCGGCCCGGGAACGCGACCGCCGAGAACGGGGTGACCTGGCTCGATTGGGGTCAGTACCTCGACGGACAACTCACTTACCGAATGCTCCTGCGTCGCAGCGAGACACTGACGAAACTTAGGAACGCAGTAGAAACGGGGGAGGCCGACGCGGCCATTGCTCCCTATGTACCCCGTTCGAAGCACACCACTCGCGAGGCTTTCGAAGCTCGAGGGTGGCGGGCGGCATTCAACGAGTAGGGAGGCGCTGTACGATGATGTCGGCCCGGATTCGAGTTCTTCTTCTGTTTCTGATCCTGACCGGGATCCTGGAACTCGGGGCGTCGAGTGGTGCGCGGGCGGAGGCGCACAATGCCCCCGAGCGGGTGCCAGAGTCGTGCGCGGACAACGATCCCTTGCGCCAGCCCTTCTTTGGCGACACCCACGTGCACACGACGTACTCCTTTGACGCGAACTCCCAGGACACGCGGAATTCGCCGCGAGACGCGTACCGTTTCGCCCAGGGCCAGGGAATGGGGATCCAGCCCTACGATGACGAGGGTCGGGCTCTGCGCGAGATTCGTCTGGACCGCCCACTGGATTTTACCGCGGTGACCGATCACGCGGAGTTCCTGGGCGAAATGAATATCTGCACGACGCCGGGCACTTGGTCCTATTGGCATCCGATCTGCTTTGCCCATCGCAATATTCCGACGGCGGGTATCCTGGCTTTTGGTTTTCGGGGCCTAGTGGACAAGGAGCGCTGGGGACTTTGCGGCGAGGACGGTGCGGACTGCCGGGCGAAGGCCGGGGAGACCTGGGCCGAGATCATTGCCGCTGCCGAGGAAGCCAACGACTCGGCCCCGGGCTGCGCTTTCACCAGCTTCGTGGCCTACGAATGGACGGCGAGTGTGGGGAGGGGCCAAAATCTGCATCGCAACGTGATTTTCCGGGGGGCAGAGGTGCCCGCACTGCCCGCGAGTTGGATCGAGACCCCATCGGCGGTGGACTTGTGGGATCGCCTGGAGGCGGAATGCGTAGAGGGCATCGAGGGCTGTGATGCACTCACGATTCCCCACAACTCGAACCTCAGCGGCGGATTGATTTTCCAGAGTGCGACCGCCACCAGCGAAGAAGAGCCCGAGGCCACCCGGCTCGAGGAAGCCCGGCGGCGCAGCCGCTGGGAACCCCTGGTGGAGATCATGCAGCACAAGGGCTCATCGGAGTGCGACTCCCGGCTACCGGTCTGGCAAGGGGACGAGTTCTGTGGCTTCGAAAAACTCCCCTACGACCGCTTCGGTGCGAAGCAGAGCAGCTACGTGGAGTCCCAGCAGGCGACGGCCAACAACTACGTGCGCTGGGCGTTGGGGGAAGGCTTGCGGATCCAGGGCGAACTCGGGGTCAATCCCTTTCATTTTGGGGTCATCGGCAGTACCGACACGCATATCGCCGCGCCGGGCTTGACCTCGGAGCAGGCGCATCCCGGCCACGGGGGGGCGGGTAGGATGGAAGCGTGGGGCGCGCCCGAAGCCGAGAGTTTTAGCGACGACCTGGAGTTCGGCCCCGGCGGTTTGGCGGTTCTTTGGGCCGAGGAAAACAGTCGCGATGCGCTGTTTCGGGCCATGCAACGCGGGGAAGCCTATGGGACCAGCGGGACCCGGCCCCGGGTTCGCTTCTTCGGGGGATGGGATTATCCCGAGGACATGTGCGGGAGCCCCGATGCCGTTGCCCGGGGGTACGCGGGGGGAACGCCCATGGGCGGGGATCTCGGGGCCCGGCCCGGCGGTGCAACCGGGGGCCCACGGTTCTTCGTTTCCGCTTTGCGCGACCCCGGAACCGCTCGGGATGCCGGCGCCGCCCTGGAACGTATTCAGATCATCAAGGGTCAGCTCTCGGAAGGAGAAATCCTGGAGACTGTGCTGACCGTGGCCGGCGGGCCCAACGGCGCGGCCGTGGATCTCGCTACCTGCCAGCGCCGTGGCCAGGGGGCGGCTTCCCTTTGCAGTGTCTGGGAAGACCCCGACTTCGATCCCGCCCAAGCGGCCTTCTACTACGCCCGGGTGCTTGAGAATCCGTCGTGTCGTTGGAGCCAGTACACGTGCAATGCCGCTGGGGTTCGTTGCGAAGACCCGACCACGATTCCCGAAGCCCTGGAGGGCTGTTGCTCTGAAGACCACCAGCCCATCATCCAAGAGCGCGCCTGGACGTCGCCGATCTGGTTCACCCCCTGACCCGCGCCTGGGCGGGGCTTGGGGGAGGCGCGTCGGGGGCAAGAACTCACAGCTGGGCGGTTTTATTACCCGTCCCGTTTCAGGCGTTGTTCCGCAGCACCTGGCCGGCTCGCTCGCCGGTAAGTTCGCCCTCGGACACGATCACACTCCCATTGCAGATCGTCGCACGGTAGCCCTGCGCCTTCTGAATCAAGCGCGGCACGCCGCCCGGGAAGTCGGTCACCAGCGTGGGTTGTCCTTCCACGACGACGTCGGTGTTGATCACGTTGACATCGGCTCGCATGCCGACCGCCAGGGTGCCTCGATCGCTAAAGCCTAGAATGCGGGCTTGTGCGCTCGTCAGCAGGCGAACTGTTTCGGCCAAACTGAAGGTGCCCTTTTTGCGGTGCCAATGCGAAAGCATGAAGGTCGGCCAGCCGGCGTCGATGATTTGGGTGAGATGCGCTCCCGCATCGCCGAGGCTCGGCAATACCCAATCGTTCTGGAGAAATTCTTCGACGGCTGTGTAGTCGTGGTTCGCAGCCAAGTTTCCGATGGATGCTCTCCCGCGGCCTTGGCGAGTGCGAGAAGGCCTTCGCTTGGGTCCTTGTCGTAAATCGGCGCTTCCCCATCGCCCAGGGAAAAGAAGCTTGCCGCAAACATGTCGACGAGCTTTGACTGCTTAGCTTCTTCGACCAGCTTTGCGCGAGTCTCCTCGTCTCGAATGGCTTCGAGACGATCTTCGAAGCCGAGTTTGACGAGTTCGCGCCATGCTGCTGTCATGGAGCCGGGAACGAATGTGTCGGGCGGCATGATCATGATGTTGGTTTTGAGACCCGACAAGAACCCGCCCGAGCGCGGCAAGGTCAAGGCCGTGACATCCAAGCCCTCGGCTCGCATCCCCTCCACATGGGCCGCATAAGCATTCCCCTTGCCATCGGGACCGGGAACATGGGGCGCGGTGAAGATGGTGCGGGTGTTGGCCGCCAGTGCTTGTTGCCGGAGGATTTCCATTTCGGATTCGAACCTCGAGTATTCAAGAACGTTCTGCACTAGGCCGTTGTTCTCACCCAGTGCCTTGGCAATGGCGACCATCTCCTCGGTCTTGGCGAAGGTGCCGGGGATGCTTCGGCCGTCGGGCATGCGGTGGGCCAACAGCCGGCTACTCGAGAAGCCAACCGCACCCTCTGCGACCGATTTCCCGACCAACGCCGCCATCTGCTCGATCTCATCGGGTGTCGGCTCCTCGTCGACACCCCGGTCGCCCATCACGTAGGTTCGGATCGCACAATGCCCCACCAAGCCGGCCACGTTGATAGCCGGGGCGAGCCTTTCGAGGGAGTCGAGGTATTCGCCATAACTTTCCCAATCCCAGGGCAAGCCCTCGAGGATAGTGTTTCTCGGAATGTCCTCGACCGATTCCATCATGCCCGCGAGCACTTTGCGATCTTCGGGCTTGCAGGGCGCAAACGTCACACCGCAATTACCGAGCAGCGCGGTCGTGACACCGTGCCAGACGACAGGCGTCAGTGCCGGATCCCATCCCACCTGCGCGTCAAGATGCGTGTGAAGGTCGATGAAGCCCGGCGTCACCGCATGGCCTTCGGCATCGATCTCGC
>LWDU01036237.1_pt1 | contig 26713 bp, 18 predicted proteins | sample 727161 | NCBI WGS metagenome assembly LWDU01 (sample SAMN04566230, study PRJNA314399) | hydrothermal vent metagenome | isolation source: deep sea hydrothermal plume seawater | place: Mexico: Gulf of California, Guaymas Basin | collected 2004-07-11
ATGATGACTTCTGCACTCGGGTGCTCAACCGACAACGATGCCAGCGTCTTGATGTCGTCTACCGCCAGCTGCTTCAGTTGTTTCGATGCGGCGGCTCGACGTGCAAAATCAGCTGCCCCCAGTTCCTCAATCAGGAACGGCAGCCCGCCGGCCTCGGTCTGGTCAGTCGCCGTCGACGACTCCTGGCAGATGACCGGCGGCGACAACAGCACTGTGATCACAATCAGGGCGATGCCTCTGAAAAACACTGCTGCGGCAATTGTTTTCATCAGGGTCACTAGCGGGGCGTGCGAGGATCGAGTCATACCTGCATTGTCGAAGGTAGCGTCGTCTATTGCAAGATGGACCCGACGACACAGGGGCAGGGGCAGGATCCCTTAAGAAAAGACGGGGTTTGACCTGGTCCTGCCTCCGGTGAAGCAGACGTCCGGCACGTTCGCCAACAACCCACCAGAACATGACACTATCTGCGGACCGGTGTCACGAGATACCCGCTGACGTGTATTTTCAGCTTGCCGATGCAGCGCGTTCCCTGAGGCACGTTGACCTTTAGAAAGAACTGCCCACTCTTCTTTGGCGTATGCTCCAGTTCGGCCTTAACGGGAAACGGTTTGCCGGGCTTACCTTCGCTGACAATGACTCCCAGCAGACAGCCCAGAGGCGCATCTGCCAGATGTTCTTTTGAGTCCTTGTCTTCCTTCAGCCCATTTACGGTTACTGTCGCTGAATAGGTCAGCTTGTATTCACCGGCTGCCTGGATTCGACCGACCAGTTCCCACGTTTTTCGAGTGTCGATTTCGAGGTCAGCAGCGTTTTCCTGCATCAGTTCTTCACTGATTGCGCCGATTCTTTCTTTCAACCCGTCCATCTGGGGGCTGAGCTGACGCAGGCGTCTGAGCATCTCCATCGACTTTTCCTTGTCACCCTGCTTATAGAACTCGATGGCGACGTCCTTGTATTCGTTGACCAGCGCCTCCTCGGCTTTCTCCAGCCGCACTTCCAGAGCCTTGGCGGATGGATTGTCGTCATCGCGTTTTCGGTCTCGCGACGACTGGGCATTCGCCGCGGTCTGTATCAATGCGCAACAGCCGCACACGACGATGGTGGCCCGAAGAATGTCGAATGAGAGTCTCATAGCTTTGCTCCGGTACTGGCTGACATTAATTCCTGCGAGTTGAATCTAACGACGAGTCGCTGCCGGTGGAATGGCATTATCAGGATGCAGCCGACCACCGAATTTCCATGCACACTTGAGCCGATTCTGTATCCTCGTGAATGGTTCTGGCCGAAGGAACTGTCGTTTGATCAGGCTGGAACACGCCGTGCCTGGGCACGAATCATCGCAATACGCAGTACATGGGACGGAGGGCACAGGCCTGAACCAGTAGTGGAACGTATTTTGGGCCAGGAATAACGGCGTTCCATCGCGGAATTCCAGGGATTTTGTACAAAATCTGATTTCGTGACTGCAACTGTTTTTGTGGCAGTGCCTTTCAGAACGATGTGCAGCATCAGGGCGGACAGAGCGAAATCGTCTTGCGCGCCAATGGAACCAACTGCCAAACGCCGATTTCCACCTGCAGGCGAGAGGACGAACGGACAGAACAGCTGTGTTCCGTGCCATCGGCCTGTCACCGTCAGCTCATTCCATCTGCGGGACGGATCAACCTCAAGCAGAAATCAGACAATCGTCGGCCAAACGTCCGCAACTACACGTTGTCCAGAATTTCTCCAATATTGGAGAACACAACGAAGTCGTCATCGGTCGGCGCCAGGAACACCGTGGCGCCGAGGCTTGACTGGTCTCCGGCGGCCTCAATATCGACAGTCAGCTGCGTGTCCGATGCGATCGACGTAACAAATACGGTTGCGCCGCCGATCTGCAGCGCGTCACCAATCTGAACTTCCGAAGTGAACAGCGTGCCGCTGCCGTTAAGGACATTACTGTCGGTCGTCGTTGACACGGAGCCGGATAGTGTCGTAAACGGCGATGTGACCAGTGGCGTCTGACCTAACGCCCCCACGTTGAGAGCATCAGCTAGATCAAAGATGGGAAGCAGATTGATCGCATCCACGATCTGCATTCCGCTCCCGATGACTTCACCGAATACAGTATGCTGTGCAGCGTCCAGATTCGCCGAGTTGTCCACGACGTTAACGAACCATTGGCTGGTGCCGCTATTGGGCTGACCACCCAGTTGAGCCATCGACAGTGTGCCTCGGACGTTGCGGTTCGCCGAATCGAATTCGTTAGTGATGGGGGCTCGCGTGACGACGCTGGAAACCGCGCCGTTGTTGACGGTGAAACCGCCTCCCTGGATCACGAACGCCGGTGGTGACCGATGCACAATGACGCCGTCATAACTGGTGTCCGTAGTGTACTGCAGAAAGTTGGCGACTGTTGTCGGGGCATCGGAGTCCAGCAGTTCGACATCGTAAAAATCGTTGACCTGGTCGTTATTCAGATCCTGATTGGTTTCAAACCGCACCACGGTACCAACAGCAAGATGAACGTTTATGACGTCAGATGTGGTGTCGACACCTTCGGCCGGGATTACAGAGCGCAGCTGTACCGCGTTCAGGCCGTTGTTGACGCTGTCGTGAAGCAGGGTGGCATCGACGACATAACTGCCATCCGGCGCTGCGATTGTGGATGCCTCGGTAAACGAACCGTCTCCGTCTGTGTCAACCTGAACGGTGGCGCCCGGAGCTGTAAATCCGGTGATCGTAAATGTTTCGTTTTTTGTAATCAGGGCCCCGACGGATTCGGCAGTGGTATTTGTGGACACGTCGGTCGACAGGGTGAGAACTTCGTCGTTGACGATCGTAATAGACGCGGCAACGTCGGCATGCCCGGATCCGCTGGCGGTGATCATCACGTTATCATTGGCAACAAACTGAGCGTTGTCGATGACGGAAAACGCAACAGTTTTCGATTGTTCACCGGCCGCAAACACGACCACTGGCGGCCCGGTCAGAAGAGCGACGTTCGAATAGGAAAGGGTGATTGTTTCGGCACTGGACGTGTCGCCTCGCTGAATCGCGAGCGTTATTGCATCTGCGCCGGCGTTTTCGGCCACGCTGAGGTTTGACGGCGAAATCGTGATTGTCGCCACATCATCGTCGTTCACCGTGATTGCCGCTGAGTCGCCCGTAAATCCGTCCGCCGAGGCCGACACCGTCGTTACGCCATTCGCCGGCTGATCAACCATGTTGTTGTCGATCGTATCGAAGGTGACGCTCACCTGCGTCTGACCAGCCGGGATCGTGACGGTCGGTGGGGCTACAACTCGCGTGTCACCGCTCGTCGTCAGGGTGACGGTCAGATCCGTCGATATGTTCAACGCATCCCGCGTCAAGGTTGCGTTGATCGAGGCAACACCTGCGTCCTCCAGAATCACATCATCGATAACATTCAGGACCAGCGTCTGCGTGTCGTCATCCAGCACGAAAATTGTGCCTGAGGCGCTGGTGAATCCTGTCGCCGAGGCGGTCACGGCAACTGACACGTCGCCGTCGTCGGTCGTTTCCTGAACTCCGCTCACTGTGACCGTGGTGGAGATTTGTCCCGCGGGAATTGTCACATCGACAGTTGTCTGTCCGTTGACCGTCAGGCTGCTGCCGTCGCCGGAAGTGACGTTGACTGTCAGGGCGTTCGTAGTGTCAGTATTGCGAGTGACGGTCAGCGATGCGATCGCGTTTGTTCCGGCCTCAGTCACGGAAGTGGCGCTGAATTCCATCGACAATCGTGGGTTGTCGTTGTCAAGAATAACGACACTGGCCTGAGTTGATTGGAACCCGGCAGCAGACGCCGTGACAACGACAGTGGCGTCGGATTCAACGACAAGGTCGGCAATCGTGTTGGCGCTGAACTGAAATGTGTTGCTGCCGGCCGGGATCGTCACCTGAGAGGGCACGTCAACAACGCCGGCAACAGAAGTGTTCAGCAGGACAGTCAGAGCCTGGTCCGTGGAACCGCTCCGCGTCAGAACATACGTTACTGGATTTGCCACACCGACTGAGGATGGGCTGCCCGTGTCTTCAAGTACCTGGTTCTCAAGAGCCGTGAGCGTCAGCGACTCACTGTCATCATTGGTGACCGTCACGTCCACCGTGCGATCGGCGAAACCAGCGCCAGTGGCCGTGATGGTCACGACGGCGTCGGCGTCATTCGTATCGTTGTTCTGAGCGTTCAGCAGCACAACCGCAGTCGTCTGCCCCACAGGAATCGTAACCGTTGTCTGCTGCAGAATTAGTTTCGCCGTGTTCGATGACGTTAAGTTGACCGTGAGGTCGGTGGCGGTGTTTGTGTTTCGGGAGATTGTCAGAGTCACGGCCCCGTCACCCGCACCTTCGGAAACAGTCGTGCTGCTCACCGACAGTGTCAGCTGAGAGTCAGACAGACCGACAGCCTGGTCCGCTATCCCCAGAGCTCCGGTTGCCGGATCCGTGATGCGGGATGCGATGATGGCCGCATCGGCTGTCCTGCCGGCAAAGCTTCGATTTTTCATTTTTCCAAAGACAACACCTGCAGTTGTCTCCAGCGTGTCAGAACCTCCCCCACCAAGAATTCGCGACCTGCCAGCCAGGCGACTGGTACCCTGAACGACAATGGTGTCCGCGCCTCCGTTACCAACGATGCGGGACCGGTTTCCGATCGTTGAAGAATCAATCATCACAACATCGTTGCCCCGGTTGCCCCGGATTAACAGGTTCCTGGACAGCGTTGAATCACGAACAACAATGTCATCGTCGCCTCGTCGTCCGACAATATGCGTATTGCCAGCGACCGTGGAATCGTCAATGACGATATCGTCATTACCGCTGCCTCCGGAGACCACCAGACGATTCCCCACCGCGGCACCAGACAGCACAATCGTGTCCGCACCGTCCCCGCCTGCAATTCGAGCAGTCCTGGTAATCGTCGAATTCTGAAGACTTAACGTGTCAGCACCGGCGCTGCCGTTCAGTGTCACATTGCCGTTGATCGTGACACCGTCGACGACCAAGCGGTCGTTACCGTTACCGAGCGAGGCGATGATATCACCCATTGTCGTTGAACCGGCCGTGAAAACCAGGTCGGCCGTGGCTCCGTTGATCGTGGTGTTATTCAGACCCCGAAGAATGACGTTGCCGTTGTCGACAAGAACCTCCACGGAGTTGTCAGCGCTATCGCCTGTGAGGAAGGCACTCTGGCCCACCAGTTGAGCGGTCACATTTCCAGCCAGCAAAGCCCGTTGTTCGAGCCGTTCGGAACGCATGGAAGCAGCTCCCGACCATCCATTACGCATCTGTCGATAGCGGGATCGGCGGCTATTGTCACTGCGACCAAACAGGGCTCTGAAGTTCATAAATCTGTCGTTTCTGGAATTACGTTGTGAAAACCAAGGCCATCGAGATTATCTGACGAGGACGATCGGCAGCATTTGCCAATTCTTCTGCCATCTTCGACGAGGCCGGATGTGAAATCTAACCTTGTCTGCGGTCGTGGCGAAATTTTAGGGTTGCGTAGTATGGATAGGATAGGACTTCCTGTGATGCCACCTGTAGCGTTTGCGCAATTTGGAGCAGTTTGCACAAATCGATTGGCGTTTCCGCACAAAGCATGCTCGTCCGAAAGTCCGGGCTTTGGATTCACGACGACCGCTGAACGCGGGAATTGCGCAACTCAAAGCAAGGTCCGTGGCGAGGGCCGCGCCGTGTCACGTTGCTTCGCGAAACCACGGTTGCCCCTGCCCGATCTTCCCCGCGGCTCGCTCAGGGATTTCACCTACATGCGTGAGCGACATGCGTCGCCGTGTGACTTAGCGATCTCTAAATTGCGTCGATCCAGTCGCGGAAATCTTCCCAGACGGATGTCGAACTGTCATTCGTCAGCGTATTGGCAGCCGGCGAGGTGGACACGGCCGCAGCATCCTGTCCACTGTCGGAGAATAGATCTGTGTCACCATCGCTGTCTGCAGGACTGGCCATCACGGCAGCTTCAGAGCCTTGCGACACAACTGAACTTGTGGCGACACCGCCCCCGAGACTATTGACGTTGTCTCGAATCTGTGCGGCGGAAAGCGTGCTGGTGCCCTTGGACTGATCAATCTGTGCGTTGGTCCCGGACAGCTTCACCAGCTGAATCAGAAACGAATCATTCGCATCAAAGTCGGAATCTCCGTCGACGTCTCCAGGTGAGGCCAACTGGTTGACGTTCGCACGGATCTGCGTCGCCGTCAGGGTGCTGGTGCCTTTCGACTGATCAATCTGTGTGTTGGTGCCGGACAACTTGACCAGCTGGATGAGAAACGAATCATTCGCATCAAAGTCGGAATCTCCGTCGACATCGCCGGGGAATGTCGGGATGGTGTCATTGTCGATAATCGTACCATCGGCCAAAGAGTTCGAGATAGCAGCCCCGATGGCCTCGGAGAGAGTGACATGGAACGTTTCCGATGTCTCTCCAAGCGCATCGTCAATTGTCGAAACGGAAATCGTTTTTTCTGTCTCGCCAGCGGCAAAGGTCAACGTTTGGTTGGTCTGCCCGACAAAGTCGGCACCGGCTCGGGCACCTGTTGGGCCGGTACCATCGAAGGTCGAATAGGTCACCGTCAGCGCACTTGAGGCTGGCTTGCTGAGAGTCACCTCAAAGACAGCAGCGTTGCCTTCCGTTATTGCGGGTGCGTTCGCAATGGAGAACGCGGGCAGATCGCTGTCGTTGTCACTTATTGTTCCCTTCGCCCGTCCATTCGCGATTGTCGCGCCGGTCGCGTTATTGAGTATCACTTCAAATTCTTCGGCGGATTCAGGGACCAGGTCGTCGATCGTGGCCACTGTAATTGTCTTCTGAGTCTCACCGGCGGCAAACGTCAGCACCTGGTTCGTCTGTGCCGTAAGATCGACACCGTTTACGGCGCCTGTCGGACCGTTGCCATCAGCCGTGGAATAAGTGATTGTGACCGGACCGGACACGGTGCGGTTGAGCGTGACATTAAAAGTGGCATTCCCGCCTTCCACGACCGATGGAGCATTCGCGATGGACACGGTCGGCAGCGCAACGTCGTTGTCGTTGATGAATCCCATCGCCTGCGCTGTACCGAGCGTCACGCCACCGGGACCGGGGCTGAACAGCGATACACGAAACGCCTCCTGCGGCTCCACGAACGGATCATCGGTCGTGGCAATCGTGATCGTCTTCTGCGTTTCGCCAGGATTAAATGTCAATGTCTGATTCGTCTGTGCGGTGTAGTCCTCGGCGCTACTGGCACCGGTCGGACCGTTGCCGTCTTCCGTTGAATACTGGACCGTTACAGCCGTCGTCTGCGCTGAACTCAGAGAGACGTTGAAGACCGAGTCACCGCCTTCCGTCACTGCCGGTGCGTCTGCGATCGACAGTGTCGTGCCTGCGGGAGCCTGTAGAACCACAGGAAATGACTCAAACGTGAAATCTGAAGACTGACCAATCACAGATCCCGTCTGGTTGGCTGAAAATTTGATCGTCGACCCGGAAAAGACCGATTTGGCGGTGAATCTGGCGACATACAACGTCTGTCCGTTGACATTCGGATTGGCTGGCCAGCCCGCGGCGGAGGCGTAGCTGGACAGGAGAACGGTTTCGGTGGCATTGTCCAGGTCGTCGCCAACGACAATTGCGTCAGTTTCCGCCAGAGTCTTGTTCGGAGTATCCTGAATGCCTTCTGTGAACACGCTGCTGGTTGATACCCACGTCAACACGTCAGCGTCAAAGTGAAGATTGAAGCTGAACTGATCCGATTTTAGAGCCGCGGGAGCGCCGTTGTCGTTCAGGGTCTGGTAAACGATGGGAACGTTTACGGTTTCTCCCGGAGCCACCACAATTGCCGGGGCATTGGACAGAATCAGGTGTGCCGCCAGCAGGGTCCTGGTTTCAAGAACCTCAGAGGACCGGCCGCTGTGTTGAGCGATATGTGCAAAAGTCGCCGGGGAACGCCTCCAGCTTCTACGGCGGGACATTACATTTTGCGTTGAGGAGAGAAGGGAATTCAGAAGGTCGTGCATGTAATTCTTCCCATTACAGGACATCAAGAAGCCCGATTTGACGCTGCACACTGTGGATACACAGAAATCCATACGAAATGCAGTCCGTTTTCAGAACAAGACGTCCAGACGGCGATTTTCTATCAAAGCATCCCTACCGGTAGCAGGGTGAGTCAAACGTTGTGTTTGAGAAACGGATTCCCGAGCGGACATCCGCCTGTTTAAGCCGTAAATGCGTCAAAACAGACGCGGAAACCATGCTTGAGTGAAGGACTCAAGCACTGTGAATGCAGGCGTCAATGCAAACGCTGAGAATCGTGGAATTCTAAATTCAGTAGTGAACCGATAAAATCAATCATGCCTGGGACAGTGAGGCAAAGCAGCGTAAGCACCTTCAGTCAGCCCGGGAGAACAGTGAATCCCAGTGGCCCAGGGGCAAAGTCGTCTGCGTCAGATCAGTATTCGTAGGTCCTGAGTCCTGCGGGACCAGGATTAATGGTTCCGGATCTCGTTGGTCGTCCGCACCCCTGCTTGACCGCCACGAACCGATACGCGAACTTGTATGGAAACCTCGCCATCCTGGGCACCAGCATGGTAACGGAACGCCCACGTTGTGCCACTGGGGCAACGATTGGCGGGTCTGACCTTTGCACAATCACTACCTGCGGCCGTGGCCGCAGTGAACATTTTTGGGACACAGTCATCGATAGTTCTGCACTAATTCAACTTCGCAATCGCCTGACCACTTTCGGCAACAGGCTTGTCGATCAACACGCTGCTCATGTTATCGTTGAGCCGCAGGACCGTACATCGGGTTTCTGGTTCGGCGGCGGCAATATGGTGGAAGGGGCCGACGGTTCGCTGTACGTCGTGGGGCGTTATCGCAACGCTGGTGACTCGCGGATCGGTGTCGCGGCCGGTACCCGCGGCCTGGAGCTGGCGATTTTTCAGTCAATGGACAAGGGGGCAACATTCGAGAAAATTCTGTCCTGGGGAAAGGCCGCGCTGAATAGTCCGTCCGGGGACGTGCTTTCTATCGAAGGATCCTGTCTGCGTTTCGTGGATGGTGGAGTAGAACTCTTCGTTTCCACGGAAAAAACAGGCGTTTCCTATCCGGACGCAGTCCGCGACTTTCTGAAACCGGGTGCCGGAGTCTGGACAATCGATGTGCTGCGGGCGGCGTCGATGGAAGGTCTGAAAACCACGACGGTCGAGGCTGCCTTCAGCAGTGATTGTCCGGAACATCTGCATGTCAAGGATCCCTTTTACTGGCACTCAGCGCAGGGTGATCGGCTTGGCTACTGCAGTCATCCGTTCGGTTGGTCCAGTTCGAATACGGGCGTCGTTGATATCCCGGCGACCGGTGGTCTGGCCACGTTGCCGCAGCACTCCGTGTTTCCACGGGGATCCACGTGGGACGTAGCGATGACACGTGGCACCTGTATTCTGCCCGTGCCGAAAGTTGGAGTGTTTGCCGCCGACGATTACAGTCTGCTGTTTTACTGTGGTGGTGAGTGCCTGCGGCCTATCGACGAGCACGCTACCGCCGTTAAGAGACCTCGCGGCTACAGCTGCGAAGAAATCGGTGGAGCGGCGTTCTTCGTGAATGACGACGTCGCAGCGGCAGAACGGCTTTCCAATCTTTTGCCCATGTTCATCAGCCCGTGGGGCACAGGTTGCAGCCGCTATGTCGATGTACTCGCTACGGCTGACGGTTTTTATGTGACATGGCAACAGTCGCAGGATGACCTGTCACAGCCGCTGGTGCTGAACTTCGTTTCCAGCGAACAGGCCCTAAGCATTCTGGCTGACCAGGCTGGAACCTGACCGCGCGTCGCCGAACGTGCGTTGCCTGGGACCGCACTGTAGGTCAGGACCTGTCCTGACAATGATGGGCAGGACAGCGATGGGCGCGGCAATGATGGCCAACGGGGGCTGTCAGGACAACAGGTCCTGACCTACGATGACATGTTCGAACGCAGCACTTATTGCTGCGGCAGTGAGAATTCCACGTCAACCACTCCAGCATTGTTTTGACGACTGGCACTGCTGTCGTTCACCTGCAACCAGACAGACACATCGTGCGAGGCTGTGACCGTGGTGCCCGTGCCGACAGAGATTCGATTCGAAATAGATTCTCCGTCGCTTCTAACCAGCGTGGCGACGACCTGGCCAAGCGGCAGACCGCGGAAATAATCGATGCTGATGCCCTGCGGTTCCGACATCCACAACTGCGGACGATCGTTCACCGAAAATCGTCCGAAGCAATTCACGTTCACGGATTCGCCCGCACTCAGCCGCAGTCCGCTGTCCTGCCAGTCCAACGCTGCCTGTAATTCGAACGTCGCCACCGCGGTTTTTAGCTCATTGGCTGCGACCGTCGTCTCGGCATGCACGGGAAAACTGCGATCGACATCAAAGTTTTCACGAAGCGACTCGACAAACAGCAACCAGTCAATGTTGATCCCTGGCTGCAATCGTTTGCGAAGCTGTCTGACGGTGGTCGTAATTTCCGCTCTGGTTCTTAGCTTTGCCAGTGGACGGAAAACATCGCCATAGTCCGGATGAGACTGCAGAAACCAACACAATGCCCACGACGTGGCATATTGCGAATACCGAGTAAAGTCCTGTGGGTCATCGGGCATCACTTCATCGAATGTCGGTATCGTCAGTTGCTCGGTGTCCGACGCATTCGGGCTGCCGCGTTTCTGAAAAGCTCGTCGAATCTCAGAAATTCGCCCCCACCCTTCGAATCCCTCAAACGCTGCCGGAAGCAGCCCAAATGTCGCTTCTGGGCTGGCTTCTGTGTTCTTCGCCACCTGATGAGTCGCGAAGTATTCAGCCATGCCTTCCATGTACCAACTGGCCGGCAGCCTGGACATGCCGCACTCGCAGGTCATAAAGCAGTGAGTGAATTCGTGCAACAGCAGGTGACGTCGGTAGTATTCGTCGTCCGTATTGAACATCCAGAATTGGTAATTCCAGTGGCGCCCGTGGTCGAATGTAAACGTTGCCGACGGCATCAGGCCGGCCGCACGAAATGTCTGCTCATCGTCAATCAGATGTCCGGTCACCTGAAAGTCAGAATCATCCAGTGACGGAGGCAACGTGCCGAAGTGAAGCTCCAGACGATCAAACAGTTGATCCGCCAACGCCGGCAGGTGAGCGACGGTGTCTTCCGGCAGATCCGAAAGCAGAATCAGTCGCCGACTTTCATACCGGCGGATGCCGGCTTGAGCCAGTCGGGTATCATTGAGGTCCGGCCGGTCATCGGTCAAACGGACTTTCAGGGAAGCGGGTTCGTCGCTGCTGGCGGTCTCAGCCGCCACAACATTCCGGCTGACCTCAGCCTGTTGATCCTCGTGCGTTGAAGATGACGTCCGCAGCGGCGCGAACTCTTCGTTCTGTGGCAACGAGGCGTCACCGGCGGTTGTACTTTTTTCGACTGTTTGGGACGCTGAGTTCGCTGACGAAGTTGGCGTTTGCTTCGCCTCTTCACCGCAGCCGATTGTCAGCGACCACAAGACACAGAGCAACAGTGTTCGCAGTACGCAACATCCCTGCGTCATGCGATGACGGCAATGTTTACGCCGAACGATCACGTGCCGTCCCCTCATCACGGTTTGGTCTGGCGAAACAGCCATGGCACAAGTCCGTCGTTATCTGAATAAGACGGCGTCCACGAATTGTGTCCAACTCCTGGAAACTCCACGTAAACCGCGTCGCCACCGCCTTCACGAAACGCAGCCAGCGCAAGACGACTGCGCTGAACAGGAACAACGGTATCGGCGTCTCCGTGAGCGATCCACATCGGGACATGCTTAAGCCCTGCCACAGTGGAATTATCCGCACCGCCGCAGATTGTGGCGACGGCGGCGAACAGGTCGGAACGACGAACGGCAATATCCCAGCTGCCAAAACCACCCATCGACAATCCTGTCAGATAAATGCGGCGTTTGTCGATGGACTCTTCGGCCAGCGTCTTTTCAAGCATTTGCAGCACAACTTTGATCTGGTCGTCCGGTTCTTCGGGAGCAGCATGAGTTTCCGGCAGTCCCCAGTCGACCTCAACCCATCGCTGTCCCGACCGACACTGCGGAGCCAGAATGAAACAGGGAAATCTGTCGCGCCAGCGCGGCTGAGCCATTTGTTCGGGAAAGTACAACAGCTGAAGAGCATTGTCGGTTCCCCGCTCGCCGGCTCCGTGCAGAAATAAAACGAGTGGGTACTCTTTGCCTTCTTCAACATTCGGCGGGGGCATCAGTCGGTAGTGGAAAGTCTCGTCCTGATACTGGCCGCCAGTGAATTTGAAAGTACGGTCCTCGAACACGTCGACGGCCGCGACCGGAACTTCGTCTCTCGGTCGTTTCAGATTCGCGACCGTGTGATCTCGCCACAGCCAGCGAAGCGCATCCGGCAGAACTGCGCCACCGTGCTTCTGGCTGTGGCTGCCCTGTCCAGCCACGAACTTGTAGTCGTAACTCATAAACTTCAGGGCCGCGGCCATCTCCAGATTCGCCAGCCACCAGTTGCCATGTTGATTATCAAGGTCGTTTTCTCCATCCTGCAGATAGACTCGAATTGGTTTTCGTTCCGTCTTGCGAATCAATGCCGGGTACGCGTGCCCGCCCCGAATATTGGTGAAACTGCCGATATGGCTGAGCACTTTGCCGAACCATTCCGGATGTGTCCACGCGGCGGTAAACGCACAAATGCCGCCGGACGATGCCCCGCAGATGGCTCGGTCAGCGGGATCGGTCGAGAGGTTCAGCTTCTGGTCGCTGGCGATATGCGGCAGCAGTTCTTCGACAACAAACGTGGCGTACTGATCGCTCAGGGTGTCGTATTCAAAGCTGCGATTGTTTGCTCGCCAACGGTTTTCAGGCTGTTCGTCGCCCTTATGACCGGGATTGATGAAGACGCCGACAGTCACAGGCAGATCGCCGGCATGAATCAGATTGTCGAATACGACAGGGGCCCTGACCGAGCCATCTTCTGAGACGTACGAATGAGCATCCTGAAACACCATGACGCAGGCCGGCTGCGTTCCGTCATACTGTTTCGGAACGTAGACGTAGTATTCGCGAATCGTGCCTTCGAAAACCGTGCTGTTCCAGACATGCATCGTCACGTCGCCCTGCGGCACACCTTCGTGCCGTTGAGATTCCTGACCCGGTTTGTACATCGCGTCCGGATTTTCGTCTGCACGGATAGCTGACGGTAACGGCATCATGATGACCGAAAACACAGGAATGATAAGATTCAGAAACGGACTGCGATACATCTGGGGGCTTTCGTGGGAATTAACTCGCCGTGTCAAAGACGACCTCGGCAACCAGTCGCTTCACGGTGATTGTAACAACGTCAGACGGAATGTCTCCGTCGACCCTTGTCATTGAACAGTTCATGAAGTACCCGATGACTGAAGGCTGCATGTGACGATCAGCGACGTTGGTCCGGAAAATTCAAAATCGCATTGCCTGTTTCGGTGCAGACGAAATCTGCATCAAATTCATGCTCTCATCTCACCGAAACGCGTGCCTCGGAATTTTGGCGCATTTTCGGTACGATAGATCGTGGCGTTACGCGGCAACATCTTCCGTCCTGACGACGATCGTCCGGCAATGACTTCGGCGTCGTTGAGCGAGTGCAACTATATTCGGCAGGGAACGAACCTGGTGATGGTCGATGGCAGTCTGCGGAATATTCTGAAACGACTTTCAGACAAATCTTCACTCGAGAGAGATCTTATGGGGGAACAACCGTTTCACATCTGTCGTTGTCACCACACAACACTGGGGGGACCATCGTGAGTGAAAGCGTGCTGCAACAGATCCGCGCGAACGTCGAGTCAGCGGTTCTTGGAAAAGAAGAAACCGTTCGCATTGCGGTCGTGGCTCTGGTCGCCGGTGGGCATGTCCTGCTGGAAGATGCCCCCGGACTCGGGAAGACATCGCTGGCCCGGGCGCTGGCAAAAACTCTGGGGTGCCAGTTTACTCGCGTGCAGTTCACGCCCGACCTGTTACCCAGCGATATTCTGGGAGCCAACGTTTACCGGCCCAATACCGGGGACTTCGAATTTCGACCGGGCCCCGTGTTTACCAACGTTTTGCTGGCTGACGAAATCAATCGCACAACTCCACGAACACAGAGCGCGCTGCTGGAGGCGATGAGCGAGCAGCAGGTCACCATCGAGGGAGACACGATGCCACTACGGAATCCTTTCGTCGTGATCGCTACGCAAAACCCATTTGAGTTTGAAGGAACGTACCCGCTGCCCGAAAATCAGCTAGACCGATTCATGGTTTGTCTTGAGGTTGGGTACCCGGATCGCGAAACGGAACGCAACGTCTTTCGGCAACATCGAAATGGAGAGCCCACCGATGGGCTGCAGGCAGTGACAGACACAGAGCAGGTGATCGCCCTGCAGAATCAGGTGAACGATGTTCGCGTCGATGATTCGATGTCGGACTACATGCTCGATATTGTGGAAGCGACACGCAGTCACCAGGAACTGTCCTTGGGCGTCAGCACGCGTGGTGCTCTGACGCTGTATCGAGCAGCTCAGGCCATGGCGATGGTGGAGGGCCGCGATTTCGTGATTCCGGACGATGTGAAACAGTTGTGCCTGCCGGTGCTCGCTCACCGAATCGTGTGCCGTGGTGCGGTCCGCGATGGCCATCGCCAGCGAGCCGGACAGATTCTGAATTCGATTATGGACAGCCTGGCCGTGCCGGTGTAGCGTCCGATTTCAATGCATCAGCCCAGGCAGTGACCGTTGATCGGCGAGTTTCTTTGCCGGGCGTTTGTGACACTCATTCTCCGGCGATGGGTTGAACGAGAGTAATTTCCCGTATGTCCGCTTCGAATTCACACGTATCATCTCAGCAACTTCGAGACTGGGACAACGCACACGTATGGCATCCGTTTACGTCCATGAGTGCCTACGTCGACGAGCACGCTCCGATTATCGCCGACGCCGACGGTTTTGACCTGATCGACGTGGACGGGCGCAGGTATCTGGACGGGATTTCGTCGCTGTGGTGTAACGTGCATGGCCATCGAGTCCCGGAGATTGATGATGCCGTGCGTGCTCAACTGGATCGGGTAGGGCACTCAACCATGCTGGGGCTGTCCAGTGAGGTCTCCATTCGACTGGCCAAAGCGATTGTCGATATCACTCCAGTCAATCTCACAAAGGTTTTCTATTCCGACAGCGGCGCAACCGCCGTCGAAGTAGCGCTGAAGCTGGCGTATCAATACCACCAGCAGAAGTCGAATCCTGAGACTGCCCGCGACACATTTATCAGTGTCGGCAATGCCTATCACGGTGATACACTGGGATCCGTCAGCGTCGGCAGCATGGATGTGTTCCATCGCGTCTACAAGCACCTGCTGTTTCCAACGGTTTCCGTTCCATCGCCGGTTGTCACGCGTGTGCCCGACGGATATGACCGTGCCTCGTGGTTGCAGTTTTGCTTTGATCGGGCGACGGAATTGATCAAAGAGAATCATCATCGAGCTGCTGGTTTTGTCATCGAACCTCTGGTTCAGGGAGCGGCGGGAATTCTTGTCCATCCCCCCGGCTACTTACAGCACATACGCACGCTGTGTACAGAATACAGTATTCCACTGATCGCGGATGAGGTCGCCGTGGGCTTTGGCCGCACCGGAACAATGTTCGCGTGTGAACAGGAAGCCGTTCTGCCCGACCTGATGTGCGTTGCCAAGGGAATCACCGGTGGCTATCTGCCGCTGGCAGCAACGCTGGCCACGGAAAAAATCTATGAAGCGTTTCTGGGATCGCCTGATGCCGGACGCACGCGCTGCACTGGCGTCGTTGCAGCGTTTTCAGCAACACAACCTGCTGGACAATGTGTCCGTAGCATCAGAGTTGATCAACGAGCGACTGCATGAACTCGCAAAGCACCCTCACGTTGGCGAAATTCGTCAAAAGGGAATCATGGTGGGCATTGAACTGGTCCGCGACAAACAGTCGATGGACCCGTTCGCGTCGGCCCTGCGAGTCGGACATCAGGTGACCGTGGCCGCCCGGAAACGCGGCGTGATTATTCGTCCGCTTGGCGATGTCATTGTACTGATGCCGGCTCCGGCTATGCCGCTCTCACTTATCGAACGACTGTGTGACACAACGATCGAAGCCATTGAGGAAGTCGTGAGTCAGCTGGACTGAAGATGATTGACCCGTTCGCGGATATGCTGGCCAAGCAGCGATGAAATGGCGGTCGAGGTGTCCGGTGAATACTCGGACAACGGGCCCACGAGTGGATGATCGGAAAGAACCCGACGTCGTTGCTCCGGAGAGATCGAGCGGACGTCAAGTTTTGTGCCGGCGTCGCTGGCTTCATTCGCAAGTCGGTTTAGCAGAAAAACAGCCACGTTACGGCGCGAACGCCACTGCCACCGTTCGGAATTCGGACTGTCCGATAGCCGGCGATCAATCTCCTCAACGCATATCAACAGGTCGGCAACTTCCTGCTGGATCGAACGGACCGGTGGCGGCATGTTGGCAGCAGTCGGAGCGTCTTGCGACCTGGTTTTCATCACCTCGATACTCACGAATGTTGAAAGTGTCCTGCGAATCCCGGTCCCAAGCACGTTTTGCGACCGCATATCCTCTAAGCTCGGGTGCAACCGCGGAATGTTGTGAAACCGGGAGGGTGGTTGGAGCGAGGAACGAGTGAAACCCCGGGGCTTCCTTCGCAAGCTCAGTCCAGCCTCCGGCCACCCAGACGTTTGCGTATGACAGTCACCATGTGTTTCGGCGAAACAGAGTTGCGATCGCGCCGAATCAACGCCCAACCGCGATCCCATTCTTTGATGCAATAGTTGTTGTTGCCAACGGCATTTATTGTCTTTCTTTTCGGTGGTTCCGCAAAGATCCTTTCCCCCGTTTGACTTCAGATTCACCGGAACATCGCGGCAAACATACTAAACTCCTCAATTTCAGCGGTCCTGGCGGTCAGAGGCATCGCCAGAAACAGCTGGGCTGTTATGTTCCGCCCAACGATGGCCCACTGTCAGTACGTGCTGGCAGGATGGCCGATCTGTTTGTCGCCTTCCCTGTCACCACAGAATGTCTATGAACGTTGTTGGAATCATTCCGGCGCGACTGCAATCGTCGCGACTGCCGGAGAAACTGCTGCTGCAGGAAACAGGCAAGCCGCTGCTGCAATATGTGTGGGAGGTGGCCATGGCCTCGTCCACATTGGACGATGTGATTATCGCGACAGACAGCGAACGGATTTTTGACACCGTACACAGCTTCGGTGGTCACGCTGAAATGACGGCGGATCACCCCAGCGGTACCGACCGCGTGGCCGAGATTGCAAGACGTTGCTGTGCGGACGCCGAGGTTATCGTGAATCTGCAGGGCGACGAGCCGGAACTGGAAGCCGATACGATCGAAGCGCTGGTCGCAGCCATTCACCATGGCAACACTGAGATGGCGACCGTCGCGGCGCCGATTCGTGACGCCTCTGTTGTCAGCGACCCGGACTGCGTTAAGGTCGTCGTAGACAACAACGGACAGGCGCTGTACTTCAGTCGCTCACCGATTCCGTTTTCACGCGACGCGTCGATTGCAGAGTTGTTGTCTTCGGAACGCCCATCGCCGTGGTTGCTGCACGTCGGGCTGTACGCGTATCGGCGCGAATTCCTGCTGTCACTGACATCAATGCCACCCTCATCGCTGGAGCGACTTGAAAAGCTGGAACAACTTCGTGCGCTGCAGTCGGGTGCTCGCATCGCGGTGGCCGTTGTGCCACAGGCGGCTGTGGGCATCGACACGGCTGAGGACTACACGGCGTTTGTTCAGCGACAGTCGGCTTCGGATACTCGTTAATCGCTGTGCTTCGCGGCCCCTGCCGCAGAATGCGAAGACAAGCCCTGGCGCTGCAAATTGACAACGCATTGAAGATTGCATCATGTTTGGCGTTCTGAATCTCAATAAGCCCGCGGGCGTGACTTCCCGAGACGTGGTGAACGTCGTTCAGCGACTGGTAAAGCCCGCGAAGGCTGGACACGCCGGGACGCTGGACCCGATGGCGACGGGCGTACTTCTTGTTTGCGTGGGCGCGGCGACCCGGCTGATTTCGTTGTTGCAGCGATCGTCGAAGACATATGTCGCAGGGTTCCGATTCGGACAACGATCTGACACGGATGATTGCAGCGGCATTGTCACCGACGTCCCCATTGACGGCGATGTTCCCTCAGAACAACAGGTTCGCGACGTCCTGCGAACGTTCATTGGCACCATCGAACAGGTTCCTCCCGCGTTTTCGGCCGTCAAGGTCAACGGCCAGCGAGCGTATGCGAAGGCGCGCCGGGGCGAGAGCGTTGAGCTGAAATCGAAATCGGTGCACGTCTTCGCCATTGACGTCATCGAATACGCGTGGCCGAATCTGACGCTGCAGATTGAATGCGGATCAGGCACGTACATTCGCTCCATCGCCCGTGATCTGGGAGAATCTCTGGGCTGCGGGGGATTAATGACGTCACTGGAACGCACAGCGATTGGAGAATTCCCTGTGGCTGCGGCGATTGCTCCGGAATCACTTTCTGCAGAATCGATCGTCAGCATGATGACTGACCCGATTCGGGTTGTGGCGGACATGCCGACGTATCAATGCAACAGTGACGACGAAGAACTCGTACGAATCGGACGACAGCTGTCAATCAGCAAATCAAAGCTGCACATTCCGGACGGCACCGACGCAGCACAGGTCAGTGAGATTGCCGTTGTTTCAGCAGACGGCACACGGTTGCTCGCACTTGGTGAGCTTAATCTGCAGAATGAGGTCGTCCAGCCGCGGACCGTGTTCATTCGATAGTTGGTACAGGAAACATTTATGAAACATCTTGCGATAGCGTTGGTCGGATTTTTCCTGGTGCCGTATTTCGAACTGGCCGCCAATGAAGACGTGACGACAGAATCACACCATCACAGTCTGTCGGTCGCAACACCTGAATCCGTGGGTATGGATTCCCGACGATTGAACGTGATCGATCAGATTGTCGCGGAGGGTCTTTCACGCGGGAAGATGCCTGGATGTGTCGTGCTGGTCGGGTACCGCGGACACACGGTTTTTCACAAGGCATACGGTCATCGACAGCTGCAACCTGATAAGGCAGCGATGTTGCCGGACACCGTCTTTGACCTTGCGTCGCTGACAAAACCGATCGCCACAGCGACCAGCGTGATGTCGTTGATCGAACAGGGAAAACTGACGCTGGACGATGCGGTGGGCCAGCATATCCCTGAATTTGCCACCAACGGCAAAGCAGAGATCACCATTCGACAACTGTTGACCCACATGGGCGGACTGATCCCTGACAACAGCATGCGCGACTACCAGGATGGACCGTCAGAAGCCATGCGTCGAGTCTTCGCGCTGAAGCCAACTGCTGCGCCTGGCGAGAAGTTTATGTATTCCGACGTTGGTTTTATCGTGCTGGCGGAGTTAGTGAATCGCATGACCGGCGAAGATGTGAACGAATACTCGCGGCGAGTCATCTTTGGCCCACTGCGAATGACCGAAACCGGCTTTCTTCCCGGCGCCAAACTGGCAGCGCGGGCGGCCGTGACGGAGCAACGGGACGGTCACTGGATGCAGGGCGAGGTGCATGACCCGCGCTCGTTTGCTCTGGGCGGAGTCGCCGGTCACGCGGGGTTATTTTCCACCGCAAAGGATCTTGCCAGATATGCTCAGGCAATGATTAACGGCGGCATTCTGGACGGAGTCCGGGTGCTGAAGCCGGAAACTGTCGCACTGATGCGCAGCCCGGTGCAGGTTTCGTCCGGACTGCGGACGCCCGGATGGGATATGAAGTCACCGTATTCATCCAATCGAGGTGACTTGCTGTCGGCGTCGGCGTTCGGTCACGGCGGGTTTACGGGCACCGCTCTGTGGATTGATCCGGAACAGCAATTGTTCGTGGTGTTTCTCAGCAACCGAGTACACCCGGATGGCAAGGGATCCGTGAATTTACTGGCCGGCCGCATTTGTACTGTGGCGGCAGCGGCTGTCGGCCACACCGCGGTGAAATAGTCATCAGACACAAATGGAATTATGCCTGCAATTTACGTTCATACACATCTCGTAACCGCCGAAGAAACTGACTGGCAGGGTCACGCCAACAACGTTTCGTACTTTCATTGGCTGCAGGATGCGGCGGTGGATCATTCGTCGGCTCAGGGATGGAATGCGGCACGATACAAAGAGGCGGGGATCGCCTGGGTTGCCAGATCGCACTACATCGAATACCGCTCACCGTGCCGAGCCGGAGAAACAATCGCCGTGCGGACGTGGTGTGCCAGTTTCCGCCGAGCCACTTCGGTACGTCGATATCGCATTGTGCGTCCGAATGACAATGTGTGCATCGCCGTTGCCGAAACCAAGTGGGCGTTCGTCGACTGGCAGACCGGAAAACCATGTCGCATCCGCGACGAAGTGTCATCGGCATTCGATATCGTCGAAGCCGAAATGCACGACGAAGTTTAGTACGGCCGTTGCACCAGAGACAGAGCGGTCAGGGAGTGAGACCGCCAGTGTCCGTTGCTGATATTCGTAGCTGCCGGAACTCAGACGGGCGTCGTGCCGACAACTCGTCCACCGGGTGGCCCTGTTGCTTGCAACAAGAGGTCCCTGTCTGCGGCATCAATTGCTGTAAGATCGTTTTCTGACAGCCTCCAGTGCCTGCGGCACCCAAAGGTTGCTAGCAACCTGGGCTACCCACGACCCACCGCGTGCATCTGTGTTCGTTCACAGTCGGCGGGCAGGCAGGTCGTGCTCCGGACGCACAGTCATGCGACCGGAAATGTGCGGCAGACGCTGGACGGCGAACTGCAGAATCTTTGAAGCTGTCGGGGCAGCAACCGTGCCGCCGTAGTGCAGACCCGCGGCTGTTGGTTCGTCGACCATCACCAGCACCAGCACTTGCGGGTTTTCGGCCGGCGCGCCGCACACGAAGGAACAGAAGTGTTTGGTGTCGGAGTAGCCACCGACTTCCGGGTCTGGCTTTTGTGCCGTGCCTGTCTTACCGAAAATGCTGAGATCGTCGACACGAGCCGACTTGCCCGTACCTCGTTCGACGACGCCCTTCATGGGATGACGCACAATCCAGTCGGCAATTTCCGGACGCACAATCTGCGACTCCAGCGTGGGCGTGGCGGCAACGGTTTCCACCCCGGACAGCGGAGACGGCAATGTCTGATCGGACGAAGATCCCAACAGCAGATGGGGGCGGACCAGACGTCCCCCGTTGGCCAGCGCCGCATGGGCGGTGATCAGTTGCAGCGGAGTCACCGCCAGTTCCTGACCCATCGGAATGGAACCAATGGAATACTCGTCCCAGTCCGCTTTCGGGCGAACGAGACCGTCAATTTCGCCTGGAAGTTCGATCCCCGTGTGGGTCCCGAATCCGAATGCTGCAGTCGCCCGGTGCAGTCCCTGAACTCCCAGTCGTTCACCGATTCTGGCCATGCCGATGTTGCTGGACTTGACCAGAACGTCCTCGACGCTGAGCTGTGAATAGGCATGATGGTCGTGCAGAATCCGCCGCCCCATGCGATAGGCTCCGTTAAAACACGAGATAACATCGTTCGATTTCAGGAGACCATGCTCCATGGCCCACGCTACGACGAACGGTTTGAAGGTTGAACCCGGTTCGAATACGGCGGACACAGCAAGATTTCGCCATGCGTCCGCGGGAACCTCAGAAGGCACGTTGGGGTTGAAGCCGGGACGCGATGCCATGGCCAGCACTTCGCCGGTGTGCGGTTCCATCACGATGACACAGGCCCCAAGCGGCTGCCAGCGTTGCACCAGCTGGTCCAGCTGTCGTTCGGCCTGGATCTGTGTCAGGATATCGAGCGTCGAAATGACCGTCTGGCCGTGCTGCGGTGTTTCCGAACGCGCTGCCTGGACTTCGACGACGATCCCCCGAGCGTCCCGCGTCATCACTCGCGTGCCGTCCTGACCGCGAATCAGGTCGTCCATGCTTTGTTCAAGTCCACCGTGACCGAGGTTGTCGATGTCGCGCAGTCCGAGAATGTGGGCGGCGTACGCCCCCTGTGGATATTGCCGCAGATACTCTCGGCGAAAGCCCCACGTGCGTTCCGGAAGTTTGAGCTGACGAACGCGTTTGGCGTCTTCGTCGGAAAGTCTGCGCTGTACCCAGACAAACTGCCGCTTCGAATGTTTGACCAGCCGTTCGTAGAGCTGGTCTGCATTCACGTTCAGTACAGAACATATCTGCCAGACAAAAGTCGCCGGGTCTTCGATTTCCGCCGGCACGACGTATAGACTTTCGCGCGTCACGGTCATCGCCAGCACGTGTCCGTTGCGGTCCAGAATTTCACCCGGCCGCGCTGGCACAATTTCGGTGAATGAGCTCTGCCGGGTGACTCGAGTATTCAGCAACTGCCGCTGCGTCCCCTGAAGATGGATCAGGCGGCCGATCATGATGGCCCAGCCCAACAGCATGCACGCCGACAACAGCTTCGACCGCCACAGAAATGGCAGGCCGGTGGGTGAGCGTTGGTTCAGGTTGTCGTGAGAATGCTTCAAGTGGACGTTTCGTCAGTTTGAGGAACGTGCCGGATGTTGCCACCGCAGCAAAGGCAGCGGTGGAAGCGAAGGTGTGGCCGGCCCCCATCTTTCGGAGTCGATGGACGGTCGGTGAGGCGTTATCAGCGGCGGCATTGTGTGGTCAATCTTTGCCAGCTGCGAAGGTGCCGTCAGAGTCTGAATTTCCAGACGCAGATGGGCGTGCATTTCCAGCAGCAGATCCTTTTGAAAATACTGCCCACTGACGGCGCGCCGCATCTCAAGCGTTTGTTTCTCCAGATCAATGCCGACCATGGAAACAATCACGACCAGAATCAACCCGGCTGCGAAACGAAAGAACACAGGACACCTTTACAATATTCGCCTGGCCTAATTGGACAGCGACACTTGCACCTTCATGTTAACCCGAAGCGTGAATTTTGAAGTTGCATTTTTGGGTCCCCTCACCCCAACCCTCTCCCCCAAAACATTGAAGTTTAGTGTCTATCCGACGGACGCCTGTTTCACATCAATGTTTTCGGGGAGAGGGGGCAAGAAAAATCGCAACGTCAAAATACGTAAGCGAAGAGACAAGTCGCGTCGAGCGCCTCGCCTACGCTTCGGGTTACAAAGAAAGGACTCAACAAGTGGCGCCGCTCAACTAACGCATATTCAAAAACGAATGTTCGACCGCTCTTGTCCGGCCTGCGGCCAACGCCACGGGCGCAATATTTCGTGGCACACAACGGCGCACAGAAAGGCCCCGTGATGGGATGTCAACGGGGCTGAGGACAGAAGTTGTATCGGCGATAGCGGCGTCAGGGGGCCAGATGAACGTCGGTGGCGTCATCGGGAAGAACAATCACCGTCCCGAGTTTCAGTCTGTTCGGATCTTTCAGGATTTGCTGATTCAAACGATAGATCTGAATCCACCGGGATGCCCGGCCCAGATGCTTCTGAGAAATCTCGGACAGCGTCTCTCGGTCTCCCACGCGATAGGCTGGTGTGCCATCGGGTTTGAGAAAGTATCCCGTCGCTTGTGCTGGCTTTCGTTGCTGATCCCTGAAGAACTCCGGGTACCGTTCTTCCAGAACACTCGGATCGGGGATCAACACCTTCATGCCCGGTCGCAACTTCCTGGGGTCGGAGATTCGGTGCTTATTGTAAAGAGCGAGCGAAGAAAAATAGCGGGCTGTTCCGTACGTTCGTTTTGAGATGGTCCAGTAGTTGTCATTCGGTTTGACTTCGCAGATTTCGCACGGCTCGGACGTGCCTGCCACCTGTTGAATCTGTCGAGGATTGTGAAAACGTGCCACGCCAATTTCGACCTCTCCGGTTGCCGGAGCGACTGTCGCAGTCTGGGGTGAGGGAGCTGGCGAAGCGGTTGCGAGTTCCGATTGGCGGGCAGTCTGAAGATCACCGCCCCCAAAGGGATTGGCAGGGTCTTCTTTGAGGTTCGCATCGACAGCACTGGAATCGTCGAACAGTGCCGGAGCGGGTTTTGTCACCGGTCGATCATCCAGAAGTGGATCCACCTCCGGTTGCGGCTCCAGCATCGCGATGAGCTGTCGGCTGGAGTCGTCAACGGGACGCAGAGGGCGAGTGCCTTCGCTGGTCACAGTTCCCTGATCAAACGACGGCGTGTCAATGGGTGATACCGGAGGAAGGTCCTGGCCTTGTGACGCGTCTGCCGTGTCGCTGGCTGAATCGAAAACGGGAAACGCCGGCGGTAGCGGACGAGACTTTGGCGTGGAAGTCGATAAAGCTGCGGTTGATGTCCTGGAGGCCCCGAACGTATCAGATTCCGGGTCAACAAACGCAGGATCCGTCAGCGTTTCGGTTGGCTGTGAATTGGACACGATGTTGACTGGAGTCAGGTTGGCAGTTTGTGGCAACGAGCCTGGCTCGATCGCGGAACCTGGTGATTCTGCAGCATTTCCGGGGTCTCCGAATGCCGGGAACTCAGGTGCGACCGTTGTTGCGAGACCGGTTGACGATGGTGGACCGTCCGCTGATGGTGCGTTGGCAAACAGCCGTCGGGGCTCCGGTGCTGGTGTGGGANNGGCGGGCTCAGTGCCGTTGAACGCCGGGCGGGTTTCTGTAGCGGCCAATGGGGTGCGACCTACCTCATTGGCGAAGCCGTCGGCAGCCGCTACAAAGGACTCAGAGTCAGGAATGTCAGCAGTAGATTGTGAAGACTGAAAAGCGGTGATACCGGTCGGGGTTTGTGAGTCAGCCGCGGTCTTTGAGCCGGCCGCGACAGAGTCCTGTGTGCCGGGATCAGATTGTTTGCCCTGCAGGCTGGCCTGCAGCAGTGCCCGTTGCCTCAAGTCAAACTTGTGGTACACAAGGAAGCCGAATGCACACACCAGAATGATGACGATGCCCATTCCCATTTTTGTTTCGACAGCCATACCGGCTTTCGCCTGCTCAAAGCCCGCGACCTGCTCTTTCAAGGACTTCGGCGCAGCGCTGCTCGAAGTTTGGCCGAGCGACTTCGGGGATTCAGACGAGTCTCCGCCGGTGTCGCTTCGATGGGTGTTTTTGTCAGGACCTGCCATGACTTCTGTCCTTTGAACGCGGATTTAACAATGCGATCTTCAAGTGAGTGAAAAGTAAGAATCACGGCGATGCCGTCCGGCTTGAGAATTTCCGGCAACACCGTAGTCATCATTCGTTGTACATGTTCAAGTTCATCGTTGACGGCAATTCGCAGTGCCTGAAACACGCGAGTGGCCGGGTTTTTCCCTTTGACCGCTCCCCGCGGGATTGCCGCGCGAACACAGGATTCCAGGTCTTCCGTTGTTTGAATGGGGTTCCGGGATCGTTGCTGGCACATCTCCGCTGCGATCTGCCTCGCAAATTTTTCTTCGCCGAATTCTTTCAGGATTGATTCCAGCTCCTGCCGATCAGCGGTTCTCAATAGTTCAGCCGCAGAACGTCCTCGTGATGTGTCAAAACGCATGTCCAGCGGTCCACCGGCATCAAACCCGAAACCGCGCTCTCGATCAGCCAGCTGGTCCGACGAAAGACCAAGGTCCAGCAGTACGCGGTCAACACCATTGATGGCTGCGTTCGCAAAGACCTCCGGTGCGTCAGCGTAACTCGAATGAAATAGTTGAATATTTGTTTGGTCGGATGTTTGAGTGATCTTCTGCCTGGCGTGATCCAGCATCATCGGATCCCTGTCGAAACCGAACAGCTGTCCGCTGCTGCCGATTTGTTCGAGAATCTTCTGACTATGTCCGGCTGCACCGACCGTTCCGTCCATCACGCTAAGTCCCTCAGACAGCTGCAGATAATGCAGCACCTCGCGGAACATGACCGGAAGATGAACAGACGGAGAACCCATTTCAGAAACTTGTGGTCACGGAGAAACGCGACCGCAACAGACGAGAAGATGACAGAAAAAAGAAAGGCAATTCACGAGTGGAGAGATGTGGGAATGGAGTAGAGCTGTGGCAGCTCGGCAGGATTTGTGAAGGGATCCAGATCCTAATGGCGATCCGTTGTGGCGCGAAGAGCAATCGCGGTTCGCTGCGAGTGTTGATTCGAAGCCCGCCCCCTGCCCGCCGCCGGAGCCAATGCCCACGGCTGCGTCAACCGGCAGGATCTGCTGGTGCAGAGGCTTTCGACAGCCGGTCGGTTATTGACGGTGCGTCCGCGAGTTTATGGTGACATGGTGTTGCCGCCTTGAATGACTGATTTTGTGGGAATGTCGTTGGTGATTTACTCTCCGGGTAGCATACGCATCGACACAAATCTGGCCGACAACTTCACCCTCCCCGCTCGTTCCTCGCGACCCTCCCGTAAAGACGGGAGGGTAAAGTTGCGTAGTTACCTATGACCGCGAGACGACTTATTTACATTCGAATGCACTTGCAACTTCCTCCAGTCACCGAATGCGCCCCGTTGTTGTTCGCCCCACGTCAGACGCTCGGCAGCACGTACGGATCGCGGTAAGTCTTGGTCAGAAGTTCGTTCGCTTCGTCACAGTCCGTGAAGCGTTCCGTGACGGGATCAAAATCAAGGCGGCCCTTCGTGCGAAAAGCGATTTCGCCAAGATGAACCAGTGCACACGATCGGTGAGCAACTTCCGGCCGTGCTTTCGTCCTGACGTTTCGAGTGCGCACGGCGTTCAG